>OODD01001132.1_pt1 | contig 10515 bp, 7 predicted proteins | sample 1671311 | NCBI WGS metagenome assembly OODD01 (sample SAMN06348143, study PRJEB24527) | human gut metagenome | biome: human gut; feature: ankylosing spondylitis patient; material: feces | host: Homo sapiens | place: China | collected 2015-10 | reverse complement strand
GAAGTCCAGACCCTTCCAGTTTGCCGGGTAGACGCCGTGGATGTTGCCGATGCCGGCAGCCAGGAAGTCGATGCCCAGAGCAGTGATCTTTGCGCACTCCTCGGGGTCTGCGATCTCGCCGGCACCCACGACGCCGTCCTCGACGCCGCCGATGGAACCGACCTCTGCCTCGATGCTCAGGCCCTTAGCGTGTGCCAGAGCCACCAGCTCCTTGGTCTTTTCCACATTCTCCTCGATGGAGTAGTGGCTGCCATCGAACATGATGGAAGAGAAGCCGGCCTCAATGCAGGCCTTGCAGCCCTCATAGGTGCCGTGGTCCAGGTGCAGGGCAACGGGAACGGTGATGCCCATGGAATCGACCATAGCGCTGACCATGGCAGCGACGGTCTTGAAACCGGTCATGTACTTGCCAGCACCCTCGGAAACGCCCAGGATCACGGGGCTCTTCATTTCCTCGCAGGCGGTCAGGACAGACTTGGTCCACTCCAGATTGTTGATGTTGAACTGAGGCACACCATAGTGGCCATCACGTGCTTTGATCAGCATTTCGGTTGCATTTACCAACATTATTCATTACCTCCACAAAATCATTGGGGCCTTGCTCGTTTCGTGCCTGCTTTGTGCACGTCTTAACGAACTTACAGGGTTAGTATACCCCAAACAGCGCCTAAAATCAATCCAAACGGGCTTTTTTCCTGCAACAATGCGGAAAATCGATCCCTGCGGGGAAGGAGACTTTCCGTCAGAAAGGGTCAGCACAGAACAAAAAACAACAATATTCCATAAAATCTGCAACATGAAGCCGCGCGGCGGGAAAGCAGCAAAAGGACGAATTTTCAACATAGATCCACATTCGTCAAAATGATATTGGAAGATCTGGCAAAACCGGACAGAATGCAGTTCAAAAAATTGTCATATTTTCGACTTGTATTTTACAAACTGTACGCAAGAAAAACAAACAGGTCGAACCGGAATGTGGAAAACACGGTGGAAAGTGTGGAATTCCACCCGTAAAACAGGCTTTAAAACAGGACTTTTGAACTTTCTCCACCGGGTTTTCAACATGTGGAAAAAGTGATCGAGCCTTTACGGATTGTATACCACATTTTTGTGGAAAACTTTTCTCATCGGCAAAACAGAGGACGCTTGTGCAACAACAGAGTGAAGATGCACCTGTGCGGCAAAACATTTCTGCAAAAAGGAGCGCGGCCTGCCAAAGCGGAAAATGCGGCAGACCGTGAACAGGGTGTGAAAACTTTTGCCGGACAGGGACAAAAAATGGTGATTTACTGGCAAACAAAGGCGGCATATGTTATACTTCAAAATGAGTTATCATATGGAAACGCGATGGGTGCGCAGTGCAGGATGCCGCGCACCTTTTGGAGGGTGCATGCAGCACGTTCCGGCAATACAAAGAAAGGGAGAAAACACAATGGAAGAAAAGAATCAGCCGCGCCGTCCGCGCCGCAGCCCGGAGGAGAACACGCAGAAAAACGAGAGCCTTGTTTACGGCAAAAATCCTGTGACCGAGCTGCTCAAGAGCGGCTCCGGCGTGGATACCGTGCTCATTGCCGAGGGTCTGGCTCCGGCGGTGGCGGCTTACTATACGGCGCTGGCCAAGGAGGCGGGTGCCACGGTCAAGCGGGTACATCCCAACAAGCTGCGCCTGATGACCGGCACCGAGAGCCATCAGGGTGTGGCTGCATTTGCCAGCGAGATCGAGTATGTGACGGTGGATGACCTGATGGCAGCGGCCAAGGCCAAAGGCGAGGCACCTTTTCTGGTGCTGAGCGACGGCATTGAGGACCCGCACAATCTGGGTGCAGTGATGCGCAGCGCTCTGCTGTGCGGTGCCCACGGGATCGTGATCCCCAAGCGCGGCGGTGCATCGGTGACGCCCACCGTTATCAAGTCCAGCGCGGGCGCAGCAGAGCGTCTGCCGGTGGCCCGTGTGGCCAATATCGGCGAGACCATCCGCCGCCTGAAGGATCAGGGCGTGTTCGTCTATTGCGCGGATATGGACGGCGTGTCCCTGCGCAGGAACAACCTCACCGGCCCCATCGCACTGGTGCTGGGCAGTGAAGGCAGCGGCGTTTCCCAGCTGGTCAAGAAGCTGTGCGACGGTGTGGTGCGTCTGGATATGGCGGCATCCGGCACCGGTGTGGACAGCTACAATGTGTCGGTGGCTGCGGGCATCATCCTGTACGAGATCCAGTCCCAGCGCGCAGCACAGCAGGCATAAACCGGTACAAAGGCCGGAACCTCAACGATATTTACAGGAGGGACAAGAATGCCGAAGGATAAAAATAACAATCAGGCAATGACCAAGGATGAAAAGTTCCGCTCTTTTTTCAGCACCACGGCGGTGAACATCCCGGATGAAATGACCCGGCGGGATGAGGAACTGCCGGAGGAAAAGCCGCAGAAGCGGTTTGGCCTGTTTGCCCGCGGCAAGGCAGATCAGGAGGAAGCCCAGGCAGCAGAGCCGCAGGAAATGCCCACCGGTGAGGTGGTGCTGGGCGGGGATGCCCAGCCGGAGCAGGAAGCAGATCTGGAACTGATGCTGAAGCCTGCGGCAGACCCGGAGCAGGAGCTGGCCCCGTGGCCCCTTCTGGAGACGGAAGCGGAGGATGCAGAACCGCTCAGGGTGGATCTCCCGGCCCCTGCTCCTGCAAAGAAACCGGAGCCGCCCAGACAGAGCACAGCCCCGGTGGCAGAGCCTGCCGGGCAGCGCAGTGAGGCAAAAACCTCCCGCAATCCCAAGAATGCACCGGAGGTGCTGCTGCCGCAGGAGGAACAGGAGCAGCAGGAAATGGCTCAGCTCAAGGCCATGATCAATGGCCTGAGCGAGAAAAAGCCCGCTCCCGGCGCAGCCGCGCCGACCCGGACGGCACAGGCAGAGGAAACAGCCCCGGCAGCGCAGCCGGAAACTGCTCCTGAATGTAAAAAAGAAGAAAGCGGCACGCCGCTGCCCGCTGCTGTGTTTGCGTCGGTGAAGGAAGCGGATGCCGACCTGCAGCCGAAGGAAAAAACAAGACCGGAACGCAAAAAGCCGGTGATCGATTTCTTTGGCCGTGCAGAGGACGAAGAAAAGCCGCAGGCCCCCTCGGCCCCGGCAGATGCGCCCGCTGCAAAAGAGGACACCATGAGCCTGCCGCTGCTGCCGCTGGACGGCGAAGCCCCGGCGGCAGAGCCGCAGACAAAGGCAGAGGCAGCGCCTCAGCTGGAACAAAAGCCGGAAGCCGGGGAGCAGCCTGCGCCGCTGGCTGAGGAGCCGGAGAGCGAGCCGCAGGGCCCGGAGGCGACAGCGGAAAAGCTGCACCGTATGAGCGCCGAGCTGACGCTGCGCTGCGTACTGGGCGGCATTCTGGCCGTGGTGCTGCTGCACTTTGGTCTGGTGTCGGACGGGCTGCTGCCCGCGATGGCCGCGCTGGACCCGGATGCAGCTCCGGCGGCATTCTACGGCGCAAACCTGCTGCTGCTGGCGGCAAGCCTGTGCGTGGGCTTCCCGGTCCTGCGGGACGGCCTGACCGGCCTGCGCGGGCGTCCCTCGGCCGATACGATGCCGGCTCTGGCTGCAGCGGCGGCGCTGCTGCAGGCCGTGACGGCAATGCTGAACGCCAATGTCTACCGCGGCACCACGGGCATTTCTCTGCTCAGCGGCATGGCGGCGCTGGGCCTGTTCCTTGCCCTGCTGGGCAGCCGGGTGATGCTGGCAGCGGTCAAGGGCGGGTATGAGCTGGTGACCAATGGCGTGGAGCATCAGGGCGCTTTCCGCGCCAGAGATAAGGACCTGCTGCGTGCGCTGGCACGGGATCTGGAACAGAAGGATCCATGGGTGCTGCTGAGCCGCCCGATGCAGGATGCCGAAGGCTTTGTGGAACAGAGCCTGTGCGAGCGTGCCAGCGAGCGCCGTGCCCGCAAGGTCTCGTACATTCTGCTGGGCGTTGCCCTGCTCAGCGGTGTGCTGTTCCTGCTGGCAGGAGCCGGGTGGAACAAGGCCGTTGCAGCCATGGTCGCAGTGCTGTGCATGGGTGCACCGCTGTCTTCCACCCTCATCGCGGGCATTGCATCGCTGCGGTTGCAGCGCGCCGCTGCGGCTGTGGGTGCGGTGGTGCCCGGCTGGCAGGCCATTGAGCAGCTGGGCGGTATCGATACGCTGCAGATCGACGCCGACGACCTGTTCACAACCGACAGCGCACAGCTGGAGGATATCCGCATCTTCAAGGGCGGCCGCATCGACCGCGCGATCCTGTACGCGGCCAGTGTGCTCAACGAGACCCACGGTGCCCTGCGGGGTCTGTTCCGCCAGATCATCGAGGACCGTACCGACATCCTGTTCCCGGTCAAGGATCTGGAACAGCATCGGGGACTGGGCTTCTCGGGCTGGTGCGATAATAACCGCATCCTCATCGGCACCCGCCGCTATCTGGAGAAGGAGGGCGTCTCGCTGCCGGATGAAGAGTACGAGGCGCAGCACTCCAAAAACGGGGAACTGCAGATCCTGTATCTGGCAGTCTCCGGCAATCTGCACGCAATGTTCGTGCTGAAGTATGTGGGCGGGCGCAATGTGGCCCGGGGCCTTGCCGTGCTGCAGAAGGAAAATATCCGGCTGATGGTCACCTGTCAGGACCCCAGCCTGACCGCAAAGCATATCACCGAGGTGTACCGTCTGCCGGAGGGCATGGTCACGGTGCTGGATCAGGAGCAGTGCGATGCCATCAAGGCCGCACCTGCCGACCCGGCGGACGTCTGCTGCATGATCCATCTCAAGGGCTTTGCCAGCCTGACCGGCGGCCTGCAGGCGGCAGATCAGGCCCAGAATGCTGAGAACAGTGCCACCACGGTGCAGATGGTCTCGGTGCTGTTCTCCATCGTCATTGCGGCTCTGCTGACCAGCGCGGGCAGCATCTGGGAGCTGTCGGTGGCGACGGTGCTGATGTATCAGGCCGCGTGGAGCGCACTGAGCATTGCAGTCTGCGCCCTGAAGCAGCACAATTGAAAGTGGGAATTATTCTTAAAATAAATAGGAATTATTCTTGATTTTGCATTGGAAATATGGTATACTCTGTTCAGAACCAGAGCCGCAGGCGGAAAAATTTCCGCCGGGCTGAATGATAGAGCCGGGATCGGTCGATCCTGACAGAAGATCCGTTTTTGAAAGGAGAGCACCATGGAACTGAAGGGCACCAAAACCGAGAAAAACCTGATGGAAGCATTTGCCGGTGAGAGCCAGGCACGCAATAAGTACACCTTCTTTGCCAGCATGGCCAAAAAGGAAGGCTACGAGCAGCTGGCCGCGATCTTTGAAGAGACCGCCGGCAACGAGAAGGAACACGCAAAGATCTGGTTTAAGCTGCTGTGCGGCGGCGCGATCCCCGATACCCTGACCTGTCTGGACATGGCCGCAGGCGGCGAGCACGACGAGTGGACGGAAATGTACCCCCGTATGGCCAGAGAGGCCAAAGAAGAGGGCTTCCCCCAGATCGCAGCCCTGTTCACCATGGTGGCACAGATCGAGAAGGAGCACGAGGAGCGCTACCGCGCGTTGGCCGACAACCTGAAAAACAGCAGGGTGTTTGCCCGCGAGGAACAGCAGGTATGGCAGTGCCGGAACTGCGGATATACCTATATCGGCAAGTCCGCACCGCTCAAGTGCCCGGTGTGCGCACACCCCCAGAGCTATTTTGAGCTGAAAAAGATCAACTACTGATAAAAACAGGCAGACGCCGCCGTATCCGGTCCCGGGTACGGCGGCGTTTTGTACAAAATTGAAAACCGGATTTTAGCACTCCCCACAAAATGCGGCCCAGCGGCACGGCAGAAGGGCCCAAAAACTTGACCATGTTTTGCTCTGCGTGTAAAATAATACGAAGATAAGAGTATTTGGACGTTTCCGGAAACAGGCAGGGAGGGCAAAGCCCATGAAGCAAAGATTCAAGACCGGCGTTGGCGCATTCGTGCTGTGTGTGGCGCTGCTTTTGGCAGGAGCTCTGCCGGTCTGTGCGGTCGGGGCCCACCCGGTTCCGGACAGCGGTATGACGCTGGACACCTCGGAGCTGCTGCTGGAGCTGACCAGTGAGGACCCTGCCCCGGTGGCCTATCTGACGGTGCAGGCACCCAACGATTACTTTTTCCTGATCTGGACGTCCAGTGCGCCGTCGGTGGCGTCGGTGGACGGCACCGGCAAGGTGACCGGCCATTCCGAGGGCACGGCTTCCATCACAGCCTGCAACGAGCGAGGCGAAAAAACGGCCTGCCTTGTGACCGTGCGCAAAAGCACAGTGATCCGCCCGGTGCTGAACACCACCGAACTGGCGCTGACCATTACGGAGCAGGAGCCTGCGCCTTCGGCTCAGCTGAAGCTGGAACAGAACGACAGAGGGTTCATCTATGTGCGGCAGTGGGTGAGCAGCAGCCCTTCCGTGGCACAGGTGAGCAGCAGCGGAACCGTGACGGGCCAAAGCTCCGGCAGGGCCGTCATCAGCGCACTGACGACAGCCGGGCAGGTGCTGCGCTGCACGGTGACAGTCACCTCTGAAATAGGCCGTGTGCAGATCAGCAAAAACGCCATGCTGCTGCAGGCAGTGGGGGCCAGCCAGAAGCTGACCGCGCAGGCTGCAGGCGGCAAAAATACGGCAATGACATGGCTCAGCAGCAACCCGGATGTGGCACAGGTGAGCACAGACGGCACGGTGACCGCTGTGGGCGATGGTGAGACCGTGATCCTTGCAGTCTCGCCGGAGGGTCGTGCCGATGCCTGCTATGTGGCCGTGGGAGCGGCGGCGTGGCGGTTCCGCTCGGAGGACGAGCTTGCCGAAACGCTGACCCTGACCGGCCAGCTGCCCTATTCGGATGGAAAATGAAAAGGGGAGCGTTCTGTGCAGCAGGACGCTCCCTTTTTTCAGGCTCCGCAGGGCAGAAAGATCATCGTTCCCCGGGCAGACCACACCATCCGCTGGGCCATGCAGCCGGGCGCACCGGCCAGCAGAAACAGGGCCAGTGCGGCGAGCAGCAGCACCCATCCAAGGCCGCTGTGCGGCCTGCCGGAAAAAGGCTCCCCTTTTTTGCGTCTCATCCCGCTGCCCCCTTTTTGCTGTGCTGGGCCATCCTATGCGCCGCAGGCACCGATTGTGCAACCGGCCCGGCTGTGGTACAATAAAACCTTAAGAGATACATTGTACAGGGAGAACGATCTTTATGCTTACCATCACACTGCTGGGCACTGCTGCTACCATGCCGCTGCCGGACCGGGCGCTTTCGGTTGCGTTTGCAGCCTGCGGCGGTCACGGCCTGCTCTGGGACTGCGGCGAGGGAACTCAGGCAGCGGCACACCGGGCAGGCGTGAACCTGATGCGGGCGGATGCCATCTGCCTGACCCACTACCATGGCGACCACATCTTTGGTCTGCCGGGCCTTTTGCAGACGCTGGGGGCGCAGGGCCGCACAAGGCCGCTTGCCCTGCTGGGTCCGGAGGGCCTGCCGGATATCTGGGCGGCTGTGCGGGCACTGACCGGCCCGCTGCCCTATCCGGTGAAGCCGCAGGTGCTTATGCCGGGCCAGCCGCTGGCGCTGGATGCGCTGAGCGAGGGCTGGCCTGCCGGTGCGCGGCTGGTGCCGTTTGCCACAAAGCACCGGGTAAAAAGCCTTGGCTACCGGCTGGAGCTGCCCCGTGCGGGCAAATTTTCGCCGGAGCAGGCCCGGGCGCTGGGGGTGCCGGTGCAGCAATGGAAGCTGCTGCAGAAAGGGCAGAGCGTTGCCGTGGAGGGCAGAACGGTGCAGCCTGTACAGGTGCTGGGCGCACCGCGCAGGGGGCTGAGCGTGGTGTTCTCCGGCGACACCGCCGCCTGCCCGGGCCTTTTGCAGGCGGCACAGGATGCAGACCTGCTGCTTTGCGACGCCACCTATGCGCTGCCGGAGCAGGAAGCACAGGCCCGGCAGTGGGGCCACAGCACCTTTGGGCAGAGCGCGGCCCTTGCTGCACAGGCGGGTGCAAAACGGCTGTGGCTGACCCATTACTCCCCCATGATCACCGACCCGGAGGAGTATGCCGAACAGGCACAGGGCATCTTTCCGGCGGCAGAATGCGGCTTTGACGGCAAAAGCATCACCCTGCAGTACGAGGAGGTGCAGCCATGACCATCCGGATGGACGAGGGCGCGGCGGAGCTGCTGGACACCCTGCACAGGGCGGGCTATGCGGCCTACGTGGTGGGCGGCTGCGTGCGGGACAGCCTGCTGGTCCTTACCCCCCATGACTGGGATCTTTGCACCAGCGCCCTGCCGCAGCAGGGAATGGAGCTGTTCGGCGAAGAAAAATGCATTCCCACCGGCCTGCAGCACGGCACCGTGACTGTAAAGCAGGGCGGTGGGCTGTACGAGATCACCACCTTCCGCACCGAGGGGACTTATACCGATGGCCGCCACCCGGACGAGGTGCATTTTGTACCGGATGTGCGGGAGGATCTGGCCCGGCGGGATTTTACCATTAACGCCATGGCCTACAATGAAAAAGAGGGCCTTGTGGACCCTTTTGGCGGGCAGGCCGATCTGCAAAGCGGCATCCTGCGGGCCGTGGGCGTGCCGCACCAGCGGTTTACCGAGGACGCGCTGCGCATCCTGCGGCTGTACCGGTTCGCAGCGCGGTTTGGCTTTTCCATCGACCTGCCCACGGCGCAGGCGGCACAGGAGCTGTGCGCCCATCTGGACTGTGTATCGGTGGAGCGCATCGAGGAAGAGCTTGCAAAGCTGCTGAGCGCACCCGCCCCTGCGGCATATCTTGACGAAAAAATACTCGGTGTTGTTTTACCCGAGCTTTCACAGGAGGCACTGGCGGCGGCAAAGCCGGTGGTGGATGCCTGCCCGGCGGGGGAGCAGGCCCTGCCCGTCCGTCTGGCGGCGCTGCTGCTGAGTCTTGGCGAGGACGGCACCCGCCGCACTCTCAGGCGCCTGCGCTGCTCCAATACCTGTATTGAGGAAACAGCGGTGCTGGTACGGGAAGCCGTGCCGGGTGTGCCGGTATCCCTGAATATCTACGCCCGCCGACTACTGGGCAAATATAACTTGTGTACCGTGCAGCGGCTGGCGGCACTGGGCACAGCCCTGCAGCCGGAACACGCGGCTGATTTTGCTGCACTTTCCGAATTGGCCGAACAATTGGATGCGGACGGCGTGTGCTGCCGCGTCAGCCAACTGGCTGTGAATGGCCGCGACCTGATGGCGGCAGGCGTCCCGGCGGGGCCGGGCATCCGCAAAGTGCTGGAAGCGCTGCTGGACGGTGTGATCCGGGAAGAATACCCCAATGAGCGGCAAGCCCTGCTGGCCGCAGTGCAGCAGCTTGCTGCGTCTTGACAAGCGCTTTTTTCAGAGTTACTATTATACTACTGTTTTAGTGTGTTGAATACACCAAAGGAGAACTTATGACCACACAGACCCCTGATTCAAAGCCGCGTGCCCTCATTGCCATGAGCGGCGGCGTGGACAGCTCGGTGGCGGCATGGCTCATGCAGCAGGCAGGCTATGACTGCACCGGCATCACCATGCGGCTCACCCGCAACGAAACGCTGGGACAGTCCGGCTTTCACACCTGCTGCTCGGAAAAGGACATCGAGGACGCGGCAGAGGTGGCGTTTGCCATGGATATTCCGTACGAGGTGCTGGATTTCACGGCCGACTTCCGGGAACAGATCATTGAAAAATTCGTCCGCGTGTATGAGGCGGGCGGCACGCCGAACCCCTGCATCGACTGCAATAAATATATGAAGTTCCGCCATCTGCTGGACTGGGCCCGGGCACACGGCATGGAGTATGTGGTCACGGGCCACTATGCCCGGGTGGAGCAGGACGAGGCCACCGGCCGTTTCCTGCTCAAAAAGGGGCTGGACGAGGGCAAGGATCAGAGCTACGTGCTCTACAACCTCACCCAGGAGCAGCTGGCGCATATTCGCCTGCCGCTGGGCGGCCTGCACAAGACCGAGGTGCGCGAGATCGCGGAGCAGCACAAATTCGTCAATGCCCGCAAGCACGACAGTCAGGACATCTGCTTTGTGCCGGATGGCGACTATGCCCGCTTTATGGAGGACTTCACCGGCAAACGCTACCCGGCAGGTGATTTTCTGGACGAAAACGGCAGGGTGGTGGGCACCCACAACGGCGCGGTGCGGTACACCATCGGCCAGCGCAAGGGGCTGGGCCTTGCCATGGGGGCACCTGTGTACGTCTGCGGCAAGGATATGCAGGCAAACACCGTCACGGTAGGGCCGGAGGAGATGCTGTTCGACCGCATCGTGTATGCGGACGAGGTGAACTGGATCGCCATTCCGGAGCTGACCGGGCCGCTGCGGGTTACAGCCCGCACCCGGTACCATCAGGTGGAGCAGGCCGCCACCGTCTACCCGGCGGAGTGCGGCTTCCGGCTGGAATTTGACCAGCCCCAGCGCGCCCCTACGCCCGGTCAGGCCGTGGTGCTGTATCAGGGCGACACGGTGCTGGGCGGCGGCACCATCACCCGCGTAGA
>OODD01001130.1_pt1 | contig 10544 bp, 9 predicted proteins | sample 1671311 | NCBI WGS metagenome assembly OODD01 (sample SAMN06348143, study PRJEB24527) | human gut metagenome | biome: human gut; feature: ankylosing spondylitis patient; material: feces | host: Homo sapiens | place: China | collected 2015-10 | reverse complement strand
CTTTCCCTACACGACGCTCTTCCGATCTCTTCGCGCTTCTCGCCGGAACCGCAACGACATTCTCCCTCGCGACTCCTCTGCTTTCTCTTGCAATCAGCCGTGTGACCGGAATTCCCCAGACCACAGGTCTGACGATTCTGATTCTGATTGTTGTCTGCGCAATCTACACATTTGCAGTCTTCTTCGGCATGAAGGGCGTACAGCTCTCCGCTTCCTGCTGTACCTACCTGTTTTTCGGACTTCTCGCCTACGTCTTCTTTTTCGGCGGTGAGACCCGCTTCATCGTGGAAGCAGGCATCACTGCGCTCGGAAATCTTGCGCAGAATTTCATCGGACTTGCGACGTGGACGGATTCGATGAGAACCTCCTCGTTCCCACAGACCTGGACGATCTTCTACTGGGCTTACTGGATGGTATGGTGCGTCGCAGTCCCATTTTTCATCGGCACGATCAGCAAGGGCAGAACGATTCGCCAAACAATTCTCGGCGGTTATCTCTACGGTCTTTCCGGCACCTTCACTTCCTTCATCATTCTGGGGAACTATGGTCTCGGGCTTCAGATGCACGGAAAAATCGATGTGCTGACTGCTTACGCCTCCGATGGCAACCTCTATCAGGCGATCATCTCCCTGCTCAGTCAACTTCCCGCATCAAAATTTGTCCTGATTCTGCTCGTCCTGTGCATGGTGACGTTCTACTCAACGACATTTGACTCGATCACGATGGTTGCCTCATCCTACACCTACAAAAAGCTCGATCACGATCAGGAACCGGACCGCCGTGTTCGCCTGTTCTGGGCGATCTTCCTGATTCTGCTCCCGGTTGCCCTGCTGTTCTCTGAGAACTCAATGGCAAATCTTCAGACGGTGTCAATTATTGCAGCCTTTCCGGTCGGAATCATCATCATTCTGATTCTCGCGAGCTTTTTCAAGGATGCAAACGACTACCTGAAAGAAAACGAAGCCGAACACCCAGCGGAAAACCGGAAAAACAGAAATTAAGATTTCTCCGCATTGATACATGCAAAAAAAGACTGACTCTTGCAATCTGTCACGATTCGCAAGAGCCAGTCCACACTTCTTCTAATTCTAATTTTCAGTTTTGTTTTTACCTTTTTTCATCCAGATTCCATAAATCCATATCTTATGAATCCATCTCTTCCGGATTCTTCAGATTATCCGTCTTCTCCACAATATAGATCGGTCTGTCTTTGAGTTCACTGAACAGAATCGCCATGTACTCCCCGATGATTCCGACAATCACAAAGAGGACTGCAAACATAAAACAATTTAAAATCACGATCGTCGCATACCCGCTCGGTGCTCCCTGTCTCGTGCACAGGGTATAGATCATCACTGCAATTCCGAAACACACTGCCCCGACACCCGCATACATGCCAAGTTTTAATGGCAGGTTGGAAAAGCACATGATCGTGTTCATCGAAAATGCAAACAGTTTTCTGAGACTGTATTTACTGTGACCTGCCACGCGGTCCTGCGCCTCGTACTCGATGATTCCCTGCTTAAATCCGATGCTCTGCACATATCCGCGCAGAAAACGCACCTTCTCGCGGTAATTTTTCCGAAGCACATCCCCCGCCTGTCTTGAGACGGCAAAAAAATCGGAGGCATTCGGCTCAAATTTCACATCGGAGAGCGCATTGATCAGCGCATAGAAGCCTGCGGAGGTAATATTTTTGATCAGTCCCGCCGACCGATTTTTCGTCCTGACCATACTGATGACCCCACAGCCCTCCTCCAACTTCTCAATGATCGCTGGAAGACACTGGGGTGGATGCTGGAGATCGGCGTCCATGCATACAATCGCATCACCGGACGCATAATCAATCCCCGCAATCATCGCGGACTCATGTCCAAAGTTTCTTGAAAAATAGATCACCTTTACTTTTTGATCATTCTGTGCAAGATCCCGCAAAATCTCTGCACTTCGATCTTTACTTCCGTCATTGACAAACACAAGCTCGTAATCCCAGTCAAGATTCTCCAAAATCGGCTTTGTTGTCTCGTAGAACATCGGAAGTGCCTGTTCCTCATTATATACAGACACTACGACGGACAATACTTTCTTCATGTCATTTTCCTCGTCTCAGAGTTTCCTGTCTAAGTTTTCTGTCCAAGTTTTTTCTGAGTTCTCTGTCTGACTTTTTCGTCTGATTTTTTGTTCGATTTTCTCGTCAAAATCCGTATCAAACTTCCTCATCAAACACCTGAATCTCAATTGTGGAATGGCTTGGAATCCGCTTGTCCTCCGGCGGAAGTTTCATATAGTCCCCATAAATCCACGTCAACACCTCATCCCAGTGGGAGGATGCCATAAGTTTCGTGTCGCAGAAGTCCAGATCCACGATATCCTCGCACCACTCCTTCTGAAGCGTCACATAGAGGTAATCCGGCTGATAATTGCTGTAATAAAGTTTTGGACTCTTCTTTTTGTGATCCCGAAGTGCCACCATTCTCTGCAAGCGGAAGAGTACGGAAAGCGGAACGAACTTTCCGACTGTCGACATTCCCCCGACTGCGAGCTTGTGGAACAGGCTGTACTTGCCGAAATCAAGGTGATAGCGATGACCCATCGCCATTCCATAAATCATCTTGTGCATCAGAAGTGTCGCCGTCGCATCCAGCTTATTTGCCGGGAGCGTGTCAATCGTGAACAGATCCACCCAGAGATGGTTGAGCTTTCCGCCGTAGAACTTCATCTCCTCGGACTCCTCATGGGTACGGCTGTTCTTGTAAATAATTCTCGCCGTAAAATCATAGAATGCTTTTCCGTCCCGGTAGCTCCACGGCATCACAAGTTCCATCGTGTCCGGAAGCTCCCGGCGAACTACTTTCATAAATGCCTCATAGTTGTTTCTCGTGAATGCCACATCGGCATCGTCATCCCACGGGATAAACCCTTTGTGGCGCACAGCTCCGAGAAGCGTGCCCGCATCCAGCATGTATCGAATCTTATATTTTCGGCAAATCCGATCGATCTCCTTGAGAATCTTCAGATTTGTCTCATGCACTCTGGTCAGATCATATTCCATATCGTATCCTTACGCTCCCTTCTCTACTTCTGTGCGTCCAGTGCCTCCTTGACCGTCTCTGCCATATAGTCGATCATCTCATCCGTCATTCCCGGATAAACGCCAATCCAGAACGTGTCTCTCATGATTCGATCGGTCACAGCCAGATCTCCGACAACGCGGTATCCGGTTCCACTCTCGCGCATCTGGTCAAAGCACGGATGCTTGATTAAGTTTCCTGCAAACAGCATACGAGTCTGCACACCCTTCTTCTCCACATACTGAACAAGGGCATTTCGGTCAACACCCTCCTTGCAGGTAATCAGAAAACCGAACCAGCTCGGACGTGATCCCGGACATGCCTCCGGCAGAATCAGTCTGTCCTCCGTTCCGGCAAGTGCCGTCTTCAAACGGTCGAAATTGTGTCTGCGGCGCTCCACAAATCCCGGGAATTTATCAAGCTGTGCACAGCCGATCGATGCCTGAAGATCCGTTGCCTTTAAATTATATCCAAAATGGGAGTACACATATTTGTGATCGTAACCGAGAGGAAGCTCTCCGTACTGACGATCAAAACGATGACCGCAGAGATTATCTCGTCCGGACGGGCAGACACAGTCGCGTCCCCAGTCGCGGAACGAGCGGATGATCTTGTTTAACAGCGGATTGTCCGTGTAGACAGCTCCACCTTCTCCCATCGTCATGTGATGAGGCGGATAGAAACTTGAAGTTCCGATGTCTCCGATCGTTCCGGTAAAACGCTCCTCGCCGTCAATCTCATACCGGCTTCCGAGTGCATCACAGTTGTCCTCAATCAGCCACAGGTTATGGCGATCGCAGAAGGATTTGACTGCACCGAGGTCAAACGGATTTCCAAGCGTATGTGCAATCATCACTGCCTTCGTCTTCTCGGAATAAGCAGACTCCAGCCGGGTCACATCGATGTTGTACTGCGGAATCGTCACATCGACAAAGACCGGAACAGCGCCATACTGGATCATCGGTGTTACGGTCGTCGGGAAACCTGCTGCAACCGTAATGACCTCATCCCCGCGCTTTATCTGACGATCTCCGAGAAGCGGAGAAGTCAATGCCATAAACGCATTCAGGTTCGCAGAGGAACCGGAATTGACAAGCGAGCAATATCTGACTCCGAGATACTTTGCCAGCTTTGCCTCAAACTCATCGGTGTAGCGTCCCGACGTCAGCCAGAACTCCAACGCACTGTCCACAAGGTTGACCATCTCATTTGCATCGTAGATTCTCGATGCATACGGGATTCTATCTCCCGGCTCAAACTCTTTTTTATTTTTGATGTGGTAATTCTCACAGTAGTCTGCCACCAGATCCAGAATCTGCTGGCGTGCCTCTTCCTGTTTCTTATCCATCTTGCAATCCATCCTTTCTCTCACCGCTTCATTTTTCACGTTTTCTCAAACAACAACCCTAAAACTCCCGAATCTGGCAGTCGGTAACCTCGAGCATATCCTCGCCGTCAAGGTAGGCTTTCGACCACTCCACAGTCTTTTCAAGTGCCTCCGCAATATGCCATCTCGGTTGCCATCCGAAGACATGCTTGATGTGAGAACAATCGAGTTTCAGGAAGTTCGCCTCGTGAGGGCCTCCGTCATGCTGGTTCTCCCAGTCTGCCTGATCGCCCCAAGCTCTCCTGTCGTCACACAGTCGCACTCATCCGGTCCCACGTTGTAGTATCCGGCATATGCTCCGTCCTCATACTGTCTCTCAAGAATCTCAAGATAAGCAAATAACGGCTCCAAGACATGCTGATACGGGCGTGTGGAATACGGATTTCTCACGCCGATCGTCTTTCCGACTGCCATCGCACGAACGCAGTCCGGGATAATTCGATCATTCGCAAAATCACCGCCACCGATCACATTTCCGGCACGGGCCGTCGAGATCGCACACCGTCCATCCTGGAAGAACGATTTCTGATAGCTGTGCGTCACAAGCTCGGAGCAGGATTTGCTGTTGGAATATGGATCATATCCATCGAGCGGATCGCACTCGCGATATCCATATTCCCACTCGCGGTTCTCATAGACCTTATCGGTCGTCACATTGAGAAGCGACTTCACTGAAGGCGTCTGACGCGCACACTCAAGCAGGTGAACGGTTCCCATCACATTCGTCTCGTAGGTGTAAACCGGATCTCAGATCGGAAGAGTGTGCTCTTCCGATCTTCGATAAGAATCTCTTACGATCGGCTGTGCTGCCAGATGAATCACAAGCTCCGGCTGTACGCGGTCAAATACCTTCTTCATGGCACTGAAATCACGGATGTCTCCGATCACCGAATCCATCGTATCCTCAAGTCCGAGAATCTGAAACATCGAAGGTTCTGTCGGTGGCTGAAGCGAAAATCCTGTCACCTTTGCCCCTGCCAATGTCAGAATCCGGCAAAGCCACGAACCCTTAAATCCGGTATGACCGGTCACAAGAATCCGTCTTCCTCTATAAAATTTTTCACACGCTTCCAGATTGTATCTGCTCATCTTCAACCACCTCTCCACCTTTTCTCTCTCCGACTCTCTTCGACTTTCGCCCTCTCGGCATTTCTTGATTATGATTTTCCAGTTACAATTTTTTAATCTAATCTTATCTAAGCCTAACTAATCTTTCCAGATTTTCCACGGAGCCTGCTTCGACTGCCACAGCTCCTCCAACTTTTTCATCTCTCTCTGCGTGTCCATGCACTGCCAGAATCCATCATGGTAGAACGACATCAGCTCACCCTCACTTGCAAGTCTCTGCATCGGCTCCTGCTCAAATACAGTCTGATCGTCCTTCAGGTAATCGAACACCTGCGGATTCATCACCATAAATCCGCCATTGATGACTGCTCCGTCTGAATCGGATTTCTCGCGGAATGAACGGATCACATTGTCCGGTCCGATGTCGAGAACGCCTTTTTGCTGACCGATGTTTACCGTCGTGATCGTCGCGATGCGTCCGTGACTCTTATGGAATTTCACGAGTGCCTCGAGATCGACGTTGCAGACTCCGTCGCCGTAAGTCAGCATGAACGGCTCATCGCCGATGTACGGCTGAATCCGTTTGACACGACCACCCGTCATCGTGTGAAGACCGGTGTCCACGAGCGTCACCTTCCACGGCTCTGCATAGTTGTTGTGGACTTCCATCTTGTTGTTTGCAAGATCAAAGGTCACATCTGAGGTGTGGAGGAAATAATCCGCAAAGAACTCCTTCACCACATACTGCTTATATCCCAGACAGATCACGAAATCATGGAAGCCAAATTCCGAGTAATATTTCATGATATGCCAGAGAATCGGTCTGCCTCCGATCTCAATCATCGGCTTCGGCTTCAGATGGCTCTCTTCACTGATTCTCGTTCCAAGACCTCCTGCAAGAATTACTACTTTCATAAATGTATTTCCTTTCTCTTCTCTGTACTTCTGCTTCTGTACAGTAACCTCTATCCTACTCTGCACTCTTCTGTGTTTTTTGTACTCCATATTCTCTACTTTACTCTGCCGTCATCTTCAAAAGCAGGGCGAGCTTCGTCGTTCCTCTCTGCTCCATCGCATTCGGAACAAAGAAATTCGTCTCAAACCGAAGCGTCACAACATCATATGGCTCTGCCTCGATCTCTGTCTCCACCGAAGTCTCCGTAAAGTGCAGGTAATCGACCGGCTCGTCATTGACATAGACCGTCAGCCACTGGTCGTCCGTCAAATCACGCGGATAAGTAAAACTCAGATGAATCTTTCCTGTCTTTCCCGCCATGACCTGAACCTTCGATTTCTCATCAATCCATCCATCATCGTAAAATCCGTAGATCGGACGGCACTTGAACGTCTTGACCACATGGGTCACATCCTGAAAACGATTGTGCTCCGGGTCTTCCTGAATCACGAGCATGTTGTCATCGACAAGACCGAACTGACGCACATCACTCACATGAACAACGCGTGTGCTCTCCTCTCTCTTGAGCGGATCGAAAACACGGAAAAAGTTTTCCGCGGTGAAATCCTCCATCTCAAAATTTTTTCCGACGACGAAGATATTTTTCCCGAAGATTCCGACCCCATAATTGCCGTAGGTCTCCTCCGCGAGAGAGTTGTATCTCTCCTGATCTGCCCAGTAATACAAATTCGGGTACAGACCACGATAATAATTCTCAACCGGAAGCATCAACACAACATAGACCGTCAACACAGACAGATACGGAAAAGCCTGAAGCCAGATTCCTTTTTCTGCCATTCCTTCCGTCAGCACACCGTAAATCCACGCCATAAACAAGAGCGCCGTCGCATAGGAAACATAGACCCATCTCATCTCCACGCGGATCGTCACACTTGAGCAGGCAATGCACGCGCCGATAAACATCACAAACAATACAACGGTCTGGATTCTCTCCACGCGCTTCGCCTTTTTCTGAATCAGGCGTATAAACAGCGCAACAACCATCACAATCAGCATCAGATCTGCGATCGCAATCATCATCAGGACCCAGAGCGGAGCCTCGCGGAAGTTCTGACCGTTTAAATGCTCCGGTCCCGCATTGATTCCAAACAGGTAGGCAATCTGGCTAAGCGCAAACTTAATCACAGAGCTGACCGACATCGTATCTGCGACATCTGTTCCACCGGTTCCAGCCGGTGCAACCGTGCCGATCACAAAGAAACGGATCAGCTGAACGACTGCAAATGAGACCGCCGGTGCAATCCACTGGCGCACATCCTTTTCCTTGCGGAACAGAAGCACGAGGAAAAACAGCGGAAGAAGCACCATGTATCGCTCATGGACAAAGCAGACTGCAAAGTAGAGTCCGCTCGCAAGAAACATCCGGCGTTCTCCCTTTCCGTCATGCTCATGCAAAATCTGGTACAGAAGATAAAGAATCGAAATTGCGAGCCACAGTGCCATCGTCTCCATCAGTCCAAGTGCCTGTCCAATCTGATAGTAGGACATGCGGGACATCAAAAAAATCAGCGCAAACAGAATTCCTAAATATCTGCTTCGGCTGAAACTGCGCGCCATCCGGTAAAGTGTGTATGCAAGACCAGTGTTTAACAGGATATTGAACGGGACATACCAACCCACATGCGGTCCAAAGATCGCCATCTCGATCCATGCCACTAAATTATAGAGAAAACGGCATCTGCTTCCGCCGAACGTGAAGATCGCCTGGAGAAAAGACTCTGAATTGTAACTGTACCACTGATACAGATCATCCATATAAAGTCCCTTGATCTCCATATGCCGATTGACAAAAAAAGCAAACGCCCCAAGCAGGCACACAATCAGAAGCTCTGACCTCCACTCAATCTGACGTTTGACAAAACTGTGCTTGAGATCTTCCCCCTCCCTGTCTTTTCTCTGTACACGTTTTCTTTCCATGATAACTCTCCTAAATGATAACTCTCCTAAATATATTTTCTATTCTCGCCTACTTCTCATAGGCAGAATATGCCCCGCGGTAAAAAAACATCAGCACACGGACAATCCAGTCGGGCCAGATCTTTTGGTACATCTCTGTCTCCTCTTTTGAGCGCCGGTTGTTCTCGATGCACGCCTTCGTCGTCGCCCCGTCGTGAATCCGGTAGCCGATCAGCGGACGTTCCTCACAGATAAACCGTCCCTCTTGTCCCGCAAACTTCCACATCATATCCCAGTCCAGCGCAAACTTGTACGGGGAATCAAAGAGCGGTCTTTGAAGCAGCTCCAGATTGTAGGTGCAGGACGGGCAGATAATCGGATTTCCAAACATCAGAGCCATCCGCTTGATTCCGGTTCTGTCCGCAAGCGGGCGCAGACGCAGGGGCAGACGCAGAAGTTTCTTTACAAAGTGGATCAGTCCTGGCTGTTCGGTCTTTCCATTCCGGAGAATCACACAGTCTGTCGTAAATACCGAAGCATCCGGATACCGCTCCCAGCAATCTTTCACTGCCTTCGTATAATCCCGGTGGTAAACATCATCCTGATGCGTGATCGTCACAAGGCGTGTCTTCGCATTTGCACACGCAAAGTTCCAGTCCTCCTGAATATCGCTCTGTCCCTCGCGCACAAACAGCGGAAGGTCATATTTCTTTGCGATCTCCTCAATAAACGCGCTCGGCGTCGAGGTACACAGGATAATCTCTGACGGCTCCGACTGGCGTTTCAGCGAGCGGATACACTCCTCCAAATACGGAGAATCCTTATACGCACAGACCGCAAATGTGTGATCGATGTGATTCATTATTCCCATTACTCCTTAAAAAAGTGCTCCTCAAGCATCAGACAGAGTGCATGATAGACCGGAAGATGAAGCTCCTGAATCTTAAACGTCTCAGACTCCGGCACAATGATTGCGACATCCGCGCGCTTTCCGAGGATTCCACCGTTCTTTCCGGTCAGTCCGATCACGGAAATTCCCTTCGCCTTCGCCGTCGTCACCGCATAGTCAATGTTCTTGGAATTTCCAGACGTGGAAATCGCCAAAAATACATCTCCCGCTCTGCCATATCCACAGACCTGCTGAGCAAACGTCATATCTCCGTTGACATCATTCGCAAATGCAGTCGAAAGTCCTGCATGTCCGGTCAGTGCAATCGCCATAAGTCCACCCTGAAGTGAGCGCGCAAGCTCCTCCCCATGCTCCGGACTTTCCTGACAGATCTTCTGCCAAAGCTCATCCGGCAGAGGTCTGCGCTTTACAAATCCCTTCATCAACTCTCCGACAATGTGCTCGGAATCCGCACAGCTCCCGCCATTTCCCGCAATCAGAAGTTTTCCGTCATGCTCATAGCAGGTTCTGAGCAGTTCATAAGCATTTAAAATCTCCGTCTTCACAGCTTCCAGCTTTGGATAGCGCTCTGTCAGCTCATCAAGAATCTTCGCTTCCTTCTCTGATAATCCCTGTGTCATGTCTCCTGTTTTGTTCCTTTCTCAAGATCATTGCTTTTCAAGATTTCCTCTACCGCCTCAAGAAGCGTGTCGGCGTAAAAATCCCACGGAAGGCTCTCTCCCTCGTGCAAATTTTCTTCTGCCTCCGCTCTCTCTTCAGCTCCATAACCGGTTCCGACCAGAATCGTGTGCACACCGTAATTACGCCCGGCTTCCACATCGATCTTCTTATCTCCGATCATCCAGGAATGTTCCTTATCAATCTCATAGTACTGCTCCGCCATCTCAAACATCCCCGTCTCCGGTTTCCGGCAGTGACAGGCTTTCTTGTAAATACCGATTCCGTGTTCCGGGTGATGCGGGCAGTAAAAGAAGTGATCGATCTGCGCACCCTGCGGTGCGAGAAGTTCATTCATATAGGCATGCAAACTGACTACCTCATCCTCCCCGTAGTATCCCCGTGCGACACCTGCCTGATTCGTCACCACAACAAGACGATAACCTGCCCGCTTGAGCTCACCAAGTGCCTCTGCGACTCCGGGCAGAAGCACGAGATCCTCTTTTCTGTGCAGATAGTTGACTTCCTCATTCAACGTGCCATCCCGGTCAAGAAAAATCAGATCGGAAGAGCACACGT
>OODD01001122.1_pt1 | contig 10592 bp, 9 predicted proteins | sample 1671311 | NCBI WGS metagenome assembly OODD01 (sample SAMN06348143, study PRJEB24527) | human gut metagenome | biome: human gut; feature: ankylosing spondylitis patient; material: feces | host: Homo sapiens | place: China | collected 2015-10 | reverse complement strand
AACGCGGGCTTCTCTTTGCGGTGCTTTTTATCCGGTGCCTTGAGGAAGAGAGCGCAGAGAGCCGGCGTGAGGGTGAGAGCATTGAAGCCTGAAATCACGACAGCCATGGCAACCGTGATGGCGAACTGCCGGTAGAGTTCACCCGCCATGCCGCCGAGGAAGGCGACCGGGACAAAGACAGAGGACAGCACGAGAACGATTGCGACCAGAGCTCCTGACACTTCCTGCATCGCCTTGACCGCGGCATCGCGGGGCGAGAGCCGTTCGTGAATCATCAGACGGTCCACGTTCTCCAGCACGACAATCGCGTCATCCACCACAATGCCGATCGCGAGCGTCATGGCGAAAAGCGTGAGCGTATTGATGGAGAAGCCGCAGAGCCAGAGTCCTGCTGTACAGCCGATGAGTGACACCGGGACCGAGATCATCGGGATCAGCGTGGCGCGCCAGGACTGCAGGAACAGGAATACCACGGCCAGCACGAGAAGAATCGCTTCGCCGATCGTTGTGATCACTTCTTTCAGAGACGCCTTCACGAAAACTGTGGTGTCGTCTGTCACGGTGTAGGTGAGCTTGCCCTTCGGGAAATGCTCCTTCAGCTCATCCATCCGCTTCACAACCGCGTTGGCGGCAGCAAGGGCGTTTCCGCCAGTCTGCAGGAAGACGCCGATGTTCGCGGCCGGATACCCGTTCTGCTCCGTCTGGAATTCATAATTCCGGCGGCCCACTTCGATCCGGGCTACATCACGCAGATGGATGGTGCCAAGCGTCGGGTCGCTCCTCAGCACGATGTTTCCGAACTGCTCCGGATTCACGAGCTGGTTGCGGCCGGTTACCGTGTAGAAGAGCTGCTGGTTCTCGGGGGTCGGCGCTGTGCCGGTTCGGCCGACACCATACTGCTGGTTCTGGGCCGAGATCGCTTTTTCAATATCGGACGTCGTGACGCACAGCTTCGCCATCCGGAGCGGATCCACCCAGATACGCATGGCGGATTCCACGTTGCCGTAGACCATGACGTCACCGATATCGGGAACGCGCTTCAGTTCGTCAACGATATTGACGTTCGCATAGTCCGCCATGGCGAGCGGCGACATGCTCTTATCGGGAGACGTGAGAATGATGCGAAGGAGGTTATCGGAACTGCGCTTTCTTACCGTGACACCGACGTTACGCACAGCCTGAGGCAGTTTTCTCTCAGCCGTACGGACGCGGTTATTGATTTCGAGAACGGCGTTATTCGGATCTGTGCCGATCTCGAACGTGCAGTTGATACGGACTTCACCGCTTGAGCGGAGCGTCGTCGTGTAGTAGATCAGTCCCTGAATGCCGGAGAGCTGGGCCTCAATCGGCTGAGCCACGGTTCGGGAGAGTGTCTGGATGTCAGCGCCGTCATAGGATGCGCTGATCATCACGGACGGCGGGGTAATGTTCGGGTACTGGGAAACCGGCAGCACGCGGACAGAGATGATGCCGGCGAGCACGATCAGAATCGCCATCACGGTGGCGAAGATCGGCCTCTTGATGCAGAACTGGGAGAGCATGGCGTCAGACTCCGCGGTCAGGAGGCGGCACGGGAAGCGGCGGGTGAGCCCTTTCCGGGATCGGTGACCTCGCGGCCGTCACGAAGCCTGAGAATCTGGTCGGTAATCACACGATCGCCGGTCTTCAGCCCTTTCCGCACAATCCAGCTGGTGTCATCCCAGGGACCGACTTCCACCGGAACGCGCTTTGCCTTGTTGCCCTCCCGGAGATAGACCGCGTAAGTGCCGTCAGAAAGCTGGAGGACAGAGGCCTGCGGCACCTTATAGACAGCGTGTTCGGTCCCGGTCTGGATTCTCACCCGCACAAACTGTCCGGAGAGGATATTGGCGGGGGAGGTGATCTTTGCCCGCATCTGACGCGTGCCGAGGTCCGGTGTCACGGACTGAGATACATAGTCGAGCTTCGCGGGAATCCGCTTTCCATCCGAATTCACGACTTCAACCGCGTTCCCGAGAGTCATCGAGGCGTTCCCGAGATCGCGGTCACTGATGGCGAAGACGACCTTCAGATCCTTCTTCTGCGTGAGCGTGGTGAGCTGCGTCGACTGGGCGGTCACTAGCGTGCCCGGGTTCACGAGCGCCATGCCGGCGATGCCGTCCGCGGGAGCGGTGATCTGCGTGTGGGAGAGCGAGATGGAGGACGCGGCCGCCTTTGCCTCAGCGGCCTTCAGAGCCGCACGGGCCACCTTAGCCGTGCTTTGGGCGTCATCCAGATCTTTCTGGGGTACGGCCTGCTGCGCGTAGAGTCTGCGCGTGCGGGCGAGTTCGCGGTCAGCCTGCTCAAGCTGAGCCTTCGCCTGGTTCGCCGCGGCACGGGCCGCTTCGAGGTCTGCCTGGAAAGGTGCCTGATCGATGATGAAAAGCGGCTGGCCGCGTCTGACGAATTCGCCTTCCTTATAAAGCTGCCGCTTCAGGATGCCGCTCACCTGAGAGCGGATCTCTACCTGATCGGCGCCCTCGGTCTGACCCATCACTTCATGCCACTCGGGAACATCTTCGGGAGTTACAGCAAGCGTAGTGACCGGCACAGGCTTTGTCGGAGCCTTTGTGTCGGTCTTTTTCGAGCAGCCAAGGACGCAAATGGCGGAGAGTCCTGCGGCCAGGATGATTTTGTACCACTTTCTGGGCATGATGAACCTTTGAGGGCCTTTTTTAAGGCGTAGATTGCCCAGATTGTATACTGCTAACGGGTTAAAAAACCTCAGTTCTTTCGAGTAACCAGGTGAGTGCTTCTCCGGATACCCGATCTTTCAGTTTTTCTCTCACAAGCCGGTGATAGTCGTTCAGCTTCGCTATTTCGTCCGACTTCATCATGCGGGGATAAATGAGCCGCGTGTCGATCGGGCAGAGAGTGAGCGGACGGAATGTCATGAAGCGGCCGAATTCGCTTGAGGCCTGCGGAACCGGCGTAATCAGATTCTCAATCCGGATTCCCCAGCGTCCTTCGCGGTAAAGCCCCGGCTCATCGGAGACCACGATCCCTTCCACGGTCTTCGTGGCTTCAGAGGGAAGCGAGCGGGGAGAAATCGAGTACGGGCGCTCATGCACATTCATGAAGAAACCGACGCCGTGACCCGTGCCGTGCCCGAAATCGGCATCCACTTCCCAGAGCGGGGCGCGGGCAAAGGTATCGAGCTGAGACGCGTAGGCGCCTTCCGGGAAATAGGCGTCCAGCAGGTGAAGGTGTGAGCGGAGCACCGCGGTGTAATCCCGCCGGATCGAGTCGTCAGGCCGATGAATCGGCGTGACGCGGGTGATATCGGTAGTGCCGGACTCGTACTGGGCTCCCGAGTCAATAAGAAGCACCGTGTCCCCTTCCAGCACCGCGTTATGTTCAGCAGACGGCTCATAGTGAGGCAGCGCGGCGTTCGCGCCCACTGCGGCAATCGTGCCGAAGGATTCGCTCACATAGCCACGGCCCTTTGCTCTTTCATCATGCAGGCGGCGGACCACATCCATTTCAGTCACCGTGGCACCTGAAGCGAGCGCGGATTCGAGCCAGGCATAAAAGCGGCAGAGCGCGGCGCCGTCCTCGATCATGGCTTCGTCGATCAGACGGATTTCCTCAGGTGTCTTGCGGGTCTTGAAGAGCGCGAGAGGCGAGAGGCCTTCGGTCACACGGACCTGCTTCGGGATGCGGTTCCGGAAGTAATCCGTGGTCACCGCCGGATCAAAGAGCAGAGACGCATTTTCCGGAAGCGAGGCGATCGCGTCAGCGAACGCCGCGTAGGAGCGGACTTCAAAGCCATCAGAGAGGAGCGCCGCCTTCAGATCAGCCGGAAGCCGGGCTTCATCGATGAAAAGCATGGGCTTCCCGCGGCAAAGCAGAAAGTGGGAAAGGAAAACCGGGTTGTAGTCGACGTCAGACGCCCGGAGGTTGGTGAGCCAGCCGATTTCATCGAGCGCCGAGGTCATGAAGGAGTCTGCACCAAGCGAAGCAAGCTGCGCCACCAGGCGGGAGAGTTTGCTCTGACGGGATTCGGGCGCGAGCGTATGCGCGAAAACCGTCGAGGAGGGCATGGCGGGACGATCATTCCAGATCTGGGACGGAAGATCCAGATCCTCGCGGAGCGAGATGCCTTTGGGGGTAAGGAGCCCGGTCAGCCGGTCCGCGGTTCTGACGCTGAGCGAACGGCCATTGATCCCGACAGAGGAGCCATCGGGCGCGTGACGCGACAGCCACTGATCCCAGCCTTCAACCCCCGGAGCGCCGTCCTTCATCAGCGTGATGCCGGAGCCTTCGAGCTGCCCCGCGGCCTGTGTCCAGTAGCGGCTGTCAGTCCAGAGCAGCGCGTCATGCTGCGTGACAATCAGCGTTCCGGCACTCCCCGTGAAGCCGGAGAGCCATTCACGGTCAGCCCAGTGCGGCGGCAGATATTCCGATGCGTGGGGGTCTGATGTGATGGAAACCCACGCAAACAGGTTTTCTTTTTCGAGAAGCTGTCTTAGAGATGAAATTCTGTTTTGAACGTCTGACATTTCATTAATCCAATCAAAGATTCTCGCGCCGGTCGCAGATCAGAAGAGCTTTCTCAGGCTGACGCTGAAGGGAATGGTGATGATGCCTTCCGGAGTTTTGGATTCCGTCATATGGATATCCTCGATACGCCACCCGGCATCACGGAACTCTGTGAGCGTAGCGGAAACGCGGAGACTGTGACAGATCAGGCGGACGCTGCCGAGTTTTTCGCCTGAGACCAGCGGATCCTCGGCCTCACAGTGGACGAGCGTCTGATAAGGCGCGTCGAGCAGGGGATCGGCAAGGTCGCTGAGTGCCCGGGGGCCGGACCTCGCGCGGTGGCGGGGAAGTGCCGTCGGCGCGGGGCCGTCAGACGCCTGATCGGCTGAAGGCGAGGTGGCGGACAGGTCGCCCTGTGCAGTCGCGGCGCAGCCGCTCAGCACAGCGGCTGACAGCATGGCGAGCAGGGAAACGAGACATGAGCGCTTCATGCCCAAACTCCGAAAAAAGAATAATCCCTACATTTTAATTTCCGAAGAAATTAAAAATTCCCCGATCCCCTCTGCGGGAATCAGGAAAATGTAAGGATTATTGAATGGTATTAGCGGTTTCTTGAACGGCCGCCGCGGCGGGGAGCGAGACCCGGGGGCAGATTGCTGCGGGTGTTGCTGTCGGTGTAGCGGGAGTTGCGTTCAAAGTAGTCCGTGCTGCGGTCCGAGCGGGGGCCGCGGGAAGGACGGCGGCGCTTTTCGGCACCGCCTGCGCGGTAGGGGCGTTCGCCCGGCATGCTCTGCGGAAGGAAGAGAGCCTGATGCTCGGGCGCGAACGGATCCACCGGCTCATAGCGCGCGATGGTGTCGCGGCTGCGGGAGCGGCCTGGAGCCTTGCGGCGGGGCGTGTAGTTGATCGAGTTGCCGAAGTTATCAGGATCGAAACGGTCAGAGCGTTCAGCGCGGTCACCCCGATCCGAGCGGTCGGAGCTGCCGCGGCGGGAGGAAGCCTCAGGGCTGCGGCGGGAGGGGCTGCGCTTCACCTGATGACGCGGCGTTCAGGCGCGGAGCTGTCACGGTCAGAGCGGGAGTCTTCAGCGGAGACCTCGGAAGACTCGGAAGCCTCTTCACGGCTGCGGCGGGGAGCCGCGGCGGGGCGTCTTCTCGCACGGCTCTGCTGGGAGAGACGCTGATGATGATTCTGCTCCTCGCGGCGGTCATCCTCTGCGAGATCCTCAGGCTGGGGACCGGCATACTGAGCGGGAACGATCAGGTTGATCTTTTCCTTCAGAAGCTTCTCGATCGCGGAGAGCAGCGGACGGTCTTCAGGCGACACCAGGCTCACGGCGTGGCCGGGAACGCCGGCACGGCCCGTGCGGCCGATACGGTGCACGTAATCCTCGGGCACATCCGGAAGGTCGTAGTTCACGACGTGGGGAAGCTGTTCGATATCAAGGCCGCGAGCCGCGATATCCGTCGCGACGAGCACCTGAACCTTCTTATCCTTAAAGTCAGCGAGAGCCTTGGTGCGGGCGTTCTGGCTCTTGTTGCCGTGAATGGCGGCAGCGGTCAGGCCATCCTTGATCAGCTGCTGGCAGAGGCGGTTCGCGGCGTGCTTCATACGGGTGAAGACCAGCACCTGGGACCACTTTTCATCGACAATCAGATCACGGAGCAGTTCACGCTTCCGGTTCTTCGGCACGGCATAGGCCTGCTGTTCGATCAGGGCCGATTCCTTATTGGGGGAAATTTCGACCGAGACCGGGGAATTGAGAAGGGAGTCCGCGAGTTTGCGGATTTCCGGGCTGAAGGTGGCCGAGAAGAGCAGGCTCTGGCGGTTTTCCGGAATCAGCTTGATCAGTTTCCGGATGTCATGAATGAAGCCCATGTCGAGCATGCGGTCGGCTTCATCGAGCACCAGGAACTTCACCGCGGAGAGCGACACATGCTTCTGACCGAGATGATCCAGAAGGCGGCCCGGCGTGGCGATAAGAATATCGACGCCGCGGGCAAGGGCCGCGGTCTGGGGCTTCAGGTTCACGCCGCCGAAAACGAGGGCGGAACGGATGTCCAGATACTTCGAGTACGCCGTAATGTTCTCGTGGATCTGAGCCGCGAGTTCGCGGGTCGGAGCCAGAATCAGCGCTGTCACTTCCTTCGGCTTCGCGCGGACGCCGGACTCAGCGATCTTCTGAATGATCGGCAGGCTGTAAGCCGCGGTCTTGCCGGTGCCGGTCTGAGCGGCGGCCAGCATGTCCTTGCCTTCAAGCAGGGACGGAATGGATTTCTGCTGAACCGGGGTCGGTTTGCGATAATTTAATTCGTCAATAGCCTTAAGCAAAGGGTCAATCAGACCCAGAGAGGCAAAAGATTGGTTCACTTTGAGAGAAACCTATGAGAACTGCGCGGAGCCAGTCGTAAAAAAGAAAGCTGGTCCAGGTTTGGGGCAGTCCCCGGTTAATATATTGGAAGACAGGATGGCGCTGTTATCGGTGCGGGGTGAACCCTGGACACCTGTGAGGCGTAGGCAGATGCTTAGTTGTATCAGGCCGAAACCCCGGCAAACCTGGATTGCCGCGGGATAACTGTCAAGAATGCCGAAAATTTGCTTTTCTGCATGTGTGGCCATTGTACCTGATTACTTCTGATCGGGGGTTCTTCACGAGAGTGAAGTTTTGGAGAAACTATGAGTGAATTGAAGATTGAAGAGATCGTCGTTGGCGAAGGCGATGAGGTGAAGGATGGGGACTGGGTTTCCGTTCATTACACCGGCTGCCTCGAGGACGGAACGAAGTTTGATTCGAGCCTCGACCGCGGCGAACCGATTGAGTTTCCCCTGGGCGGCGGCATGGTGATCCCCGGCTGGGAACAGGGTATCCGCGGCATGCGCGTCGGAGGAAAGAGAAAGCTCGTGATTCCTCCCGAGCTCGCCTATGGTGAAGACGGCGCGGGTGATGTGATCCCGCCGAACGCCGTTCTCGTGTTTGACGTTGAAGTGGTCGGCGCCCGCTCGAACCAGTACCCCGAAGAGGGCGATCTGGAGATTGAGGAGCTCGAGGCCGGCACCGGGGCGGAGGCTGTGCCCGGGGACACGGTTTCCGTGCACTACACGGGGTGGCTTGAGGATGGAACGAAGTTTGACTCGAGCCTTGACCGCGGTGAACCGATTGAATTCCCGCTTGGCGTCGGCTACGTGATTCCGGGCTGGGATCAGGGTCTTGTCGGCATGAAGGAAGGCGGCCGCCGCCGTCTGACGATTCCTTCCCACCTTGCCTATGGCGCAAACGGCGCCGGCGGCGTGATTCCGCCGTTCGCGACGCTCGTCTTTGAAGTGAACCTCGTCCGGGTTCAGAAGGCGGCTACGGAGCCGTAAGTGATTCGAGCCCCCGGCCGAAATGGCTGAGCAGTTCAACCGTTTCGAAAACGGGTAGCCCGACAATGCCTGAGTAGGAGCCTTCAATATGCGTGATGAAGGCTCCTGCCAGCCCCTGCACGGCATAGCCGCCGGCCTTGTCATAAGGCTCATCGGTGCCGGCGTAAAGCTTCATCATCGAGTCCGTCATCGTGCAGAACGTGACGCGGGACTCGGAAATCACGGTTTCCAGATTCTCTTCCGTCGTGCCGACAGCGACCGCAGTGCGGACGACATGCGTTTTTCCCGAGAGCAGCTCAAGGAACCGGAGCTCTTCCTCAACGGACTGAGGTTTTCTCAGAATGGTTTCACCGAAAACCACTGTCGTGTCAGCTGATACGACAGGCAGCACTTCCAGTCTTTTTTCCTCAATCATCCGGATAGCGCCGAGCGCCTTTTCACGGGCGGTTCTCAGCACGTAGCTGCGGGCCGATTCCCCCGGACGGCGTTCCTCATCAGTCTGAGGGGCAGATGCCGGAGAGGCTTCCGGCGCGAGAAGGCAGATCTCGTACCCGAGCCCGGCGAGAATTTCGCGCCGGCGGGGGCTCTTGCTCGCCAGATAGATTCTTGATGTCATGCTTTAGGCCCTGTGGTAGGGGTGATTATTCAGAATCGACCAGGCGCGGTAGATCTGCTCCGAGAGAATAACGCGGGCGAGGGCGTGCGGCAGCGTCATGGAGGAGAGGCGGATCATCATGCGGCTTTCCTGCTTAAGCGCAGGATCAATGCCGTCAGTACCGCCGATCACGAAGGCAACGGATTCACCGCTGTCCTGCCAGGCGCTCAGCTTCTTCGCAAATTCGACTGTCGTCAGATCCTTGCCCCGTTCGTCCAGCGTGACGAGGAGTGATCCCTTCGGGATGGCCTTGCGGATACGGTCAGCCTCAGCGGCCATCAGGTCGCTTTTGCTCTGCCCATGCCGGGGTTCTTCCTTGACGGTTTTCAGTTCAACCTTCCAGTCCCGGGGAAAGCGGGTGAGGTAATCCTCAACCGCCGTGAAAGCCCAGGCCGGGGACCGGAGGTCGACAGCCACAATGGTGATTTTCACGGGTATCCCCCGTCAGGCCTTTTCAGTCTTGCGGACCGGGAGGGCGTATTCGGGATCAATCTTCATGTTGACCCGCTTGGCGCCCCAGACTTCTTCGAGGTTGTAGTATTCGCGGATCTGAGGCTGCATCACGTGAACGATGGCGTCGCCGCAGTCGACGAGCACCCATTCACCGGATTCCTTGCCTTCAAAACCGATCACGCTGCCGCCGGCAGCCTTGACCTTTTCTTTGACGTTTTCCGCAAGCGCCACGGTGTGACGGTTCGAAGTTCCGGAGGCGAAGACGGCGCGCGAGAACTGATCGGTCAGTTTTTCCGTGTTGAACACGACGATGTCCTTGCCTTTGATCTCAACGAGGGCGTCGACGATAATGCGCTGAAGCTTTCTGATATCCATAAAAGTTAATGCTTGGGGCGATAAAGCCCGTGTTGGTTGATGTAAAGAGCTACTCCGTGCGGGAGCCAACTCTCAAGTTTAATTGCATTTTGCAGTGAGGCGGGTTCTGCAAGAAGCTTTCGGATCTCGGAGGAATTCGCTTCATGCGGCGCCATCTGAAAGAAGCAGACGGAGCCAGAGGGCGAAGCCGTGATGAGATCGGGCGGCACTGTTTTTCCCTCAGCCCAGGAGGTGATTTCCTGAGGAACTGAGAGACGCTTCTTTCCGCGGTTGAAAACCGCGAGGTTCGCGTAGTCCGTGAGTGCCTGCCAGGATTTCCAGGTTTTCAGATTGGCCCACTGATCCTGCCCCATCAGAAGCACGAGAGGAACAGGGTTGCCGCCCAGCTTCTCCCGGAGCGCCTTCAGGGTGTCAATCGTATAGGTCAGACCGGGGCGGAAAACTTCCGTGAGATTCAGTTTCAGACGGGGATTCCCCCGGATAGCCTGCTCGATCATCCGTGCCCGGTCCGTGACGGACGTGAGTACGCTCTTCTGCCACGGGCGGGGGGCAAGGAGAAAATCAATCTGCTGAAGCTTCAGCTGCTCAAGCGCTGAAGCGGCGAGAGCAAGATGCCCCTGATGGATTGGATCAAATGTACCGCCGAGAAGGCCGATGCCTTTTCTTGCCTCAAAGGCGTCCTGGCTCATGGATTGGTAGCCTGGCTCGAAAACAGCCGGGAAACCTTGCCTTTCTCAAGCTGTACGCCTGTCCAGTTCATCTGTTCGCGGCTGTTGCTGAATTCCTCGATGGTCTTGCTCGTGGACCAGAAGTACCAGTCATCGTCTGCCACGTAGGTGGGCTGGCCGAACTTGGCGAGTACCTGATTCCAGGTCATGCCGGGCGTGATGCCGCCGATGGAGACATTCTTTTCAGAACCCTTCAGCAGATGGCACGTGCCTTTGCCGCGCGGACTGAGACCATTTGACGCCATCTGAGCCTCAGTAACAGCGGGAGAACCGGTTGCAATCAGCCAGATTGAAAAATCATCGCTCCCGCTTCCCGTCGTGAGACAGGTCCAGTCGCGGGTGTAGTCGCCATCTCCCTCACGCATCAGCGAAAAGTGAAGCTTCTTCGCCAGATCCCGGATGGGGGTGGATTCGAGCGTAACTTCCTCGGACCCGATCCGGATGCCCTGAGTAACCGGTTTGCCTTCAACAGGACGCCCGGCCACCAGGCTTTCGGGATAAGCGAAAGGCTCGGCAAC
>OODD01001120.1_pt1 | contig 10598 bp, 7 predicted proteins | sample 1671311 | NCBI WGS metagenome assembly OODD01 (sample SAMN06348143, study PRJEB24527) | human gut metagenome | biome: human gut; feature: ankylosing spondylitis patient; material: feces | host: Homo sapiens | place: China | collected 2015-10 | reverse complement strand
TGACCTGCGTACTTACCGGCCAGCTCCGTCAGGCAGCCGCCGTCGTCCACAGGAACAGTGATGGGCACGTTGTACTTCTGAGAAACATTGAAGTCATCCACGCCGTGGCCGCCTGCGGTATGGACGCAGCCGGAACCGCTTTCCAGCGTGACGTGATCGCCCAGAATGACCCAGCCTTCCTTGGGCAGGTAGACATGGTTGTAGCGCATCAGCTCGAACTCGGTACCGGGGACCGGCTCCCCCACGATCTCGTAGTTCTCGATGTGGCAGGCGTCCATGACGCTCTTGACCAGCTCGGTGGCCATGATGTGGAACTCATCACCGATCTTGACGAAGGAGTACTCGAACTGGCCGTTCAGGCAGATCGCCTCGTTGGCGGGCAGAGTCCAAGTGGTAGTAGTCCAGATGACGAAGTAGGTCTTGTCCATCGGGATGCCGTGCTTTGCCAGCACACCATTGGGGTCCTGAGAGACGTGGAAACGCACGAAGATGGAATCGCAGTCGTCCTCGCCGTACTCGATCTCAGCCTCTGCCAGAGCCGTGCGGCAGTCCGGGCACCAGTACACAGGCTTCAGGCCCTTGTAGATGTAGCCCTTCTTGGCCATCTCGCCAAAGATCTCGATCTGGCGTGCCTCAAACTCAGGCTTCAGGGTCAGATACGGATGCTCGAAATCGCCGATAACGCCCAGACGCTTGAACTGGTCGCTCATGATATCGATGTGCTCAGTAGCAAACTTTTCGCAGATCTGGCGCAGCTCCAGCTTGGAAATGTCCTTCTTCTTATCACCGACGGAGGACAGAGCCTTCAGCTCGATGGGCAGGCCGTGGGTATCAAAGCCGGGCACATAGGGAGCCTGGAAGCCCTCCATGTTCTTGTCGCGAATAATGATATCCTTGATGATCTTGTTCAGGGCAGTACCCATGTGGATATTGCCGTTTGCGTACGGAGGGCCGTCGTGCAGGATGAACTGCGGCTTGCCCTCGTTGTGCTTCATGAGCTGATTGTACAGGTCGTTGTCGTCCCAATCCTTGAGCATGACCGGCTCCTTCTTGGGCAGGCCGGCACGCATTTCAAACAGGGTCTTGGGCAGGTTCAGAGTACTATCGTACTGCGATTTGTTCTTAGCCAATGGTTTACACTCTCCTCTATATTTCCTTATGGGGTCGCCTTACTCGCTGAACTTGACGCCCTGAAAAGCATCGTAGTCCGGCTCGTCCGGCTTAAAATCAGCAGGAGGCGCGGGCAGAGGATCCAGCTTGAGCTGGCTTTCGTCCTTTGCCCAGAAATCCTCGCTGCTGTCAGCTGCCTTGTCGTCGTCATTTTCAACAACGGCAGCAGGTTCTGCATCTTCCTGTGCGGGCTGTGCAGGCTCTGCTTCCGGCTCCTGCACATCTGCGGCCTGCAGCTGAGCGGCAGCCGCAGGTTCGGCTTCGTCGGCTGCAGGCTCTGCGTCGGCAGCTTCCTGTGCGGGCGTTTCCTTCTGGAACTCCGGCAGGCGGCTCAGCGACTCCACATGGCTGCGGTACAGATTGAGCACATCGGACTTGAAGCGGGTCACTTCCAGACGCACACGGTCATACTCGCGTTCTTCTGCAAGGCGCTTCTCGTTTGCCTCGTTCTCGATCTCATCTGCACGGTCGTTGGCCTTCTGCAGCAATTCGTTGGCATCGCGGATGATATCATCACCGCGCAGATTTGCACGATGGATGATCTCTTCCGCCTTCTGGTTTGCTTCACGGATGACGTTCTCACCCATGCGCTGCGCGTTGATCAATGCACTCTTGAGCATTTCACCGTCTGCCTCAAAGCTCTTCAGCTCCTCGTGCAGCTTCTGGTTTTCAGCAGTCAGATCCGCAATCTGCTTGCGAAGCTGTTCCGCCTGTGCATCGTCCTCCTGCAGCTGTTCTTCCACCTTGTCCAGAAAACGATCCACGTCCTCTGTGCGGTAGCCGCGGAGGTTTTTTTCAAATTGCACAGAACGGACATCCTGCGGAGTCAGCATAGTCATTTCCTCCCGTTGCTTTTAATATTGAAAAAATTCGATGATCGACCGGTCTTTTTTGCTTTTTCCGGGCAGTGCCGTCAGGCCAAAGCGGCCCTTGCCCCGCACGGTAAAAACATCACCCTCATACACCGGCGCATGGGGTTTTTCGGCAGGCAGATGGTTGATCTCCACCCTGCCGGCCGCGATCAGCTCACACGCCTGCCCCCGGCTGCACCGCAGCATGGCCGCAAGCACAGCGTCCAGCCGCAGAGACGACACAGTAGCGCTGCGCAGCTCACGCTGGGCCTGCGGGAAGGACGGTATCTCGTCCGGTTCCAGCAGCTCAGTGGTCAGCTCGGTGTGCCCGGCCTGAAACAGCTCCCGGCAGATGAGCTGTGCTGCCGGTTCCAGCGCAAACACATAAGCTGTGCCCGGCTGATCCTCCGGCAGAACGATGTCTCCCAGCGCTTCGCGCTTCAGCTCCAGACCCATCAGGCTGCCCAGATAGTCCTTGTGCGCGGGCAGCGCGGCCCCGGGCAGAGCCCGGCATTGCAGCCGCACGCAGCGGATGGGGTTTTCCCCATAGCTGTACTCGGGCTCCAGACAGAGGATCCGGCGTTCCGCCTGCGGCCAGCCGCCCTCAAAGCGGAAGCCTTCCTCTATGTCCGCACGCCCCAGCGCTGCACGGGCAAGATCCTGCTCTCGGTCGCTCAGAAAACCGGAGTACCGTGCGATCTCCCGGGAAAAGGCCGTGCGGGCCAGATCCTCGATATGCCGCATGAGATAGCGTTCTTCATCCGTGCGTGCGGGAATGAACCCGCGCACGGCTTTGGGCTGTGGATCATGCGGATCAATAGAACGCGCCATTGTTCTCCAGCTCGTCCAGCAGATCGCCCATGATGTCTACATTATACGGTGTGATGATAAAGGTGCTGTTGGCCACCCGCTTGATCTGGCCGTTGTTGGCATAAGCAACACCGGACAAAAAGTCCACCAGACGGCGGGAGACTTCCTTGTTGGTAGACTCCAGATTGAGCACGACCGTGCGCTTGTTGTTCAGATGGTCGGCAATGGTGCTTGCATCCTCAAAGCGCTCCGGCTTTACCAGCACCACCTTGAGCTGAGTGGTGGCATTGATGTTGACCACCTTGCCGTTCTTCTTGTTGGTGCCCTCGGTATGTTCCTCAGCTTCGTCGTCCGCACCGAGACCGACGCCGTTGTTATTGTTCACCATCTGGGGACCATCGTCGATGTACTGGTCCTCATAATCGTCTTCCTGGTCAAACAGACCCTTCTTGATGCTGTCAAGAAAAGACATACAATCTGCTCCTTTCATTCCGGCAGCCTGACGCTGCCTGGCGTTCTCTGCAAAAGAATGCAAAGAATAGCTTTATCTATTATCGGATTTTTTGCCTCAGATGTCAATAACTACAAAAGCTTTCCGTCATACAAATTTTGTCCGGAGACGATTATTTCGTCATAAAGCCTCACCTTGCTGACCGAACCCTCGGTCCCTTCGGGCAAAACAAGGATGTAATCGCCGTCTGTGATCAGCGGATGGTCTGCATCCACCGGGTCGATCCGGCAGAAGCGTGCGATGTTGCCAAGCTTGACGTAAACGCCGGGAACATAGTTCTCGCCCTGTGTCTCGGCCTCGGTCCCGTCCTCCTTCAGATAGTGCACCGCTGCCGCAGGCACCCGCAGGCCGCTGTGCTCCCCTACCGAGATCCGTGCGGCAGCCCGGTTCAGGCACAGCACATCCCCGTTGATGGAGTTGCAGGTGAGCACAAAGCGTGCAAGGCCGCTGTCCGCATCCATGCTCACTTCGGCAACGGTCGCCTTCAGGCCGTTTTCCATCCGTCCCGGAAAGCTGATCTCCACCGCAGAGCGCAGCGGCTTGCCGTCCTGACCCAGCAGCTTTTCTCCCTGCTTTGCGCTGCACACGCCCACATAGCGCCATGTAAAACCGGCTACGATCTTACCGGCGCAGCCATCCAGTGCGATCACCGGGTCGGAATCCAGATAGCCCTGCAGCTCCTGCGCACTCAGTGCAAGGATGTCGTCCGCGCCGGCATTGAGCCTGCCGCTGCCGGAAGCCCGTACAAAGTAACCGGTCTGCGGCGCAGCGATCTGGGTGGGACTGCCCAGCTGGGCCTGCACGCTCTGGGCCTGCTGGACCAGAGCCGTGATCTGATCGGTAAAGTTTGCAGCATCACCGGTGACGACCCAGAGCTTGTTCTGTGCAAGCTGATAGGCATTGGAATCATCATCCACTGCCTCGTAGTCGCCGTCATCCAATGTATCCAGCAGATCATACAGTGCACCAGCGCGCTCTTTTAAAAGGCTGTCCAGCTGCAGGGCTGCCGTGTTCTGGGATCTCTGCAGCAGATCGATCTGGTCATTCAGCTGGGTCAGCTGCTGGCGCAGCGTGGCCTGCGATGCATTGCTGTAGATCTCTGCCACCGCAGTGCCTGCGGAAACGCGCTCACCGTCCGCCGCAAGATATCCAAGGTTTCCGCTGCCTGCCACATAGCTTTCGTCAAACAGCAGCACGCCGTCTGCATCCACGGTATCCGAAATGACCGCAGGCAGTGCCGTTTCATAGACATTCTGCGGGAACAGGACGTGCATGGCCTGATAGAGCACATACCCTGCAGCCAGCAGCAGAAATGCGATCAGCACCCCTGCCAGCGTGGCAAATCCATGGGATGCACGGCCCTCCTTCCGGGTCTCGTCCGGCATATCGATCACCTCTTCGATAAAAATTCACTCACTTGATGGATGGCAGTCTCTGCCACATCCGGTGCACCGGCATCCAGCCAGACCACACCGTCCATATGGCGGAACCATGTCAGCTGGCGCTTGGCATAGTTGCGGGACGCCTGCTTGAGTTTATCTGTACAGGCTTCCAGCGGAGCCGTACCTTCAAAATACGGGAAGAATTCCTTATAACCAATGGCCTGCGCCGCCGTGCGGAAGCGTTCGCGGCTGCGCCAGACGTACTCTGCCTCTGCCAGAAGGCCCGCTTCCAGCATCTTGTCCACCCGCAGATCGATGCGGCGGTAAAGGGCCGCACGGTCCGGGAAATCCAGTCCCAGGATCAGGCTGCGGTAGGGCCGTTCCTGCGGAAGGGAGGCTGCCTTCTGTTCGCTGAGACGCCTGCCCGTAGCGCGGTAATGTTCCAGTGCGCGCAGCACGCGCACCTGATTGTTCGGGTGGATGGCCGCTGCGGCTTCCGGGTCGGCCCGGCGCAGCTCTTCGTACATGGCCGCGCCGCCTTTTTCGGCAAGCTCCGCCGCCAGCTGCTCCCGCAGGCCGGCAGGCGTTTTTTCCTCGGCAAAGCGCACCCCGTACAGAAAGCTCTGGACATACAGGCCTGTGCCGCCCACGAGAAGGGGCAGATTTCCCCGTGCCGAGATCTCCTGTTCCAGCGCTGCGGCCATAGCCGTAAAATCTGCCACACTGAAAGTTTTGTCCGGCGGCAGGATGTCCACGCCGTGGTGCGGGATGCCGCAGGTCTCCTCCGGCGTCACCTTTGCGGTACCGACGTCCAGACCCTGATAAATCTGCATGGAATCGCAGCTGATGACCTCGCCGGAAAAATGCCTTGCCAGCGCCACGCCGAGAGCGGTTTTGCCTGTGGCAGTGGGGCCCACAACGGCTACGACCGGATGTTTATACGATGCGTCCAAACTGCTTTTCCAGCTCCTTTCGGGTCAACTTCAGTACGCAGGGGCGTCCGTGCGGGCAGAAGGGAGGCACCTCGCCGGAAAGGATCTTTTCGGCCAGCGCCAGCAGCTCCTGCGGCGAGGACTTATCCCCCGCTTTGATGGCTGCACGGCAGGAGATGGAATGCAGCACCCACTCGGTGTGCTCATTCAGCGCATCATGGCCGCCCTTGAGCAGCTTATTTGCGATCTCCACCAGCAGGCTTTCTGCATTCTGCGGCTCCACATCTGCAGGCACCGCCCGCAGCACGACCGTGTTCCCGCCAAAATCTGCAATTTCCAATCCTGCATTTTCCAGCAGCGGAATGTTGTCCAGCAGCGCCTGCTTTTCCTCTGCCGACAGATCGATGGCAGCAGGCTCCAGCAGCAGCTGGCCGGGCACATTGCCATAGCTGGCCGCCAGCTTCTCATAGAGCTGGCGTTCATGGGCAGCATGCTTATCGATCAGGCACAGCTCGTCTCCGCGCTCTGCAAGGATGTAGGTCTTAAACACCTCTCCCACATAGTGCAGAGGCTCCGGCTGACCGGCTGTCGGGTCAAAGTTCAGCTGCTCCGGCTCTGCTGCTTCTGCCGACAGTTCTTCTGCCGGACATGCAGCAGCGGCACACTTTTTCTCTGCCGGTCCATCCGGGCTCTCCGGCGCGGAAGACACCGACTTGTTTTCCTGTACCGCAGACACTGCATCCCATGCCGCCATGTGATCCTGCGCTGCATGGATTTTTGCATTCTCTTGTCCAGCCAGTTCCGGCTCTACGTCCAGCTGTGCCTCGCTGGCTGCAGCACGGAAGGGTTCTGCCGTCCGGGGGCTTTCTGTTTCCGGACTGTGCAGCGTCACGAATGGGTCCAGCATGGGAGCATTCTGCGTGCCGCTCTGCCAGCGGGGCACAGCGGTCGGCGCGGCTTTCCCTTCCGGCTCCGGCCGCAGAGCGGGCCGTTCCTCCGTTTTTGCCGGTTCCCGGCGCTGCTGCGGCAGGGTGCCCGGGTCCGCCTGCCCGGGAATGATGGCAGAAAGTCCTGTAAAGTTGTCATGCTTTACATCATTTTCAATCTTATTATCGATTGTTTTTTCATTTTCGACCTTTTCGTCTGCATCAAAGGTGAAAAGCCGTTCGCCGGTGCCGGGCTGAGCCAGTGCCAGCTTGACAGCGTGGTAGACCACATCAAAAATATCATTTTCCCGGGCAAAACGCACTTCCACCTTTGCCGGATGGACGTTGACATCCACAAGGTCTGCCGGCATTTCCAGCAGAAGGATGCCGCCCGGGAACTTGCCCTGCATCATGGTGCCCTTGAAGGCCATCTCCATGCCAGCCATCATGGTGCGGTTGCGCACATAGCGGCCATTGATGTAAAAATGCTGCATGCTCCGGCTGGCGCGGCAGCTTTTGGGCGGGGTGATCAGGCCGGTGATGCGGTACACACCCTCCTGATTTTTCAGCTCAATGAGGTCCCGGCTGAACTCCCGGCCCAGAACCGCATAGGCCGCGCTGCGCAGCTGACCGTCGCCGGGGGTGACATACTGCAGCTTGCCCTCCCGGATGAATTTGACACTGACCTCCGGGTGGCTGAGGGCCACATGGGCGATCGTATCCGCCACAAAGGTGCCCTCGGAAGAGTCCTTTTTGAGGAACTTCATGCGGGCGGGGGTGTTGTAGAACAGGTCCCTCACCCGGATGGTAGTGCCCACCGCACGGGCACCCGGCTCCCGGGAGATCTCCTCCCCGCCCTCGATGCGGTAGACGGTGGCAAACTCGTCTGCCTCGGTGCGGGTAGTCAGCTCCACCCGCGCCACACTGGCAATGGATGCCAGTGCTTCGCCGCGGAAGCCCAGCGTGTGAATGCTGTTCAGGTCATCCGGCTTTTCGATCTTGCTGGTGGCATGGCGGATAAACGCCGTGGAAATGTATTCCGCCTCAATGCCGGTGCCGTTGTCGCTGATCTCGATCAGCTTAACGCCGCCGGATTCAATGCTGACCGTCACCTGCGCAGCTCCGGCATCGATGGAGTTTTCCAGCAGCTCCTTGACCACTGACGCAGGCCGCTCGACCACCTCGCCAGCGGCAATCAGCTCGGCGGTGTGCTTATCCAGAACATGGATCACTGCCATGGTGTTCCCTCCTTATGGTTTTTTCGGGCAAGCTATCAGCTGTTCAGGCTGCCCTTCAGGGTCTTTTTCAGCTCGTAGAGGAAGTTCAGTGCTTCAATGGGGGTCAGCGTTTCCACATCCAGTGCTTCCAGCTTTTCCATCATCTCACTGGGAACCGCCGGAGAATTGTACTCCTGCAATGCGTCAAAATCCATCTGCTCCACCTTGTTTTTGGGAGCGGAAGCTTCCAGTGCACGCAGCACCTCGTGGGCGCGGCGGGTCACGCTGCCGGGCAGGCCTGCCAGCTTTGCCACCTCGATGCCGTAGCTGTCATCCGCAGGGCCGCGCACGATGCGGCGCAGGAAGGTGATGTCCTCGCCGCGTTTTTTCACCGCAATGTTGTAGTTTTTCACACCGTCCACGCTGCCTTCCAGCTCGGTCAGCTCGTGGTAGTGGGTGGCAAACAGGGTCTTGCAGCCAAGCCCCTTGGCCGGGTCCGAAATATGCTCCACCACCGCACGGGCGATGCTCATGCCGTCAAAGGTGGAGGTGCCGCGGCCGATCTCGTCCAGCACCACAAGGCTTCTGGAGGTGGCATTTTTCAGGATCTCTGCCACCTCGGTCATCTCCACCATAAAGGTGGACTGACCGGCAGACAGATCGTCCGACGCACCGATGCGGGTGAAGATGGCGTCCACCACGCCCACATGACAGCTGGATGCCGGCACGAAGGAACCGATCTGCGCCATCAGAGCGATCAGCGCATTCTGACGCATATACGTGGATTTACCCGCCATGTTGGGGCCAGTGATGATCAGGCAGCGGTCGGTGGTGCAGTTGAGGGTGGTGTCGTTGGGCACAAACAGGCTGCCCTTGAGCATCTGCTCTACCACAGGGTGACGCCCCTCCGTGATGGTCAGCTCGTCACTGTCGTCCACAACGGGGCGGCAATAGTTGTTTTCTGCCGCTGCCTGCGCCAGCGCAGTGAGAACATCCAGCTCTGCAACCGCATTTGCCGTGCGCTGGATGCGGTCAAGCTGAGCGCTGATGCTTTCCAGCAATTCACTGAACAGGCGGTGTTCCAGCGTGATCAGCCGCTCGTGCGCACCTAAGATCTTGCTTTCCAGCTCCTTGAGCTCCTGTGTGATGTAGCGCTCGCCGCTGGTCAGGGTCTGCTTGCGGATGTAGGTCTCCGGCACCTGCGCCTTGTAGGAATTGCTGACCTCGATATAGTAGCCAAACACATGGTTATAGCCGATCTTCAGCTTGGGGATGCCGGTCTCCTGCCGCAGACGGGCTTCCAGCTGCGCCAGAACGCCCTTGGTGTTGTCGCGGATGGAGCGCAGCTCGTCCACCTCGGCATGGTAGCCTTTGGCAATGACACCGCCATCCTTGAGGGTGGAAGGTGCTTCCGGGTCCACCGCTGCATAGATGCGGGCCTTGATGTCCTCCAACGGGTCGATCTGTGCTGCCAGCTCGGAAAGCTCCGGGCAGCTGCAGGCTTCAGCCTGCCTGCGCAGGCCGGGCAGACGGTCGCAGGTCTGGGCCAGCGTATAGATTTCCTTGGGTGTGGCTGAGCCATAGACCGTCCGGGTCATCAGGCGTTCCATGTCTGCAATGTAGTGCAGCTCTTCCACAAGATCGCCCCGGGCCATGGTCTGCTTTACCAGACTTTCCACAGCGTTCAGGCGGTGGTTGATGAGTGCGCTGGAAACAAGCGGCTGTTCGATCCAGCTGCGCAGCATACGCTTGCCCATGGAGGTACTGGTCTTATCCAGCACCCAGAGCAGTGTCCCCCGCTTTTCGCGGCCGCGCAGGGTCTCGGTCAGTTCCAGATTGGCGCGCGTCACCGGCGAGAGCCGCATGAACTGCGCCTTGTTGTAGCTGATGACCGCTTTCAGACGCTCTACGCCCTTGATCTGGGTATCGTGGAGGTATTCCAGAAGCGCTGCCATGGCAAAACGCACAAGGCCGTCGGCGGCAATGCCGGTGGTCTGCGTCCAGTCGCGGCCAAACTGATTTTCCAGCGATGCCGCCACAAGGCCCGGTGCATAGCGTTCCTCTTCGATCAGCTCCACCGAACAGGTCATGTTCTTTTTGATGTACGCCGTCACCTCGCGGCAGTCCAGAAGGCCCGGATTCATCAGGACTTCGCTTGGATGATAGCGGCACAGCTCTGTGATCACAGCCGGTGCCGTTTTATCCGCGTTCAGCTCGGTGATATGCGCCGTGCCGGTGGAGACATCTGCAAAGCACAGACCCGCTTTCTTTCCCTTGAGGAAGATGCTGGCAATGTAGTTATTGCGGTCGTCCTGCAGCATGCTGCTCTCAATGACCGTGCCGGGCGTGACCACACGGATGATGTCCCGCTTGACAAGGCCCTTGGCTTTGGCCGGGTCTTCCACCTGCTCACAGATGGCCACCTTGTAACCCTTGGCGATCAGCCGGGCCACATAGCCTTCGTAGCTGTGGAAGGGCACACCGCACATGGGCGCACGCTCGGCCTGACCGCACTGCTTGCCGGTCAGCGTCAGGTCCAGCTCTTTGGATGCCGTGAGGGCATCATCGTAGAACATCTCGTAAAAGTCACCGATGCGGTAAAAGAGAATTTCGTCTTTATGCTGTTTTTTGATCTCAAGATATTGCTGCATCATGGGCGACAGCTCTGCCATGTTATTTCCCTCTCCCGTTCTGTGCATAGTTTGCGGCTTGTAACCGCTGCGGCAAACAAAACGCGGTCTGTTTTGCACAGCCGCGTTCTGTCGAAGTTTTTGGCTCGAAAGTCGTTTTCATCCCGCA
>OODD01001117.1_pt1 | contig 10624 bp, 8 predicted proteins | sample 1671311 | NCBI WGS metagenome assembly OODD01 (sample SAMN06348143, study PRJEB24527) | human gut metagenome | biome: human gut; feature: ankylosing spondylitis patient; material: feces | host: Homo sapiens | place: China | collected 2015-10 | reverse complement strand
AGATAAATGGATTTACCGAGCGGCGTTTTCTCCAGCAATATCCACAGCCCCAGCGCCACTGCGGCAAACAACCACATCGGTAGCGGAATACCGAACCACTGTGCATGATTCAACCACAGCACCCATGAGGGATAATTGGCAATGGCGCTACCGCCTGTCACCAGAATATTTACCCCTTTGAGCAACGTCATCATCCCGAGTGTTGCAAGAATTGGCGACACTCGAATACCAGCAATCAATACGCCGTTACATAAACCGATTATCACCGCCGCGCCAGCGCCCGCCAGCAGCGTAGCGACAACCGTAGCAATACCCGGTGGATACTGAGTCGCCACCCACGCCATCACCAGTGAACAGGCGTTAGCAGTGGCTATAATTGACAAGTTAATGCCACCGCAAAGCATGGTCACCGCCATAGCCAACGCCAGAATGCCCAGCACGGGCATTTGCGAAGCGACGGACTGGAAATTACTTATCGACCAGAAAATCTCCGGCATAGTAATGCTGAAGGCGGCAACAGTTAGCACCAACAGGCCGATCAAGTAAAACTCAACGTTATTACGCCACGATTTTTTCATAGCAGACTCCGGTTCTGATGCTGACTCCACGCCGTGGCACTAATGCTGGCAACGATGATGATGCCGGTGATCAATGTTTGCCAGTAAGACGAGACTCCCAATAAATTTAGCCCGTTTTGCATCACTGCCAACAACACCACGCCGAGCAAAGTACCGGTTAACGTGCCGCGCCCGCCGAGCAAACTAGTGCCGCCAAGCACCACCGCAGCCAGTACTGTCAGCTCATAACCCAGAAGAGAATCGGGGGCGACAGTCATCACCGTCCACGACTGCACTACACCCGCAGCACCAGACATCAATCCCATATAGCCGTAGACGAAAAGTTGCAGTTTCAGCACGCTAAAGCCGATGCGACTGGCGGATTCACGGTTCCCGCCAAGGGCATAAATTTTGCGCCCTACACTGGTGAAATTCATGATAAACGCTGTTAGCAGCACCACCGTAATCATGGCGATCAGCGGTAGACCAAGGCCATAGTCATAGCCATCAGCATCGGTGTACTTGAACAACATAACCCCCTGCTCAAACCACGGCGGAAAGTCGTACAGCCACACACCTTTACTCAACCATAACAGCAGGCCATAGAAAATATTCAGCGTCGAGATAGTGATGATAATAGAAGGCACCCGTAGGCGATTAACCAGTAAGGCGTTAATTAAGCCAAGTAAAATGCCGATGCCGCCCGCCAGGGCAAACGCGACAGCGAAGTTGCCACCAATTTTTTGCAGCAACAGCACCATGCCGTATTGCGCAATGATGGTCATTGCTGGAAACGAAATATCAATTCCACCGGAAATCAACACCACAAACAAACCACAGGCGAGAATAGTCAACATGGCATAGTTATTGGCGAGATCGTACAAATTACCGAATGTCAGAAACTCGTCGCTGCGCCAGGCAAGGCCGACAAACAGCCCCACAATCAGTAATGCCAGCCAGAATTCATGACGTTTTTTCAGTTCAGCCATTTACCACCTCCGCAATCCTGGCCTGAGAACTGCTGTCAGGCAGGAAGCTATGGGTGATCTGACCTTTCTGCATTACCAAAATCCGGTGGCTTTGATACCACGCTTCTTCAATTTCATCGCAGATCATCAATACCGCAATGCCATGAGCCGCCAGATCGCTGATAATGCCGTATATTCCTGCTTTGTTGGCGATATCAACACCGACAGTCGGGCTATCGAGAATCAACAGTCGTGGCCCAATCGCCAGCCATTTGGCGATCGATACTCGCTGCGCGTTACCCCCAGAAAGCGTATTCACCGGGAGATGTGGGTCAGAGACTTTGATGGTCAATGCCTTGATTAGCCTGTCCACCAGGTCACGCACTTTAGCTTCACTCAGAAAGCCGAAGCGATCTTTTACCTTGTGAAAAACAGTGCTAATGATGTTGTCTTCAATAGATTGCGCCATCACCAAACCACGCGACATGCGATCTTCCGAAACATAACCAATACCGTGGCGGATGGCGTCCTGGTTACTATGCAGTGTAACCAGCTGGCCGTTGATGAGGATCTCGCCAGCATCCGGTCGGGTCATACCAAACAGACTCAGACATAATTCCGTGCGCCCCGCACCAAGCAGGCCAACAATCGACACCACTTCGCCCGCTTCCACCCGCAAGTTAATATTTTGATATTCCCCATGACGACTTAAATTACGCACCTCCAGCACTGGGATGCTGGATTTTCCCTGCCACAACTCTCGCACCTGATATTCAAACTCCTGGCCGGTCATCAGGAAACCGAGTTGTTTTGTGGTCATCTCTGCAGCCGGAAAGGTCCCGACCAGCTCACCATCTTTCAACACTGAAATACGGTCGGAAACTTCCATCACCTCTTCCAGACGATGACTGACGAAGACCACGCAGATCCCGCGTTCCCGCAATTGATGCACCACCTGTAATAACCCTTGCACTTCCTGATGGGTCAGCGAAGCGGTTGGTTCATCCATCACGATCAACCGTGCGTCCTGCGCCAGTGCACGGCAAATTGCCACCAGCTGACAGCGGGCAATTGAAAGCTCAGAAACGAGCGTATCCAGTGGCAATGTGACGTTAATACTGGTCATTGCCGCCTGCGCCACCTCACGCAGACGACGGCGGTTAACAAACAGACCGTGGTGATAGTGATTCACGGCGATATTCTCCCAGACACTCAGGTTAGGAAATAAAGAGAGGTCCTGATAAATCACCTGAATCCCCTGCGCCACCGAAGCGGCGGGTGTCAGCTTTGACCAGTTTTTCCCACCAAGCGTAATTTCCGCTCCCTCATCCGGGCGATAAACTCCGGACATAATTTTAATCAACGTCGATTTACCACAGCCGTTTTGCCCGGCAAGACAGTGCACTTCACCCGACATAAAGTCGAGAGAAACATCGCGCAGCGCTCGCGTGGCATGAAACGTTTTGTTGATATGACGAAGGGAAAGGAAGGTTTCCATAACATCCCCTGGCAATAAGAATCGGGGCTTTCGCCCCGAAGAAATGGATTAATAAAGTGAGTCGATATTGTCTTTGTTGACCAGCAGTACCTTATGGAAACGGATAATTCGCTTATCTATATCTACGTCGGCCTTCCCCAGATTCTGCATTTCTAATCCAGGTTTGATCTCTTCACCCTTCAGCAACGTGCTGGCGACGGCCGCGAGTGCGTAACCTGCAGAGGCCGGATCGTAAGTAATCCCTTCGGTGATATCACCACTTTTAATCAGTGATGCCGCCTGTGAAGGGATCATCATGCCATAGACTGCGACTTTATTTTTCGCCCGTTTCTCTTTCACTGCACGTCCCGCGCCAATCGGACCGTTTGAACCAAAGGAGACAACCGCTTTCAAGTCAGGATAGGTTTTCATCAGGTCCAGTGTGGTACGACGTGAGTCATCCACACTCTCGGCAACCGGCATGCGGCGGGTAACTTCATGCATATCCGGGTAATGCTCTTTCTGGTATTTCACCAGCAAGTCAGCCCATAAGTTATGCTGCGGCACGGTCAAACTACCCACGTAAATCACATAGCCGCCCTTGCCACCCATGCGTTTCGCCATATGTTCAACATATTCAGCGGCAAATTTTTCGTTATCAATGATTTCGATATCCCAGTTAGCACTTGGCTGACCGGGGGATTCGTTGGTCAGAACCACAATTCCGGCATCTCGCGCTTTTTTGAATACCGGTTCCAGCACGTTGGCATCGTTTGGCACAATTGTAATTGCATTAACCTTACGGGCGATTAAATCCTCAATGATTTTAACCTGTTGCGGAGCATCAGTACTTGAAGGCCCCACCTGTGACGCATTAACACCAAAGGCTTTACCCGCCTCAACCACACCTTCGCCCATGCGATTAAACCACGGCATACCATCGACTTTAGAGATATTCACCACGACTTTTTCCGCTGCCTGGAGCGGCGCAGAAATTAGCGCAGCGCCTAATAACAGCGAAGACACCATATTGATAACAAAACGTTTATTCATCATTTCAGCCTCATTGCAGGGTAGTCAGGAAGTGTTCGCCCAAATTAGCGCGCTGGAGAGAATAAGAATTTTCGAATATTTTTATGCAGAATAAACAGCCCTATTTCAGGCAGCTATTAAAAATTTGGGTATAAATATGGACAAAACGGGCAGCAATAATAAGTGTGACATTCATCACGTAAAAAATAGCAAAATAAACAAAATTAGCGATATTTTATGTTTGTGAGCTTATTTCGCGTAGAAAAATAGTTATCTACACAACGTCAATAAGGGCATATTCTTCAAAGATAACGTCCATTTCGGGTGAATAGCATCCTTCTGCCTGGAAAAAACGACGGTGTTCATTACGCCAATATTCAAGACTGAGGTCACCTTCACCTTCCTTACGGGCAAGCTCCGCGGTGACATCAGAAAAGCGCAGTAAATGCAGGCCAATCACTCTGATAACACAGACAGGCTCACCACGGCTATTTTCTACAATCTTATACTCACCAATCATCGGAAATGCGTTGTCTTCAATACATCCCGCCAGCGAACCACAGGAAGCTGTTTTAACACCTGTCGCAATCAACGTTGCGAGGTGATCGGCCAACGCTGCTGAATCGCCAAAAGTACAAAAGGAAGCATGGGGATATTTTTGTGAGATTTTTTCTTTTATGGTCATGAGAATATTTTCGCGATTACGGAAAAAAATCACATCTTAATTACTGTTGATAACCATCAGCAAGAGGATCATTGGTTTTTCTATGTTTAATCTTTTTTATCCGAAGCCGGTCACATTTATGGCTTGATAAATATTGTTAAAACTCACTTTTGTGTATTTCTCTCAAATAATCCCCTGGAAATTATGCCGGGAGATTATAAAGTTCAGGATCATTCATTAACAAACCATTCCCGCCCCACTCCCTGGGGCTTTAAATCTCTTACGATTCACCATTGCAGGCGTTTCAAATGCGTATCAACCTGCCACACTCCCCCACACCAGTTGCCCTTTATGGAACGTCGCCGTTCTCGGCGAGATACGCGCCACCGCCTCGGCGGAACAGGAGGCGTCCACCAGCACAAAGCTGGCATCATCCTGCGCTTTGGGCCACACGCGCTCGCCTTTTTCGTTGAGCGGCAATACATCGCCAGTGGCTAAAAACAGCGAGCGGGAGAGGTTCTGTTCGTTAGGACGAATATAGAGCTGCGCGTACAGATTGGCTTTTTCCAGCATGTCGCCCAGGCCGTAAGGCGACCAGTGGTCGATAACGCTGTCGGTGCCGGTCATCACTTTTACGCCTTTGTCGTGCAACTGTTTGAGCGGCATATGCAGCGTGCCAATCGGCACCGTCGAGGCGATAGAAATTTGCTGCGCCGCCATCCGGTGCGCCAGTTCATCTACCTGTTGCTCATTGAGCGTTGCCAGCGCAAAGGCGTGGCTGATGGTCAGCTTGCCCTTCAGTTGCGGCGTTTTCTCCACCGTTTCAACCATATAATTGATGGCTGCCACGCCTGCCGGAGTGGTTTCGTGCAGGTGAATATCAACGCCTTTGTCGTAGTCCAGCGCAATCTGGAACATGGTATCGAGGGATTTTTCCATCGCGCCATCAACACTGGTCGGATCCAGACCGCCGACGTAATGCGCCCCCGCCTGCATCGCTTCACGCATTAAGGGTTCCGATTTCGACAGCAGCAAACCGTGCTGCGGGAAGGCGACAATTTCACACTCGAAGCCCGCCTGACGTCGCGCCAGCACCGCCTGCAAATTTTGCAGATTTTTCAGGCCGGAAACCGGTTCGATATTGCAGTGACTGCGGGCAATGGTAGTGCCTTTCGACTGCAATAAATCGATCAGTTTTTCCGCTCGTTCCTGAGTGTACGGTTGCAGCTCCGGCAGCATTTTCTGCTCGAGTTTGATCATGTCCTGGATGGTGGTGCCTGCCGGGCGATTGAGCGAGCGCCACGGCCCGCCGTAAAAGGTTTTGTCGAGATGAATATGCATGTCGCGGGTGGTGGGCAGCATCAGCTTACCGCCAGCGTCATAGTGCGGCAGCGTGGCGTCCGGATGCTGCTTGTTCTCGCGCAGGGCAACAATTTTGCCGTTCTGAATCTCTACGGTCTGGTGCGCCGTGCGGGTCTGTACCGCCACACCGTTTTCGTAGTCAAAACCGGTTTCCAGCAGCACGTTGTCGAGATAGTAGTGCGGGTCAGTGATTTTCATGGTGTTATTCGCGTCGCAATGGATTGTGCCAGAGACTGCCGCATGGGCGAGCGGCACAGACGTACCAAACAGCGCGGCGGCGGTGACCATCTTACCGCTCTGGCTCAGAAATTCACGGCGGCTATTGTTTTCTTTCATCTTACGTCCTTACGTTTTAATAATATGGGTGCCCGTTTCACCGCGCAGCGCCGCAGGCAGGCATTCCGGCGTGGTGATAATCACTTCTTTGCCGCCCTGTTCCAGGAACGTCAGGCTGGCGATGATTTTTGGCAACATGCTGCCAGGCGGAAAATGCCCTTCCTGCATATAGCGGTTCATGGTGGCAATATCTACGCGATCCAGCGCCTGCTGCTGCGGTTTGCCAAAGTGAATACACACTTTTTCGACGCCAGTGGTGATCACCAGAATGTCAGCGTGAATTTCACGGGCCAATAGCGCGGTAGAGAGATCTTTGTCGATAACCGCGTCCACGCTTTGGTAATCCCCCGCTTCACTGCACACCACCGGGATTCCGCCGCCGCCCGCGCCAATCACCACAAAGCCTTGTTGGATCAGCGCCTTAATGGCCGGTGCTTCGACAATACGTTTCGGTTCCGGCGAGGCGACCACGCGGCGATAGCCCCGTCCGGCATCTTCAACAAAACGCCAGTCAGGGTTTGCCTTTTGTAATTCGTCACGCTGGCTTTCACTAAAGAATGCGCCGATGGGCTTGGTGGGATGGGCAAACCCCGGATCGTTTTTATCCACTTCCACCTGAGTCACCACGGTGACGGCTTTTTTCTCACCGTGACGCGCCTGTTGGATCAGATAGCCAATGCCGCCTTGCGTATCCGCCACACAGTTCGCCAGCGGCGTTAAGGGCAGCCCTTCGCGCTCGTGGGCTATCTCCGCGCGGCGTAAATCCAGCCCGACCTGCGGCCCGTTGCCGTGGGTCAGCACAATGTCGTAATCGGAAGCCAGCATTTCCAGCACCGTATCAGCGACGGCTTTCACCGCCTCCGCCTGATGCTCAATCGACTGGCTGGCGTTATCTTTGATAATGCTGTTGCCACCAATGGCAACGACCACAAGTTCTTTCATGTTGTTATGTCCGCTACAGAGGGTGATGGGGTTATGAGAGTGAGGTTGCCCCTCTCCCCTGAAGGGAGAAGGGATCGTAAGGTGCGGTTGGAGAGTCAAACGCCGTAACGTTCGCACCAGCCAAGAATGGCTTTCTCGAAGCAGGCGAATGGTGGATGCACAATGCCCGCGCCAATCATGCCGATGCCCGCATCTTTATGAGCGATGGCGGTGTTGATCACCGGCAGAATGCCACTGCTACCCACGCGGGTGATGTCGATTGCCGATGGCACGCCCATAAAACCGAGCAGCGGAATGGTGACGTTGGGGTTTTCGCCAAGGGTGATTTCACGCATCTGACGGGAGAAATCGATAGCCTCTTCCACCGTGCCACCCACCAGCGCGACGATCGCGGGCGCGGTCGCCATAGCAAATCCGCCAATGCCGTAGGTTTCGGTGATGGCGCTGTCGCCGATATCCAGCCCCGAATCTTCCGGCTTATAACCGGCAAACATCGGGCCGATGACCTGCTGCGCCGGACCGGTAAACCACTGCCCCGGTAATCCGCTGACCCGCAGGCCGAACTCGACGCCGTTACGCGCCATGGTGGTCACCACGGTGCTGTATTCGATGCCGTGCGCCGCATCCATCGCCGCTTTACACATCGCCATCCACGTCGGGCCGGAGAAGTAGTCGCTGCTGGCGACAAACTCAAACACTTCGCGCTGTTGCTCGACGGAATAACCCGCCTGAATAATCCCCGGCGTCAGCGCCTGAATCAGCAGCGTCGTCCCGGCGTTATTGCGGTTATGGCATTCATCGCCCATATGCAGCGCTTGCGCCAGCATTAAGCGCAGATCGATCTCGCCGATAATTTTCATCGCGTCGCGCAGCATTGGCCCCTGCACATCGCGCATCCAGTTGAGGCGGTCAATCACGCTCTGGTCGTTAGCGCCCATACGCAAAATCTTCGCCATCTGCTCGCTCATATTGGTGTAAGCGATGTTGCCGTAGGTTTTGTTTTTTACGATGTGCATAAACATCGAGGCCGAGGTAACACCCGCCATCGATCCCACGCAGTCATGTTCGTGGCACGGCGAGAAGGAGATCTCCCCGGAGGCCGCCAGTTCAGCCGCCTCGTCGAGATCTTTCGCCAGCCCTTCGAACACCAGCGCCCCGGTGACCGCGCCTTTCATCGCGCCGCACATTTTTTCCCAGGTGATCGGCGGCCCGGCGTGAAGAATGGTTTTCGGCGTCATGCCCGGCACCACGTTAATCGCCTGATCAAAACCAATCAGCACCGGATGCGACTGGATAATGCGCTCCAGCGCCTGCTGGTTAGCGGCGGCGATTTTGTCTGCCAGCGGCGAATCGGCAATGTTATCCAGCGCCTGCACCACCTGCATATTGCCCTGCCCCGGCGGCGTCCAGTCGAGTTGGGTCACTTCTACATGCTGTTTTTTCAGATCATCGCTAAACATGGCGATACCGACGTTAATAACGTTCAACGGTTGGCTAAACAGTGACTGGCTCATCAGGCTTCCTCCCCTTTGCAGATAAATTCACGCGCCAGCAATCCGGTATTGGTGCTACTGCTGGCCAGAATCACTCCGGCATCAAGCAGCATCTGGCTTTGTTGTTCTAATGATGGCGTATCAAGATCGGTACCCAGCACATAGGCGAGAATGATCAACTCACGTCCTTCGGCAGCGGCGATCGCTTTCGCTTCTTTGATCGCCTCGATGGTGGAGCCGACCGGATCTTCATGAGCAAAAAAGCCATCACGATCACCGCCACTTCTGGATCGCGCGCTTCTTCGATCAAGCGACTGATGCGGTTGGTCGGGTCAATCATTGGATGCGGCTTGCCGTTGGTGAAGTCGTCATCACCAAAGTCGAGGAAGGTGTGTTTGATGCTGCGGCTGATATCTTGCAGGCGGAATTCCGGATCGGGCTGAATGTTGCTGTAGACATCGCCGTGTTTTTCCATCACCGCGAACATCGTTTCGTCGCACAGCGTGCCGCCGCAGAACAGGCCACGAATGTATTTCTGTTGCGGTTGCAGGCGAGCGCGCACGTCAGCAATCAATGGCTGGTTCAGGGTATGCAGGTCGAGATGTTCCTGTTTCACGCCGGAGAGCATTACCGCTTTCAGCGCCGCCTCTTTACTGCCGCGGGCAAACTGTAGCCCCTGCTCATCCACCGGCGTTTCGCCACGACCGAGGAAGCAAACCACCACTGGCTTGCGGCAGGCGCGCGCGCGTTCCAGCACTTTGCGGGCCACCGCAGGCGCAGGCGGTTTGGAGATAAGCACAATGATTTCAGTTTGCGGATCGTTTTCCAGCATCCCGATGGCGTCGAGCATCATCAGGCCGCCGATTTTCTCGCTCAGGTCGCGCCCGCCGGTGCCGATCAGTTGCGAAACGCCGCCGCCAAATTCATGGATACGGACGCTCAGTTCCTGGCTACCGGTGCCGGATGCGCCAACAATGCCGATGTTGCCGCGACGCACGGCGTTACCAAAGCAGAGCGCCGCGCCGTTGATAATCGCCGTACCGCAGTCTGGCCCCATCATCAGCAGCCCTTTTTCGTGGGCCAACTGTTTGAGCGCCAGTTCATCTTCAACTGAGACGTTATCGGAAAACAGCATCACGTTAAGATCGTTTTGCAGCGCCTGACGCGCTTCGCGAGCGGCAAACAGACCGTTGACCGAAATCACCGCCAGGTTACTTTCCGGGATATGCTTTTTGGCGCTGGCAATAGTGGCGTAACGCGCCTCGTGCGAGCCACTTTGCGCTTTGGTGTTGAACAGTTCTTCAATCTCCGCCAGCAACTGCTCGTTGTCCACACCCGATTTACCATTGATGACAATCATCAGGTCGCCGTTTTTCGCCTGCTCCAGCTCCGGCGTCAGCAGTCCTAAATTCTTCAGCACGCCTTTGTTCATTTCGGTCGCCATCGCCACAAATGCCTGCTCGACGCCGTCGAGTTTATTTGCACGCGTGGAGATAGACATCAGCGAGACAGAATCAAAATAGGTATTCGGTTTAATGACTATTTTAACTGACATAATTCCCTCCGTAGGTTTGGCTCAGCGCACAACCATCGGCCATGCCATACAGCATGTCGCAGCCGGAACTGGAGCCAATATGTTTAATTTTTTCTATTGCCTGAGTTGCGTTCCCAGGGATGTCATAAATAATGTTATGAATAAAACGATGAATATTTTCCCGGCAGCGTTGTTGTAATGCGGCTTCCAGCGTTATGGCACTTAATAACGTGGTATTATTTCTGCCGCGTTGCAGACC
>OODD01001116.1_pt1 | contig 10634 bp, 10 predicted proteins | sample 1671311 | NCBI WGS metagenome assembly OODD01 (sample SAMN06348143, study PRJEB24527) | human gut metagenome | biome: human gut; feature: ankylosing spondylitis patient; material: feces | host: Homo sapiens | place: China | collected 2015-10 | reverse complement strand
TTCAATGATGCGGCGGCTTCTGGGGTCGAGCTGCTCGATCGCCTTTTTGAGACCGACCTGCTCAAGCTGCAGTTCATCTGCCTTTTCCAGAATTTCAACCGGTTCATCGCTCTTATCGGACAGCATGTCGACCGCCGTGACAGAGGAGTCCCCCTCTTCGTCGAGCGGAGTATCCAGCGAAGCATCCGGTCCCGAAAGGCGCTTTTCCATTTCGAGAACCTCTTTAGGCTTGACGTTCAGCTTTTCCGCGATGTCCTCTGCCTGAGCATTGGTAAGCGCCTGATCGGTTTTCTTCATCTGCCTCAGATTGAAGAAAAGCTTTCTCTGGGCATGGGTCGTCGCGAGTTTCACCATATGGCTGTTCCTCACGATGTACTCCTGGATTTCTGCCCGGATCCAGTGCACGGCAAAAGTCATCAGTCTCACGCCCTTGTCCGGGTCGTAATGCCTGACGGCTTTCATGAGCCCGATGTTGCCTTCCTGGATCAGATCGCCATGGGAAAGACCGTAGCCCAGATAGCCGCGCGCGACAGAAATGACCAGCCGCAGATGAGAAATGATGAGCGCCTGGGCCGCATCCACATCGTTGTAATCACGCATACGGATTGCCAGATTCCGTTCTTCCTCTGCGGTGAGAACCGGGGCGCTGTTCGCCGCCTTGATATAGGCGTCGAGGTTCCCCAGATCTCCCGGCGTAAGCGCCGGGAGCTGGGTCCTTTTGCGGTAAGGAACCAGTGCGGTCTGAATGGGCTTCCTAAGCGAATTTGACGTCATTTTTCCGTCCTAACGCTTTGATGGGGAGATGATGTGAATGAAGGATCCCTCATCAGATTTTGCCCCGGTAGCCGAGGTAGCTGGTTAATCCTCCGAGAATGTTTCCCAGGAGGAATGACACCACAATGAAAGCAACCTGCCAGGAGAGCGGCAGAGGCTGGAACGTAACGGGCAGATGGTACAGCCCGAGAGCCGTGGAGAGCGCAGGGGCGATGCTGGAGATCGCGAGATCCGCAATAACAATGGAGGCGAGAGACGCGAGCAGGAAGACAAATCCAGCCCGCCAAGCATCCGGGCGGACGATGAAGGATGTCGGGGCACCCATGCTGTTCAGCCTGAGGGCTTCCTTCAGAGGCGTGGTTGCGGCAAGGCTCGCGCTGCCGAGCAGCACCATCAGAATGAGTCCGCAGAGAAGGCCGCCGGTGAGAAGGCCGAATTTGGTGAAGGCATTCTTCAGGGCCTGAATGTTGCTGTTCCAGGTGCTGTCGTAGGCAACCGAATCAACTCCAGGCTGCTTTTCAATGAACTTCGCGGTCTCGTCCACCTGCTTCTCGGGAATATCCGTGCTGACGGTTGCGAGCAGAATATTCGGCAGCGGGTTGGTGCTGAATGAGAGATCCGTGTTGTCCGTGTCTCCGATCAGCCCCAGCGCCTCATCCGGTGAAACGAGACGTACGCGGGTGATGCCGGGCTGCTTTTCAATAGTTTCCTTCAGGTTCGCAGCCCGTTCTGAGCTGACCCCCTGATTGGTAAAGATGGTCATCTCCTGGGCGACAGAGACGCCCTTCACGGAGTTGTAAGCCGTAAGGGAGAGGGTGAAAGCCACGAGCAGCAGGCTCATGGCGAGCGTCGTGATGACGAGCGAAATGAGCACCTTGCCCTTATGACGGGACACGCCCTCGAAGAGCTTCATGGTTGCCCACTGGCGAGCGGCAAATGCATTAGACATGATGCAGTTTCTCCATGTCGATTGCCGTGACGAAGGTGTCGGAAAGCGGGTTGTGGCTCACAGCGAGCACGGTGCCGCCTTCAGAGGCGTACTGGGCCAGAATCCGAAGAGCGGCGTCCGCGTGCTCCTCATCCAGATAGGCGGTTGGTTCATCAGCCAGAATGACAGCAGGCTTATTCACGAGCGACTGGGCAAGAAGTGCGAGCTGCCGCTCCCCTTCCGAGAGATCCCGGATCCGGTTATCGGCAAGCGGGAAAAGACCGCAGACCGTCAGCGCGTCGGCTGCCAGCATCATGGCGTCCCGGATGGAATGACCGCAGAGAATGGCCGGGGTGGTGATGGCCTGGAGCAGGGCTTCGTCTTCAGAAGGGAGTGCTGTCCGTGTGAAGAGACCGAAACTGCGGCGCAGCCGCTTCCGGGCCCCTGAGGACAGTGTGCTGAGGTCCTGTCCGGCAACCCGCACGGTTCCGGAGGCCGGATCCGCGAGACCGCAGATCAGCCGCAGCACTGTTGTCTTGCCGCAGCCGGTCGGGCCATAGAGATTGATGAACTGGCCCTGGGAGATCGTCAGCGTAAAGCGCGAGAGAACCGGAAACTGACCGCGGGAAGTCGTGACCTGGCTCAGCTCGATCATGCCTGAAGAAGAATTATCCATACCTTTCCTGTGTTTCAGAGCCCGGACAAATCGTAGAAAACTCCGGTTCTGAGGGATCCCGTGGCGAGGTTGAGCTCCTGGATGCGGAATACCCTGAAGAGGGCTGCCAGAACGGCAAAGCCTCCGGCAATAATGTCCCGTCTGTCCGGCTTCAGCCCCGGCAGATTCAGTTGATCAATATACCCTGCTTTGGCAAGAGCCTGAGAGGCGAGGCGGATGATGTCCGGGGTAATCGGGCCGCTGCCCCAGCCGCAGGCGGCAGCGACGCTGTGAAGCGAACTGATCGTTCCGGCGGATCCGTAGGCGCTCTTCCAAGGGTGAGATGTGAAGCGGGCTGCCTCTGCCTCAAAGACCTGGGCGGCCCGGTCGATGGCTTTTGCGATTGTCTGCTCGTTCAGTTCACGGCTTGAGAACGAGGCGATCGTCGTATTGACACAGCCAATCGGGAAGGAAGTTGCCTCGCAGAGTCTGGAGCCGTCGCCGACAGAAAGCTCTGTGGAGGCACCGCCGATATCGATCACGAGAATCGGATCGGTCGTCGGGGGATTGAGGCTCTTGATGCAGCCGAGGTAAGTGAGGCGCGCCTCCTCTGTCCCGGGAATGATGTGAATCGGACAGCCGAGCACAGGTTCAGCCCGCGTGAGAAAGTCTGACGAATTCTTCGCGATTCTGAGTGCCTGGGTTCCCACGGCGCGGATCCTGCTCAGCGGGATGCCGCGGATCAGCCTTCCGAACCGGGCGAGAGAAGCGAGCGCCCGGGTCTCCGTATCCTCCGTGAGGCAGCCGCGGCTGTCGAAACCAGCGGCAAGGCGCACGGTTTCCTTCACATAGTGATCTGACACGAGCTTCCGGCCATCGAAATGTCCGATTTCCAGCCGGAAGCTGTTGGAGCCAAGATCAATTACCGCATATTTTTCTGTCATGGAAATACGCCGTCAGGAATGGGATTCCGCTTCTTCCTCACCAACCAGAGCGCGGGCGAATTCCTCAGCCTTGAAGGGCTGAAGATCGTCGATCTTTTCGCCGACCCCGATGAAGTAGATCGGAAGGGGCGAGCTGCCGCGTTCCTGCGCGAGAGCAAGAAGCACGCCGCCCTTCGCGGTGCCGTCAAGTTTTGTCACGATAAGACCGGTCAGACCGACCGCCTGATCAAACTGACGGACCTGAGCGAGGGCATTCTGACCGTTTGTGCCGTCAATCACGAGAATGATTTCGTGAGGGGCGCCAGGCAGGGCTTTTTCCTGAGAGCGCTTGATGCGGGTGAGCTCTTCCATGAGGTTCGCCTGCGTCGGCAGACGGCCTGCGGTATCGGCGAGCACGACATCAATGCCGCGGGCCTTGGCAGAGCTCACGGCGTCAAAAATGACTGCCGCGGGATCAGCGCCCTGCTGCGACACTACATGCACCTGATTTCTCTTGCCCCACTCCTCAAGCTGCTCACGCGCAGCAGCACGGAAGGTGTCGCCGGCGGCGAGCAGTACGGATTTGTTCCGGGCCGCAAGCCACTTGGCAATCTTTCCGATGGAGGTGGTTTTACCGGCACCGTTGATGCCTGCCATCATGATGACAAGAGGATGAGCGCGTTCGATATCGAGATCCTGCTCGGACGGCTTCAGCATCCGGGTGATGATATCGATCAGTTCGCCGCGGACTTCCTCCTGGGTCTTCAGCCCCTTCAGTTTGATAGACTCGCGGAGTTCCTCGATAATTTTTTCAGAAGCGGGGAGACCGGTATCGGCCGCGATCAGCGCGTCCTGCAGGTTTTCGAGAAAGTCCTCGTCGATTACGCCGCCTGAGAACAGGCCATAAAGATTGACGCGGGTCTTTGTCAGACCCCGGCGAAGCTTGGAGAACCACGTTTCCTTGACCGGAGCCGGCTTGGGTTGCGCGGCCGGTGCAGGGGCAGGCGCCGGAGCCGGTGTCGGAGCTGGAGCCGGGGTTTCGGCAGGCGCAGCAGGCTCAGCGGGTTTTGACGCGGAGAAGTGTTTCGAAAACCAGGAGCCGCCGGACTGAGACTTGGCCTCTTCCTGTTCGGAATCAGCGTTTTTCTCGTCCTTCTTCTTGCCAAAGAAAAAAACCATAATACTGTAATGAAAAAGAAAAGAATATTTGACCCGTCAAGTTTACCAACTCGTGGGAAGAAAACGGGTGCAGTGAGGATTTTTGCAGGCAAATGGAAGAGAACACCGCTCCCCGTGATCGATCTGGATGGTCTTCGGCCGACCGGGAACAGAATCCGGGAGACGGTTTTTGACTGGCTCACCTTCCTGCTTGGAGGGTATTCCGGGAAACGGGCTCTCGATATGTTTGCCGGGAGCGGCGCGCTGGGGCTTGAATTTGCCAGCCGCGGCGGCACCTCAGTACTGATTGAGCGGGATCCCCAGAATGCCCGGAATCTCTCGGATGTCTGCGCGAAGCTGAAAGCCGGAGACGACGCGGTGGTCCGCCGGGGCGACAGCCTCACGCTCACCCGCAGCTACCCGGAACGCTCCTTTGATGTGGTGTTTATTGATCCTCCGTTTGCCGCTGGGCTTCATCAGAGCGCACTTTCGGCAGCTGCCCGTGTGCTGACGGATGACGGTCTCATCTATCTGGAAAGCCCGTCTGAGCATGAGATGCCGGTTCCGGAGGATTTTGCGGTGCTGAGATCCGGCAGCTCGGGTGCTGTCCGTTACCAGCTTCTCGCGCGTAAGGCATCGCCTCTCGCGGATCTCGCCAAGGAGGACTGAGCGTGGCAAAGGCAGTGTACGCAGGCACTTTTGATCCGGTCACTCTGGGTCACCTTCATATCATTCGCCGTGCGGCGAAGCTCTTCGAGTCTCTGACCGTTGCCGTGGCGGAATCAACCGGAAAACGCACCGTTTTTACGGCTGAAGAGCGTGCCCGGCTGGTGCGGGAAGAGGTGAGCGATCTTCCGAATGTTTCCGTCGTGATTTTTGAGGGGTTGCTGAGCGATCTTGTGAAGCGTGATGGGTTCGATGTCCTCGTGCGCGGAATCCGGGGTGTGTCAGACTTTGCCTATGAGTATCAGATGGCGGGGGTCAACTCCATGCTGATGCCGGGGGTGGATACCGTATCCTTCAGACAGAGCCTTCGCTTCAGTTTGTCGCGTCATCCTACGTGAAGGAGATCGCATCGCTTGGCGGTGACGTCGGGGCATTCGTATCCCCCCGGGTGGCTGAAGCCCTGAAACAGAAAATTCCGGGCTTCAAGCCGTAAGTCAGCGGGATTTCAGAATTTGGACAGCACCCATTCCTTCAGTTCTCTGAACCAGCGCTCAAACACGGATTCAGATGCCGCGGGAGCTGCGGCTTTCAGCGCGGCGGGTGCTGCGGGGGCGGCAGCCTTCGGTGCCGGCTGAGGTTCGGCCGGCAGGAATTCCATCGGATCGATCAGACTCCAGACCGGACGGGAAACGGAGCCGTCCAGTGTCGCAGGGGAGGACTTCTGCTGCAGAGCGGACCACACCACCGCTTCTCCCGCCACTGAAAGCGTCTGCAGATCAATCTCTGCCCGGCCCTTTGCCGTGAAGTCATGGCCGGCCGCTTTCAGGCTCCCGGTTGACGCGATCCCATCATGAATCACGACCGGGCAGGAGAGACTCGTGAAAGGCAGAGCCTTCCGGCCGAGTCCGGGCATATTTCCGTTTGTCAGCTCGATATCCGCGTCGCCTTTGAGGCTCTTCGTCATGATCTGATCGGGGTCACCGGGACCGGATGCCGTCAGCAGGAGGTTGAGAGTGCCGCTCAGGCTGTCAGGGGCGCTGCGGTCGCCAGCGGCTATCTGTGCGGCTTTTGCCCTGATCACCCAGCTTCCGGAGGGATCAAAGGAAAGATTGCCGGTCACGTGCCCGCCCCGAAGGTCTGCTGAGAAGTCTGAAATGGTGAGACTGTCCCGGCTGAGGGCAATATGAGAGGAGACCGCGGAGGCCCGAAGGGCGCCGCGGGAAAGTTCTTCAATGCTGACAGTGGCGTGAATAGTCGCCGTACCCGCGATTCGGATAAGCGGCACAGCGATTTCAGACGGGATGCTCTCCCAGGAAAGCGTGGCAGGGGCCGTTTCTTCCTTCGGCGTCAGATCAATCTTCTTCGCGACAATCTGAGTATCGATTTTCGGAGACTCAAGTGAGCTTCCCTGGAGGGAAATAGAGAGCGGAGCATCGTTCAGCTTTCCCTTCGTATCGAGCTGCAGTGTCTGATCGGCCCAGTTGCCTCGGGCAGTGCCGGTGAGGCTCGCCTGAATGGCAGGGGCAGTGTCCGCGGCGAGCACATATCCGAGCTGCATCTGATCGAGCGAATAGCTCTTCTTATCCATGTCGACCGAGAAGGGCGAGGAGACAGAAAGCGACTGCGTGCCGCTCTCAAGCGACTGCACCGCGCTCAGCTTGGAAATCCGGCCTCGCACAATGTGATTCTGCGTGGACAGATCTTCGACCGAGAGCTGGTAGGTATTCTGTTTTTTCCCTGTAGTGGAAACAGAAGCGGCGAGCTGCTTCCCGGACCAGACCCCCTGCACATACTGGAAGTTTTCAGTCTGCACAGTGGCGTCAAACGGAGAGCTCTGCGCAGTTCCAGAGGCGTGAATCCTGAATTGCGGCAGACCGAGAATCTTGCTCCGCAGATCGAGGTCGACATTGCCGTTTCCCTCAACATTCGCGGTGATTTTGTCAGCCGGGGACGTGAAGGAAGCATTGAAGGTGACAGGAGCTGTCATCCGGGGGGCCACTTCGCCGGTTTCCAGAGACGCTATCTGCACCTGAACCGGTTCAGGCCGGAGACCGTTCACGGCAACCTGGGCATTGGTGAGGATCAGTTTCTTCACAACAACAGGCGCGATCCAGCTGTCCGTGTCCTGAATCAGCGGTGACCGGGATAGATGCTGGAGCTCGTTCTGATCCGGTGAGGCGATGGCGGAATTCAGCCCGTCCAGCGTGATGCTGGAAATATGGAGCTGACCGATGAGAAGTCCCCAGGGTGAAATGCGGATGGTGCCGGACGAGAAGCTGCCGAGATAGCTGTTATCTGTAGTGTCAGTCAGTGTGCCCTTGGGCAGAGTGACCTCAATTTTCGGCAGGTGCTTGATGGTGATCTGGCCATCGAGCTTGATATGGAGATCAAGCTTCTTGGAGGAGAAGTCCTCCAGTTTTTCCTCCACCCACTTGGGGCTCACCACGATATACAGCGCGGAAATGGAGGCGAACGAAGCCAGAGCAGCAAACAGAATGAGCCACTTGGAAAGTCTGACTAACCTGATGAGAGCAGAATCTTTTTTCATGGCGCGGCGCAAGGTCTGAAATCGGAGTGCACAGCTCCTAGTTTAGACGGTTAGTGCGCCGGTCAGACACAAAAATTGGTTATTTCTTCGAGCGAAGCGTTTTCCGGATCGTGCGGCGCAGATTCGGAGCGAGCCTCTCCAGGGCATCAAGCGTCATGAAAAGCGACGATTTTCCGTGCATGGAAAGGGAACGGAAACGGGACAGCAGCTCGTTTTCCTCACGCACCGGATTGTGGCGTTCGGTAGTAATGACGAAGTTCGCATCAAACCCGATTGCGGCAAGACGCGTCATGCGAAAGAGTCCGGGATCTGATTCTCCGGTTTCGTAGCGCTGATACTGATCCAGCGGGACGCCAAGAAGCGACGCAATCTGCTCCTGCGTGTAGCCGAGCCGTTCACGCTCGGACTGCAGACGCTCTCCTAGTTCCTTTCGCTGTTTGGTGCTGGTCAAAGCCATAGTGTCAGAGGGGCAGTCGGATTGGGGGCAAAGGAACATTCCCCTGCCGCGGATCACAAAAAACAGTCTGATTGTATTCTAACAAGCCGCCACTGAGCGATTGCGGCCGACAGATATCCCGGGGCCGGATGCCCGGCCCCGGAAGAGGAATCAGACTAAAGACAGCAGAATCAGACGTTGAAAAGGAAGTTCATGATGTCGCCGTCATGGACGACATAATCCTTGCCTTCGGCGCGTTCCTTGCCGGCTTCCTGAGCACCCTTTTCGCCGTGATACTTGATGTAGTCATCGAAGGCGATCGTCTGCGCACGGATGAAGCCGCGCTCAAAGTCGGTGTGAATAACGCCGGCCGCTTTCGGGGCGGTATCGCCCTTATGAATCGTCCAGGCGCGTGTTTCCTTTTCACCGCTCGTGAAGAAGGTCTGCAGACCGAGCAGGTCGTAAGCCGCGCGGATCACGCGGTTGAGGCCCGGCTCTTCCATTCCCATATCGGAGAGGAACATGGCGCGGTCTTCTTCCGGCATTTCGAGCAGTTCAACTTCGGTCTGGGCAGAAACCGCGACAACTGTCGCGCCCTGTTCCTTGGCGATCTGACGCACGGCATCGAGATACGGGTTGTTCTCAAAGCCGTCTTCGCTCACATTGGCAACAAACATCACGGGCTTCAGAGTAAGGAGACCGTAATTCTTGATCAGCAGCTTCTCTTCGTCAGTCAGCGGCACCGTGCGGGCGGGCTTGCCTTCATTCAGGACGGGCTGAAGCTTTTCCAGCACAGCAACCAGCTTAGCGGCTTCTTTGTCAGCACCCTGCTTGGCCTGCTTGCCCCACTTCTGGATCTGCTTCTCAACGACGGTGAGGTCAGAGAGAGCCAGTTCCGTATTGATGACTTCAATGTCGGACGCCGGATCCACTTTGCCGGACACGTGAACAATGTTGTCGTCCTCAAAGCAGCGGACGATGTGGGCAATGGCGTCGCACTCACGGATGTTGGCGAGGAACTGATTGCCCAGGCCTTCGCCCTTGCTCGCGCCGGCAACCAGACCGGCGATGTCGACGAATTCGACAGCAGCCGGAACGATTTTCTTGGGGTGGTCGATTTCGGCGAGCGCCTGCAGACGCGGATCCGGAACCTCGACGATGCCCACATTGGGATCAATTGTGCAGAAGGGGTAATTCTCAGCGGCGATGCCCGCTTTCGTCAGAGCATTGAAAAGCGTTGACTTGCCAACGTTGGGAAGGCCAACGATGCCACATTTAAGACCCATTTCTTGAATTCCTAAAGATATAAGCGGAGGAGTGTCTCCTCACGCGATTGAAAATGTCTACTCTCTGCCGCAGCCGCAGGACTCGCCGGAAGATTCCTTGAGCGCGAGCGCGACAGCCTCCAGGGTGTGCTCTTCATCGAAGACACGTATGCCTGACTGGCTGAGAAGGGAGGCTGTAACGCCGATGCCGTCTTTTTTGGTGCCGCGGAAAAAGCCATCGTAAATTTTACCGTTTCCGCAGGCAGGGCTGAAAGATTTCAGCACCGCCACCTTGACCTGATTCTGCAGGCAGAGTGCCAGAGCCTCACGGGCGCCCTGAAGATAGGCGAGCGTCTGATCGGTCCCTTTGATGCTGATCACGCGGGCCTTTCCGGAAAGAACGTCCGAGCCGTCTCCTGCCTGGATTTCACAGGGCGGGCGCGGCGTGGGAAGACCACCAGAGCATTCGGGGCAGAGCGACACGATTCGGCCGCCCCGGGACACGAACTTGGTGAGAATGCTCGCGTAGTCCCCTGAGACGGCTTTTCCGTCCCAGCGTACAGGGAGGCCTAGCAGGCAGGCACTGACGAAGATAGGCGACGCCATGGCTTATTTGGCCGCTTCGTCGGGATGCTTCCCGAAGGGAGCGATCTTCCTCTGCGCAGCCTGAAAGTTGCCGTCCGCGAGATCCGCCATGCAGTCGATGCCGGCGGTGATGCAGCTGGAAATGCTCTGCATCTGTTCGGGAGTCGGTTTGCCGAGCACGAAATCCACAACCTGGATTCGGAGGCCAAGCGTGCGGGGATGACCCGTACCGATACGGAGGCGCCAGAAATTCAGCGTGGCGAGTTTCTGCGTGATGTCCTTCAGTCCGTTGTGACCGGCATTGCCGCCGCCCTGCTTCAGCTTCATGCATCCGGGCAGGAGATCGAGCTCATCATGGACGACAAGGATTTCCTCGGGCTCAATGTGGTAGTACTGGGCGAGAGCCTGTACGGCGGTGCCGGACCGGTTCATGTAGGTCGTCGGCTTCATCAGCCAGACATCGTGATGATCCAGTTCGACGCGGGTCACATAGGCGCTGAACTTCTTTTCTTCCGAAAAGTAAGCGTGAGAACGGCTGGCGAGTTCATCGGCGAACATAAAGCCCGCGTTGTGGCGCGTGCCATCGTATTCCGATCCGATATTGCCGAGACCGACAATGAGTGAGATTCCTTTCATCTGAGCGGGCATGATTCAGTAATTCCTTAAGCGTCTTAAGATCGGAAGAGCACACGTCTG
>OODD01001092.1_pt1 | contig 10860 bp, 8 predicted proteins | sample 1671311 | NCBI WGS metagenome assembly OODD01 (sample SAMN06348143, study PRJEB24527) | human gut metagenome | biome: human gut; feature: ankylosing spondylitis patient; material: feces | host: Homo sapiens | place: China | collected 2015-10 | reverse complement strand
TTATATATATTATTAAATATTATTCAAAGCCATTAGCTTCTTTAATTCTGTCAAGCTTTTCCATCCATGCAGCAGGACTTGCATCACTTGGCATTCTTAAATCTCCTCTTGGAGATACTGCAACCGAACCTACCTTTGGTCCGTCTGGCAGGCAGGAACGCTTGAACTGCTGTGCAAAAAATCTCCAGGTAAATGTTCTTAACCATTTGTATATTACAGCAGGGCTATAATCATTTGCAAATGCAATATTAGCTATTCTGAATAACTTTTCTGGTCCGACTCCAAACCTTAACATATGATACATAAAAAAATCGTGAAGTTCGTATGGACCTACAAGATCTTCCGTCTTCTGATGTATTGTTCCATCTTCATTAGGTGGAAGAAGCTCTGGACTTACAGGTGTATCTAATACGTCAATAAGCACCTCTGATAATTCTTTATTAGCACAGGTATCAGCATAATATCTTACAAGATGTCTTACAAGTGTCTTTGGAACAGAGGCATTAACTCCATACATTGACATATGGTCGCCGTTGTAAGTTGCCCAGCCTAATGCAAGCTCTGACATATCACCTGTTCCTATTACCATTCCGTTAGTCTGGTTGGCAATATCCATAAGGATCTGTGTTCTCTCTCTTGCCTGTCCATTCTCATATGTTACATTATGAACATCTTCATTATGTCCGATATCTTCAAAATGCTGTCTTACAGACTTCTTTATATTAATCTCTCTTAATGTACAGCCAAGCTTTTCTGTCATCTTAACTGCATTATTATATGTTCTGTCAGTTGTTCCAAAGCAAGGCATCGTAATACAGTTAATGCCCTTTCTGTCAAGATTAAGAATATCAAATGCCCTTACAGTTACAAGAAGGGCAAGTGTTGAATCAAGTCCCCCTGATATTCCTATAACTGTATTCTTACAGTTAGTATGCTCTAACCTCTTTTTAAGTCCATATGTCTGTATATCAAGTATTTCCTCACATCTTGCATCTCTTTCCTTCTTATCATCTGGAACAAATGGTGCTTTATCAAAATATCTTTTTAATTCCAAAGTACGTTTTTTTAATTCAGGGCAGGTAACATATTTATATGCTTCCTTCATATTTTCATCTACATTCACATCAAATGTAGACATTCTTCTTCTTTCCGAACATATTCTGTCAACATCAATATCCGCATACACTGCTTCATTGGTGAACTTCTTAGCCTCTGCAAGCACTGTGCCATTCTCGCATATTAGATTATGTGCACCGAATACTATATCCTGTGTCGACTCTCCATCACCTGCTGTTGAATAAATGTATCCGCATACAAGTCTTGCCGACTGTCCTTTAACAAGCTCCCTTCTGTAAGCTGACTTTCCTATAGTCTCATTGCTTGCAGAAAGATTGACAATAATTGTCGCTCCGTTAAGTGCGTGTCTTATGCTTGGTGGTGCTGGTGTCCACAAATCTTCACATATCTCAATTGCAAGTTTAACTTTATTACTGCTTCCAAACTGACATATCAGGCTTCCACCAAAATCAACATCTTCTCCATCTATATTAACAGACACATTGCCCTTAAAGCCTTCTTTAAATTGTCTTCTCTCGTAGAATTCCGCATAATTAGGTATATTCATCTTAGGCACAAGTCCAATAATATGTCCATTCATAAGCACTGCCGCCACATTATAAAGCTTTCCCATATACATATATGGAAGTCCGACAACAACAGCCATTCCTTCATACTGTCCGGTATATTTCTTTAAATCAATCAATGAATTATATGCTTCATCTATCAATGTATCCTGTAAGAACAAATCATTGCAAGTATATCCTGTAATACACAATTCAGGAAAGCTTACAATTGCAGCTTTATTATCATATGCTTTAGTGATAAGTTCTTTAATCTGTTCTGTATTATAACGGCAATCTGCAACCTTTATCTTGGGTGTCATTGCCGCAGCTCTTATATATCCATCCTTCACTGGTATAATTCTCCCTTATACAATTTTTAATTAGTATATCAAAACTAACAACTATTTACAACGCAAAAAAGTCCAGAGACCGACATTTATAATGCTGATTACACGTCTGCTGGACTTTTTGACACCGTATTTATTATTCGTGGAATGCTGATGAAATCTCTGTTGCGATTTCCTTCATTCCATTTTCTGCTGTTGACATCATCTCTTTTGCACCAGTTGCCGCTTCTGTCATCATCTCTTTTGCTCCTGTGGCTGCTTCTGTCATCATCTCTTTTGCTCCTGTGGCTGCTTCTGTCATAAGATTTTCTACTGTACTCTTGTTATTATTTCCTGAACCAGAATTACTCCCGCTTTCAGAGTCATTCTTTGCTCCACAGCCAACAAGAACTGCCATAACTGTAACCATCATAGCTCCGATAATGAACCATTTTAACTTAGACATAAATCCTCCATTCTTATGCCTGCCGCATAATATTATATTTATGAAATAAACCAATATAAGCGTATACAGCCATTGATAATGGTATCATTAATAATGGTATATACGCTTATATTCATATAATATTATGTCCCTGTTAAAATCTATTATTCATCATCAGGCTTTTAACTGATGACTTAAATACTTGTATAACACAACTGTTATAACGCCGTCAATAACAGCTTTAATCACATTAAATGGCGCAACTGCCAATGCGACAAATGAGAATACATCTTTAATTGAAGCATTAACCTTTGTTCCCATAGCAATCAATGTATCCATAGGAAGACCGTAAAGTTCTGAATACTTAGGAAGCAGATACCACGCATTAAGTGCCATACCAGCTATTACAAGTATTATTCCACCTATTGCAAGTGATACTACTGCCATCTTTCTTGTCTTTTTAATGTGATAAATTATAGAAGCCGGCACAACATACATACAGCCAAGTATGAAGTTAGCAAAATCGCCAACAAATGCTGTTGTAGTTCCTTTCATACAGAAATGAAGTATTACCTTAACTGCTTCTATAACGACTCCTGCGCAAGGTCCAAGCATAAATGAACCTATAAGCACAGGTACTTCGCTGAAATCAATCTTATAAAAGCCCGGAGCTATAATTGGAATAGGAAAATCAAAATACATAAGAATAACCGCTATTGCTGACAGCATAGCCATAATAACTGTTTTATTGACTTTCGTATTCTTTGAAGCGAATTTAACTCCGTTTCTTTTCTCAATAAGCACTTCACTTGCCCTTGCAATCACAAATACTATAATCATAAGAAGAAGTGATATACCTACAAATTCAATATTCTTACGAATGACATCTAGTAAGTTACTCATTATTGTTCTCCACTCTTAAATAATATTTATACATATACCAACAGTTATTTAAGATCCGAAATATTACCTACACTTACACGTAATACTCTGTGTCCTTCAAGAAGCTTATTCTCTATTCTTATGAATACAACAACTCTTATCTTCTCACCTGTCTTAGTCTGAAAATAATGCTCATAGCAGGCATATCTCTGATCAATAAATGTCTCTCGAAGCTCTGTTATTATGCCCTCATAGTCAATATCCGGCACAATATCCTTGAACACAAGACCATTTTTCATATCTTCTTCTGTGTAGCCAAGCATTTTAACAAAACCTTCATCAATCTCAATTATCTTGCCACTTCTCATCTCCATAGCAAAACGTGTAAATGGGAGTTTTCTCATTAAATTATCTGCCATAACTTTTGTCCTCCATAATTATATATTCTGGTCTATTGCTTTTATGTATTTCCAGCTGGGTATTGCATTAATCTTTCCCAGCAGAAAACACATATAACTTTAACTATCAGCTATTTAGAAAGTGTTGCAAGTCTTTCTTCAACCTGTGCAAGCATATTAGAATATTTCTCTAATTTAGCTTTTTCTTCATCTATCTTAGCCTGTGGTGCTTTAGATGTGAACTTCTCATTATTAAGCATACCATTGCAACGGCTGATTTCCTTATGAAGCTTATCTTCTTCTTTCTTTAATCTCTCGATTTCCTTATCAATATCAACAAGCTCTGCAAATGGAATATAGATAACTGCATCTGGAATAACTGTTGATACTGCATCTTCTGGAATACCAGACTTATCAGACTGGATTACAACTTCACTCGCATAACCTAATGTCGCAAAGAATACTTTACCATTAGCGAATATATTTCTAACATTCTCATTCTCTGAAACAATATATACAAGTGCTTTACGACTTGGTGCAACATTCATTTCAGCTCTTAAATTTCTTATATTGCGGACTGCTGTCTTAATTGTTTCGATGGCATTTTCATCTTGTGAATAGTTATTATCTTCTGTGTATACAGGCCATGAACTTATCATAATAGACTCTTCCTCATCCTGAATATTACAGAATATTTCTTCAGTGATAAATGGCATATATGGATGAAGAAGCTTAAGTGCATCTATAAGAACCTTCTTTAATGTCCATATAGCTGCTGTCTTAGTTGTATCCTCGTCATTGTAAAGACGTGGTTTAACCATCTCTATATACCAGTCACAGAATTCTTCCCAGATAAAGTCGTTAAGCTTGGCAACTGCTATACCAAGGTCGTACTTTTCCATATTATCTGTAACTTCTTTAATAAGTGAATTCATCTTTGATAATATCCACTTATCTGCCGCTGTAAGATTAGCCGGCTTCTCATCTGTAGCCTTTATCTTGTTGTCTGGGTCATTCATCATTATGAATCTTGAAGCATTCCATACTTTATTGGCAAAGTTACGGCTTGCCTCAACTCTTTCCCAGTAGAAACGCATATCATTACCAGGTGCATTACCTGTGATAAGTGTATATCTTAAAGCATCTGCACCGTACTTATCAATAACTTCAAGTGGGTCTATACCATTTCCAAGTGACTTACTCATCTTACGTCCCTGTGAATCTCTTACAAGTCCGTGGAATAATACCTTGCCAAATGGCTTCTTACCCATCTGCTCATATCCTGAGAATATCATTCTGATAACCCAGAAGAATATAATGTCATATCCTGTTACAAGTACATCTGTAGGATAGAAGTAATCAAGCTCAGGTGTATTATCCGGCCAGCCAAGTGTTGAGAAAGGCCAGAGTGCTGATGAAAACCAAGTATCAAGTGTATCTGGATCCTGTTCCATATTAGAGCTTTTACACTTAGGACATGTACATACCTTATCCTTAGATACTACCATCTCACCACAATCCTTACAGTAGTAAGCAGGTATTCTGTGTCCCCACCATAACTGTCTTGATATACACCAGTCTCTTATGTTATCAGTCCAGTTAAAATATGTCTTATCCATAGAAGCTGGAACAAGTTCAATATCACCATTCTTAACGCCTTCAACTGCTGGCTTGATAAGCTCATCCATCTTAACGAACCACTGCTGTTTAATCATAGGCTCAACTGTTGTCTTACATCTATCGTGTGTACCAACATTATGAACGTGGTCTTCAACCTTAACCAAAAGTCCCTGTGCATCAAGGTCAGCTACCATAGCTTTTCTTGCTTCGTATCTGTCCATACCGGCATACTTTCCGCCAAGATTGTTAATTGTAGCATCATCATTAAGTATGTTAATCTCTGGAAGGTTATGTCTTTTACCAACCTCAAAATCGTTAGGATCGTGAGCCGGAGTAATCTTAACAACACCAGTTCCGAATTCCTTATCAACATAGCTGTCTGCGATAACAGGTATCTTTCTATCTGTAAGTGGAAGGTATACTTCCTTTCCAATAAGATCTGTATATCTTTCATCATCCGGATTAACAGCAAGTGCCGAATCACCAAGAAGTGTCTCTGGACGAGTAGTAGCTATCTCTACATATCTTCCTTCTTCACCAACTACAGGATAATTGATATGCCAGAAATGTCCTGCCTGCTCCTCGTGTTCAACCTCTGCATCTGATATAGATGTGTTACATACAGGACACCAGTTTACAATTCTTGAGCCCTTGTATATAAGACCTTTTTCATATAACTTGCAGAATACTTCAAGAACCGCCTTAGAACAGCCATCATCCATTGTAAATCTTTCTCTGTCCCAGTCACAAGATGAACCAATCTTCTTTAACTGGCTTGTGATAGTTCCGCCATATTCTTTCTTCCATTCCCATGTTCTTTTAAGAAAGCCTTCTCTTCCAAGCTCGTGCTTGTCAATTCCTTCTTCCTTTAAGGCATTGGTAACCTTTACTTCTGTCGAAATACTTGCGTGGTCAGTTCCTGGCACCCATAATGCTTCATATCCCTGCATTCTCTTAAAACGAATAATAATATCCTGCATTGTATTATCAAGTGCGTGACCCATATGCAGCTTTCCTGTAATATTAGGTGGTGGCATTACAATAGTAAATGGTTTCTTATCCCTGTTTACTTCTGCGTGAAAATATTTCTTATCGAGCCACTTCTGGTACAATCTGTCCTCTATCTCTGAGGGATTGTAGTTCTTTTCCAATTCCTTACTCATAGTAGTAATCCTTTCTATATCCTAAGAAAATAATCTATTTAACCGATATAAATCCCGCCATTAATCAGCATAACATATCTTATTATAGCATAATATATTATTTTCTTATAATCTCAATCTGTTTAATCATAATATTACCAGCTAAAAATGTCAACACGCCTCTATTTCTTTGATGTTAAATTCACTTCCCTGCAAAAGATATGTATGTGTACTTCCACATTCAGGACATATCTTTCCATATTTTACCGTTTCATATTCAGCCTTGCAGTCCTCACAGTAAGTAACTGCATTTATCTTCTCTATAACAAGCTCAGAATTCTTTAATAAATCTTCCTTCTTTACCGCCCATTTCCAGCAGTCTGTAAGGTATGAGTCTATTACGGTGGATACTTCGCCAAGTTCTAATACAACTTTAGTTATCTCGGATATTTCATTATTCACGGCTACTTCTTTTAAATCATCTATTATGTGAAATACTACGCCTAATTCGTGCATTGAGGTGATTGCTCCTTTCTCTGTGATTTTTCTATCTATACCATAATACACTATAGGATAGAAATAGAACAACCACAATACAATCGCTGCCAAAAGCCGCAAAGGCTGTACAGCCTGATTATATTGCAGTTGTTCTTATCTACATAGGAAATTATCCTTATGTCATTATTACTAATTATCCTTATCTGTTATCCAGCTATAAGGTTGTTTATTTCTTCTTAAACTTAATCTTTATAGCCTGCTTAGCTCCATAAGGAAGTATGTACTTAAGCTTATCTTCACTCTTTCTCATTGTACTACATTCTGGTAAATCCCTGTTAAGGTGTATTGCATCGAATTCACACTTAGTTGTGCATATACCACAGCCAATACATTTGTTAGGGTCTACTACAGAAGCACCACAGCCTAAACATCTTGCTGTCTCTGCTTTAACCTGTTCTTCTGTAAATGTAAGCTTAGCATCTCTGAATGACTTCTTATGGTCAAATGAATTATCTGTTCCAGGTATCTGTCTTGAAGAATTATCATAGCTTTCTACCTTGATGTTATTCTTGTCAAGTTCTATGAAATCCCTTCTGTTACGTCCTATTGTAAGTGAGCTGTGTGGCTGTACATATCTGTGGATTGATATAGCAGCTTCTTTACCAGCCGCAATTGCATCAATAGCAAATCTTGGTCCTGTGTATACATCTCCACCGATAAATACATCTGGATCTGTTGTCTGGTATGTAAGCTTGTCAGCTTTAACTCTTACGCCATCTATCTCAACCTTTGTGCCTTTTAATAAATCGCCCCAGATTGTTGTCTGGCCTATACTTAAGAATACGTGACTGCACTTAACTGTCTTAGTATCATTCTCATCATACTGAGGATTAAATCTTCCATCTGCATCCTTAACTGATGTACATCTCTTAAGGACAATTCCTGTAACCTTTCCATTTTCTGTAAGGATTTCCTTAGGACCCCAGCCACAGTCAAGCTTAACGCCTTCTTCTACAGCCTCTTCTATTTCTTCTTCTGAAGCTGGCATATTAGCTCTGTCCTCAAGACAGAACATAGATACATTGTAATCACCAACTCTTGTGCTTGTTCTTGCAACGTCAATAGCAACATTGCCACCACCGATTACAACAACATCACCTTCAAGTGGGAATTCGTGTGTGCTTCCAGCCTCTTTTAAGAAGTCAACTGCTGACATAACGCCCTTGGCATCTTCACCTTCAACTCCTGCTTTTCTTGAACCCTGACAGCCTATTGCTATATAAAATGCTTTATAACCCTGCTTCTTTAATTCATCAATAGTGATGTCCTTACCAACTTCAACACCTGTCTTAATGTCAACGCCCATCTGTCGCATAACATCTATCTCAGCCTCAACAACATCTTTTTCAAGCTTAAATGATGGAATACCATATACAAGCATACCACCAGCCTTCTTGTTCTTCTCAAATACAGTTGGCTTGTAACCCTTCTGTGCAAGATAGAATGCACACGAAAGTCCGGCAGGACCACCACCAATAATAGCAATCTTTTCATCAAAATATCCCTTAGTTGCCGGAACTACAGGTTCTGGTATATAACGTGTATCTGCTTTTAAATCCTGCATTGCAATAAACTTCTTAACTTCATCTATTGCAATAGCTTCATCTATTGTTCCTCTTGTACAGGCATCCTCACACCTTCTGTTACATACATGTCCACATACTGCCGGGAATGGATTATCCTTCTTTATAAGTGCAAGTGCATCCTTGTATCTTCCCTGAGCTGCCATCTTAAGATAGCCCTGAACCGCTATATGTGCTGGACAGGCTGTCTTACAAGGTGCTGTACCTGTATCATAACAATTGATACGGTTCTTATCCCTGTAATCTTCTGTCCACATATGTGGTCCCCACTTCTGCTCTGATGGAAGTGGCATTTTAGGATACTTAATCTCGCTTCCGTCCTTAGTACATAACTTCTGTCCAAGCTTTACAGCTCCTGCCGGACAGTATTCAACACACTTGCCACAGGCTACACAGTTCTCTTTAGTTACCTTGGCAACATATGCCGAACGTGACATATTAGGTGTGTTAAATAACTGCGATGTTCTAAGTGCATAACAGACATTAACATTACAGTTACATATAGCAAATATCTTGTCCTGTCCGTCAATATTAGTAATCTGGTGAACAAAACCATTGTCTTCAGCCTTCTTGAATATCTCAAGTGCTTCTTCCTTAGTGATATAATGACCGCCCTTGCCTGTTTCAACAACATAATCAGCCATATCACCAACAGCTATACACCAATCCTCTGGATCATCTGCACAGCCTTCATCATAAGTCTTTCTTGACTTACGGCATGAACATGGGCTTGCTGCATATTTGCCATCATACTTATCAAGCCAGTATGATATCTTCTCTAAAGATATTGCCTCGTTATTCATATCAATAGCTTTCTCTACCGGAATAACGTGCATACCAATTCCTGCACCCCCTGGTGGCACCATAGGAGTAATCTTTTCCAATGGAAGACGGCTCATTCTCTCAAAAAAACGTCCCATCTCTGGATGTTCTTCAAGAACTGTGGAATTCATATTAGTAAATTCAGCACTTCCTGGTACGAACATTGGAAGAACATACTGCTTCTCGTGCTGTGGGTTTTCCCAGTTATATTCCAAAAGACCATTAAAAGACATCTGCTCAAGCTGCTTTTCAAGTTCTTTCTCGTCCATTCCTGTAATCTGCACCATCTGCTTAAGTGTCTTAGGCTTACGGACACCCATTTTTAATGCTATATTGGCCTGTTCATCTGTACATATTGGTGCAAGTCCCCAGTATTCCGGACTATCTGCTGTTAATTTTTCAAAGCCAAGCTTAATTGGCACTCTGTCTGTTATCATCTTGCCAAGCTTAAGTATTGGCTCTCTTACCGGAAGTTCCGGATGAGGATTTTTAAATTCTTCTTTACCCATAAATTGTCCTTTCCACCTTATAAAGGCTTTTATCTTCGTTACTCACGTTAAATAATTATGCTTACTGTGGTTACGCTTCTTTCCATTCCATAACCTGGTTCTTTAACCAGTCTGTCCATTCTAATATTCCTTCACCTGTCTTGGCACTAACAGGTATCACCTTAGCATCAGGATTTCTTCTTCTGATATATTCCCTGCACTGTTCAATATCAAAATCAAAATATTCCATAACATCAATCTTATTGATAAGCACAACATCACACACTGAAAACATAAGGGGATATTTAAGTGGTTTATCATCACCCTCTGGCACTGAAAGAATCATAACATTCTTTACTGCACCTGTATCAAACTCCGCCGGACAGACAAGATTTCCGACATTCTCAAGAACTACCAGATCAATATCACTATCGTCAAGCTCATCAATTCCCTGTCTTGTCATATCAGCATCAAGATGACACATTCCACCAGTATGAAGCTGTATTGCTTTAGCACCTGTCTCAGCAATTGTTATTGCATCAACATCTGAATCAATATCAGCCTCCATAACGCCTATTCTTAAGTCATCTTTCAACTGTTCAATCGTTCTTGTAAGAGTTGTTGTCTTTCCTGCCCCCGGTGATGACATAAGATTTAAAAGAAATACACCTTTATCTTTTAAATCTTTTCTTAAAAGAGCGGCACGTTCATCGTTGCTTTCAAACACGCTTTTTTTCACTTCAATAACCCTAACGTCCTTCACTGCTAACCTCCCTGATTTAATATGAGCTAATAAAGCTGCTCACATATGCCAAGCCATAACAATAGCTTATTACATACTATGTGAATATTTAATTGTCAATAAAAGTCTGACTAAATTATGCCGTAATCAGTCCCTGCTTTTATGCGTATTGCACTATGATAGCAATATGTTAAAAAAATGTCAATTATCAATTCACGAAATCAAACTTTAT
>OODD01001091.1_pt1 | contig 10864 bp, 10 predicted proteins | sample 1671311 | NCBI WGS metagenome assembly OODD01 (sample SAMN06348143, study PRJEB24527) | human gut metagenome | biome: human gut; feature: ankylosing spondylitis patient; material: feces | host: Homo sapiens | place: China | collected 2015-10 | reverse complement strand
TCGTGTAACGTGTCAAAAGCGTTCTGGGGTTCGAATCCCCATCTTTCCGCCAGAAGTCCGGAACTTTCATGGTTCCGGACTTTTTGTTTTGTCCGGCTTCGCTTGACTTTTGCCTGCCGTTCCGCTATGCTGAATAAAATATCTTCTCACCAAAGGAGGATTTCTTATGGCATCTTCCCGCAAAAAAAAGCGCGGTGTCGGCCGCGTGGTACTGATCCTGATCCTGTGCCTTGCCCTGATCGCAGTGATCGCCGTTACGGTCGGCTACAGTCTGGTGGCCCGCCGCGTGAAGGCCCTGCAGGCCGGCGCGGCATTCACCTTTGATTACGAGGCGGCATCCACCGCCGATTCCCCCGCCCTGTACACCATCCTGCAAAAAACCGGCTCCACAAAGGGCACAGTCAGCGGCCTGTACGCGCCGGACGCTCTGCAGCTGAGCATCACGGCCCCGGGCGCGGTCATTCCCGCCGACCCGCTCACCCGCGTGTACGTCAGCGGCAGCGAAACGTTATACGATGTGGGGCAGCTGTACAAGAACATCCGCTCCTCCATCACCGGCAGCTACCCGCTGGCAAGCTTTCTGATGCCGGACTGGACCCTTGGCAATTATATCTCGCAGGCCCAGCTGGCCAGCCTTCTGGGCGTTGGCACTGAGGCCACCAGCCTGCAGGACATGACTGAATTTGAATTGCCGCAGAAAAAGCCGCAGCGCGTGCAGCCGGAAGGTGCGCTGGACGGCTACCTTTACTATCAGCTGGACACCGGCGACACCAGTGCTTCTGCCCCGGTGCTGGTCATCGGCTTTGAAAAGAGCAAATTCTTTGAAGATCCCCTCCCGGTACACATCCTGCTGACCATCCCGGAGCATCAGGTCCGCATCCAGCTCACCGGCACCGTAAGTGCCCAGACTGTGGTGCTCACCGCGCCCACCTCCCGCATGAAGGATGAGGACATTCAGACTCTGGTGCAGATCCGTGATACCATCCAGAGCGTGCTGCAGTTTGTGCAGAGCACTGCCGACAGCATGCAAAAGGCAGGCTGACCATAGATCCGTACACATAACCCGGAACCTTTTCAGAACCACTTCCGGAATAAAAGCAACAGCGCCCGCCGGGCTTGAACCTCCCGGCGGGCGCTGCTTTTATAGTTTTTGCCGTCCGCGATCAGACGGTCTCTTTTTTCTTGCGGGGTGCGCACTTGCGCTTGGGCTTCTCCGCAGCAGGCTTTTCCTCTGCAGCGGTCTCTGCCTTTGCAGGCCCAGCCTTTTCCGCTGCCTTGGCAGCAGTCTTTTTGGCTGCGGTCCTGCGGGCAGGCTTTTCTGCGGGTGCAGCGTCTGCCTTCACCGTTTCTTCTGCTTCGGCGGTCTTAGGCTCCTCTGCCTTGGCGGCAGCCGCCTTTTTGGTGGTCCGGGGCTTGCGGGCTGCAGGCTTCTTGGCCGGTGCCTTTTCCTCTGCCGGAGCTGCTGCAGCTTCCGCAGCGGGCTCTTCAGCCTTCTTGACGGCACGCTTTGCGCGTTCCTTTACCTCGGCAATGGTCCACAGCTGATCGTCTGCACCGGGCACCTCCTGCCAGATCTGCAGCACCGTGCCCACATCAGCGCCCATGCCGACCGTATCCACGCACTTGCCGCCTGCCCAGGAAGAGCGCAGGCGCACCTTTCCTTCCGGGGTGGGCTGGACCGTCCACATCTGGGAGGTGCCGCCCACATCCTCCCACAGATGCAGCCATGTGCCGTTGGCAGTACCGGTCATGGTCAGGTCCAGCAGCTTGCCGGAAGCACGGTTGCGGATGCGGTAAACGCCGTCTCCCACACGGATGAAGCTCCACTCCTGCTCGGGTTTGTGCTCGTACTTGCCCAGTCGGACGGTGCCGGCTCCCTTGACGCCTTCCACAGCCTGAATGACATTGCCGGTGTGTGCGGCAATGGTATAGAAGTGATCCGCTCCGATCACAGTCTGTGCAACAGTTTTCATGATTTTTCCCTCCTATTGGAATTGCAGCAGCCGGGTCCTGCCTGCAGCCGCCTTTTGTTTACGCGCAGCCCGCATAAAATGCAGGCTTTTTTGTTCTCCTTATGGTAAATGATACCACATATCGTGATTTTCCACAAGCAAATCGACCATCCTTTAGCAAAACAGACAAAAAGAGACACTCTTTCCGCCTGTTTTTCTCCTGCTCGACCGTCTCTATGCGGCTCTTTTTGCGGTGCCGCACCTCTCGACTTTTTGTCGTGCATGCGCTATACTATGTGCCAGCATCCCTTGCGCATCTGCCAAAGCTATCCGCCGCTCTGCTGCAGGGGCGGTTTTTCTCACCTTATACAGAGGGAGGCCCTTTCATGGCATCGAACGAGCTCAATATCCAGCAATACAAAAAAATGACCGAGACCCCCATCCCCAAGCTGATCCTGGGGCTTGCCGCTCCCACGATCTTAAGCATGCTGATCACCAGCATCTACAATCTGGCCGACACCTTTTTTGTGGGCCAGATCTCCACCAGCGCTTCCGGCGCGGTAGGCGTCGTTTCCAGCCTGATGGCCATTATTCAGGCTCTGGGCTTTACGCTGGGCCACGGCTCCGGCACCATCATCAGCCGCAGTCTGGGCAGCAGGAACACCAAAGCAGCCACCCGGTTCGCTTCCACCAGCTTTTTCACGGCGCTGGCCGTTGGTGTGGTGCTGGCCCTCATCGGCCTTGCCACGCTGCCCGGCTTCATGCTGCTGCTGGGCAGCACCGAGACCATCCTGCCCCACGCCTGCGCCTATGCGCGGCCCATCCTCATCGCGGCCCCGCTGATGATCTCCAGCCTCGTGATGAACAACATCCTGCGCTACGAGGGCAAGGCCAATTTTGCCATGATCGGCCTTGTGACCGGCGGCGTGCTGAACATCCTGCTGGACCCCGTTTTCATGTTCGTGCTGGGCCTTGGCACCGCCGGTGCAGGCATCGCCACGGCTCTCAGCCAGACGGTCAGCTTTTTCATCCTGCTGTCCATGTTCCTGCGGGGCAAGACGGTCAGCCAGTTCCGCCTCCATTCCGTCACCCGCGAAGCACGGGAATTCGGCATGATCCTGATCGGCGGTGCTCCCAGCTTTGGCCGTCAGGGTCTGAACAGCATCGGCGGCATGCTGCTGAACATCGCCGCCCGCAGCTATGGCGACGCTGCCGTGGCCGGCATGAGCATCGTTTCCCGCATCTTCATGTTCATCATTTCGGTCGCCATCGGCGTAGGACAGGGCCTGCAGCCGGTAGCCGCATTCAACTATGGTGCACACAAGTTCCGCCGGGTGCGGCAGGCGGCCATCTTCACCATGGGTGCCGCCTTCTGTATGCTGGTAGTTCTGGTCGCCCTGTGCTGGGTGGACAGCGATGCCCTCATCCGCCTGTTCCGCGACGACCCGGAGGTGACCGCTGTGGCCCTGCCTGCCTTCCACTACCAGTGTCTTGCTATCCTGTTACAGCCGGTGATCGTAGTGGCAAACATGACCTTCCAGAGCGTGGGCAAAGCAGGCCGCGCCACCTTTCTGGCCTGCTGCCGTCAGGGCGTGTTCTTTATCCCGCTCATCCTCATCCTGCCCCGCACACTGGGACTCATGGGCGTGGAGACCTGCCAGCCCATTGCGGATGTGTTCACCTTTATCGTCTCCCTGCCCTTTCTGCTGGCATTCCTGAACCAGCTGAGCCGGATGGACGACGCCGAAAAAGCCAGATCCGCTTCCTGAACCGCTGTCATAAAACTGTAACCAGCAGCCGTGTTTTCCTGCAATGGAAAACACGGCTGTTTCGTATTATAATTGAACTGGGAAATCAAGGAAGTCCCTGCTTTCTTCTCTGTGTACTGTTTCAGGCCTTTCAAAGGAGTGATCTTTATGAAGTATACCGTTTCCCGCATCGGCTGCGCTGCTGCCTGCATGGCGCTGTGCCTTGCCCTCGGCTGCAGCTGCAGCGTGCTGCCGCCCGCTTCCGGCAAGCCTGCTGCGGCGGCTTCCTCTGTACCCACCGACAAAAATGGAAATCTGCTTTACGACAGTTCCCGTCTGGATGACGGCCGGCTGCGGATGCTTTACGGTTACGACAGTTCCGGCAACAGCTGCACGGTGCTCTGCGGCGGAAAAGTCCTGTACCAGTCCTTCCGCAGCGAGAACGTGAACCTTCTGCAGGACACCGTGACCGGTGAGACCAACTACTGGTTCCGCACCTGGGCCGATCCGGATGCCCGGTGCGGGCGCCGCAGCGGCCTGTTCGACAAAAGCGGCAGCGAAGTAATGACCTTTGAAGGAGAGCAGAGCGCCACCATCCAGAACGGCCTGCTGGTGCTGCAGGAAGTCCACGCCGTGAACGGCAGCTACGAAAACGGCTACGATCTCTACGGCACGTCTCAGGTGATCGACCTTGCCACCGGCGAAACCCTGCCCGCCCCGGAGGGAGCCTACAGCTGCGTTGTGTGCGGTGATGTTCTGGTGTTCAACTGCTATGCCCGCCCTGCAGACCTCGCCGAAGATGCGTGGGATGACGAGCCCGCCCTGCACAGCTGGGTCATTGCCCAGACACGGGATGGCACGCAGGTCTATCGTGCCGACACCACTACTGCCATGAGCATTTCCTATGCACCGGACGTTCTGAACGACTGGGTGGAGCTGGATACCTGCCACGCCAGCGGCGAGCCAACGGATGAAACGCTCTATAACCCCGCCACCGGGGAGTTCTTCACCGGCTTCCGGCAGGTGTGCGGCAGCGGCACCGCCTGCTTCGAGACCAGCGATGGCCGCTATGAGCTGCGGGACCTCACCACCGTGGACCGCACCCTCATCGGCACCTTCGACGACCAGCCCAGCAGCTATTTCCCGGGCTATGTGGTCACGTGGCGCACAAGCGGCGACTTTGGCTATGACCTGAACGACCTTGTTACCGGTGAGGTGACACCGCTGTACGCTTCCAGCGTCATGGGCGACACCATCGCCCTTTACTACGAGGACGGCCGCCTGAAGGTGTTCAGCACCGCCACCGGCGACCTGATCACCGACACCGCCGTGGAACCGGTGGACAACCAGCAGAGCGTGATGATGGATAACAAGGGTGACGGCTACGTCTGGCTGGAACTGCGGGATAACGATAACTTTGAGACCACCGCTACCCGCGTGTACGGCCCCGAGGGCCTTGTCTCCGATCTGACCCACCTGCAAAGCAAATACTATGCCCTGAACTATCTCATCACCACACCGGAGGGCAGGCCGCTGTACTGTGGCAACGCCAATGCGCCCAGCAGCAACGGCTCAATGTGTGACGTGCTGGATGAAAACGGCAACATTGTGTTCTATGGCCTTGGCAGCTGCTACAGCTACTACGACAACAGCCTGAACCAGCTGCCAGAACACGTGTTCGTTGCAAAACGCGGCTTTTACTACGGCTGGATGGATACCGACGGCAAATGGCTTTACTGCCGCAGCATTTTCTCTTCCATCAATGCCGACGACGAAATGGGCTACTGACCCAATAGGAGGAACGCCTTATGAAAAATGCTAAAATTTCCCGCCGAAGCTTTCTGCTGGGCCTTGCCGCCTGCTCTGCCGCAGGCATCCTGACCGCCTGCAAGGGGGCTGACACCCCCGCCAGCAGCGCTTCCACCTCACCGGAAGCACCCGCTTCTTCCGTGAGTGAGCTGCCGCCCACCACCCTGTTTACCGTGGAAGATTTTCCCAATCTGGATGGCAGCACTGCCTGCATCCCGCTGATGGCGCAGATGATGGCCGATACCACCGGCATTGATCTGGAAGTAGCCCAGAGCGGCATTTCGGTCAGCACCACGGCCTATGCGTGGGAAAACTTTGGCCTGTACCCGGATGAGGAGTACACTGCCAGGATGCTGGTGGTGTACGAAGCACCGGACTACGTAAAGGAAGAGCTGAAAGAAGCAAACGCCCAGCTGGAACAGAAACCCATTGGCCGGGATGCACTGGTGTTCATTGTGAATGAGAACAATCCGGTCCAGAGCCTGACCCGGCAGCAGCTGAAGGACATCTACGCCGGTAAGATCACCAACTGGAAGGATGTGGGCGGTGACGACCTTCAGGGCGGAACAGAGTCTGGCTGCCGGAGTCCTAGACTCTGTTCCGCAAGCTGCTCATTCAGGGCGGCGAACTGATGGACCCGCCCACCGAGCTGGCTCCCGCTGCCATGGGTGAGCTGGTGGACAGCATTGCCGCCTACAACAACAGCGCCAACGCCATCGGCTTCTCGGTGTATTACTACATCGACCAGATGTACTCCCAGCCCGGCCTGCGTCTGCTGGCCGTGGACGACGTCACCCCTTCCAACGACACCATCGCCAGCGAAAGCTACCCGCTGTGCAACGAGTTCTATGCCGTTCTCCATGCGGACGCTGCCTCCGACAGCCCGGAGCGTCAGCTCTACGATTGGCTGGATACCGCCGCCGGGCAGGACTGCATCAAAAAATCCGGATATGTAGCGGTGGCACCCACCACTGCAGCGAACAGTGCCGTCTGATCTTCCAGCAATTGACAGCTTTCTGCATTTCTGTTACAATATTACACATGAATGTTGAAACTTTTTTTGCAAAGGAAGGCTTAATATGGACAATCCCTCCTCCCATGTGGAAAGCCGCTGGCGCACCCAGCTGCGCAACCGCATCATTCAGGCCTCCAGTCTGCTGGAAATTCTGCTCTCCGGCCTTGTGCTCATCGGTTTGGTGCTCAGCGCTGTGCCGCTCATCAAGTGGATGCCCGGCCTGCTGTTTGACGGCAACGAAGTGGAGATCCGCATTTTTCTGGAGCGGAGCCTTGACATCGTGATCGGCATTGAGTTCATCAAGATGCTGGCCAAGCACAGCCCCGGCAGCAGTCTGGAAGTGCTGCTCTACGCCATTGCCCGCCATCTGGTGGTGGGCCATGACTCGGCAGTAGAAAACCTGCTCAGTGTGGGAGCCATCGCACTGATCTTCATTGTGCGCAAGTTCTTCTTTGTCCCGGCTTTCGGTGCCCACCTGCCGGACGGCCACCCGGCACCGGATCTTTCGCCCCGCCAGAGCGGCATCCCTGCCGATGAGGTTTTCTCCCGCCTGAAGGAGCGCGTCAGAACGGAGGTCTCCGAGGCCATTCCCGTCGAAGAAGAGACTTTTGACGAGTACGATTTTGAGCAGGCCGGCCCGGAGCCGAAATAACATAAGCAAAAATGCCCCGCAGCACTGCCGGAAAACCAGCAGGCTGCGGGGCATTTTATGATGCTTTATTTTTTATTGTGCTTTCCGAAGCGGTACTCTTTGCCCTCGCGGATGCGCTGGATATTGGCGCGGTGCATATAGATCACCATGCCGGACATAAAACCGGAGCCAATGGCGCACACCAGCATATCACCGGCGGCATAGCCCTGCAGGGAGCCGTAAATGATCGTCAGCACCGGGTAGAGTGCTGCCATGGTCACGCTGCCCAGCGACACCATGCCGGTGGGGATCAGGCACACCAGAAAGATAATGGCCAGAAAAGGCAGCAGCACCGGCTGGATGGCCAGAATGGCACCCGCTGCCACCAGTACGCCCTTGCCGCCTTTGAAGCCAAAGTACAGCGGGTACAGATGGCCCAACACTGCAAAGATAGCGGCCAGATAGACGCCCAGATACGGCGACACACCGGCGTCGGCAGGCAGAAGCTGGAACAGCCACCGGCCGATGCACACGGCCAGCACGCCCTTGAGCACATCGCCTGTCGCGGTCATGGCGGCAGCCTTCTTGCCAAAGGTGCGCAGCATGTTGGTCATGCCGGCCGCACCGCTGCCATGATTGCGCACGTCGTCATGATATACGAATTTGCTGACAAGGATGCCGGTATCCACACTGCCCAGCAGGTACGCCTGCAGGATGGTGGCTGCGGCGATCAGGATCGTTTTCATCATTAAGACAGATGCCTCCTTTGCGGGCGCTTACACGTCCTTTGCGCCCACTTCGCCGGAGCCGCGCTCGCGCACGACCAGACGGATGGGAGTGTGCTCCAGACCAAAGTTCTCGCGGATCTGGTTGATGATATACCGCTGATAGCTGAAGTGGAACAGCTGTTTCGAGTTCACAAAAGCCACGAACGTCGGCGGGCGGGTGGATGCCTGGGTCAGGTAGAAGATCTTCAGGCGGCGGCCCTTGTCGCTGGGCGGCTGCATCCGGGCAGTTGCACGGGCCAGCATCTCGTTCAGCACACCGGTGGGCACGCGGGCACCGTTCTGGCTGTCCACATCCCGGATAAGCTGCATGAGCTTGTTCACATTGTAGCCGGTCTGAGCGGAAATGAAGATGATGGGTGCATAGCCCATAAAGCTGAAGCACTCGGCATAACCGCGGCGCTGCAGCTCCATGGTATTGGTCTCCTTGCCTTCCACGGCATCCCACTTGTTCACAACGATGATGCATGCCTTGCCCTGATCGTGGGCGTAACCGGCCACCTTGCTGTCCTGCTCGGTAAAGCCGACGGTGGCATCCACCAGGATCAGCGCCACGCGGCTGCGCTCCACGGCTGCCAGTGCGCGCACCACCATATAGCGCTCCAGTCCATCGGTGATGTTGCTGCGCTTGCGCAGACCGGCGGTATCGGTAAAGATGAACTTGCCGTAGGCGTTGTCCACCGGGGTGTCGATGGCATCACGGGTGGTGCCGGCCTCGTTGGCCACGATCATGCGGTTCTCGCCCAGAATGCGGTTGGTCAGGCTGGACTTGCCCACGTTGGGACGGCCGATGATGGCCACCGGGATACGATCCTCTTCCACCACGGTCTCGCTGAAATCGAGGTGGGCACACACGGCATCCAGCAGGTCGCCGGTGCCGTGGCCGTGCACGGACGAAATGGGCATTACCTCATCAAAGCCGAGGTTGTAGAACTCGTACATCTCCATGGGGGCCTCACCCACCTTATCGCACTTGTTCACGGCCAGAATGATGGGCTTGTGGCTGCGGCGCAGCATGTGGGCCACGTCCTCGTCGGCTGCGGTCAGGCCGTCGCGCACATCCACAACCATAATGATGCAGTCTGCGGTGTCAATGGCGATCTCGGCCTGCTCCCGCATGTGGGCCAGAATGCCCTCGGTGGCCTTGGGCTCGATGCCGCCGGTATCCACCAGCAGAAATTCGTGGCCGTTCCACTCGCAGTTGGCAAAAATGCGGTCGCGGGTAATGCCCGGCGTGTCCTCCACGATGGCAAGGCGCTGGCCGCATAATTTATTGAACAGGGTGGACTTGCCCACGTTGGGGCGGCCCACCACCGCTACGATCGGTTTGCTCATAGGGGTTCCTCCTTTCTTACAACCCTCTCAGGTACGGCTTACGCCGCGCCAGCTCCCCCGAAAGGGGGAGCTTTTATCACTTCTGCCGAAAGATGCATAAAACCTCGCCCTTCGGGAGAGGTGGCATCGCACAGCGATGACGGAGAGGGTTTTCTTTTATGCTCTTCTTCTCCTTGCAATGTGCAGGCCGCTGCGCAGCAGGGCACGGGCTTCATCGCCGCCGGCTGTGGGCAGCACCTCCACCTTCACGCCAAGGCGCTGGGCCAGCTGGTCGGTGGTGATGTCGTCCAGAAAGGTGTCTTTTTCCTCCCGCAGCATCACGGCGGGTACGCCCAGCGTACCGCTGGTCAGCCTGCCCTCGCACTGGGCAATGATATCGGTCGCCGTCACAAGACCAGCCACCCCCACATTGCCGCCGAAGAATTTGTTCTTAATGGTGTGCACCGTTACCTCGACCATGGGGTACTGGCGGTGCAGCTCGTCCATCATCTGGTGGATGAGCGGCGACGCCATTTCGCCCGTGACCACATCCATCTTTTTGGTGCCGTAGATGCGGTGGGGCTTTTCCAGCTCGGCCAGAAATTCCGAAGCATACAGGCGCATCATTCCCACGCCGTTTTCCAGCTGGTCAAAGTCCTCGTAGAACTCCTCCGGCGGGATGGGCCTGCCTGCCTTGAGATACCATTCATCGCTGGGATAGATGATGCGCTTGCCGTGGCGGCGCTTGCACTCATCGCCGAATTCTTCCATGATGTCGATGACCTCGGCACTGGTAGCTGCGTCGTAGGGCGTCTGCCGGAACAGCTTCTCGCGGTAGTCCGTCACGCCGCAGGGCACCGCAGCGATGCTCTGCACCATGGGGGTCAACTCCAACAGGTCGCTCAGGGTACGGCGCAGCTCGTCGCCGTCGTTGATGCCGCGGCAGAGCACCAGCTGGCAGTTGACGGCGATGCCGCCCTCCACCAGACGGGGCAGATACTTGAGCACCTCGCCGCCGCGCTTGTTGGCCAGCATCCGCACACGGAGCTGCGGGTTCGTGGTGTGCACCGAAATGTTGATGGGCGAGATGTGCATCTTGATGATGCGGTCGATCTCGTGGTCCTGCATGTTCGTCATGGTGATATAGTTGCCGAACAAAAAGGAAAGCCGCTCGTCGTCGTCCTTGAAATAAAGGCTCTCCCGCATTCCGGGAGGCAGCTGGTCGATGAAGCAGAACATGCAGTGGTTGGAGCAGGAGTGCTTCTGGTCGCCCAGATAGGTCTTGAAGTCACAGCCAAAGGGTCCGCGCTCCGTGCGCTGCACATTCCATTCCCGGATGCCGTCGGCCACCTTTGCTTTCAGGTGAAAGCTGGAGCTGTCGGTATAAAAATCGTAATCCAGCGAGTCGTTCAGCTCGTTTTCATCCACGGCCAGCAGCTCGTCACCGGGCGCAAGGCCCAGCGCCTCGGCTTCGCTGCCCGGTTCCACACGCTCGATTTTGATCGCCAACGCATCCACCTCCTTTGTTCAGACAGAACAAGAAGGGGAAGGCATCGCGCCCTCCCCTTCTGTACATAACACCATTATGCCACCAATTACGCGCAAATTAG
>OODD01001088.1_pt1 | contig 10868 bp, 9 predicted proteins | sample 1671311 | NCBI WGS metagenome assembly OODD01 (sample SAMN06348143, study PRJEB24527) | human gut metagenome | biome: human gut; feature: ankylosing spondylitis patient; material: feces | host: Homo sapiens | place: China | collected 2015-10 | reverse complement strand
CGGCTGACCTGGTGATGCAGTCTTTCTGCCACACCGCGGCGTATCCGAAGCCAGTTGACGTGAACACGCACCACACGCTGCCGGACTTCATTATGAACCGTGGTGGTGTGTCGCTGCGTCCGGGTGACGGCGTAATCCACTCCTGGCTGAACCGTATGCTGCTGCCGGATACCGTCGGTACCGGTGGTGACTCCCATACCCGTTTCCCGATCGGCATTTCTTTCCCGGCGGGTTCTGGTCTGGTGGCATTTGCAGCCGCAACAGGCGTAATGCCGCTGGATATGCCGGAATCCGTTCTGGTGCGCTTCAAAGGCAAAATGCAGCCGGGCATCACCCTGCGCGATCTGGTACACGCTATTCCGCTGTATGCGATCAAACAAGGTCTGCTGACCGTTGAGAAGAAAGGCAAGAAAAACATCTTCTCTGGTCGCATTCTGGAAATTGAAGGTCTGCCGGATCTGAAAGTTGAGCAGGCCTTTGAGCTGACCGATGCGTCCGCCGAGCGTTCTGCCGCTGGTTGTACTATCAAGCTGAACAAAGAACCGATCATCGAATACCTGAACTCCAACATCGTCCTGCTGAAGTGGATGATCGCGGAAGGTTACGGCGATCGTCGTACCCTGGAACGTCGTATTCAGGGCATGGAAAAATGGCTGGCGAATCCTGAGCTGCTGGAAGCCGATGCAGATGCGGAATACGCGGCAGTGATCGACATCGATCTGGCGGATATTAAAGAGCCAATCCTGTGTGCTCCGAACGATCCGGATGACGCACGTCCGCTGTCTGCGGTACAGGGTGAGAAGATCGACGAAGTGTTTATCGGTTCCTGCATGACCAACATCGGTCACTTCCGTGCTGCGGGTAAACTGCTGGATGCGCATAAAGGCCAGTTGCCGACCCGCCTGTGGGTGGCACCGCCAACCCGTATGGACGCCGCGCAGTTGACCGAAGAAGGCTACTACAGCGTCTTCGGTAAGAGCGGTGCGCGTATCGAGATCCCTGGCTGTTCCCTGTGTATGGGTAACCAGGCGCGTGTAGCAGACGGTGCGACGGTGGTTTCCACCTCTACCCGTAACTTCCCGAACCGTCTGGGGACTGGCGCGAATGTCTTCCTGGCTTCTGCGGAACTGGCTGCTGTTGCGGCGCTGATTGGCAAACTACCGACGCCGGAAGAGTACCAGACCTACGTGGCACAGGTGGATAAAACTGCCGTTGATACTTACCGTTACCTGAACTTCAACCAGCTTTCTCAGTACACCGAAAAAGCGGACGGGGTGATTTTCCAGACTGCGGTGTAACAGCCTGAAAATAGCTCAGGTGTTCTCCTGAATACCTGACAAGTAACACTTCTTTAAACCCCCTTTCTGCTCAAGGAAAGGGGGTTTATTTTTATTCCTTATTCTTTTCCACCTTTTAATCTTGCATAGTGCTGCGATAATTAAACCTAAGGTGCAATGCAGTAATGGCGCATTGCCGGGAGCAGAGGAACACACTATGGATTACGAATTTCTGCGTGATATTACCGGAGTGGTAAAGGTGCGTATGTCCATGGGGCATGAAGTGGTCGGGCACTGGTTTAATGAAGAGGTGAAAGAAAACCTGGCCTTGCTTGATGAAGTGGAACAAGCAGCGCACGCACTGAAAGGTAGCGAACGGTCCTGGCAACGGGCAGGGCATGAATACACCCTGTGGATGGACGGTGAAGAGGTGATGGTTCGCGCCAATCAACTGGAATTCGCTGGCGATGAAATGGAAGAGGGGATGAACTACTACGACGAAGAAAGCCTGTCGCTATGCGGCGTTGAGGATTTTCTGCAGGTCGTGGCGGCTTACCGCAATTTCGTGCAGCAGAAGTAAATAAATCTGGCGGAGCCTGGGAGCTCCGCCAGAGCCGTTAAACAGCTGGCATATTGCGCCCGTAATAAATCTCGCGCATTTCTTTCCACAGCGCAGCGGTAATTTCCTGGCGCTCGCTGTCGGTTAAATCTTCCGGTTTGGTGTGGAACATGTAGTGCTTAAGGTCGAACTCTTTAAGCAACATCTTGGTATGGAAGATATTTTCCTGATAGACGTTTACATCCACCATGTCATACAGCGCCTTCATATCGTCAGACATAAAGTTCTGAATCGAATTAATCTCATGGTCGATAAAGTGCTTCATACCGTTAATGTCGCGAGTAAAACCGCGCACGCGATAATCAATGGTTACGATATCGGACTCAAGCTGGTGGATCAGGTAATTCAGCGCCTTCAGCGGAGAAATCACGCCGCAGGTAGAGACTTCAATATCGGCGCGGAAGGTACATAAACCACCTTCAGGATGACTTTCCGGGTAGGTATGTACGCAAATATGACTTTTATCGAGATGGGCAACGACCGTTTCTGGCAGTGGGCCGGGGTGTTCTGTTTTGTCGATGAGTTTCGGGTCAACCGGTTCTTCACTCACCAGAATAGTGACGCTGGCACCCTGTGGTTCGTAATCCTGGCGGGCGATGTTAAGAATATTGGCCCCGATAATGGAACAGGTTTCTGACAGGATTTCGGTCAGACGGTTGGCATTATAGAGTTCATCGATATAAGCAATATAACCGTCGCGTTCTTCGGCAGTTTTGGCGTAGCAGATATCGTAAATACAAAAACTCAGACTTTTGGTCAGATTATTAAAGCCATGCAGTTTCAGTTTTTTCAATTTCTTATCTTCTCCTTAGGACGGCTGTGAAGCCAGTGCGTCTTGCAGATACTGGGGTAAGGCAAAAGCTGCCGTATGGACTGCCGGATTGTAATAACGGCATTTCAGGCCAGAAGCGAGAAAACGCGCCTGAATAATTTCGGTTGAGAGATGGCGTAAGGCGTCGTTATCTGTCGCCCATGCAAAGGTCATGATGCCGCCGTAATAGGTCGGGATCGCCGCCTGATAAAAGCCAACGTCGCTGAAGTAATGGCTGAGTTTGCGATGACTGTCGATAGCCTCTTCCTGCTGTAAAAAGCAGACGCCGTTTTGTGCGACGAAGATACCGCCAGGATTCAGGCAACGTTTGCAGCCTTCATAAAATGCTGAGGTGAACAGACTTTCGCCGGGACCGATAGGATCGGTGCAGTCGGAGATAATGACATCAAAGGTCTGGCTGGTTTGATTAACGAAATTGACGCCATCGTCGATCACCAGTTTAAAGCGCGGATCGTCGTAGCTACCGGCGTTATGGTTGGGTAGATACTGACGGCAGAACGACACGACACCCGCATCGATTTCCACCATCGTGATTGACTCAACGTTTTTATGTCGGGTTACTTCACGCAGCATGGCACCGTCGCCGCCGCCGATAATCAGCACATGTTTCGCGTGACCGTGGGCCAGTAGCGGAACATGGGTCATCATCTCATGATAGATAAACTCGTCGCGCTCGGTGGTTTGTACTACGCCATCCAGCGCCATTACGCGGCCAAATGCGGCGTTCTCAAAAATGATCAGATCCTGGTGATCGGTCTTTTCATGATACAGAACGTTATCTACCGCAAAGTACTGCCCAAACTGGTCGTGTAGCGTTTCATGCCACTGTTTTTTTTCGGCCATGGGTTGATACCTCCTTTGTTAACACCCGTAAAAAAAGGGCGCAACATAATAGCTAACATTGACCGCGGATGCACGGTCAATATTTCTACAAAAAGGTATCAGGGATTATTTGACGTAGGCAAGCAGGCTTAAGGAATCGCGAGCCAGGGCTTTGCACTTTTTAGCGACGGGAATGCCAATGCCGCTGAGATCGCGGTAGCTGTCTTCACCGAGGGCTTTCATGTCGAAGGTGTCGTAATTACTGAGATCCCACTGGTTTTGCTGGGCGAAAAAGACCAGTGCGCGACGAATTTGCCCGTTAGGTAAGTTCTGGTAACCACAATCGTTCTTCAGAAAGACAAAAACTGCCGTTAAATCGGCCATATCTTCGGCTTCAGACTCGCTGAGCGCGTAACTGTTTGCGCAGACGGCCATCAGGCTGCCGAATAACACTGTTCTGAAAAACGTCTTCATTGCTTCTACCAGGGGCTTAAAGAAGATAAACGTTAGCACACTGCGAGCGAGGCGACGACCATTATTGTCGATTAAATTGTGTCTGCGGCTTGACCTTCCCGTAAGGGGAAGGACTATGCTCAACGTTTGATTTTGTTTCACCTGCTTAAGAATAAGGAAATAACTATGCAACGTCGTGATTTCTTAAAATATTCCGTCGCGCTGGGCGTGGCTTCGGCTTTGCCGCTGTGGAGCCGCGCAGTATTTGCGGCAGAACGCCCAACGTTACCGATCCCTGATTTGCTCACGACCGATGCCCGTAATCGCATTCAGTTAACTATTGGCGCAGGCCAGTCCACCTTTAGCGGGAAAACCGCAACTACCTGGGGCTATAACGGCAATCTGCTGGGGCCGGCGGTGAAATTACAGCGCGGCAAAGCAGTAACGGTTGATATCTATAACCAACTGACGGAAGAGACGACGTTGCACTGGCACGGGCTGGAAGTACCGGGTGAAGTGGACGGCGGCCCGCAGGGAATTATTCCGCCAGGTGGCAAGCGCTCGGTGACGTTGAACGTTGATCAACCTGCCGCTACCTGCTGGTTCCATCCGCATCAGCACGGCAAGACCGGACGTCAGGTGGCGATGGGGCTGGCTGGTTTGGTGGTGATTGAAGATGACGAGATCCTGAAATTAATGCTGCCAAAACAGTGGGGTATCGATGATGTTCCGGTGATCGTTCAGGATAAGAAATTTAGCGCTGACGGGCAGATTGATTATCAACTGGATGTGATGACCGCCGCCGTGGGCTGGTTTGGCGATACGTTGCTGACCAACGGTGCAATCTACCCACAACACGCTGCCCCGCGTGGTTGGCTGCGCCTGCGTTTGCTCAATGGCTGTAACGCCCGCTCGCTCAATTTCGCCACCAGCGACAATCGCCCGCTTTATGTGATTGCCAGCGACGGTGGTCTGCTACCTGAACCGGTGAAGGTGAGCGAACTGCCGGTGCTGATGGGCGAGCGTTTTGAAGTGCTGGTGGAGGTTAACGACAACAAACCCTTTGACCTGGTGACGCTGCCGGTCAGCCAGATGGGAATGGCGATTGCGCCTTTTGATAAGCCGCATCCGGTAATGCGGATTCAGCCGATTGCTATTAGTGCCTCCGGTGCTTTGCCAGACACATTAAGTAGCCTGCCTGCGTTACCTTCGCTGGAAGGGCTGACGGTACGCAAGCTGCAACTTTCTATGGACCCGATGCTCGATATGATGGGGATGCAGATGCTAATGGAGAAATATGGCGATCAGGCGATGGCCGGAATGGATCACAGCCAGATGATGGGCCATATGGGGCACGGCAATATGAATCATATGAACCACGGCGGGAAGTTCGATTTCCACCATGCCAATAAAATCAACGGTCAGGCGTTTGATATGAACAAGCCGATGTTTGCGGCGGCGAAAGGGCAATACGAACGTTGGGTTATCTCTGGCGTGGGCGACATGATGCTGCATCCGTTCCATATCCACGGTACGCAGTTCCGTATCTTGTCAGAAAATGGCAAACCGCCAGCGACTCATCGCGCGGGCTGGAAAGATACCGTTAAGGTAGAAGGTAATGTCAGCGAAGTGCTGGTGAAGTTTAATCACGAGGCACCGAAAGAACATGCTTATATGGCGCACTGCCATCTGCTGGAGCATGAAGATACGGGGATGATGTTAGGGTTTACGGTATAAAAAGACCGTATTCGGAAATATGCCCGGATCTCTCCGGGCATTATGGTTACTTCACATCATCCGGCAGCGCATAAGCCACAATATAGTCGCCCATCTTCGTACCAAATGAACCGTGACCGCCTGCGGAGATCACCACATACTGCTTACCATTCACTTCATAGGTCATTGGCGTAGCCTGACCACCCGCTGGTAAACGACCCTGCCACAGTTTTTCACCGTTGCTCATGTTGTAAGCGCGCAGGTAGTTGTCTGCCGTAGCGGCGATAAACAGCACGTTACCCGCCGTGGAGATTGGCCCGCCCAGCATCGGCATCCCCATATTGAACGGCACCGGAACCGGCATCGGGAACGGCATACTGTCCTGCGGAGTACCAATGCGTTTCTTCCACACCACTTCGTTGGTTTTCAGATCCAGCGCCGAAATATAGCCCCATGCTGGCTGTTTACACGGCAGACCAAAAGGTGAGAGGAACGGATTGAGCGTGACGCCATACGGTACACCGTACTGCGGCTGAATGCCGGATTCCGTACCCGTGCCTTTGGCGTCTTTCGGCTGCTCCATCGGGTTACCAGGACCGCGTGGGATCAGTTTCGAAACAAACGGCAGTGCCATTGGGTTGGCAATTGCCACTTCACGATTCGGATCAACGGAAATCCCGCCCCATTCGAACATCCCCAGGTTACCAGGGAAGACCAGCGTACCCTGTTCAGATGGCGGGGTGAAAATGCCTTCATAGCGCATCTGGTGGAACATCACGCGGCACACCAGCTGGTCAAACATGGTGGCTCCCCACATATCCGCACCGCTTAAATCTTTCGTCGGACGGAAGCTCAGTTCAGAGAACGGTTGGGTCGGGGTGACGTAATCGCCTTTCGCTGCACCTTGGGGAACCGGTTTTTCCGGGGCCGGAACCACCAGTTCGCCGTTACGACGATCGAGCACAAAAATGTTGCCGGTTTTCGCTGGAGCATAAATGACCGGAACCTTTTGACCGTTAACGGTGATGTCCGCCAGCGTCGGCTGTGCCGGAAGATCCATATCCCACAGGTCGTGGTGAACGGTCTGGTAGCTCCACGCCAGTTTCCCGGTAGTGGCATTCAGCGCCAGAATCGAGCTGGCATAACGTTCCTGTTCCGGTGTGCGATTACCGCCCCAGATATCCGGCGTGGTCACGCCCATCGGCAGATACACCAGATCCAGCTTCGCATCATAGGCCGCTGGTGCCCACGAGTTTGGCGAGTTAAAGGTAAAGGTGTGTTCGTCAGACGGGATTGCGTTAGGATCTTTCGCACCAGGATCAAAAGCCCACAACAGCTCCCCGGTGTTGACATCAAAACCACGGATCACGCCAGACGTTTCGCGGGTTGAGAAGTTGTCGGTGACTGAACCGGCCATCACGATGGTTTTATCGGTGATAATCGGCGGCGAAGTCGGCTCATACAGACCCGGCTTGGTGTCCGGCATATTGCTTTGCAGATTGAGCACGCCTTTATTAGCGAAGGTTTCGCACAGCTTGCCGTTTTCAGCGTTAATCGCAATCAGACGACCATCATTCACCGGAAGAATGATACGACGCGGGCAATCCGCCATCACTTCTGGCGAGGCAGTTTCTGCTTTGGCTTCATGATAAGAGACGCCACGACAGGTTACATGCTGGAAGGACTCGTTGGTTTTCAGCTCAGGATCGTAATGCCATTTCTCTCGAGCGCAAACAGGCGCTGGTGCGCGGTACACAGGTAAAGGGTGTCGCCCACTTTAATTGGCGTCACTTCATTGGTGATTTCACCCGGATCGTTCGGCTGCTTCACATCGCCAGTACGGAACACCCAGGCTTCTTTCAGCTTGTGAACGTTATCGGCGTTAATTTGTTTCAGAGGTGAAAAGCGTTGACCTTCCTGATTACGACCATAGGCAGGCCAGTCCTGATCGGCAACGGGGGAGATTGCTTCGGCAGGTGTGGCATCGGCGCTTAAGGTGCCGTTGATTTCCTGCGGATCGTTAAATCCCGCCCAGGTGAGGATTCCGCCACTAATCAGCAACGCCACCACCAGAGCGGCAACTGCGCCGCTGGCAGGAATGACCAGGCGACGCCAGACAAACGGCAGGATCAGCCAGATGCCGAAGAAGACCAGAATGTCGCTGCGCGGAGTCAGCGCCCAGAAGTCGAAACCAACTTCCCAGACGCCCCAAATCATGGTGCCGAGCAGCAGGGCGGCGTATAGCCAAAGCGCGGCGCGTTTACTGCGCCACAGCATCCAGGCGACGCCGAGCATCACAAGGCCAGCGATAGGGTAGTACCAGGAGCCGCCAATCGCGACCAGCCAGCCTCCGCCAATGAGTAGATACAGCCCGCAAAGCGCTGCAAAAAGGGCTGTTAGCGTGACGAGTAATCGTCGCGAGCCTGTATTGTTAATTGCCATAAAGAGACACCATTTCAATTCATTAATATTTTAGTAGCAATTAATTATAGGTTTTAACATGTGTGATCGTCATCACAATTCGAGCTTTATTAACAGATTCCGCGAATGAATAGTTTTACTGGTATACTGCGTGTCTTGCGCTTTGTTGCGGTGCCAAAACCTGCCCGTGCGAAGTGATTTGTTTTTAAATCATATGGTTAGAGATATGAAACATACTGTAGAAGTAATGATCCCCGAAGCGGAGATTAAAGCGCGTATCGCCGAACTGGGTCGTCAGATTACTGAGCGTTACAAAGACAGCGGCAGCGATATGGTGCTGGTGGGTCTGCTGCGTGGCTCATTTATGTTTATGGCGGACCTGTGTCGTGAAGTTCAGGTATCTCATGAAGTCGATTTTATGACCGCCTCCAGCTACGGTAGCGGCATGTCCACCACCCGTGATGTGAAAATCCTCAAAGATCTGGATGAAGATATCCGTGGCAAGGACGTGCTGATTGTTGAAGATATCATCGACTCGGGTAATACACTGTCGAAAGTGCGTGAGATCTTAAGCCTGCGCGAACCGAAGTCGTTGGCGATTTGTACGCTGCTGGATAAACCGTCCCGTCGTGAAGTGAACGTCCCGGTAGAATTCATCGGTTTCTCGATCCCGGATGAGTTTGTGGTGGGTTACGGCATTGATTACGCACAGCGTTACCGTCATCTGCCGTATATCGGCAAAGTGATTCTGCTGGACGAGTAAGTGTGAAGTTGCCGGATGTGTTGCATCCGGCATGGCATTTTTATTTGTGGTTGGCGTGTTTCAGCTTGAGATTGGAAATCCCGTGACGGTAACGTTGCTCAAGAGTTTCGCGGTTGGTCGCTGTGACATCCAGATCACGCAGCAAGCCGTCGTGAATGCCGTAGGCCCAGCCGTGAATGGTGACTTTCTGCCCGCGTTTCCACGCTGATTGCATAATGGTGGAGTGGCCCAGGTTATACACCTGTTCCATGACGTTCAGTTCACACAAGGTATCCAGACGGCGCTCTTGCGGCATTTCGCCGAGCAATGAGCTATGTTTGAACCAGATATCGCGGATATGCAGCAGCCAGTTGTTGATAAGCCCCAGTTCCGGGTTTTCAACTGCGGCTTGTACGCCGCCGCAACCGTAGTGACCACAGATAATAATGTGTTCAACTTCGAGTACATCCACTGCATACTGAACCACGGAAAGGCAGTTCAGGTCGGTGTGAATGACCAGGTTAGCAACATTACGGTGAACAAAGAGTTCGCCCGGCTCAAGACCGGTTAAACGTTCTGCAGGAACGCGACTGTCGGAACATCCAATCCATAGAAAGCGCGGTTTTTGCGCTTGTGCCAGTTTCTCAAAAAACCCGGGATCCTCTTCCACCAGCATTTTTGACCATAGTGCATTGTTGCTGATGAGTGTATCTATGTCTTTCATGGAGGTTAACGACCTGTAACCAAATAATTACGTTTGGCTAATATAGGGCAACTCCGGGACGATTTAAACCACAGATAAAGTGTAAGAACGTAAGGTAAGTAAAAATTTATGACCATTGCACTGGAACTTCAACAGCTTAAAAAAACCTATCCAGGCGGCGTTCAGGCGCTTCGTGGAATAGATTTGCAGGTCGAAGCGGGTGATTTTTATGCGCTTCTCGGGCCGAACGGGGCCGGGAAATCGACCACTATCGGTATTATCAGCTCTCTGGTAAATAAAACCTCCGGGCGGGTCAGCGTATTTGGTTACGATCTCGAGAAGGATGTCGTGAACGCTAAACGTCAGTTGGGACTGGTGCCGCAGGAATTTAACTTCAACCCGTTTGAAACCGTGCAGCAAATTGTGGTGAATCAGGCAGGGTACTACGGTGTGGAGCGCAAAGAAGCGTACATCCGCAGCGAAAAGTATCTTAAACAGCTCGATCTATGGGGGAAACGCAACGAACGTGCGCGCATGTTATCTGGCGGGATGAAGCGCCGTTTAATGATTGCCCGTGCGTTAATGCATGAACCTAAACTACTGATTCTCGACGAACCGACCGCAGGCGTGGATATCGAACTTCGCCGCTCAATGTGGGGCTTTTTGAAGGATTTAAACGACAAAGGCACCACCATCATTCTCACCACACACTACCTGGAAGAAGCAGAAATGCTGTGCCGCAATATCGGCATTATTCAGCACGGTGAGCTGGTAGAAAATACTTCGATGAAGGCGCTGCTGGCGAAGCTGAAATCGGAAACCTTTATTCTCGATCTCGCACCGAAAAGCCCGTTACCGAAGCTCGATGGCTATCAGTATCGACTGGTCGATACCGCGACGCTGGAAGTTGAAGTGCTGCGTGAGCAGGGGATCAACAGCGTATTTACGCAGTTAAGTGAGCAGGGCATTCAGGTATTAAGTATGCGTAACAAAGCTAACCGTCTGGAAGAGCTGTTTGTTTCACTGGTTAATGAAAAACAAGGAGATCGCGCATGATGCATCTTTACTGGGTGGCACTAAAAAGCATCTGGGCGAAAGAGATCCATCGCTTTATGCGTATCTGGGTGCAGACGCTGGTGCCGCCAGTCATCACCATGACCCTTTACTTTATTATCTTCGGTAACCTGATTGGTTCGCGTATTGGCGATATGCATGGCTTCAGCTACATGCAGTTCATTGTACCGGGGCTGATCATGATGTCGGTGATTACCAACGCCTACGCT
>OODD01001069.1_pt1 | contig 11020 bp, 8 predicted proteins | sample 1671311 | NCBI WGS metagenome assembly OODD01 (sample SAMN06348143, study PRJEB24527) | human gut metagenome | biome: human gut; feature: ankylosing spondylitis patient; material: feces | host: Homo sapiens | place: China | collected 2015-10 | reverse complement strand
GTTTTTGTATGATAGGACGCAATTTCCTATCATACAAAAAAGTACTGTGACAAAAGAAGATTTCTCCCATCACAGTACCCATTTTTTATCTAAATTTATCTCTGTCCGTTACTGTCTGCTGTCCGCCGGTTTAGTTCCGAGTGTGATTGAAACGGTACGCTCCTGATACTCTCCGTTCTCCAGCGACTGAACGGTCAATTCAACCGTCTCACCGGACCGATAATATTTCAGTAAGTCTTTCAAGTCTGCCATTGTGCGAACACTCTGCCCATCAAACTTTGTGATGATATCCTTTTCCTTCAGCTCTGACTTCGACGCTGCTCCATTCTCCACAATCTTGTAGACATAGATTCCCTTTGGCATTCCATACATCGACGCTGCATTGTCATCGATGTTCTGTCCCTGAATTCCAAGGTAGCCCTGCTGTGCCTGTGCAACCTCTGTGCGGACTTTACGGTTCATCAACTGATTAATAATATCCTTGACCTGAGACACCGGAATTGCATATCCCATTCCCTCAACCTCGGTCGAAGAATATTTGGCAGAGTTGATTCCGATCACCTCACCCCTCGTATTCAAAAGTGCACCACCACTGTTACCCGGATTGATCGCAGCATCCGTCTGAAGCAGTTTTTTCACATCCGTCTCACTTGTCTTTACTTCTCGGTTAAGCGCACTGATGTAGCCAACCGTCACCGACTGTCCATATCCAAGTGCATTTCCGATTGCGACAACGCCCTGACCAACCTTGAGCGCATCGGAATCTCCGAGCGTCGCGATCTTGATTTGGCTCATTGCCTCCGCCGGGATATCTTTCAACGAAACTGCAATAACCGCAAGATCCTGATCGGCATCCGTTCCCTTGATCGTCGCATTGACCTGACTGTTATCAATAAAGGTCACTGTCAGCTGATTGGAATCCTCGACAACGTGATTATTCGTCACAATCAGAAGCTCACTGTCATTCTGTCCGACGATGATTCCTGATCCACTGCTCGGTACTTCCACGGTTCTTCCCGGCCCAAACCAGGTCTGCTGTTGCATCAGCATCGTATTATTGATCGCCACAACGGACGGCATTGCATTGGAAGCAATCTCCGATACATCCATTCCGGTCTGAATCGAAGATGCAGCGTCCCCACCCTGATCTGCCGTCGGCGCCTGGGCAATCATCAGCTGAGTCTCACTCTTCGGAAAATACTGATCTCTCAGATAATTTCCTGCCTGGTTCACTCCAAACATCGTTCCACCCGCAATCACACCAAACAGAACCGCCGAAACTGCAACCCCGGCAATCCTTTTGACAACCGGTGGCATCCCCGCTGAACCGTGAACCGGCTCATCCGGAATCTGAGCATTCGGATGATTCTCCACCCATCCGCTCTGAGGATCTTCCTTCACAGACTCCTGTCCGTCATCCTCCCACATCTCCTGCGATGTTCTCTGATCGTCCTCATTCATTCTGTCATATGCATCATCATGATAATCGTTCTCTCTATTATTTTCATGGAACTCTCTGTCCTCATCCTCAAACATTTCTCCAGTCCCCTTTCCTCTATCACCTCATGATATTCGCAATCACGTTTTCCATACTCTCACTGTCTCAGAAAACCATTTTCTATCGCAAATATCTTTTATATTCTCGTTGCTGTTCACACACCCTGCAAACAGCAACGGATTTTGCCGATGCTTTGCATTCCAAATCGGCAAAACCTGCTACCACCACTGTATCATACGGCATTTTCAGTTCAAAAAATACCTACCCGTTACAGTAATGTTCTCTCTTTACTATCAAGACTATAACAATTAATTGTGTCGGAAATGTGATGGAAACGTATCTAAGATGTGAAACATACACATAAGAAAAATAGTTGAGGGAAACGTGTATACAAAAACAGCTATGACAGACACTTTTTTCTGTCTCTTTCTTTCAATGAATATATATGCAGAAAAGGCTCCGTCAGCGGGAAAGTACATGCAAACCCGTGTGAGACGTCGGTGCTTAGACCGTGTCTTTTACGGTCTTATGCACCGCTACGTTGAACCCGGAGCGAGAGCGCGTTTGCATGACTTTACCCGTGAACGGAGCCATGAGCCATCTTATAATCTCTTATTTTTTTATTACCTGTCGAAAATGTTTAAAATCTTCATCGTGCTAGCTAACACCAGCCCACTTTACTGCCCCGGTCTTGAAACCGGACCAGATCCAGCAGTCGTCGGCGTTGTACTTGTTCCTCCCGGTCCCACATGTGCAGTGGTCTCCTTGGACGCTGACGTCGTAGACGAAGCCGGTCCCTCTCCGCGTACAGTCGATGCCGGCGGAAGTTCAGATGTTCCACCGGAAGTAGAATGAGACGCAGTTGTCTCACGATAAGCGGAGGTCGTCGACGTTCCCGCATGGCTCGCACTCGTGCTCTCCTTCGGCGCGATCGTCTCCTTTATTTCTGTTGTTCCCTTCTCCTCTTTTGTTGTCTCTTTCGTCGTTTCTTTTGCGTCCTTCGTTTCCTTTACATCCTTTGCAGATGTCGTCTCGTGAGCATCCTTCGAGTCTTTAGACCCCTTCTCATCCGCCTTCGTGCTCTCGGAAATCTTTCCGGTAGATGAATCATCCGGCTCCACAGTCACCTTTACATCTTTCTTGTCATCGGTGCCGAGATCTACACTCTTTCCCTACACGACGCTCTTCCGATCTGCCAGACTCATCCTTAGAATTCTTTGAAGATCCAGTTGTCGCAGAAGCCGTCGTCTTCTGAGGCTGAACAACTCCACTGTCCGTTCCCACCTTCTTGACAACCTGACCCTCTTTATAGATGCCGGTATTCGCAGAGATCTTCTCGCCAATCTTCTTTACGGTCTCAGACGGCTCATAATCGGTCTCATCGTAGAGGAACTCATGAAGCAGTTTGACATTGCTCTCAAGCGTTGCCGGAACAACAACCGATCCCTTCTTGCCCATATTCGCCTCACCGCGCGCCTGCGGGAATCCAGTCGTATCTACGAGATGGAACTTCGAGATGTTCTTCGCATTGTTTACAAGATCATCCACCCAAAGGCTGGTGTAAGTATTCGGGAACACGGTTCCGATCAAACGATAAAGAGTCTGGAAATCTGCCTTCTGCGCCTTCTCAAACGCAAGGCTGATAATCTTTCTCTGGCGCTCAGTACGCGCATAATCCGTATCCATCAGACGGAGACGACCATATGCAACTGCCTGAACACCGTCAAGATGATTCATTCCTGCATGGGTCAGCTGAGTCGAACCGATTCCGGTTGCCTTTACGGTCTCTGTGATGAAAGAGTTAATATAGTAGAACTCTGCCTTGCTCAGCTCCACATCGACACCGCCAAGGATATCAATTCCCTGCGCAACTGCCTTCCAGTTAAAGGTGATATAGTCCGTAATATTCAGATCGAGGTTGCGGTTTAACGCGGTCATCGCCTGAGCTGGTCCACCAAGGAAATATGCCTGGTTAATCTTATTGTAGCTTCCCTTCTCCTGACTGATGTTCAGATAGGAGTCACGGTAAACGGAAACGAGCTTAATCTCTCCGTTTTCCAGATTGATGCTGCAAATGATGTTGACATCCGCATTCGTATCCTTCTTGATCGCATTGTCACGGGCATCCACACCGAAGACTGCGATTGTCCAGTAACCCTTCATATTCTGGGTTGCGACCTCCGGAAGATCCTGATTGACCGTAACTTCCTTCATCTCTTCCTCGCTCGGTCGCTGAATCTTTGCCGCCGTGCGTGCGAAAAATCCATATCCGAAAATAAAGAACAGCGCAAAGCACTCCGCAATCACTGTCGTGATGATTCTGCGGATCGTTCTTCTCTTCTTGGCGCGCTCCATCTCTTTTCTCGGGTTCGGCAGGTTGTTATTTCCGTTGTTATTGCCATTATAACCATTATTATTGCCACCATTGCGACCACCACCATTACCGTGACCGCCATTGTTATAATTGCCACCGCCTCCGCTCGAAGATGCACTCTTGGAAATATTTTTACTTGGAGAAACATTTCTCTGTGCACTCTGGTGTCTCCCCGCACCGGACTCCGGTGAAGAGGATGCTGTGCGCCACCGCTTTGCTTCTTTGCTTCCGGAATTTACAGAATTTCCAGAAGTCTGCACACTGCGAACTCTGCGCACAGAACGCGCAGAACGTGCAGAATGCATCGAATGTCCGGAACGACTCACTGTCACCGAACCGCCCTCCATGATAACCGGTCCTTCCATCTCTCTCTGACGCTCTGAAGTCCGGCGACGGCTTCGCTCGTCTCCCTGTCTTCTGTCTTCCTCGTACTCACGACTCATATATCTACCTCATTTTATTTATTGCCCGGAAAGAAACCCATCATCTTGATCCTCTCAGATCATCACTTTCTACTTTCCTTCCGTATCCTCAGGTGTCCGTTGTCCACTGTCTGTCAGCGCACCACTCATTTGTCTGTTATCCACTCACAGCTATCTGTCCATTGATCCCTCTATCTGCTTCTATAAAGCTCTAACACTTAAAAATAGCTTTTTCTTTCGTCTTTCGTATCTCATTTAACTAATTTAATAAGCATTCTTATTGATAAAGCCCTTAAAAAACGTCAGAAACAGGATCTTAAAGTCAAATCCAAGTGTCCAGTTCTCAATATAATACAGATCATGCTCGATTCGCTTCGTGATCGAGGTGTCTCCGCGCAGACCATTTACCTGCGCCCATCCGGTCATTCCCGGTCGAACCTGATGCTTGATCATATATCGTGGAATCTCTTCCTTGAATTTTTCTACAAAGAATGGTCGCTCCGGTCTAGGACCAACCAGACTCATATCACCAAACAACACGTTGAAAAGCTGTGGCATCTCATCAATACTTGTTTTTCTGATGAATCTTCCGATCGGCGTCACGCGCGGATCATGAGGACTCGTCCACTGATTTTTCTCCTTCTTCGGGTCCTGCACCTCCATCGACCGGAATTTGTACATCTTAAACGGTCGATTGTGAAGTCCGACTCGCTCCTGACAATAGATTAGAGGACCGGGAGCTGTCAGCTTAATCAAAATCGCAGTGACAATCATGATTGGTGAAAACAAAATCAACGCTACCAGCGCTCCAAAAATATCGACAGCACGCTTCATCATCGCATTCAGCGGATCGCTGAGCGGAACGCGGCGTATATTGATAACCGGAAGTCCCTGAAGATCTTCCGTGTAAGGTCTTGTCGGAATGATGTTGTTGTAATCCGGAATAAACTTTGTGTGTACGCCGGATTTCTCGCATTCTGCCACCAGATCCTCGAGAATTCCATACTCCCGAATACAGAGCGTGATCGCAATCTCATCCATGAAATTCAGATTCAAAATGTTTCTCAGATTGCTGATCGGACCGATGACTTTAATGCCCCGGTATTCGCTCCCTCTCGCCTTGTGATCATCGAGGATGCCGTGAATCTGATATCCCCACTCAGGATTTGCCAGCACGCGGTCAATGTAATTTTCCGCTGCCCGGCTGTATCCGATCAGAAGAATATGCTTCTGATTGTATCCCTTCGCCCGCATTGAGCGCAGGAAAATTCGAATTAAATTCCTCTCAATCGTCTCTGCTGTCACATTGACCGCGCAGAAGACAATGACAAGTTTTCGGGAAAACTCTCTCAGATATGGATTTTTACCTGTCAAATAGAGAAGCAGACCGCTGATCAGAAAACCGATCAGGTTCGCCTTGCAGATATTGGCAAATTCCTGCCTGCGCCCCTGAACCCGTTTCGGGGTAAAAAGCTGAAAAATTGTATACAGCAGCAGGTACAACGGTACAAGCACAAGCAGTGCTCCCATATAAAACCAGTCGGGAAGTACTCCGCCCGTGTCAAACCAGCTACTCTTTATTGTCACAAACCAGCTCAGGATGTACGCCCCTGCAATCACCAGTGCATCCAGCACCACATGCATGCGGTTCAGCCTCTTTTGGTTACTCTTTATCATTTATTTTTGCCTCCGTACAGGGAAAATTTCTCCCTATTTAAGCGCATAGCAACTCAATGATAACGATTATACACGAATTCTTTTCTTTGCACTATTAAATTTCTCTTAAATTTCGTAATGTTATATTTACAACTTGTAACATTATTTTATCAGTTTCTTTCTGATCTGCCGTCTTCCAAACTCATAGATATAGAGCATCGCGCCGTAGATCAGCTCCCACTCGATTGCGAGATAGTTCTGAAAATCCTCCGGTCGATAAGCGACTTTCTTTGTCTTGTTCACTGTACGGATTCCTTCGAGAACTCCGCCGACATACTCCTTTTCAAATCCTTTTTTCTTGAAGAAGAAATATTTTCCGAGGATTCCAAGACCAATTGGAATGCTGTTTAAGAGCAGCTGCCAGCCCGGCATATTCTTATAGTTTAAATAAACATTGTTGCGCGCCGCAAGACGAACTTTGAATTCATTGTACTTCGATCCGCTCGTTCCGCTCCCGACATGATAAATTTCAGCAGACGGACAGTAACGGTTATAGTATCCCGCAATCTTCGCGCGGTATCCCACATCGATATCCTCAAGATATGCAAAATGCATCTCATCAAAGTATCCGATCTTCTCAAAGACCTCCCTGCGGTAAATCGCCGCCCCGGCGCACGCCGAGAACACGTTGCACGCACGGTTGTAACGCTCAATCTCCTGACCGACTCCGCGCTGGTATGCCCAGCCCATGATGCTGTACATGTCTCCACCATCATCCATCAGCTCCTTGTGGTAGAGCTGAATCATCTTCGGGCTGACCGAAAAGATCTTCGGAGAACGCTCAATCTCGCGAATCAGCGCCTCAACATATCCCTCTTTCGCCTCGGTATCGTTGTTTAACAGAATCACAAACGGAGTCTTTGATGCCTTGATTCCCACATTGACCGCACCGGAAAATCCGGTATTCTCCGGAAGGAAAATCGAGGGAATCTCGTTCTCATTCAGCCACTCGACACTTCCATCCGTCGATCCATTGTCGACAACGAGAATCTCAAAATCCTTGCAGGTCTGTTTCTCTAGCGCGCTCATGCACATTTCCATGAATTTCAGACCATTGTAGTTCGGAATAATAATCGTCGCTTTCTTCATTTTGCCCTTCTCGCTCATCTCACACTTCTCGCTGTTCTCGCTCTTTTCACCCATCTTGCTATTCTACACCTCCAGCTTATACGGCTCTCCGATCTTCTCCTTCTGGAGATCTCTGAGTGCAAAGTTGGACTTTCTCAGCGTCAGATTCGGATTGTAATACGGATCCCCGTTTTTCAAAATATCCGGCCAACGGCGGGCAAAAATCGCAATCTCGCGGTTAAAGCGCGCAACCTTCTCCGGCGTATCCTCAAGTCCTCTCGACTTCGACTCATAATGGTACATCACGGAATACGGATTGTATACAACGAGTTTTCCGGCATTTCTGACCTTCATACAGTAATCGATGTCGTTAAATGCGACCGCAAGCTCCTCGGTAAATCCACCAAGCTCACGGAACAGGGATGCTCTCGTCATCATGCATGCCGCAGTCACCGCACTGTAATCCTGAGCGCACATTGCACGGTGGAAGTAACTGCTCTCTGCCTCATGCAGACCAATGAACGTGTGACCCGCGATTCCGCCAAATCCGATGACAACCCCCGCATGCTGAATCGTGTTATCCTGATAGAGCAGACGAACGCCAACGATTCCGACCTCCGGTCTCTGCGCGTAGCCGAGCATTTCCTCAAACAGATCCTTAGAAATGATCTCGGTATCGTTATTCAGGAAGAGGAAATACTCTCCCTTTGCAAACTGGGCACCGAAATTGTTGATTGCCGAATAGTTGAACTCGCGCTCCCATTTCACAACATGAACCTGCGGGAACTCTTTCTGGATCTTCTCGTAGTATGCAAATGTCTCTTTCTCCGTGCTGTTGTTCTCAATGACGATAAACTCGAGATTCTCGTACGTCGCGCGCTCCAAAATCGACCGGATACACAGATCAAGATCGGCACTGTGGTCTTTATTTGGAATAATCACAGAGACAAGCGGATTGTTCTGCACCTTGAAAATCGTATGGTAAATGCCGTAGTCGACACCCTTCACAACCTTCTCAGCCGGAATTCCGCATCTCTCATAGTGCGCCATGATCGCCCTTGCGCCCGCCTCAAACGCATACATCTTGCTTTCCGGATTGCTTGCCGTCGAGTTCTGATGGCAACGCCAATGGTAGAGCACCTTCGGGATATGCACGATCTGGTTTGCCTTCTCTGTACAGCGGAAAATGAAATCATAGTCCTGAGCACCGTCAAACTCCTGACGGAACCCGCCGACCCGGTTCAAAAGCTCCCGCTTCACAACAAAAAGATGACAGATGTAATTTACACTTGTCAGCAGATCCTGGTTGAAATCCGGCTTGAAATGCGGATCAAACAGAGCGCCTCCATCCATATCGAGCTTATCCTCATCCGAATAAATCACATCACAGTCAGGATTCTTGTTGATCGCAGAGGCCACCTCATACAGCGCATGCTCCGGGAGCGTGTCATCATGGTCGGCGAGCACGATGAAATCACCCTTTGCCATCTCAAGCGCGGAGTTCGTGTTTCCGGAAATTCCTCGGTTCTCACCCAGATCAACAAATCGGAATCGTGGATCTTCCTTTGCATACTGTGCAAGCACACGGTTGACGATCTTTCCCTCCCCGGCAGGGCTTCCGTTTGCGACACAGACCTCCCAGTTCGAGTACGTCTGTGCCTTGATCGAGTCGAGCATCTCTCTGAGATACTTTTCCGGTGTCTTATATGCCGGAATCACAATCGAGAGCAGAGGCTCTGATGCCAGCTTTTCTTTTCTCTGTCGCTCCAACTCTTCCTCGGTCGGCTTCGTCAGCTTATACCACTCACCGTAATCATAGTCATTATCGAGTCCCTGAATCTTGTGCTTCGACTTTAAGATCAGTGCCTTGAGTCCATTCTTCTTCCAGAATTCGAGGGCGACATGGACGGTCTCCATGTTCATCAGATCACGGATCTTCTCGATTCTCTTGTGCAGGACACTCGCGCGCTTCTCGACAAGCTGTTCGTTGTACTTGATCTTGACAGTGCGCCCGTCACAGCGGATTAAAAGCCAGTAATCCTTTCCTCTCTCATATGGAAACTGGATGTCAAATCCAAAATCCCGATCATACACCTTCTTATAATAAATCTGGCTCACATCGTCACGTCTCGTCGCCACATACCGGACTTTGACCGGCTTTTTATTTCCATCCAGAACCTTAAACTGTGCCTTTGACTCCGGCGTCTTTCCGACTACCCAGCCGTTGAGCTGAATCGAATTTTCCCGAATTCTTACCACATCTACCTTATATTTCATAAATCTTATTCCTTCATCCTATCCTTTTCCCTCTAGTTATCCCCGTTCGCTTCGCTCTCTGATTTTTCTTCCACTTTTTTATCCTCAGTGAAATTCAAACGCTCTTCCTCGACAACGAGCGGACGGTGCATCACTCTCTGGTTGATCGAGAGCACATACTCTCCGACCATACCGATGAAGAAAATCTGTACCGATCCCAAAAACAGCATTCCAATCAGCATCGGTGCCATCCCTGCCGGGAAACGATCCCACCAGATCAGCTTCATCACCAGATAGGCGAGAGCAACTGCAAGACTCACGAGACAGCTGAACGCTCCGAGAAACGTCGCAAGTCTCAGTCCTGCCTTCGTGTAAGAAGTCACACTCAGCATTGCCGCATCATAGAGACGGTAGAAATTGTTGTGTGTTTTTCCAGCACGCCGTTTCGGCTGTTCATACGGGATCTCCTTGCGCTTATATCCAAGCTCTGCAACGATTCCGCGAAGAAACGGTGTCGGATCGTCGAGTTTTCTCAAAACCTCAATAAAATCACGGTCATAGAGACCCGATCCCGTAAAATGTTCGATTTGCTCGACATCGGAGAGTTTCTTGATCGTCTTGTAATAAAAGCTTCTCAGGGCATACATCAGGCGGTTTTCCTTACTGCTCGTCTTGATGCCGATGACGATCTTATATCCCTCTTCCCACGCCCGGACGTACTTCGGGATCATCTCAACCGGGTCCTGAAAATCTGCAACCATCTCAATCACACAGTCTCCGGTGACCTGAAGCATCCCGTAGTACGGCGAATTAAACTGACCGAAATTTCTTGCATTGAAAATTGCCTTGATTTTTGGATTTCCTGCACACATACGGCGAAGAATTGACCGCGTCTGGTCCGTGGAATCGTTATCAATAAAGACCAGCTCATAATCGTATTCCGGCAGATCCCGATTCAGCGTCTCCAAGACAGCCTGACTGATCGGCTCTACATTCTCCTCCTCGTTATAGCAAGGAATCAGTACACTAATTTTTTTCATTATTCCTCCATCATGCGCCGGATGCCATCCCGAAACGCGATTTCTTCCTTCCATGTTCCCTCAGTCAGCTCAGACAGAACCTCCGTTCTCGGACAGATCGAGAGCGCTCCTTCTTTTGCCTGCACAAACGTGCCGTACTCGAGTGCGCCTCGTCCTCCCGCAATCTCATGGATCTCCTCAACAAACTCTCTGAGGACTCTCGTATCCTTACTTGCGACATTGACGATCTGGCTCTCCCCACTGTGTTCATCGCTGAACCGGTAAAGTTCAAGCACTGCCCTTGACGCATCCTGAATATCCATAAAGTTCCATCTGTGACGGCAGGCACTCAGAGAGACGGTCTTGCCCAGTGGCAGATCACGCACAAGCGTCGAGATGATCGACCACGGATGATCGCCTCGCCCGTAAACGCTGAAAAAGCGCAGATGATAGTAAGTCATCCCATACTCTCTGCACAACGGCACTGCCCGCTGATAAAATTCCAGCTTTGCCCTGCCGTAGGCATTGACCGGATGGCACTCCATCGATTCTTCCATCGTCCCGTCCTCGGTGATTCCATACTCCACGCGGGAACCCGCATCGAGGAAAAACGTACAGCCGAGCGCATGGGAGGCGCGCACACATGCGAGGGAATCCTCGAAGATCG
>OODD01001068.1_pt1 | contig 11034 bp, 6 predicted proteins | sample 1671311 | NCBI WGS metagenome assembly OODD01 (sample SAMN06348143, study PRJEB24527) | human gut metagenome | biome: human gut; feature: ankylosing spondylitis patient; material: feces | host: Homo sapiens | place: China | collected 2015-10 | reverse complement strand
GCTTCGAGTGACCAGAGTTATCAGATTCTGAACTTTATGGGAGATGCAACCTTCTATTTTCTGCCGATCCTTTTGGCAAGCTCGGCGGCAAAGAAGTTTAAATGCAACCCGTATCTTGCTATGATGTTGGGAGGTATTCTCCTGCATCCGAATTTTGTCAATATGGTATCTGCATCCAAAGAATCGGGAGAGGCGATTCGCCTGTTTATGATTCCGATCTACAATGCCAGTTATTCTTCCTCGGTAATTCCGATCATTTTAGCAGTATGGTTTATGTCCGTGGTGGAACCAATTGCAGACCGGATTTCTCCAAAGGCAATCAAATTTTTCTCCAAGCCGTTGATTACGATTCTGGTGAGTGGTGTTGTAACGCTCTCTGTGCTGGGACCGATCGGTTACGTCATCAGTAACTATATTGCGACATTCCTGCGGGCAATGGAGAGCTATGGATGGCTGGTTTCTATGATTCTTGGTGCGGTGTTCCCGCTCCTTGTTATGACTGGAACACATTATGCGATCGTCCCGGTAGGCATCAACAATCGTATGACTATGGGTTATGACAGTATGGTTTATCCGAATAACCTGGCGTCCAACGTGGCTCAGGGTGGTGCAACCCTTGCAGTGGCGTTTAAATCAAAAGTATCTGAAATAAAACAGCTTGCGATGTCTGCCGGTATCACGGCAGTCTGCGGAATTACAGAGCCGGCGCTGTATGGTATTAATGTACCTTACCGGACACCGCTCTACTCTGCGATGGCAGGTGGTGCTGTGGGTGGTCTGTTCGTCGGACTGATGCATGTAAAGAACTACTCTGGCGGATCACCGGGACTTCTGACTCTGCCGAGCTATATTGGCGGAGATAGCCTCAGAGATCTGCTGTTTGCCAGCATTGGTGCGGGAATTGCTTTTGTGGTTGCTTTCGTAATTTGTTTTATTCTTTACAAAGACCCGAAGGAAGCTTTAGAGGGGGATGGAAAAGAAAAGGACAGTGTTTCCGCAGAGAACAAGAGCACGGTGGAGACAGAAAAGACAGAAACCTTTGTTTCAAAAGAAGATTGTGCACAGCCGGCTTCTGACTGTGATATGGTTTGTTCTCCGGTTTCAGGTAACGTGATTCCTCTGAGTGAGGTGAAAGATGAGGTATTTTCTCAGGGAATCCTTGGAAATGGTGTTGCCGTGATTCCGGATGAAGATGTGATTGTATCTCCGGTGAATGGAACAATCGTATCTATTTTTGATACGCTTCATGCGGTCGGTCTTCTGGCAGACAGCGGAGAAGAAGTGCTGATCCACATTGGTCTTGATACGGTAAAGCTGGGTGGAAAGTATTTTAAGGCTCTGGCAAAGACCGGAGATCGTGTATCGGTTGGCACTCCGCTGATTCAGGTAGAATTTGACAAGGTGAAAGAAGCCGGGTATGACACTGTAACCCCGGTGCTGGTAAGCAACACAGCAGTTTATCGCAGTGTGACGGGCGAAACAGGAAAACACGTAAAAGCAGGAGAGCCGGTTATTCAGGTACAAAAGTAAAAACGTAAAACGTAAGAAAGCAAGAAAGTAAGAATAATCGACTGGTGGACAGGAATAGGAGAAATGACGATGCATGGATTACCAAAAGAATTTTTGTGGGGCGGTGCGACAGCAGCAAACCAGTGTGAAGGCGGTTATCTGGAATGCGGAAAGGGATTAGGAACGGTAGATGTGATTCCCTGGGGAGAAAACAGACGGGCAGTGATGGAGGGCATCATGGATTATCATAGCTTGCCGGAGGATTCCTTTTATCCGTCCCACGGTGCTACCGATATGTACCATCACTGGAAAGAGGACATCCAGTATATGGCAGAGATGGGATTTAAGTGCTATCGCTTTTCGATTGCCTGGTCCCGCATTTTCCCAACAGGAGAAGAGGCAGAGCCAAATCAGGAAGGACTGAAGTTTTATGATGATCTGATTAATGAATTACTGGCAAATCGGATTGAGCCGGTGGTTACGATTTGTCATTTCGATGTGCCACTGCATCTTGAGGAAACCTACGGATCATGGAGAAGTAGAAAGCTGATTGATGCCTATGTAAAATACAGCAGAGTCCTGTTTGAACATTTTAAGGGGAGAGTTCACTACTGGATGACGTTCAACGAAATCAATATGCTGATGCATCTTCCGTTTATGGGAGCAGGAATTCGTTTCCGGGAGGGAGAAAACCAGAAGCAGGTGAAGTATCAGGCAGCGCATCACGAACTGGTGGCTTCTGCGATGGCAACAAAAATTGCCCACGAGATCGACCCGGAAAATAAGATTGGCTGTATGCTGGCAGCAGGGAGTTTTTACCCGAATACCTGTAATCCAGAGGATGTCTGGGAGGCGAAGAAGCGGGATCGTGGAAATTATTTCTTCGTGGATGTACAGGCGCGCGGTGGATATCCGGCTTATGTAATGAAACAGTTTGAGCAGGAGAATATCCATATCACGATGGAGCCGGAAGATGAAAAGATCCTTCGGGAGAATACGGTGGATTACATCGCATTCAGTTATTATACTTCCCGTCTCACCAGCGCTGATCCGGATGTAATTGCGAAAAATTCCATTTCCGGTAATGTAATGAAATCCCTGAGAAATCCACATCTGAAGGTAAGTGAGTGGGGATGGCAGATTGACCCACTGGGACTGCGCATCACGATGAACGATCTCTATGACCGCTATCAGAAGCCACTGTTTATTGTGGAGAATGGTCTGGGTGCGGCAGATCGGATTGAGGAGGATGGAAGCATTCAGGATGACTACCGTATCGCCTATCTGGAGGCTCATCTGAAGGAGATGATGAAGGCTGTGGAAGAGGACGGTGTGGATTTGATTGGTTATTGTGCCTGGGGCTGTATCGATTTGGTGAGTGCTTCCACCGGAGAGATGAAAAAGCGTTATGGTATGGTCTATGTGGATCGGGATAACGCCGGAAACGGAACCTTAAAGCGTACTCCGAAAAAGTCGTTCGGATGGTATCGGCATGTGATCGAAACAAACGGGGAGTGTTTGAAATAAATAAAAAACAATGGCGGTAGGTCCAGATAAAAAATGGATCTACCGCCATTTTCTGTGTATATCGGAGACATGGTTGTTTGACAAGAATCTTATGACAAGTCTGATAAAAAATGGTATGATTAATTGAACTGGGATAAATGGATAAAGGCAATGAACAAAGGCAATGGATAAAGACATAGTTAAAAACAATAGATAAAGACCGCGACAGGTGAGGAGATGGACAGCTTATGGGACAGAGATATGTGGGGATTGATCTTGGGGGAACAAAGATTGCAGTTGGAATCGTCAGAGAGACGGCGGAAAATAAGTTTGAGATTGAGACAAAGATCCAGGCTCCGACGGGTCTGCCGAGAGAGCCGGAGGATCTGGCGGATGAAATTTTTCGGCTGGCAGTCCGACTGTTGGATTCTCAAAAACGGAGCTTTGCAGAGATCGAAAGTGTGGGAATTGGAATTCCGGGAACGGTCAATCAGGAAAAAGAGAGCGTGGAGTATGCAAATAATTTTGGCTTCGACAACGTTCCGTTTGTGAGAATGTTGCGGGATCGATTTCCATGTCCGGTCTATGCGGAAAATGATGCAAAATCGGCATCCTGGGCGGAGTATTTAGCGGGAAGCGGTCAGGGAAGTAAGTCGATGGTGGCAGTGACGCTCGGGACCGGAGTCGGTGGTGGCTTGATTCTCGATGGAAAGATTGTGAGCGGAGTCAATGCTTCTGCCGGGGAACTCGGACACATGGTGATCCGAAAAAATGGGCGCAAATGTACCTGTGGGCGAAGGGGATGCTTTGAGGCGTATGCGTCGGCATCCGCGCTCGTCCGGTCGGCGAAACGGGAGGCAAAGAAGAATCCAGATTCTCTCCTGAATCAATTGTGCGCAGGCGACCGAAGTGCGATTGATGGAAAAACAATTTTTGAGGCGGTTCGGGCAGGGGATCTGACAGCAAAGGGGGTGTTCGATCAATATCTTGATGATCTGGCGGATGGAATTGCAAATATCATCAATATCATTCAGCCGGAAGTACTCTGTATTGGAGGCGGGATCAGTGGAGCGGGAGAGGAATTGCTTGCTCCGTTGAGGCAGAGAGTTGCGCCGATGATTTATTCGCGGGGTTCCGAGAAAAATACGCGTCTTGTGACGGCAAAACTCGGAAATGATGCCGGTATCATCGGAGCCGGGGTGCTCTGTCGCCTGGAAAAAGCGATAGAAAAGAAAGGATAGAAAAGAAATAAAGAGAGAGCTAAAATAAAGAATAAATGAAAGAATAAATAAAGAGTAAATAAAGAATACAGATAAAGACAAGACAAAAAAGAGACCAAAACAAGAAACAAAAAAGAAGCAAGAAAAGCAAAAATACGACAAAGAAGGGACAGGAGCGACGATGAGTGAAGCAGAAGATAAGAGAGAATACTCACAGGAGAATCCAAACAATAAGAACGAAAACAGAATTTATCTCGAGGCAGGAGGGAGCGTGAAGAGCCTTGATGCGCTGACCGTGGAACTCCCGGAGGATATTGCAAGACTTAAGGCAATGGGACATTTAAAACTCGCGAAGCGGGTAATTGAGAAGCGTCTTGAAAAGGACCTTCCGGAGGCGTTGAGAGAGCGTCTTCTTCTTGAGCGGGAGATTATTGCGCGTCTTCCAGAGCAGTATCCGCACAGTTGGCAGAGTGCGATCAATATGATGAAGGAGACATTTGCAGATTTTGAAAATGAGGAACTCGATGATCTTCTGGTGGAGGGAGCGTTTGAGTGGATCTGCATCAACGGGGAGATCAAACTCAAGGACAATTTCATTGACAACCTGATCAAGACCCGGAAAGATCTTAGCTATCGTCTGCTCAATGAGGAGACGATCTGGGATCGCCGAGCACAGCTCAATATGCTCGATGATGTGATGCACAAGATGAAGGAAAAGGGAAGTCTGAGAAGCAAGATTCATATCAAGAGTACAGCATCTCTGCGTCCGTCTGCGAGAAGAGAGGGCACAAAGATTCAGGTACAGCTTCCGCTTCCGATCGAGTATGCTCAGGTGAAGAAATTTGCATATCTCGGTTGCAGTCCGGAGTGTGGACAGGTGGCTCCGACGTCTGCGCTTCAGAGAACGATCTGCTTTGAGACAGAATATCAGAGTGGGCAGACCTTTGAGGTGGAATATGAACTTGAGAATGAGATGAAATACTGGGACTGGAAAGAAGCCGCCGAAAAGTTGGATTTGAGCCGGGAAGAGGAAGAATCGAATGAACCGAATGGAGAGCGGGAAGAGGCGAAAAAGTATCTGGGGGAACAACTCCCGCATATCCGTTTTACTCCATATCTGAGAGCACTTGCGCAGGAGATTGTCGGGGATGAGACAAATCCGGTGAGAAAGGCAAAGAAAATCTATGATTATATCACGACTCATGTGATGTATTCCTATGTGCGCTCCTACTTTACGATCGAACAGCAGGCGACGTTTACGGCGACAAACTTAAAAGGCGATTGCGGACTTCAGGCACTGCTCTTTATCACGCTCTGCCGAATCGTCGGTGTGCCGGCGAGATGGCAGTCCGGTCTCTATGCATGTCCGAAGAATATCGGCTGTCACGACTGGGCACAGTTCTACATAGAGTCGTATGGCTGGCTGTATGCAGATGCCTCGTTTGGAGGAGCTGCGTGGAGAGCGGGAGATCTCGAGCGCTGGGAGTTTTATTTCGGAAATCTCGACCCATACCGGATTCCGACAACCTGCGAGTATCAGAGTGATTTTTATTTCCCGAAAAAGTATCTGAGACAGGACCCATATGACAATCAGATGGGCGAAGCGGAATACGAGGATCAGGGGCTTCTCGTGGGAACAGATTTTGATACGAAGCATGAGAAGATTGAGATTGATCTCATTTAAATCGCATTCGGCAAGGGGCTTGACAAACATCCTGGGAAAAGGCTATAATGCAAGCGTGATCGCAAAATTTTCGGCGCATGGGAATGCGACAGCAATCAGATCGGATAGGAATCAGATCGAGTAGAATCCAAATTGGATAGAAATCAAACTGGATAGGAATCCGACAGAATTTGTGATCAGAGATCAGAAAAGTGAAAATCAGTCAGGCAATGAGAGGAAGAAGTACCATCGGGAATACCCGCACAGAAAGTAGCCGGAAGATGAGAGGCGCGCGGAGAGACGGCATGGGAATACATCCTTGAGCTTCACACTGAACGTGGTCGTGAACAGAAAAAGAGCAAAGAATCGATCCGATTTTTGTTTTGTTTCAGGGAGCGGGACATCAGTAGGCTGTGACGGAGTCGGCGACCGTTATCATGTCGGAACGTTATAGAAACCATGCAGAACAATCACAGATGGGATAGAATATGACGCTCAGTGAGGCAGGCAGTGCAAGCTGTCTGTGAACAGAAGGTGGTAACACGAGCATGCGCCTCGTCCTTTTGATGGCAGAACCATTGAGAGGGCGGGGCTTTTTCTTTCATAGGAACTTGATAACGCCCGGACTTCTCGGTTCTCACGAATAGACGTGTGTTTGAATCGTATTTTCAGATGCACGCAAGCGCAGAAAATAAAGATTTCCCCCAAAAAGAGCGAAATCAAAAAACAAATAAGAAACACAGACAAGAAATAAAAAAGAAAGACAGAAGCAACGAAGAAAAAAGAACGAAAAAAAGAAAAAAGAAAGAAAAAGAGAAAAAGGAGATTACAGCGATGAATTGTTACGAAGAGCTGGTTGCCCGCGGTCTGATCGCGCAGGTGACAAATGAGGAAGAGATCCGTAAGATGGTCAATGAGGGAAAGGCAACGTTCTACATTGGATTTGACCCGACCGCAGACAGCCTTCATGTTGGACACTTTATGGCACTGTGCCTGATGAAGCGTCTTCAGATGGCAGGAAACAAGCCGATCGCTCTGATCGGAGGCGGTACCGCAATGGTAGGTGATCCGTCCGGACGTACCGATATGCGTCAGATGATGACGGTTGAGACGATCCAGCACAACTGTGAGTGCTTCAAGAAGCAGATGAGCCGTTTCATCGATTTCGGTGAGGGCAAGGCAATGATGGTAAACAATGCAGACTGGCTGTTAAAGCTGAACTACGTTGAACTGCTTCGCGATGTAGGTGCTTGCTTCTCCGTAAACAACATGCTTCGCGCAGAGTGCTACAAACAGCGTATGGAGAAGGGACTGAGCTTCCTTGAGTTCAACTACATGATCATGCAGAGCTACGACTTCTATGAGCTGTTCCAGCGTTACGGCTGTAACATGCAGTTTGGCGGAGATGACCAGTGGAGCAACATGCTCGGCGGTACCGAGCTGATTCGTCGTAAGCTGGGTAAGGATGCTCATGCGATGACAATCACCCTGCTCTTAAACTCTGAGGGCAAGAAGATGGGTAAGACCCAGTCCGGCGCTGTATGGCTTGATCCGAATAAGACCTCCCCGTTCGATTTCTACCAGTACTGGAGAAATGTCGACGATGCAGACGTATTGAAGTGTCTGCGTATGCTGACCTTCCTTCCGCTTGAGCAGATCGATGAGATGGATAAGTGGGAAGGCAGTCAGTTAAATACCGCAAAAGAGATTCTTGCATTTGAGTTGACGAAACTCGTTCACGGTGAGGAAGAGGCAGTCAAGGCTCAGACCGCTGCAAAGGCTCTGTTCTCCGGTCAGGGAAGCCTTGAGAATATGCCATCCTACCAGCTGAAAGAGGAGGATTTCACGGACGGAGCAATCGACCTTCTCGCTGTTCTTCAGAAATCTGGTCTTGCTTCCTCACGTTCCGAGGCTCGCAGAAACGTTGAACAGGGCGGTGTATCTGTCAACGGAACTCAGGTAAAGGATATCAAGGCATCCTTCACGAAGGATGATTTCGGCGGAGACGGAATGGTTGTAAAGCGCGGTAAGAAGAACTTTATGAAGGTTACTCTGTAATCCCTCTCTGGAAACCAGATTAAGATGATTAAAAAGAAAAAATTTTTAAAAGAGTATCACATCGAAAAAGAAGAGCTGAAACGAACCGGCATGAAGTGGGATGAGCTGAATGCGATCTATGATCACTATTGTCAGCTTGAGGGACAGTTGAAACGGATCGGAAAGGATTTTGTGAATGATTACCTGTATGACATTGAGCGTGCAGGCATTCACTCCTACCGTTACCGAACGAAACAGCCCGGTCACCTGATTGAGAAGATCATTCGCAAGAAGCAGATGACCCCCGATCCGTATCAGTATATCGATCGGACAAATTACTGGAAATACATGACGGACTTGATTGGAATCCGTGTCTTCTTCCTTTACCGGGAAGATTGGATTCGCTTTCACAACTACATCACTTCCGTGTTTGAGAATAATCCGGAATGTTATATAGAAGACCGTCTGATGGATTTTGATGAGAATCCCGATCACTGTTACATCGCGGAGCGCCCGAAGGTTTACCGCAGAACGGGTGATACCAGAATCTATGACAAGCGCCTGATCGACATCAAGTCGGACGGCATTTACCGGTCTCTGCACTATATCATTAAATATAAGGGATATTATGTGGAGATTCAGGGAAGAACGCTTTTTGAGGAAGGTTGGAGCGAGATCGACCACGACATTGTCTATCCGTATTTTCAGGATGATGAGATGCTGACGGATTTCTCGACCCTGCTCAATCGTCTCGCGGGAATGGCAGACGAGATGAGCTCTTATTTCCGTCGGATCAAGGATATGAAGATGGAATCCGCTGAGAAAGCCGAGAAGGCTGAAAAGGTTGAGAAATCTGAGAACCTGAGCAAGGCGGATAAGGCGACAGGGAAAGCGTCAAAAAAAGAAAAAGAAGATCAAAAAACCGAATAAAAATCGAAGAAACGTCGAAAAAGAAAGAATACTGTTTACGGATTGTTCCGAAAACGGTATTCTTTTTTTCATATTTTTTTGCCCCTTTTCATATCTTTCCATTAGAGCGTGTCCCGGGAAGGGATTCAAGAAAGGGGGGAAGGCAATGGATACACATTTCAAGCAAGAGGTATCCAGGATCGTTCATGTTCTGAAAATGCGCGGAAAAAGATTCTGTGCGGTACTTTTGTGTGTGACGCTTGCGATGGGAAGTGGACTGTTTCACTTGGCAGTGGTGGCATCATCGGGAAATGGCGGTGTGACGGAACTCGAACTTGACCCAAAGCAGCTTTACGCATGCATTCAGCAGACCGTGAAGTCTCAGAAGTCCCTGAATCCGGATGATCGGAAGTGGAGAGGGGCATATGCCGGAGAGTACCAGAACATTCTCTACGGGGAGGATGGAGAGGGAGAGAACCTGTATGAGGTTGCGCTTCCGGAGGACTTTACAAAGAAAAACAGGAAAGAAAAGGTCGGGCTTCATGTGTTTGTCCGGCTGGATGATCGAATCAACCTTGAGAATGATTTAGAGGATGATTTGGAAAATGATCGCGATTTAAGCGGGGATTCAAGAAAAGATCTTCGAGAAAATTTGAATATTCATTCTGTGAAAACTCAGCAGGAGTTCTATGAGTTTCAGGGGGATGAGACTCTGATGTTTCTTTTCACGAATCAGACGGATGTGACACAGCGCGTCAGCTTAAATCTTGGAAGATATTCGACCGGAATTGCCTCGATTGGTCCGAAGAGCTGGGTGAAGAGAGGGGCGGATGAGGAATGGTCGACCGGATCGGATGCATTTGGCAGTGCGACAAACTCCGATTCCGATGAGTTTGAGACGATGGCAACAGAGGGGATGAAAGTGGAATCTGGGACAACCTCAAATGCGGATGGTACTTCCAGTACACGTTCCGGTGTAGTTGCGACGTCCTCAAATATCGAGCGCCAGACCTTGAAGGGTCAGTGGCTGGAGATGGTTTTGGCAGACCGCAGGGCAGGAAGAGGATTTGTGACAACGGCAGAGGATCTTGAGCTTGAGCAGTTAAAAGATCTTGCTTCCGATTCCGATGCAGACTTTTATGAGTCGGAGACAGAAATTGCGGTTGTGCGTGCGTGGGCAGAGCAGGGAAGCTTGCCGGATCATGCGAGTCTTGAAGTCACGCAGATAAGCGGGGATGAAGGACAGGATGGCGAAGAATATCAGGAATACCAGAGAGCGAAAGAAGCTCTTGATCAGCAGGAGATTGCATATGACGGGATGATGGCATTTGACATAGGATTTCTTGATGAACAGGGGGAGGAGATTGAGCCGGACGGAGTTGTGGAGGTACATATTGAACTCAAGGACGGGGCACTTCCGGAGGATGCAGATCCCGAGTCGCTTGCGGTTCAGCATATGCTTGAAAACGGCGAGGAGATGGAGGTGCGCCGGATGAATGTGGAGGGTGAACCGCTTGAGTTTAAGACAGACAGTTTTTCGACCTACACGGTGACATTCCGGACGGAGCTCTCATCGATTCGATCGATTTCGATTCGAGATGACATTACAAATAGCGGAACTCTGATTCCGCTGATCAATGGCTCAGAGCTGACCCAGGGGGGATCGGGAAGACTTTTTCTTCAGTGGTACCGTCAGACTTCTGACGGAGACTGGGAGGCAATAGAGCGCGTTAAGGTCAGCGGAGATTCCTACAACGTTTCAGATGACGGAAGACTTAATGTTGCCCTGGATATTTATACGAGACGGACGGAAGACTCGGATTACCGGAACAAGCAGTATACATACCGAGTAGAGGCGTGGCTTGAGGGGGACGAAAACAATAAAAAGGTTTCTTCCTCCTACACGGAACCGTATTATATGCAGATTCAAAACGGTGGATTTGAGAACCCTTCTGTGACAAGGTGGATTCAATATAAGAAATCTTCTTTTGTGCAGCTTCCAAATGGAACGAGCGGACTTGTGTGGAGGACGACGGGATCAGATGGAAAAATCGAGATCACGGGGGACAATCCGAGTGGAGCCTATCATTTTGAGCAATATATAGAGGGAGAGAGGGCTGCCGAGCTCAACTGTGAGGCATATGGTTCTCAGATCGGAAGAGCACACGTCTGAACTCCAGTCACGAGTGG
>OODD01001062.1_pt1 | contig 11094 bp, 8 predicted proteins | sample 1671311 | NCBI WGS metagenome assembly OODD01 (sample SAMN06348143, study PRJEB24527) | human gut metagenome | biome: human gut; feature: ankylosing spondylitis patient; material: feces | host: Homo sapiens | place: China | collected 2015-10 | reverse complement strand
CCTAAACAATCTGACTTTTTTTTACGTTCATTTAACATCGGTACCGAGAGAAACATAGGCCGATATTTTGAAGCGTCTTTTTTTATTAATTTTAAAAATATGGTATTTTTTTCTCCTATTTGAAGAGTTTTTCAAAAAAAACAGCTACATTTGCATCAGTAAACGCAGAATTTGCCAATCTGGCAAGTTTCGTTTACGTTCCGATATAATATCTATAACATATTAAATCCCGTAATCATAAATTATGAACTGCGATCTCAAGACATTTCATGTGCCGATTGCGTTCTTTGATTACACAATAAAAAAATATTTTACTAATAACATATACTATATGTATAACATCATTCAATTAAACGACAAAGACTTGTCAGAATTACAATCAATCGCCAAAGAGTTGGGTATCACTAAAACAGAGTCTCTGAAAAAAGAAGAACTCGTTTATAAGATTCTGGACGAGCAAGCAATAGTCGGAGCAACCAAAAAAGTAGCAGCGGCCAAAGTAAATGAAGACCGCAAAGAAAACCAGCCTAAAAAGAGATCACGTATCAGTGTTAAAAAAGAAGGTGACAAGGTATATACTGCCACCAAAGATAAAGCACAAAAGCTAGAAGCAGCTACTCCAACAACGGCTGCACACATCGCAGAAGAGGCTGAAAAAGAAGCAGTTTCCACAGTTGAGACAGCTCAACCCATCCAAGAAAAAACAGTAACAGAAGCAGTTGAAAAGTCTGAGCCGAAGAAAAGAGGCCGCAAGCCGGGTACGAAGAATAAAACTGCTGCCAAGACAGAAGGACAACCTGCTACAACAGCAGAAGAAACCAATAACACTACTCCTCAAAAAGTTTCGGCAACCAATACTCCGAAAGAAAAAGAGGTAATTCTTCCCGAATTGGATTTCGATAGCGATACAGACGACTTCATTCCAATTGAAGATCTCCCTTCGGAAAAGATTGAACTTCCTACTGAATTACTTGGAAAGTTTGAAGCAACCAAAAATGAGGCACCTGTTCCCACTGTCACTCCAGCTTCTAAATTCCAGCCTCGCCAACCACGCGAACAAAACCCGAGATACAACAACCCCAATCAACGCAACAATAATAATTATAACAACCAGCGTCCGACCAACAATAACAACACAGAAGGTCTGGAATCTCCACAGCAACCCCAACAATCGGCTCCCGAGCGTAAGCCGGTAGAAAAGCCTTACGAATTTGAAGGTATTCTGACAGGAACCGGTGTTTTAGAAATCATGCCTGACGGTTATGGTTTCCTTCGTTCATCAGATTACAACTACCTTTCTTCGCCAGATGATATTTATGTGTCACAGTCACAAATCAAACTATTTGGTCTGAAGACAGGCGATGTAGTCGAAGGCTCTATCCGTCCACCTAAAGAAGGAGAAAAATACTTCCCGCTGGTGAAAGTAGAAAAAATCAATGGTCTAGACCCCGGACTAGTGCGCGATCGCGTTCCATTCGACCACCTCACTCCGCTGTTCCCCGACGAAAAGTTCAAACTTTGCAAAGGTGGTTACAGTGATAACCTTTCTGCCCGTGTGGTAGATATGTTCGCCCCCATCGGCAAAGGACAACGTGCACTGATTGTGGCTCAACCTAAAACCGGTAAGACCATCTTGATGAAAGATATTGCCAATGCCATCGCTGCCAATCACCCCGAGGTCTACATGATTATGCTGCTCATTGACGAACGTCCTGAAGAAGTAACTGACATGGCCCGCAGTGTCAATGCCGAAGTTATCGCTTCTACATTTGATGAACCGGCAGAACGTCACGTCAAGATTGCAGGTATCGTGCTCGAAAAAGCAAAACGCATGGTAGAATGTGGTCACGATGTCGTGATATTCTTAGACTCTATCACCCGATTGGCTCGTGCATACAATACTGTTTCCCCGGCTTCGGGTAAAGTATTGTCGGGTGGTGTAGATGCCAATGCATTACATAAACCCAAACGTTTCTTCGGAGCAGCACGCAACATCGAAGGCGGCGGTTCACTTACCATTATCGCTACCGCATTGATTGATACCGGTTCTAAGATGGATGAAGTAATCTTCGAAGAATTCAAGGGTACAGGTAACATGGAGTTGCAACTCGACCGCAACCTTAGCAACAAACGTATCTTCCCTGCTGTCAATATCGTTGCATCCAGCACCCGCCGTGATGACTTATTGCTTGATAAGACTACACTCGACCGCATGTGGATTCTGCGTAAATATTTGGCAGATATGAACCCTATCGAAGCTATGGATTTTGTAAAAAGCCGTTTGGAAAATACGCGTGACAATGAAGAATTCCTAATGAGCATGAACTCATAAACAAATCATAGTTTCATATACACTATAAAAAGACTGCGTGCACCTCCTGCAGAGCACGTGGTCTTTTTATTTATCTATAATAATACCAACACAAACCTTTCTATTATTTTGCAAATAGTTTTTTGAACAACGATATATACATACTAATTTTCTATACATTTTTCCTACAAATAACAGCCATACCCACAATCCATAAATCGAAAATAATCTTCCTTCCAATATAAAGCTAAAAAAAATACATATAACCTTGATTAGATTTAGACATTCGGTGCTAGTCCGTAACACTTATTACCTCCAAATTCATAAAATCATATCCCCAATAAAAACTCCATTAACATTATACAATAAAAAATCCGGTCAATTCATCAAGGATCAACCGGATTTGTATATTAATATTTTAGTAGAATTTAGAATGGTAAATCGTCTTTCTCGTCTGTTGAAGCAAAATCTACCGGAGCTGCCGGGGCTGCATTCATCGGCGGGAACGGAGCATCAGGTGCTACAGGAGCCTGAGCACTCACACGATCCACTTTCCAAGCACGAATACTGTTGAACCAACGCCCGTTCCACTCACGTGCATCAACATCGAAATATACATTCAATTCTTCACCCACCTGAATATTAAACTGCGCTATTTTGTCTGCACCAAATACATCAAAACACATCTTACGCGGATACTGATCGTGTGTCTCAATCACATATTCCTGCACTTTCCATTCATTTCCAGTTTTTGAGACTCCGCTTCTCGGTTCGAGAACCGCTATAACTTTTCCTGCTAATTCCATTATGATAAAATTTAATTTTCGGCACGAAATTACGCTTTTCCCGGCGAGTAAACTAATTTTTTCGCTATTTTTTGCGTGCAAACCATAATCTTTTCGTAACTTTGGCAGTTAAATGAGACCTATATGTAGAATATAAATATAATAATATAAAACTATGAAGTTCATCGTTTCAAGTACTGGATTATTCAGTCATTTACAGGCTATTAGCCGCGTTATCAATTCTAAGAACTCGCTGCCCATCCTTGATTGTTTCCTGATGGAGCTGACGGATGGGACACTGTTCTTAACTGCATCCGACAGTGAAACAACCCTGTCCACCTCTTTGGAAGTGATTGAGAATGACGGTGACGGACGCTTTGCTGTTTCTTCCAAAACCATACTCGAAGCCCTGAAAGAAATTCCGGAACAGCCACTGACATTCGAAGTGAATACAAATAACCTGGAAATCACCGTACAATATCAAAACGGTAAATACAGTCTCATGGGACAAAATGCAGATGAATATCCTCAGGCTCCTGCACTGGGCGCCAATGCTGTCCATGTGACTATAGGAGCACCTGTAATGTTGGGAGGCATCAACCGAGCTCTGTTTGCAACAGCCGACGATGAGCTTCGCCCGGTGATGAATGGTATTTATTTTGATATCACTACCGAAGATATCACCTTCGTAGCTTCTGATGGCCATAAGTTGGTACGTAACAAGACTTTTGTGGCTCACGGCGATGAAAAGGCCGCATTTATCCTGCCCAAGAAACCGGCCACTTTGCTGAAGAACCTCCTGCCCAAAGAACAGGGAGATGTACAAATCGACTTCGATGACCGCAATGCTATATTTACTCTGGAGAACTACAGAATGGTATGTCGTCTGATTGAAGGGCGCTATCCGAACTACAATTCTGTCATTCCGCAAGATAATCCGCATAAAGTGACTATCGACCGGCAGATGCTTATCAGCGCTTTGCGCCGCGTTTCTGTTTTCTCTTCGCAGGCAAGTAGTTTGATTAAATTGCGCCTCAGCGAAAACCAGATACAGATTTCGGCACAGGATATCGACTTCTCAACCTCAGCAGAAGAAACACTGATTTGCCAATATGCAGGCAATGCCATGAGCATCGGTTTCAAATCGACTTTCCTGATAGATATCCTGAATAACCTGACTGCCCAAGAGGTAATTGTAGAATTGGCAGACCCATCACGCGCAGGTGTCATTGTTCCTGCCGAACAGGAAGAGAAGGAAGACGTGCTGATGCTGCTGATGCCTATGATGCTGAATGACTAAATATAATAAATTACAACTCGAAACAGAATGAAATTGAATTTGAAGAACCCGATTGTCTTCTTTGATTTAGAGACAACAGGTACTAATATAAACACCGACAGAATAGTAGAAATTTGCTATCTGAAAGTGTATCCAAACGGCAATGAAGAGACCAAGACCATGCGCATCAACCCAGAAATGCATATCCCTGAACAGTCTTCGGCCATTCATGGTATCTATGATAAGGACGTGGCCGACTGTCCTACTTTCAAGGGAGTAGCTAAAGACATTGCACGCGATATCGAAGGATGCGATTTGGCCGGGTTCAACTCCAACCGCTTCGATATACCTGTTTTGGCAGAAGAATTTCTTCGCGCCGGAGTGGATATTGATATGATGAAACGCAAATTTATTGATGTGCAGGTAATTTATCACAAACTGGAACAACGGACTTTATCGGCTGCTTATAAGTTTTATTGCCAAAAAAACCTGGAAGACGCTCATACTGCAGAGGCCGACACCCGTGCTACATATGAAGTACTGAAAGCACAATTAGACCGTTATCCCGAAGAATTACAGAATGATATGGCATTTTTGGCTGAATACTCCAGTTTCAACAAAAATGTAGACTTTGCCGGCCGCATCGTATATGACGAAAAGGGCGTGGAAGTATTTAACTTTGGCAAATACAAAGGAATGTCGGTCAGCGAAGTGCTGCAAAAAGACCCCGGCTATTATAGCTGGATTTTAAACGGTGACTTTACGCTGAACACCAAAAACGTATTGACTAAAATCAGACTACGCGAATCAGGACTGACTACTAAATGAGCATGAAAGGAAAGAAAATCGTATTAGGTATAACCGGAAGTATAGCCGCCTATAAAGCGGCTATACTCATTCGAGGACTTATCAAAAAAGGAGCGGAAGTGCAAGTAGTCATTACACCGGCAGGAAAAGAGTTCATCACTCCCATCACTTTGTCGGCACTGACAAGCAAACCCGTCATCAGTGAATTCTTTGCACAACGGGACGGCACCTGGAACAGCCATGTGGACTTAGGCTTATGGGCTGACGCCATGGTGATAGCTCCGGCAACAGCATCCACCATCGGAAAGATGGCAAACGGAATAGCCGACAATATGCTGATTACGACTTACCTGTCAATGAAAGCACCTGTCTTTGTGGCTCCGGCCATGGACTTGGATATGTTTGCACATCCTTCCACCCAACGGAATCTGGAGACATTGCGCTCGTATGGAAATCATATCATAGAACCGGGAGAAGGAGAATGGGCAAGCCATTTGGTAGGCAAAGGACGAATGGAAGAACCGGAAAAAATCATAGAAGAACTGGAAAAGTTCTTTGAACAGCAACAGGATCTGGCGGGCAGGAAAATCATTATCACAGCCGGTCCCACTTATGAAAAAATAGACCCGGTGCGATTCATTGGCAATTATTCTTCGGGAAAAATGGGATTTGCGCTGGCAGAGGAATGCGCCTCACGAGGCGCCCATGTAACCTTGATAAGCGGTCCTGTCACACTGAAAACACAGCATCCGCACATCCGCCGCATTGATGTGGAAAGTGCCGGAGAAATGTATGAAGCCGCCAGCCGTGAATTTACCGATGCCGATGCAGGCATTTTATGCGCTGCCGTGGCCGACTTCACGCCGGAAAGTGTGGCCGACCATAAGATTAAGAGAGAAAAAGACGATTTGGTATTACAACTGAAACCGACACAAGACATCGCCGCTTCGCTGGGAAAACAAAAAAAGCCGGGCCAAAAGCTGGTGGGTTTCGCACTGGAAACAAACGACGAACGGCAGAACGCACAAGGAAAACTGGAACGCAAGAACTTTGATTTCATTGTGCTCAATTCACTGAATGACAAGGGTGCCGGTTTTCGTTGTGACACGAACAAAATAACGATCATCGACCGCCAAGGATACACTGACTATCCCCTGAAAAGCAAGCGGGAAGTGGCGTGTGACATTATAGATAAACTGGTAAGGAATTAAAAAAAGAATATGCTGCAATCTATTTATATACAAAATTATGCATTAATTGATACGCTCGATATCAGTTTTACCCCCGGTTTTTCGGTCATCACCGGAGAGACAGGCGCAGGTAAATCTATCATTTTGGGCGCCATCGGCTTGCTGCTCGGACAAAGGGCTGATATCAAAGCAATCAAGAAAGGTGCCAATAAATGTATCGTAGAAGCCCGTTTCAATATTTCGACTTATCAAATGGAGCCTTTCTTTGTTGAAAACGACATGGAGTATGACCCCGAAGAATGCATCATACGCCGCGAACTTTATGCTTCGGGGAAGAGCCGCGCCTTTATCAACGATACCCCTGCCTCACTGGTACAAATGAAAGAACTGGGAGAGAAATTGATAGACGTGCACAGCCAGCACCAAAACTTACTGCTGAACCACGAAGAGTTTCAAATGAACGTACTCGACATACTGGCACATGACGAACAAGAACTCATCTCCTACAAAAGCCTGTATGCAAAGTATAAAAGTATCTGCAAGCAATTGGCAGACTTTATCGCTCAGGCTGAAAAAAGCCGTCAGAATGAAGATTATATCCGTTTCCAATTGGAGCAACTGAATGAAGCGGAATTACGGGAAGGAGAACAAGCGGAACTGGAACAGGAAGCTGAGACATTAAGCCATGCCGAAGATATAAAAGCAGGCTTGTATAAGGTAGACCAAATCATGTCCTCAGATGAAGGAAGCCTTCTTTCTGCCACCAAAGAGTGCATGCAGACCTTGCAAAACATTGCCAAAGTATATGCTCCGGCACAAGAATGGATAAACAGGCTGGACAGTTGCTATATAGAACTGAAAGACCTGTCGCACGACATCGCCGGTGCACAGGAAGAAATAGAATTCAACCCCAACCGGCTCGACTTTGTGAACGAAAGGCTGAATCTTATTTATTCTTTGCAGCAAAAACATCGTATGCAGACCATCGAAGAGTTAATCGCCCTGACAAACGATTATCGGGAACAACTCAACGCCATTACTTCATTTGATGACCGCATTGCGCAGCTGACTGCGCAAAAGGACACTTTGTACAACAAAGTACTGGAACAAGCCAAAGTCCTGACCGGACTGCGTGTACAGGCCGGCAAAGACATTGAAAAACAAATGCAATCACTGCTGGTCCCTTTGGGCATGCCCAACGTTCGTTTCATGGTAGAGCTTACTCCCCGAAAAGAACCGGATTCCAAAGGAATGGACTGTGTTACTTTCCTTTTCTCGGCCAATAAAAACGGGACATTGCAAAATGTAGCTTCTGTTGCTTCGGGCGGTGAAATCGCACGTGTCATGCTATCCCTGAAAGCCATGATAGCGGGAGCTGTGAAACTCCCCACCATCATCTTCGATGAAATAGATACCGGAGTATCGGGCTCCATCGCCGAAAAGATGGCACTCATCATGGAAAAAATGGGAAATCAAAACCGACAGGTAATCAGCATTACCCATCTACCGCAAATAGCCGCCAAAGGCATCACACATTACAAGGTATATAAAGAAGATACCGATACAGGAACCAACAGCCACATACGCCGGCTGACCAACGAAGAACGAGTGAAAGAAATAGCAAATATGTTGAGTGGAGCTACCTTGACGGATGCCGCACTGAACAATGCAAAAGTTTTATTAGGATATAAATAAAGAATATGACAGAGAAAAATGAAATGATTTTCGGTGTACGTGCCGTTATCGAGGCCATTCAAGCCGGAAAAGAGATAGACAAGATATTAGTAAAAAGAGACATACAAAGCGAACTCTCCAAAGAATTGTTTGCCGAATTGAAGGGACGGATGATTCCTGTGCAACGCGTGCCGGTGGAACGCATCAACCGCATCACCCGCAAAAACCATCAGGGAGTCATAGCTTTTATTTCAGCCATTACTTATCAAAAAACAGAAGATATTGTTCCTTACCTTTTTGAACAAGGAAAAAATCCGTTGCTCATCATGCTGGACGGCATTACCGATGTACGCAACTTTGGTGCCATTGCCCGCACTTGCGAATGTGCCGGAATAGATGCGATTATCATTCCTGCCAAAAACAGTGTCAGTGTCAATGCAGATGCCATGAAGACTTCTGCGGGAGCCTTGCATACGCTGCCCGTCTGCCGTGAACAAAGCCTGACCGAAACCATCAAATTCTTGAAGAACAGCGGTTTCAAGATTGTCGCAGCTACCGAAAAAGGCGACTATGACTATACCAAGGCAAACTACAAAGACCCTGTTTGTATTATTATGGGAGCAGAAGATACGGGTGTGCCCTACGAGCACTTGTCATTGTGTGACGAATGGATTAAAATTCCATTGCTGGGCAAAATCGAATCACTGAACGTATCTGTTGCCGCCGGTATCCTGATTTACGAAGCCGTGAAACAGCGTGGCTTTACTACTGAAGAATAACAATAAAAACTATATCATGAAGAAAGTACTTTTGATTCTGATGTGTTGCATGGCCATCCAATCGGTTCATGCCCAAGACACTCCCAAATGGGCCGACAAAGCTAAGAAAGCTGTTTTTTCTATCGTAACTTACGATAAAGAAAACAAAATTAAAAATACCGGTAACGGTTTTTATATCGATAATAACGGTACAGCCCTGTCTGATTACTCTTTGTTTGAAGACGCAGAACGTGCCGTCATTATCAACGCCGATGGCAAAGAACTGCCGGTAACACGCATTGCCGGTGCAAATTCAATGTATGATGTCATTAAATTCCGTACAGAAACCGAGAAAAAAATAACCGCTCTGAAAGTAGCCACACAACCTGCCGCAGTAGGAGAAACTGTTTATCTGCTCCCCTACTCCACACAAAAAGCGGCTACCTGCCAAACCGGTAAAGTGACCCAAGTAGATACTATTGCCGACAAAGCTTACTACTACACACTGACAATGACCACAAGTGACAAAACCGTAAGCTGCCCCATTATGAATGCAAATGGCGAAGTACTGGGACTGATTCAGAAAAGTGCATCCGAAGAAGATAAAGAAAGCTATGCCATCGGCGCATCTTACGGCGAATCATTAAGTATTTCCCCCTTATCTGCCAATGACATCAATCTGAATAAAATAGGCATTGCAAAGGCATTACCCGAAACAGAAGACCAGGCCTTGGTATATCTTTATATGTCTTCATCACAGATGGATGCCAAAAACTATCTGGCAACTCTAAACGATTTTTTACAAGCATACCCCAACAGCACCGAAGGGTATACACGCCGTGCCGGCTACTACATGAACATCGGAGATGATGAACATAATGCATTGGCCGAAGCCGATTTGAAAAAGGCTATGGACGTATCAGGCAACAAAACAGAAGGACAATATAATGTGGCTAAGATAATCTACTCTTATTGCATTAACCTTGAAGAAGGCAAAAAAGCATACGGAGACTGGAGTTACGACAAAGCATTAAATATCATTCGCGAAGCTATCGCAACAGATGCACAACCGGTTTATATTCAATTGGAAGGCGATATTTTATTTGCAATGCGCAACTATACAGATGCGTATAAGAGTTATGAGCAAGTAAATCAGACTCCTTTAGCATCTGCCGCCACTTTCTATTCGGCCGCCAAAACAAAGCAGTTAATAGAAGGAACCGAGATGAATGAAGTGATTGCTCTTATGGATAGTGCCATTGCCCGTTTCACTCCTCCTTACACTTCCGAAGCTGCTCCTTATTTTTACGAACGCGCCGAGATGAAAGCACAAACAGGCAAATATCGTGAAGCGGTGGTTGACTATGATAAATTTTACGATGCCATCGGAGGGCGTGTCACCGCTGCTTTCTATCTACAACGTGAACAAGCCGAAATTCAATGCAAAATGTATCAACAAGCCATCAACGACATCAACAAAGCCGTAGAAATGTCTCCTGAAAATGTAGAAATGTGGATAGAAAAAGGTTCTGTACATCTGCGTGTAGGACAATTTAATGAAGCTGTAGAAGCATTAAAGAAAGCAATTTCCCTCGATCCTAAAGCAGCTGCAGCATATCGTATGCTGGGATACTGTCAGGTGCAGCAAAAGAATAACAAAGAAGCTTGTACGAACTTTGCCAAAGCAAAAGAATTAGGAGACACTGTAGTGGACAGCTTAATTCAGAAATATTGCAAGTAAAAAGAAAAAAAGTTCCTCCACATCCATCTATGTTTGTGAAATTATACACCACATAGAAAGACTTTTTTCTAAAAGCTTAAAAATCCGAGTTTCCCTAAAGCTCGGATTTTTTTATTCAGCCCCTTAGGACCGGACCGCCAAAGCTTCTGTCCGGTTCCGTTTATCCTCCCCGGGAAATTAAATCAAAAACTTCGAAAGTTCCTATTATAGTATTGCAGCGAAAAACAACATGCTTTCCGAAAGACAAAAAGCTTTCTAAGAGAAAGTAATATTATGTCGATGAGAGGAATTCTACCCATCGATAAAGTCAATATAATCTCCTTTCACACATAACAGATATTGAAACCTTCTATCCATAAGGATTCTGTGTGAAAGCTATCAAAGCCCCCCCTCAATACTTTTAAGTTAAACCAATCTTCAGATTACCCCTAAAGCTTACCAGATATGGAAATGCCATGATACCGTATCGCTCCCGCGTCAAAGAGCACATTTTTGGGTTCAGTAGATTTTTCGTGGGGATAATTTTTTATCTTCGTGAAGTATTGCTTA
>OODD01001061.1_pt1 | contig 11104 bp, 6 predicted proteins | sample 1671311 | NCBI WGS metagenome assembly OODD01 (sample SAMN06348143, study PRJEB24527) | human gut metagenome | biome: human gut; feature: ankylosing spondylitis patient; material: feces | host: Homo sapiens | place: China | collected 2015-10 | reverse complement strand
CAGTGGCTTTCTACTATCAATCCGTTGAAGCCCATATCCATGGCCTGTTGGCAGAGCGGGGCAATCAAGTCGCGGCGTCCGCCGATGTGGCTCGGGTCGCAGATGAGGGGCAAGTTGGGGAAACGGCGGTGCAGTTCGATGGGGATGTGCCACATGGGAGCATTGCGGTAGATTTTCTGGTCGATGCTGGAGAATCCGCGGTGGATGGCCCCCAAACGGGTGATGCCTGCCCCGTTGATGCGCTGTAAGGCTCCTATCCAAAGTTCGATGTCGGGATTCACCGGATTTTTGACCAAAACCGGGATGTCCACACCTTTGAGGGAATCGGCCAGTTCCTGCATGGCGAAAGGATTAGCTGTAGTACGTGCTCCGACCCAAAGTAAGTCCACTCCGGCTTTGAGAGACGCTTCCACATGCTTGGGCATGGCCACTTCGGTGGCTATCAGCATGCCGGTCTCTTCCTTGACGCGTTGCAGCCAGGGTAATGCCGTCTCGCCCATACCTTCGAATCCTCCCGGTTTGGTACGCGGCTTCCATACACCGGCACGGAATATCTTGAATCCTTTTTCGGCCAGTTGCCGGGCGGTGGCCATGACTTGTTCCTCAGTTTCGGCACTGCAGGGGCCGGCGATGACGAGGGGTCGCTTGTTTTCGTCTATTCCCGGAAGGTTCAGGGAAGTTAATCGTAAATCGTCCATATCGTTATGTTTTTAATTCAATGCTTTTTGGTGCTTAAAATACTTTTCGGATACGTTCCAAAGCTTCGGCTATTTTCTCTTTTTTGGCGCAAAGCGAAATCCGGATATACCGGTTACCGTTACTGCCGAAGATGAATCCCGGCGTGATGAAGACCCGTGCCTCGTGCAGAATCTTCTCCGTAAGTTGTTCCACGTTGTCGCAACTTTCCGGGATGCGCCCCCAAAGGAACATGCCCACTTGCGTCGGGTCGAAGGTGCAGCCCAGTGTGCGCATGATTTCCTCGGCCAGTGCCCGGCGTTCGGCGTACACGTGTATGTTGGCTTCTTCGTGCCATTGGGCATCGTTCCGGTAGGCTGCTGCTGCGGCGAGCTGCATTGGGCGGAAGGTTCCCGAGTCGATATTGCTCTTCACTTTGAGAATCCATTGCACGAATTCCGCGTTCGTGGCCAACATGCCTACGCGCCAGCCCGGCATGTTGTGGCTCTTGCTCATGGAGTTGAACTCGATGCAGCAGCGTTTGGCGCCAGGGACTTGCAGGATGCTGAGCCGTTCGTGGTTCAGGATGAAGCTATACGGGTTGTCGTTCACGATGACAAGGTTGTGGCGCAAGGCGAAGTCTACCAGTTTTTCGTACGTTTCGCGCCGGGCGTTGGCACCCGTCGGCATGTTGGGATAGTTGGTCCATAGGATTTTCACGCCCGTCAGGTCCATTTCTTCCAAGGCTTTGAAGTCGGGTTGCCAACCGTTTTCGGGCTGCAAGTCATAATAGGTGATTTGTTGGCCGAGGATTTTGCTGAGCGACGTGTAGGTGGGGTATCCCGGATTGGGCACCAACACGCGGTCGCCCGGATTGGCCAGGGCCAACGTGACGTGGAGTATGCCTTCCTTGGAGCCGATAAGCGGCTGTATTTCGCAGGCCGGGTCCAAATCCACGTCGTACCACCGTTTGTAGAAATCGGCCATGGCCCGGCGCAGTTCGGGGATGCCCGTTGTGGGTTGGTAGCCGTGTGCGTCTGCATGTCGGGCTTCTTCGCACAGCGTTTCTATGGTTTGGGGCGAAGGGGGCATGTCCGGACTTCCGATAGCCAGGCTGATAACGTCCTTACCTTCGGCGTTCATGCGTGCCACTTCTTTGAGTTTCACTGAGAAATAGTATTCCTGTACGGAACTCAGCCGTTCGGCTGGCTGTATGCGGAATTTATATAGTTTGTCTTCCATCTTGATATTCTCCTAATATTTTGAGTTCTTTGGTCAGCGGGGTAATGGCATCTATGCTTTGTGAATAGCGGGTATAATCGTCGAAGCCCAAGTCTACGTAAAACATATATTGCCACTCTTTTCCCACGAGGGGGAGGGATTGTATTTTGGTCAGGTTCAATTTATAGAAAGAAAGGATGGACAACACCTGCGAGAGCGAGCCTTCTTCGTGGGGAAGGGTGAATACCAGGCTGGCTTTGTTGGTCTGGCGTATATCACGCAGCAGGTTGGCGCGTTGCGGTTGGCTGAAGACCAGAAAACGGGTGAAATTGTGTTTGTTGGTCTCGATGCCTTCTTCCAATACTTTCATGCCGTACAGCGGGGCTGCGAATTTGGAACAGATGGCGGCTTGTCCGCGCAGTTGTTCCCGGCTGATGATTTCCGCCGAGCCGGCCGTATCTTCTCCTTCCACGACTTTCAGACGAGGATGCCGGGCCAGGAATTCGCGGCATTGCATCAGGGCTACCGGATGGGAATGTACCTCGGTGATGTCCTCTATGTTGTCGTCCGGGAGGCAAAGCAGGCTGTGGGAAATGCGCAGCTTATGCTCGCCTACGATGGTAAGTCCACTGTCGCAAAGCAACTCGTAATTGTGCAACAGGCTGCCCGCTATGGTATTCTCGATGGCAGCCATACCGAGTACCGTACTGTCGTCCTTTACCGTGGCAAATACTTCTTCAAAGGTGGAGCAGCAGATAAGTTCTATGTCCTCTTTGTCGAAGAAGTAGTGGGCGGCCATGTCGTGGTACGACCCTTTGATACCTTGGATTGCAATTCGTTTCATTGTTTTTGTTTTGTCGTTTTTACAAAAAAGTCCCGCTTCGGTGGGAAGCGGGACCTCATGTCTTATTGGATTAGTATAATTCTCTGTTTGGTACACATACGAACTCCCGCTTCACTTTATGGCTAAAGTAAAAGTAAAAGAAGAAATAAAAATATGTGTTGAATAATTCTTTCATCTTCGTATTTTTGAATCTGTTGCAAAATTAGGGATTTTTTCATTTCCGGCAAATGTTTTCGCCGCTTTTTTCCTCTTAAACGGGAAAAATGTGAAAGAATACCTGATTTTGATTACATTTAGAAACCGTAAGGGTTACGGTTTTTGTATTGTCCGTTCATCTCTTGTTCTATGTTGCTGAACTGTCCTTCGACGGCCTTGGCTGCTTCCGGAGAGGTTTCCAACGCTTTTTTCAGGTCATCGGTCGCCCCGGCCTTGTCGTTGAGCATCAGTTTGATGCGTCCGCGTTCTTTGTATCCTTCGCTGAAGTCCGGCATGAGTTCCACGGCTTCGTCCAGTGTGGACAGTGCCCGGTCGAGCTGACGGTTGGCGGCGTATGCCGTGCTGAGTCCCACGTACGCTTCTCCCATTAGAGGGTTTTGCGTTTTCACCTTATTATAATAGGTAATGGCTGTGGGAGCATCCCCTTGCTGCAGTCGCAGTGCGGCTTTCAACATTACGGCTTCTTCGGGTGCAGGTCGTGCTTCCTCGCTTTCAAGTAAGTGGTCGATGTCGGCTTCGGCTTCTGTCAGGCTGCCCATGGCGCGGAGGATTTCTGCGCGCAACAGGTAAGCTTCCGTCAAATGGCCGTCCTGTACGATGGCTTGTGTCAACAGGGCCACGGCGTTCAGTTCGTCGTGCAAGGCATGTTTGGCTTGGGCCGAGCGGTAGAGCGCTCCGGCATGGCAACTGTCGATTTGCAAGGCGGCCTGGCAATCTTCGTCCATGCGCGTATAATCCTGCATCATTTCATCGGCACGGGCCATGGCCAACCGTACGCCGATATGGTCCGGCAGTTCTTCGGCCAGTTTTGCCAATATGCTCCGGCCTTCTTCAGCCTGTTTGTCGGAGAGCAAGGCTTCGGCCAGATAACTTGCGGTTTCGGAATCGTTCCGGAGGGCAAGTGCTTCGCGGAAACAACGTATGGCATATTTGACCTCCCCCATTTTACAGGCGCGTACACCGTCATATTTCAGTACGTTAAAATCCCGCTCGCGGCGTTTCTCGGTTTTTTCTTCCGGGGACTCTTCCCGGGCGCCGAACAATTTTTTTAGAAATCCCATTTTATTCTCGTTTTTTCTGCGCGCAAATATACTAAAATTGCTTAAAATAACGTACATTTGTACGATAAATCATGTTTAAGCGTTTAGACTTTACTAAGTTTGCTTTTGGAAAAATAAATGGAATATGTGTGGAATAGTCGGATATATAGGTAAGAGAGAGGCTTACCCCATTTTGATAAAAGGACTTAAGCGTCTGGAGTACCGTGGTTATGACAGTGCCGGCGTGGCTTTGATCAGTAATTCGGGAGATTTGAATGTGTATAAGGCGAAAGGCAAGGTCAGCGATTTGGAACGCTCGGTGGAAGCAAAAGACGTGAGCGGGCATATCGGTATCGCCCATACGCGTTGGGCCACGCATGGCGAACCATGTGCAGAAAACGCCCATCCCCATTATTCGGCATCGGGCAACCTGGCGCTGATCCATAACGGCATCATCGAGAACTATGCCACGTTGAAGGAACGTTTGCAGCAACGCGGCGTGAAGTTCCGCAGCCAGACGGATTCCGAAGTGTTGGTGCAGCTCATTGAATATATCCAGGTGAGCAATGATTTGGATTTGTTGGGTGCCGTGCAAGTGGCCTTGCATGAGGTCATCGGTGCCTATGCCATCGCGATATTGGACAAAAGGCATCCCGAACAAATCATCGCCGCACGCAAGAGCAGTCCGTTGGTGGTGGGCATCGGGCGCGACAATGAGTTTTATCTGGCCTCGGATGCCACCCCTATTGTGGAATACACTGACAAGGTGGTGTACTTGGAAGACGGGGACATCGCCGTCATCCGTCCCGGAGACGAGCTGAAGGTGGTGGATATGGACAACACGCGCATGCACCCTACGGTGAAAACGGTGGACATCAATCTTGGCCAACTGGAAAAGGGAGGCTATCCGTATTTCATGCTCAAGGAGATTTTCGAGCAGCCGGATTGCCTGCTTGATTGCATGCGCGGGCGCATCAACATAGATGCCGACAACGTGACGCTTTCGGCGGTCATCGACCACAAGGACAAGTTGTTGAGCGCGAGCCGTTTTATTATCGTGGCATGCGGAACGTCGTGGCATGCGGGGCTTATTGGCCAACAACTTATCGAGAACTATTGCCGTATTCCCGTATACGTGGAATATGCTTCAGAGTTCCGCTACCGTAATCCCGTCATTTTGCCTACCGACGTAGTGATTGCCATATCGCAGTCCGGCGAGACGGCCGACACGTTGGCCGCCATCGAACTGGCACGCAAGCAAGGGGCGTTCGTGTTCGGTATCTGTAATTCCGTGGGTGCTTCCATACCTCGGGCCACGCATACCGGGGCTTACATCCATGTGGGGCCGGAAATAGGCGTGGCTTCTACAAAGGCGTTCACGGGGCAGGTGACGGTATTAGCCATGTTGACGTTGGCTTTGGCCAAGGCGCGCGGGACGATTTCGCAGGATGAGTATGTCAAGATGGTGCGGGAGTTGGTGGCCATACCCGAGAAAATGAAAGAGGCACTAAAGGCTAATGAACAGATAGCCCAGATGGCCAAGATTTTCACCTATGCGCACAACTGCCTCTATCTGGGGCGCGGCTACTGTTATCCTGTGGCGCTCGAGGGCGCCTTGAAGTTGAAGGAAATTTCTTATATCCATGCCGAAGGCTACCCGGCTGCTGAGATGAAGCATGGTCCCATTGCGCTCATCGATTCGGAAATGCCGGTGTTTGTCATCGCCACACGCAACGGGATGTACGAAAAGCTCATCAGCAATATCCAGGAGGTAAAAGCCCGTCAGGGACGTGTCATTGCGCTCGTGACGAAAGGCGACACGAAGATACGGGATTTGGCGGACGAGGTGATAGAACTTCCCGAGACAATGGAATGTTTCGAGCCGTTGGTGGTTTCCGTCCCTTTGCAGTTGTTGGCCTACCATATAGCCGTATGCAAGGGCAAGGATGTGGATCAACCACGTAATTTGGCCAAGTCGGTCACGGTGGAGTAATCGTATTTCGGCTTTTCCCGTTTCCGAGCCTTTTCGGGAGAAACTTATATACAAAAATCAATCTGCGCCAAACGTTTTTTCAATCTCCTTTGATTGATTTTTCGTTTGGCGCAGATTGATTTTTCATTCTCCGCAGATTGATTTTGAGGATTCAAATGCTTGAAAATCAAATGAGATTCTGTTTTTATGAATCTTTACGTTTTTTCTGTCTTGGGATGGCTTTTACGGTTTGTTCTTCGTGCAGAAAGCCATGTTTTCCGGTATAAAGCCCTTTATGTCTGTCGGTGAAATATGTTGGGCGCGTACACACCGTTAATTTTTGTTCTTCCGCTTGCAAGAACGATGGACTTTTACGAACTTTAATGTGAAACCGGATGGCATTTCCCCGTGGTGGAAGGCAAGGAAATGCAACCCCGGGGCTTAAAAAATAATCACAACCTAAAAAACTTAATTTACAGTTTTTCGACATGAAAAGAAAAGACTTATTGTCAATGTGTCTATGCTTGTTGGCTTTTGCGAGTGGCGGGCAGGCTAAAAGTGTGTCTACACGTATTAATTTGGGGGATACTCCATGGAAATTTACGAAAGTGGTGCGTCAGGAAATCAATTTGGCGAAAGACGCGCAGGTGTGTTTGGACGGAAAGTCCGTTCCCGTGGTTCACGACGGTGATATCCATTCGGACTGGAAACTTGGAGATGCTCCGGAAGGAGGAATATGGAGCGTGGATTTGGGCAAGTCCGTTTCCTTATCTTCTGTGAAACTGTGGTTCGACACGGACCGGACGAGGTTTGCAGAGGTCAAGTTGGAAGTATCCGCCGACGGTAGTACTTGGCAAACCCTTTCGGAAGGAAAGAAACTCTGTGTGCTCCATAAAGAGGGCGACTTTACGACCGTGGGGCATACCGGAACGGTGGGGTATACCGAGACGGTGACGGCTACTTATTTGAATTTGAAAGTTAAGGGGACGGCACGTTATGTGCGTTTTTCCGGATTGAAATGCAAGGCAGAACAGGGACAGGATGTGCCTGTAACGTTGAGTGAAGTGGAAGTGAACCCTAAAGCAGGGCAGGATTATGAACAGGCCGGGGCCATGGCTTCGCTTTCGTTCGACGATACCGGATGGCAGACGGTAGGGATTCCTCATTGTTATAATGAGCAGGACACTTATTTGAATACCAGTACGGGAGAGCGTTGTTGGCGTGGAGAAGCGTGGTATCGTAAGAAAATAACCATAGACGAAAAAGACCGTGGGCAGATGTTCTTCTTGGAGTTTCAAGGAGTGAACATAGGGGCAACGGTGTATGTGAACGGAACTCCGATAAGAAGCAATACAAAGGTGAAGCAGCCGGAAGCTGTGACCCATGTGGGGAGTGCATTGCCTTTCGTGGTGGACATTACGCCTTATTTGCGTTATGGAAAAGAGAACCAGATTGCGGTAAGGGTGTCCAATGCCGAGGGCACGTTTTTCACTTGGCCCGGTTTCGGGACCAACGAAGGCTTCGGTCAGGCCATGGGAGGTATCGTCTGCCCCGTCTACCTGCACAAGAAGAACAAGGTGCACATTCCTTTTGATTCTTATTCTCCTATGGGCAAGTGGGGAACTTACTTCGGGACGGTGTCGGCTACCAAAGACAAAGCCGAAGTACGTTTTCAGGTGAACGTGGAGAATGCGGGTACGGAAGCGTGCGACGTGGAGCTGCGCACATATCTGAAGGATGCGAAAGGCAAGACCGCTTTGGCTTTCAAGGACACACGTCGTGCCGCAGGCGGTCAGACCGTATTGTTTGACCGGACGGGAGTGGTGGAGCGTCCCCGTTTGTGGTATCCGATAGGGACTTCCGGTACACCTTATTTATATAAGGTGGAGAATGAAGTTTACGTGGACGGACGACTGGTGGACAGGCAAAGCCGTCCGTGGGGCATCCGGCAAATCACGTGGGACGAGGATTTTTGCTATGTCAACGGTGAGAAATGTTTTTTGCGCGGCTTCGGTTACCGGAATAATTACCCGGGATTGGGGGCCGCTGTCCCTGCGGCTTTCTGGTGGAATGACATGGCCCGGATAGCGCGGTGCGGCGGCAACACGCTGCGCGTGGGGCACCAACCGCCTTTTCCCGAAGTGTTCGAGGCTTGCGACCGCTACGGCATCTTGTTGGTTGTCAACAGCGGCGACAATGAATGGGCGTTGAAGGACGAACCGGCTATTACTTACAAAAGGGAGTACGACCGCGATGTGATGGTGGCCTACCGGAACAATCCGTGCGTGGTCATTTGGGAGTCGAATAATGGTTTGGCGTACGATGGGGAGAAATACCTGCCGTCTTATACGCTGGAACAAGTGAAGAAATGGGATTACATCCAACCGCGTCTCGTGCAGAACCGCGACGGTTACCCACCGGAGTGGGACAAGAACGAACCGGTCGTGATAGGTTATACAAACCGTTATGAGAAAGTGGAAGGAAGTCCTTCGTGGAATACGGAAGTCTACGGGACGAACTGGTCGGGCTTGCCCAGTTGGTGCATCGCCCGTTTCGACTACGATAATGAAAAAGAGTTCTCGATGGACTATGTGGAGAACTATTTCGACAACATGGACAAACGCGCATGCGGATGGATTAATTGGATGTTGGCCGAGACGTACGGGGAGGGGTACACCATTTACCTCAACGGCATGCGCAACCAAAAGAGCCTTGGTTCGTGCGCCATGGACGGCAACCGCTTCCCGAAATTGCTGTACCGGATTTTCGAGAAAGCCGTTTGGGTGCCTTTCGACGAGCGTCCCGGTGTGGCCTTGCAGAGCCATTGGAACTTCCGGGGATTGCAGGACGTGGATGCGTGGAGCAACTGTCCTTATGTGGAACTCTTCGTCAACGGGGTATCCCGTGGGATTGTGGAACCGGAGGCGCGGACGCGCCGCTGCACGTGGAAAGGCATCCTATGGGAGCTGGGTACGGTCAAGGCCGTGGGGTTGGACGAACGGAAACGTCCCGTTTGCGAGGATGAAATCGCCTCTGCCGGCGAGCCGTACGCTTTGGAAGTGGAAATCGAAGAACCGACACCAAAACCGGACGGGGAAAGATTTGAATTGAAAGCCAATGCTTCGGATGCTTTCATCGCTACGGTGCGCGTGGTGGACAAGGATGGGCATTGGTGTCCTTTTGCCGACAACCAGTTGAAGTTTGAAGTGGAAGGCGAAGGGGTGTACAAAGGTTCTTACAATTTCTATGTTACGGAAGGAAAACCTTTGGAATACCATGCCCCGGGCGATACGGAGTTGCAGGCCGAAGGAGGTTTGATGCGCGTGGCGGTGCGGACGACGTTTAATCCTGGAAAAATTACGGTTAAAGTATCTTCGGGCGGGTTACGTTCAGGAGAAGCATCCGTCTGGTCGAAGAAAATTTAAGTATGGCACATTAGGCAAATATGGCCTTCCGCTCCTGTTTGCAAGGGGCGGAAGGCTTTTTTATGTCTAAAATAGCAGGACAATGGAATATATTCTATATATTTGGGCAAAGAATGTAAGGTGTGAAATTTTTAAATGGAAAATATATGGCGAAAAGCGTAAAAGAGTATATCGAAGAAAATGAAGCCCGTTTTTTGGAAGAGTGGTTCAGTCTGATTCGCATTCCGAGCGTGAGTGCCGACCCGGCGCATAAGAATGATATGGTGGCTTGTGCCGAACGTTGGAGAGATTTGCTTTTAGAGGCTGGAGCAGATGAAGCGCGGTTGATGCCTTCTTCAGGAAATCCTTTGGTGTATGCGGAAAAGCGTGTGGGGGAGGATGCGCCAACGGTTTTGGTATATGGCCATTACGATGTGATGCCTGCCGAACCGTTGGACTTATGGAAAAGTGACCCTTTTGAACCGGAAGTGCGTGACGGACATGTATTTGCCCGTGGGGCGGATGATGATAAAGGGCAGTCTATGATTCAACTAAAGGCTTTTGAGTATATGGTGCGGGAAGGGGCTCTGCGCCATAACGTCAAATTCATATTGGAGGGGGAAGAAGAAATCGGGTCTCCCAGTCTGAATGCTTTCCTGCAAGAGTACCGTGAGCTGTTGGCTTGTGATGTGATTTTAGTGAGCGACACCAGTATGCTCGCGCTCGACCTGCCTTCGCTTACGACGGGACTGAGAGGTTTGGCGTACTGGGAAATCGAGGTGACAGGGCCGAACCGTGATTTGCATTCCGGGCATTTCGGTGGAGCGGTAGCTAATCCGATTAATGTATTGTGTGGTTTGTTGGCTCGTATGACTGACGAAGATGGGCGTATTACAATACCGGGTTTTTATGATGAAGTGGAAGAACTGTCGGAGGAAGAACGTCGGATGCTGTCTGAAATCCCGTTTGACGAGGAACGTTATAAACAAGCTATCGGTGTACATGCTTTGAAAGGAGAGAACGGATACAGCACGATCGAGCGGAATAGTTGCCGTCCGTCGTTCGATGTGTGTGGTATTTGGGGCGGTTATACGGGAGAGGGTTCTAAGACCGTATTGCCGTCTAAAGCCTATGCCAAGGTGTCTTGCCGTTTGGTTCCCCATCAACAGCATGAGAAGATTTCCCGGATGTTTGTCGATTATATCGAATCCATAGCTCCGGACTACGTGCAGGTGAAAGTGACTCCTATGCACGGTGGCGAAGGCTATGTCTGTCCGATAACCTTGCCTGCTTACAAAGCTGCGGAAGAAGGTTTCACCAAGGCGTTCGGGCGAAAGCCGTTGGCTGTGCGCCGTGGTGGCAGTATCCCTATCATAAGTGATTTTGAAAAGATTTTGGGAACCAAGACTGTTTTGATGGGATTCGGTTTGGAGAGTAATGCGATTCATTCGCCTAATGAGAATTTCCCATTGGATATGTTTCGGAAAGGTATCGAGGCTGTGGTGGAATTCCATGAATCCGTGACGCTTTGAACACGTGAGACGTAAGCCTGGACGATTTCATATATGGGTATGCGGGGGAAAGACGCGATTCAAACATCGGAATACGTTAAATATAATAAGGTGTAAAATTCGTCAGTGGATATTTTTTCGGTTTTTATTGGCAAACGTTTGGTGTTTACGTTAAAAGGTTGTACCTTTGCACTCGCTTTCGGGAAGCAAGGCCTTGTGTG
>OODD01001045.1_pt1 | contig 11319 bp, 10 predicted proteins | sample 1671311 | NCBI WGS metagenome assembly OODD01 (sample SAMN06348143, study PRJEB24527) | human gut metagenome | biome: human gut; feature: ankylosing spondylitis patient; material: feces | host: Homo sapiens | place: China | collected 2015-10 | reverse complement strand
CCTGTCTGGATGAAAAAGTGAAGATGTATGAGAAATTCGGCTTTACAGATCTGGGCCAGGCAAACTCCACATGGGGCGGAGAAGCATGGCATGCCATGAGTATTGAGATTGGGTAACGAAGAAATAAACACAGCATACAGTAGTATCATACGGTGGATGTCCATATTGCAGAGCACATTCATTTTTAATTTGTGAATGCGGAAAGTTGAATTGCAATAATGGAAAGACGGAAGAATTTGTTTGTGAATGGTGTGGGAAAAAGGGAGAACTGGTGGACTATAGAGGAGATGGTTTTCAGTCAGGAGAAGATTATTAAAAAAAGAATAAATGATAACAGAAAATTAGACATATGTTTTCAATCAGGGAGGGCAGTAAATGGGAAAAATAGAGGGCGTCAGAATTCAGAATTTTGGACCATTAAGAGATATTGTGATGGGAAAGACTCTTTCTAATCAAAAGAATGCAGCTTTGAATAATGTAACGGTTATTATAGGACCGAGTGGAAATGGAAAGAGTACTCTGGCAGATGCTTTTGGATTTTTGGCAGACTGCCTTGAACTTGGCGTGGAGGCTGCCTGTGATGCTAAAAATCGAGGTGGTCTGATGCAGATCCGTTCTCAGGGAATTGCAGATCCGGTAAAGTTTGAATTATATTATCGGGAAAGTAGTAAAACTCGTCCTATTACTTATGAACTGGAAATTGATGAGGATCCTATGGGACGTCCTTATGTGAAGCAGGAACGTTTGCGGCAACGTGTGGAGAAGCGAGGCTGGCCATTATCTTTTTTATTTCTTCAGAATGGAAAAGGATACGCATATGAAGGAAAAGAAGGTGGAGCGGACGACAGTGGTCGGAGCGTAAACGGAGAAAAAGTGGAAGTGGAACTGACAGATATAAGAAAACTGGGAATTGTGACGCTAGGAGCGATGAAGCAGTATGAGCGTATTGAACGTTTCCTGAATTTTCTGAAAAGCTGGTATTTATGCTATTTTTCACCGGATGCAGCCAGAACCCTGCAGACAGCAGCTCCGCAGCCTTATTTAAATCGGACAGGCAGTAATATAAATAATGTGGCCCAATATATGTATCGTGAAAATAAAAAGGAATTTATGAAAGTGCTGAAGGATATTCAGACAAAGCTGCCCGGAATCGAGAAAATTGAACCGGTAAAGTTTGAAAATGGTCAGATGATGCTGAAATTTTGGGAACAGGGATTTCAGAATGCATTCTATTCACCAAAGATGTCAGATGGTACATTGAAACTGTTTGCATATTATTTATTGCTTCATGAAAGTAATCCGAGACAATTGGTGTTTATTGAAGAACCGGAGAACGGATTATATCATCAGTATCTGAAATTGTTGGCGGATGAAATGATAAAAAGTGTTGGTACTGGTTTTTCTAAACAGTTATTTGTCACGACGCATAGTCCCTTTTTTGTAAATGCACTTAATCCGGAAAATGTATGGGTTTTAACAAAAGGGGAAGATGGTTTTTCTACTGTTAGGCGTGCTTCAGAATATGAGTTTGTGAAAGAACTTTCCGAGGAAGGAGTACCACTTGGAGACATGTGGTACAGTAAATATTTCGGATAGAGCGAGGTGAGAAAAATTGTACTTTCAGTTTTTGATAGAAGACGCGTCTGCAGAAATACTAATCGGACATGTAATGGGAAAATTGCAGGATAAATATCCAGAGAAAGAAATCTTGTTTGATACAAAATCTTTTACAGGAATTGGTCATTTAAGGACAACCGGAAATTTAATGGAACGTAAGGGTGGGAATTTATTAAATAATCTGCATATTTATTTGAGAGGATTTGACAGATCTTTAAGTTCTATGGAAAATGCAGCGATTATTGTGGTATTGGATAATGATCAACGGGATGTTGAAAAATTCAGACAGGATTTGGAGCAGGTTGCGAAGGAATCACTTATGTTTACAGATCATGTATTTTGTATTGCTGTAAAAGAAATGGAAGCCTGGCTCTTGGGTGATGAGGAAGCGATTGAGAAAGCTTATCCAATGATAAAGAAAAAATATTTGAAAACCTATGAGCAGGATGGAATTTGTGATACATGGGAGGTTTTGGCAAATATGGTATATCCGGGTGGATTATCCGGATTGAGAAAGAAATCGAAGAGTAGTTACAGCGAAACAGGAAAAGCAAAATGCGAGTGGGCAGATAAAATCGGTAGGGAACTGATATTGGAGAATAATATATCTCCAAGTTTCAGAAAATTGTTATCTGCATTGCAGATTAGAATTGAGGCTGCGTGATATATTTACTATACTGTGAATGAGTTAAGTACGAACAGACAGGAGAGTGTACAATGAGCCTATACGCAATCGGTGATTTTCATCTTTCGTTTACAGTCAATAAACCTATGGATGTATTTGATAAAAGATGGAAGAATCATGTAGTTAAGATTGAGAAATACTGGAAGAAGAAAGTGACAGAGAATGATACAGTAGTGATTACCGGAGATCATTCCTGGGGGAGAGATCTTGCAGAGTGTCAGGCGGATCTGGATTTTATTATGGCTCTGCCGGGCAGGAAGATTCTGCTTCGGGGAAATCACGATATGTTCTGGGATGCGAAGAAGACAGAAGATCTGAATGAGATGTTCAGAGGAAAGCTGGAATTTTTGCAGAATAATTTTTATACATATGAGGATTATGCGTTGGTGGGAACCAAGGGTTACTGCTATGAGGGAAAAGACAGCTATGAGCATTTCCTGAAGATCCGAGAGCGGGAGCTGGGGCGGCTGCGCTGTTCATTTGAAGCGGCAAAGGCAGCAGGATATGAGAAGTTTATCATGTTTCTTCATTATCCGCCAACCAGTATTGGAGAGATGGAGAGTCCGTTTACCCTGATGGCACAGGAATTTGGCGCCGAGAAGGTAATCTATTCTCACTGTCATGGAGAGAAGCGGTATGATGACAGCTTTAAAGGTTATGTGGATGGAATAGAGTACAAGCTGGTGTCAGGTGATTATCTGAATTTTAAACCGGAGCTGGTTTTACGCTAATTATATTGTCTGGAAAAAATCCCTGGGAAGTATTATACTTTTCAGGGATGATTTTATGTGCTTTGAGAGAAAATATCTTCGGGGAGAAATGAGAAAATGAAGATTTACTACAGAGAGAAATCTGGTGGGATTGAAATTCTGCGGTGTTTTGGAATGGGAGGCAGAGTTGAGATTCCGGGAATGATAGAGGATAAATTGGTGGTCAGTGCGGCACCCTATGCATTCTCCAGCCATATGGATGAGAAGGAAGAACTGAAAAATGCCTGCCTGTGGAAAGTGTCAGATGGTCTTGGATTTGGAAGAGAAGAACATGTTCTGGCAGGAAATGACGTGGAGGAGATTGTTTTTCCTGACACTTTAAAAGAGATTGGACGATATATTTTTTATGGCTGCGGGAATCTGAGAAAACTGGAGTTTTCTGACAGCCTGATGCAGATAGGCTGTGGTGCATTTACAGGCTGCCATGCATTGGAGAAGCTGACTGTCCATATGAGACAGGGAAAGAAGTCAGGAGTTAAGGAAATGCTGGGCGAGATGTGGCAGAGGATAGATGTAAACTTTCTTTATAAGTATGAAGAAGCCAGACTTGTATTTCCGGAGCATTATGATGAGGCAGTTGAGAACACTCCGGCGCGTATTTTGTATACGGAATATCATGGCTCAGGCAGTAATTACAGGCAGTGTTTTTATGATAGGGAGCTGAATTATCAGGAATATGACAGGCTTTTTGAAATGGCGGTGGCCATGGATAAGCTGGAGGTTCTGGTAGATATGTCATTTGGCAGACTGGAGTTTCCCTATGGACTGACCGGGAATGCCAGGAAGAATTACAGGGAATATATTCGTAAGAATCTGGAAGATATTGCAGAATATCTGGTAAAGCAGGAGGATATGCACAGATTGGAAGTGATATCCTCGCAAAAACTCTGGACACTGGAAGGAATTGATTCTGCGTTGGATTGTGCATCTAAGAGAAAAGAAACGGAAGTATCCGCATTTTTGATGAATGAAAGAGCAAATCTGGTGGATAATACGGCAGGAAGTGAACGTATAGATGTGGATAAGCTGCAAAATAGTCAGGAAGCTGACAGGACAGAGCAGGGGAAAAATGAACAATCACAAACTATAGAAAAATCTTTGAACAGAAGAACTATACTAAGAAAAAAGAGGTTTGAACTGTGATAGATATAGAGGAAAATAATGATGCAGCCAGAGGATAAAACACAGGAAATAGCAGAAAGAGCAGAGCGTCTGCAGGAAATCGGCAGCAGTATTCTTAGAGCTGCCCGGGATGAATTGTATCTGGGAATGCGATTTCTGGATGTGGCACTGAGCAGTTTTTCCTATCAGATGGATGGTCAGATCCATGGGTTTGGAACTGACGGAAGAGTGATGTATTTCCAGCCACAGATGCTGGGAGGCTTATATAGAGAGAACAGGATTCTGGTGAACAGAGGGTATCTGCACATGGTATTCCATTGTATTTTCCGGCATTTTGCATGGAGAGGTGCAGAAGGCAGGAAGAGGGCAGACGATGAAATTACAATCCAGGAACGTATGCGTGATCTGAGCTGTGACATTGCAGTGGAGCATATGATAGATGGGATGAACTATCGGAGTATCCGTTTCTCACGCAGTCTTCTGCGAAGGGAAACCTACCGTCTCCTTGAAAAAGAGGGCAAAACCCTTAATGCACAGAGAGTGTATAAAATATTGTCAGAATGGAATCTGAACGAAAAGGATCTTACAAATCTGGAACAGGAATTTCGCACAGATGATCACAGATACTGGGAAAGTAAGAAACCGGATCAGAAACCGAATCCCATGCTCAGCCGCAAATGGGGAGAGATCAATGATGGAATCGAGACAGACCTGGAAACCTTTTCGCAGGAGGCAGGTGAGCGGGACGGAGATTTCCTGGAGCAGATAAAAACAGAGAACAGAAGCCGGTATGATTACAGAGAATTCCTGCGGAAATTCGCAGTTTTTCACGAAGAACTGGCAGTGGATGATGACAGTTTTGATTACAATTTCTATACCTATGGTCTGCGTCTCTATGGAAATATGCCGCTGATCGAACCACTGGAATCCAAAGAAGTTAAGAAGATAGAGGAGTTCGTGATCGTCATCGACACCTCCATGTCCTGTTCGGGAGAACTGGTGAGAAAGTTTCTGGAGGAAACCTACGGTGTACTTAGTGAAAGTGAGAGCTTTTTTACAAAAATAAATGTGCATATCATTCAGTGTGATGAGAAAGTCCACACAGATAAAAAGATTACCTCCCGGAAAGAAATGAAAGACTATATGGAACATCTGGAACTGTATGGGGATGGTGGAACAGACTTTAGACCTGCATTTGAATGGGTGGACAAACTGTTGGAACAGCATGAATTTCATAACCTGAAAGGATTGATCTATTTTACAGACGGATTCGGAATTTACCCGAAGAAAATGCCGCCATATAAGACTGTGTTTGTATTTATGCAGGATAATTACAGAGATGTGGATGTGCCTGTATGGGCCATGAAACTGATTTTGGATGAGGATGATTTTGAGAAGCCGGACAGGTAATGAAATAAAAAACTGAGTAAAAGTAAGAAGTGTTCAGCAGGAAAGGATTTACATTATGGATATAAAACGAGCAAAACAGGAGATAAAAGACTCAATAGAAGCATACCTTGCGAAGGATGAATTTGGAGAATATCTGATCCCTGCCATACGCCAGAGACCGATTCTCCTTATGGGGGCACCGGGAATCGGTAAGACGCAGATCATGGAACAGATCGCCAGGGAATGTAAGGTAGGTCTGGTATCTTATACCATCACCCATCACACCCGCCAGAGTGCAGTAGGATTGCCGTTTATCAAAGAGAAAACCTTTGGCCAGGAGATTTTTTCTGTCACAGAATATACTATGAGTGAGATTATTGCCTCTGTCTATGAGAAGATGGAGAAGACGGGGCTGAAAGAAGGGATTCTTTTTATTGATGAGATCAACTGCGTCTCAGAGACCCTGGCGCCGATGATGCTGCAGTTTCTTCAGGGAAAGACCTTTGGCAATCAGAAAGTACCGGAGGGATGGGTGATCGTGACAGCAGGAAACCCGCCGGAATATAATAAATCTGTCCGTGAATTTGACGTAGTAACCCTTGACAGAATCAAGAGAATCGATGTGCAGCCGGATTTTGAAGTATGGAAAGAATATGCCTATGAGCAGGGAATCCATCCTGCTGTGATCTCTTATCTGGAGCTTCGCAGAAAGAATTTCTACAGAATGGAGAACACAGTAGACGGACGGATTTTTGCCACTGCCAGAGGCTGGGAAGATCTTTCCAGGCTGATACAGGTATATGAAATACTGGACAAAGAAGTGGACAGAGAGGTGGTATATCAGTATATCCAGCATCCCATCGTTGCCAAGGATTTTGCTTCGTATCTGGCACTTTACAATAAGTATAAGACAGATTATGCAGTGGAGGATCTGCTTCAGGGTAAATGGACGCCCATCACTCTGGGCAAAATCCGCAATGCTTCACTGGATGAGCATCTGAGTATTGTTGGTCTGCTGAACGGAAAGCTCAGCCAGTTATTTGCAGACTGCTATTTTATGGATGCCTATGTGACAAAGCTCTATGGTTACATGACAGAATACAGAGATAACCTTCCGGAAATGACTCTGGAATACATTTATAAAAATGCAGAAAATGATTTTCAGACTGCAAAAAAATCTGAGCTTCTCACTAAAAATGAAGAAAAAGTATTTATCCGTACAGTAGATTTTCTTGAGAAATTATGGATAGAACTGAGGGGAGAAACAGGTTCTGAAGATAAAACAGTAGATAATAAAGCTGTTGAAATTTCGGAAAAAGATACTTATGAGCAGGCAAAAACAGCTTTTGCAGAGGTGGCTGACAGCCTTGAAACTCAGATAGAATATACGTCCCAGACGCTTCAGAATGTTTTTGATTTTATGGAAGCGGCCTTTGGTGACAGCCAGGAAATGGTGGCCTTTATCACAGAACTGAATGCCAATTATTACAGCCTCTGGTTTATCCGTGAGAATGGTTCGGATCAGTATTATCGTCACAATAAAGGTCTGCTTTTCGACAATCGTCAGAAGCAAATTCTGGGACAGATGGAAGAACTGGAGCAGGGAAACAGCTTTCCTCCTGTATTAAAATGATTGTATCTCGGGGAGGTATGAAACTTAACAAATATCTGCTTTTGTTAAGGAAAGTGTAAATGTCTGTCAAACATAAGCAAACCTGATTGTTTTTTGAAAATTTGGGTGATATACTCCACTTGTCAACAAAAAAATAATATTTTTTGAGTGAAAAGGAGTCTATTATTATTATGAAAAGAAAACTAATTGCAGGTCTTTTGACAGCTCTTTCAGTGACTATGGTTTGTCCTTCTGCATATGCATCTACAGATCATTATACAGACAGCAGCGTGGTTGGTGCTGATTCCGGATGGTCTGACTGGGATGCAGCCTGGGAAACAACAGCAGCTGATTTTACAAAGGTATCTTTAACACCTGGTGCTGATGATACACAGCTGAACTTTGCATGGTACAGTGAAAAAGGTGACAGCGATGCAACACCTGTAGTTCATTTTGGAACAGACAAGGACAATCTTGAAACCTTTGAAGGAACTGCCGGTGATGTAGACCAGAGTCTTACAGGAGACAAGGCATATGAATATAATCATGTAACAGTTACAGGTCTGGAGCCGAGCACAACTTATTATTACACAGTTGAGAAAAACGGTGAGCAGACAGAGGTATCTGAGTACAAAACACAGGGTACAGACTCTGTAAAAATCCTCTATGTAGGTGACCCGCAGATCGGTGCTTCCAAAGGTCAGACACAGAATGGAGCAGAGCTTACCAATGAGTCCGGTGCAGCCAATAAAGCAGCAGAAAATGACGGTTTTTCATGGAACCGTACTCTCAATACTGCACTTGAGCAGAATCCGGATATCAACTTTGTGATCTCTGCAGGTGACCAGGTTAACAAAACCGGTGAAGCAAAAGAGGAAGAATATGCTTCTTATTTAAGCGCAGATGCCCTGAAGGGACTTGCAGTGGCAACTACAATTGGTAACCATGATTCTCTGAATGAGGATTATATGTATCATTTCAATAACCCGAATAATACAGAAAATGGTAAAACTCAGGCAGGTGGTGATTACTATTACAGCTATGGAGAGGGTCTTTTCATTGTTCTGAATACCAATAATTACAATGTGGCAGAGCATCAGAAAACAATTGAAGAAGCTGTCAAAGCTTACCCGGATGCAAAATGGAGAATTGTAACCATTCATCAGGATATTTACGGATCAGGTCTTGACCACTCTGACACAGACGGTATGATCCTTCGTACACAGCTTACACCTGTATTTGATGCAAATGATATTGATGTGGTTCTTCAGGGGCACGATCATACATACAGCCGTTCCAAAATGCTTTATGGTGACGGACAGACTCATGGTAAATATGAGTTCAGCCTGAATGCAGACGGAACAGATTATGACTGGGATCATGCAACAAATGTAGATACACAGGAACAGATCGCACTTGCTCCGGAAGAGGGAGACACAGATGCACAGGCAGCACTGGATGCATTCCATGAGGACAATAACTGCTACACAATTGAGGATGTTGATGGAGATACAGTTACAGATCCACAGGGAATTCTCTATATGACAGCAAACTCAGCTTCCGGTTCCAAATATTATGAGCTTCTTTCTACTCAGCAGGACTATGTGGCAGCCCGTAGCCAGAACTGGCTTCCAAGCTATTCTGTAATCACATTAACTGCAGATACCTTTGCCATTGATACTTACCAGATCACAGATGATGGTAAGGCTGAAGCAATTGATGATACATTTACAATTAAAAAGACTGGTGCAGACGCAGCTGATGCTTCTGCAGATACTACAGACGGTTCCTCAGATGATACAGACACTGCTGCAGACACCACAGACAGTGCTTCAGACACCACAGAAGCTGCAGATACATCCGCAGATGCAGCAGCTGAAGCTTCTGAGAATTAAGATAATCTTTCGCAAATAGTTTCATGAGTATGAAAAATACAAAATTTACCGGGCTGCTTACCAGAAAAAAAGCAGTCCGGTATCTTATTTATATTTTGTTTGTCTGTGTGTTCGCTGTTTTTGTCATTAAACTGAATCAGGTGGAAAAAACAGAGCTGGTGGTCCGGACAGGACAGACATTTGAGAAAGCAAAAGTAGTAAAAATCCTTCAGGATAATCTGGAGGAAAACGGAACCCGTGTGGGTGAGCAGAAGGTTCGTGTCCGTATGCTTACAGGAGTGAGAAAGGGGGAAGAGCTGGATATTACAAGTAGCTCAGGATATCTGTTTGGCGCTGCCTGCAAACCGGGGATGAAGGTAATTGTCATGCAGAGTGTTGCAGGTGATTCTACAGTTGCCAGTGTTTATACCCAGGACAGAGAAGGAGTTATCTATATTTTTGCACTGATCTACCTGCTGGTTCTTTGCCTGATTGGTGGAAAGCAGGGAATAAAGGGATGTCTGGGACTTGTCTTTACATTCTTCTGTGTGATCTTTGTATATCTGCCTCTGGTGTACCTGAAATATTCTCCCTTCTGGACTGCTGTATTTGTATGTTTTATCACTACGCTGGTTACGATGTATCTGATCGGCGGACCTACACGGAAAACCTGTGCTGCAACACTTGGAACCCTTGTTGGTGTTATTCTTGCCGGGGTTTCCGCCTGGTGTTTCAGCAAGGCATCAGGAATTTCCGGATATAATGTTTCGGATATTGAGACCCTGATGACTCTCTGGAATACCAATCGTATTCAGGTTGGAGGTTTGCTTTTCTCCGGTCTTCTGATCTCCTGTCTGGGGGCAGTTATGGATGTTGCCATGTCCATCAGCAGTGCCATTGATGAGATTTACAGACAGAACCTGTCTTTATCCAGAAAGGAACTTTTTAAGGCAGGTCTGCGTGTGGGAAGAGACATGATGGGAACGGACAGCAATACGCTTATACTGGCATTTGCAGGAAGCAGTGTCAGTACCCTTCTTCTTGATTATTCCTATAATCTTCCATATCAGCAGATCATCAATTCCAATAATATCGGAATTGCAATCATGCAGGGGCTGGCAGGCAGCTTCGGGATCGTGCTTTCTGTACCTTTTACTGTGCTGATCTGCACAATTCTTTTTCATAAAAAATAAAGCTGAATCATATATGAGAAGGTCACCCTATGATTTTTGGGTGGCTTTCTTTTGTATCATAATGTGATTATTTTCTATATAAAATTATTTGCATTTTCAAAAATCGTGCTATCCTTAATACAAAGAAACGCAACTGTAAAAGTATGAAGCAGATGCGAAAAATCATATATGCTCTCAGAATTACAATAAAGATTTCGAGAGTATATATTAATAATCTCTCGGAATCTTGAGTGATCATGCCAGCAAAACTCTGGCATTGAACTTTGAATAACTGCGCGTCGCATTCTCGTTACTTTAGTGATGAGTTAGACGCGAAAAGAACCACGAGTATATCCGCTACATCCATCCGAAAGGGAGTTCATTCGCTGATTTAAATGACGAGAAAGTCAGACTTATGATGAATCACATAAACAACGAAAAAAGAGACAGTCTTAATGGACATAGCCCATATGAACTCTCTCTTTTACTCTTGGACAACAAACTGCACAAAGCATTAGGATTAAAGGCAATCGCACCTGATGATGTTATGCTTAGTCCAAAACTTATAAAATAAAATAGTAAAGCACAGGCAGATTTCACTGCACCAGAATTTAGTCTTGCACATAAGGCATGTGGAATTTAGTCTTGCACACTATTTTCAGATGCCTGGTTAGTATGCATAAAAACATAAATCATGGGTGCTTACAGGTTTATTATAAGGCAAAAAAATGGAATTGTTAAGGTGTAAAGTGGAATTTAATCTCGCATATTTACTGAGATAATCCACAGATGGAATTTAGTTTTTCATTTAAGTTGGAATTTTTCTTATCATCCAGAGCCAGAAGAATCAGGACACGTTTGGAAACACGTGCTGAAAGTTTGTTATCTTTGCTCATTGCTTGCAGTTTGTTTTTCTCTTCCTGACTAAGAGAAACTATATATTGCGTATGACGTCCCATAAAAACTCCTTTTCGAGCATGTCTGCTCAAATTCATAAAAAATCGCAAAAACACTTGTTCTGATATAATAAATATATTATAATAGAAAAAAGAACAATATGCTCTTGAAATTTAGATGG
>OODD01001043.1_pt1 | contig 11329 bp, 5 predicted proteins | sample 1671311 | NCBI WGS metagenome assembly OODD01 (sample SAMN06348143, study PRJEB24527) | human gut metagenome | biome: human gut; feature: ankylosing spondylitis patient; material: feces | host: Homo sapiens | place: China | collected 2015-10 | reverse complement strand
CCTGCATCGCTCGTGGATCAGCATTACCCACATCTTCCGACGCTATCGCCAGACAGCGACGCGCGACATATAACGGATCGCCACCGGCAGTAATAATTCGCGCATACCAGTACAGCGCCGCATCGGGTGCGCTACCACGTACCGACTTATGCAGTGCGGAAATGAGATCGTAAAAGCGATCGCCTTTGTTATCAAAGCGGGCGCTACGTTCACCGGCGATTTCGGTCAGTAATTCAGGCTTCAGGACCCGCTTACCGCTATCATCGACTTCGGCCATATCCGCCATCATTTCCAGCGTATTTAACGCCCGGCGCGCGTCGCCATTCACCAGTTCAGCAATGGCGCGTCGTGTTTCATCTGGCAGAACAATATCCTGACCACCATAGCCACGGGTTTTGTCTTCCATCGCCTGAGTCAGTACTTGCTCAATATCCTCTGTACTCAGGGATTTCAGCAGATAGACACGGGCACGGGAAAGCAGTGCCGAATTAAGCTCAAATGACGGGTTTTCAGTGGTTGCACCAATAAAAGTGATGGTGCCGTCTTCAATATGTGGCAGAAACGCATCCTGCTGGCTTTTGTTGAAACGGTGAACTTCGTCAACAAAAAGAATAGTGCGGCGACCAGCATTGCGGTTTTGCCGAGCGCGCTCGATCGCCTCGCGAATCTCTTTCACGCCAGAAGTAACGGCAGAAATACGTTCCACATCAGCGTTCGCATAGCGGGCAATCACTTCAGCGAGGGTTGTTTTGCCGGTACCCGGTGGCCCCCAGAGGATCATCGAATGCAAATGCCCGGCTTCGATTGCACGCGGCAACGGCTTCCCCGCAGCCAGCAAATGTTGCTGACCGATATACTGTGCTAAATTTTCTGGCCGCATACGCGCGGCCAGAGGTTGAAAAGTGTTATCCGAAAAATCGAGCGACAGATTGCTCACTCAGGTGCCTCTACTTACGTTGATCATCTACCGTGACGCCTTGCGGCGGGGTGAAGGTAAATTTCGCTGCATCCACAGCCCCATTTTGCTGGGATTTCAGCTGATAACTGCTGCGCTGATCGTCCTGCTCCACCGCGCTAAACTGATGGATCGTGCCATCACGTCCCACGTTAATGGTGAACTGCTTCAGATTGCCATTGCTGGCTTTCGGCGTCAGGACAAAGTCATCGCCATTCTGTTTGATATTGTACTGCTGCCAGTCGCTGGACTGGTTGCGGGCAATCAGCATAAACGGCGTATTACCGGTGGCATCTTTCAGCCAGGTTGCCGTAGCTTGCTCAACGAACGGGTTATAGAACCACAGTGTTTTACCGTCAGAAACCAGAATGCTTTCATCAGGTTGAGTCATATGCCAGTTGAATAAGTTTGGACGTTTCACCCACAGATCGCCCTGGCCTTCCTGCACCGCCGCGCCGCTACCGTCAGTCACTTTTTGTGTGAAGCTGGCGTGGAAGCTGCTGACTTTATCCAGGCGGCTTTTCAGATCGCTTGCGGCATCAGCCCAAACGCTGCTTGCTACTAAGCTTGAGAGTAATGCACAGGTGATGGCAATTTTTTTCATCATTATTCCTCAAATTACGTCACTCCCGATCGGGAGTTCCCTCTACTCTCTATTCCAGGCTAATAATCAGCTTGAGGAAAGAAGAAAATACTGAATTTTCAGTTGATAGAGTGCCGGATGCAACGCTACCGCGCCTTATCCGGCCTACGATGCATTAATTAGTCAAACGGCGGTGGGGCCAGCACTTCACGATTACCGTTGTGCCCCTGTTCGCTGACAATCCCCTGCGCTTCCATCTGTTCGATAATACGCGCTGCACGGTTATAACCAATGCGGAACTGACGCTGTACGCCAGAAATTGATGCTTTGCGTTTTTCAGTGACAAACTGCACCGCCTGATCGAACAACGGATCCAGTTCTTCAGCGCCATCGAAACCGCCCGCGCCACCTTCGCTTTCACTGTCGGAGGTGATGCCATCAACATACTGTGGGCGACCACGCGCTTTCCAGTCCTGCACCACGGCATGAACTTCCTGATCGCGAACAAAAGCACCATGAACACGTACCGGCAACGTGGAGTTCGGCCCAGAGTAAAGCATATCCCCCATACCCAGCAGTGATTCCGCGCCAGCCTGATCAAGAATGGTACGTGAGTCAATCTTACTGGATACGGTAAAGGCGATACGGGTCGGAATATTCGCTTTAATCAGACCAGTAATAACATCAACCGATGGACGCTGCGTTGCCAGTACGAGGTGGATACCCGCGGCACGGGCTTTTTGCGCCAGACGTGCTATAAGCTCTTCCACTTTTTTACCTACCGTCATCATCAGGTCGGCAAATTCGTCCACCAACACCACAATGTACGGTTCTTTTTTCAGCACCGGATGCTGGGCATCCATACTGTCACCCGGCTTCCAGTACGGGTCTGGAATCGGACGCATCATGCGATCGGCTTCAGCAATTTTTTCGTTATAACCCGCCAGATTACGCACACCTAGGGCGGACATCAGCTTATAACGACGTTCCATTTCATTTACGCACCAGCGCAAAGCGTTGGCAGCATCTTTCATGTCGGTAACGACTTCCGTTAACAGATGCGGAATGCCTTCATAAACCGAAAGCTCCAGCATTTTCGGGTCGATCATGATGAAACGCACATCTTCTGGCTGTGCTTTATAAAGCATGCTCAGGATCATCGCGTTCACCCCGACAGACTTACCGGAACCGGTAGTCCCCGCAACCAACAAGTGCGGCATTTTCGCCAGATCGGCAACCACCGGCTCACCGGCGATATCTTTACCCAGCACCACGGTTAATGGCGACGGATTATCGCGGAATTTGGCGTTATCCAATACTTCGCGCAGATAAACGGTTTGTCGTTTTTTATTCGGTAACTCCAGACCTACATAGGGTTTGCCAGGAATAACTTCAACGACACGCACCGCCACCGTCGAAAGTGAACGGGCAAGGTCCCGTGACAAGTTAGAAATGCGCGCCGCTTTTACGCCCGGTGCCAGGTTAAGTTCAAAGCGAGTGATAACCGGCCCCGGAGAGTAATTGACGACATCGGCTTTAATACGGAAATCAGCCAGACGCGCTTCCACCAGGCGCGCCATTTGTTCAAGCGCAAAGGTATCTACCGGCTCCACTTCGCTCGGCGGCGGCGTCAGCAAATCCAGAGAAGGCAGCGGCGTCGTCGGTTTATGCAACGGACGGCTGTCACCATTGCGCATCAACAGCGGATGAAGCAGGGTATCCTGCGGCTGTGGCGCAACTGGCTGTTGTGGCTGCTGATACTGCGGCTGCGGTGCAACCGGTTGTTGCAGCTGTTGATACTGCTGCTGCGGCGCAACCGGCTGTTGCGGCTGCTGATATTGCTGCTGTGGCGCAACCGGTTGTTGCGGCTGCTGATATTGTGGCTGCGGCGCAACCTGCTGTTGTGGCTGCTGATATTGCTGCTGTGGCGCAACCGGCTGTTGTGGCTGCTGATACTGCTGCTGCGGTGCAACCGGTTGTTGCGGCTGCTGTACAGGTTCAACAATTGGCGTAAACAACGGTTCGTGTGGACCATCATCCAGCAACGCTTTCATTGGCGAAAATTCAAAATCATCCAGCGAGAACGGATTCGCCCCAGCCGGTTGTTCGCCGGAATAACGTTGTTGTTGAGTTTGCGCAAACTGACGAGCCAGTTCAGCCTCTGCCGCAGCATCTGCATCTTCTGCGTTTACGGGCACATCATGTTGATACTGTTCGCCATAGCGTTGCTGCTGTGTCTGGGCGAACTGACGTGCCAGTTCATCCTGCTGCATCGCATCGATTTCATCATCGTTGTACTGATCGCCAGAATCGTACTGATTGCGCTGGGCTTCACGGGCTTTTTCTTCCGCCGCACGCTGTGAGGGCAGCTTAATACCGTAAGACGCCAATTCACGACGAGTTGGCACGCGGATACGTTTCGGTCGTGGCAACTGCGGGCCAATCCCCTCTTTGACCTGCGGACGCGGTCCACCGCTATTTGCCAGACTGAAGACTGGCGCGGCAACGGTTGCGGCAGCCCCCGTCGCCAGTGTCGCTTTTTTCACGCCAGATGCCAGCGGAGAAACAGCGGCAGCGGCTTCTACTGGAGGTACTGCTGCAACAGAAGGTGCTTTCAGCGAAGATTTGATCGGTTCTGGTTCTTTAACCGGTTCTGGAATCGGTTGATACCAGGCCGCAAGTTGTTCACGTTCACGGGCTCGCTTCTCTTCCACTTCTTCAAAGTAGTAAAGCGGCGGACGCGCGGGTTTTGTCTCTTCTACAACGGGTTCAGGCTCCACAACAGGCTGCTGTTCAACAGGTTGCGGCTGTTGGTACAACGGCTCCTGAGCGACTGGCTGCTGATAAGTTTGCTCAGTCTGGTATGTAGACTGTGGAGCAAAAGTGGATTGCTGCTCTTCGGCTTGCCAGGCGTTACCTGCCACCGATTGTTCTGGCGCAGGGGCGTAATACGACTGTTGCGCAGACTGTTCCGGCGCAGTTGCGTAATACGGCTGCTGAACAGGTTGTTCCGCCGCAGGCGCATAATACGGCTGCTGTGGCTGTACAGGTTGTTGCAGCGGCTCATTATATTGCACTGCAGGCTGCGCATATTGTGGCTGCTGTGGGTAACCTTCCGGTGCAGGAGCAATCACCGGCTCTCCCGTTTGTGGCCCCGGTACAGGCTGCCAGGCTACTGTAGGTTGTGCAGGTGCAACATCAACAGAGGCAACAGATGGCGTCTGAGTCACAGGTTCAACCGGTGCAGCCCAGCTTTGCGTCGCCGTGGTAGCAGCAGCTGCTACAGCAACAGGTTCGGTAATTGGCGCACCGTTTAATAATGGATCGTACTCGTCATATTCTGGCTGCGTTGCACGATTGCCCGAAAAGAGGACGTCGTCAGGGTCGGCAGCCACACCGCGTGCAGTGTAGGTAATCTCTTCGTCATCATCCATCCGCTTACCGGAGAACAACGCAGCGTCTGTTTGCCGCCCCATCGGATTAATGAATTTTTCCGCCAACCGTTTACGACGCGCTAGCGCGCCGCGAAGAATACGAGCACGGCGTGATTCATGCTGTTTGCCGTGATTTTCATCTTCATACTCTTCGTCATCTTCATACTCATCTTCATCGACCCAGGTATCATCGCGACGGGTACGATTACTGGCGAAGGTAAGAATATTTAAAATCCAGCCGCCGAGTTTTTCAGCAATGGTCACCCATGACCAACCGGTGAACAGCGTCAGGCCCGCTGCCCAAACGCAGAGCAGCGCAATAGTTCCCCCGCTACTGTGTAGCAGTGGTTGTAGCGTAGTGCTTAGTAAGCTGCCAATGACGCCACCGGAGGCAAAATACCAGATATCGTCAGCGTTGATTGCCGCCAGACCACAGGAGGTAAGGATGAGCGCCAAAACGCCAATGATGCGTAGCGAAACGGCAAAATAATCAATGTATTCGTCGCTGGACTGATGACGCCAGGCAAACCAACAACCGCCGACAATAATGACGGGAATGGTGTAAGCCATCACGCCAAAAATAAAGAACAGCGTATCTGCCAGCCACGCACCGGGCATCCCACCTAAATTATGGATAGGTTCATGCCAGGCCGTTTGCGACCAGCTGGGGTCCGAAGGGTTAAAGCTTAGTAAGGCAGCCATCAACCAGACGGCAAACAGGACAATAAGGATCAGCAACGCCTCCAGAAGGCGGCGGCCGCTACTTAACTTTGTCAATGTGACTTCTTTGTCTTCAGTGTATTCCTGGCTCAAGAAAGGCTCTCCAGGTTACAGGCTTTTCCTGCCCGATGCTAAAACGGACAACAGTACCAGGTTACCCCAGTACTGTTGCTGTATGGATTAACAGGAGTGTAATCAAAATACGCCGATTTTGCACCTGTTCCGTGTTAGCGCGTCTTAATAACCAGACGATTACTCTGCTTGACTTCTTCCATAACAACGTATGTCCGTGTGTCATTGACGCCAGGCAGACGCAGCAGGGTTTCCCCCAGCAACTTACGGTAAGCTGACATATCCGGCACGCGTGTTTTCAACAGGTAGTCGAAATCACCGGATACTAAATGACACTCCTGAATTTCTTCAAGTTTTTGTACAGCGGTATTGAATTGTTCAAACACATCCGGTGCGCCACGATTCAGAGTAATCTCAACGAATACCAGAAGTGATGCATCCAGATAATGGGGGTTCAGCAGCGCCGTATAGCCCTGAATAAACCCTTGTCTTTCCAGCCGACGCACACGCTCAAGGCACGGCGTTGGGGAAAGTCCCACACGTTTAGAAAGCTCGACGTTAGAAATACGCCCATCCTTTTGCAACTCATTAAGAATGTTACGATCGATACGGTCGAGATCTTTGCCAGGGCGCTTCTTGCTATCTACCATTATTATTGTCTCTCTGTATTCCTTCCCTACTCCTGTCTGACCCTGAAACATCACTGTTCAGAGTCGCTACCCGTCACGATAGACCGAAATCATGAAGATTCACGGCGCGCAATGCCTGGGTCTACGGTGAGAAGACCGTTGCCTTGTGGCAGCTATCGACATCACGAATGGCGTCTGTCCACGCCATACGTAGATTTCACTAGCACGGTAAACATGGTATTTACATGCATGGTTATGCGCATATAAGAATACTGTTTTTTTTTCTTCCTCGAATGTTTTCGCAAAACACCAGGGGATTGTCAAAGCAAAACATCGATTTTTAGTACAACATGCCAGATATTCATTAACAGGGGCGTTTATTCATCATTTAATCGGCTTATAAAGCGGGAAATTTAAGTAGCAGAGGTGATAATGACGGGAGAATTTGACCGTCTTATCGATGCTGCCGATTGCACAAATTGTTAACAAAATCGTCATACTCTTTTTTTACGTCTGTAAATTCCCTACAATTCTGCCCATTGTCTGCCAACAACTATGGGGATCTCATGGGCACGACCAAACACAGTAAACTGCTTATCCTGGGTTCAGGCCCGGCGGGATACACCGCTGCTGTCTACGCGGCGCGCGCCAACCTGCAACCTGTGCTGATTACCGGCATGGAAAAAGGCGGCCAACTGACCACCACCACGGAAGTGGAAAACTGGCCTGGCGATCCAAACGATCTGACCGGTCCGTTATTAATGGAGCGCATGCACGAACATGCCACCAAATTTGAAACTGAAATCATCTTTGATCACATCAACAAAGTTGATTTGCAGAATCGTCCGTTCCGTCTGACTGGCGATAGCGGCGAATATACTTGCGACGCGCTGATTATTGCCACCGGAGCTTCTGCACGCTATCTCGGCCTGCCATCTGAAGAAGCCTTTAAAGGCCGTGGAGTTTCTGCTTGTGCAACCTGCGACGGTTTCTTCTATCGCAACCAGAAAGTTGCGGTCATCGGCGGCGGCAATACCGCGGTTGAAGAGGCGCTGTATCTGTCTAACATCGCTTCGGAAGTGCATCTGATTCACCGCCGTGACGGTTTCCGCGCGGAAAAAATCCTTATTAAGCGTCTGATGGATAAAGTGGAGAACGGCAACATCATTCTACACACCAACCGTACGCTGGAAGAGGTGACCGGCGATCAGATGGGCGTCACTGGCGTTCGTCTGCGCGATACGCAAAACAGCGATAACATCGAGTCACTCGACGTTGCCGGTCTGTTTGTTGCTATCGGTCACAGCCCGAATACTGCCATTTTCGAAGGGCAGCTGGAACTGGAAAACGGCTACATCAAAGTACAGTCGGGTATTCATGGTAATGCCACCCAGACCAGCATCCCTGGCGTCTTTGCCGCAGGCGACGTGATGGATCACATTTATCGCCAGGCTATTACATCTGCTGGTACAGGCTGCATGGCAGCACTTGATGCGGAACGCTACCTCGATGGTTTAGCTGACGCAAAATAATTTTACAAATCAGTAACAAAAGTAAAGAAGGCGACACCATGCGACTATGGGTCGCCTTTATTTTTTCCTCGTTGTAACATTGCTCTGCAAATAATTCTGATAACTCACCTGCTAAGCGTGCAATGAATAAATCCCGTCAAAAAGAGTTAACCCGCTGGTTAAAACAGCAAAGCGTCATCTCCCAACGTTGGCTGAATATTTCTCGTCTGCTGGGCTTTGTGAGCGGCATATTGATCATTGCCCAGGCCTGGTTCATGGCGCGAATTCTGCAACATATGATTATGGAGAATATTCCCCGTGAAGCCCTGCTGCTTCCCTTTACGTTACTGGTTCTGACCTTTGTACTGCGCGCATGGGTGGTCTGGTTACGCGAACGGGTGGGTTATCACGCCGGGCAGCATATCCGCTTTGCCATCCGCCGTCAGGTTCTCGACCGTCTGCAACAAGCAGGGCCAGCGTGGATTCAGGGTAAACCGGCGGGGAGCTGGGCGACGCTGGTACTCGAGCAAATTGACGATATGCATGATTACTATGCACGCTACCTGCCGCAAATGGCGCTGGCAGTGTCGGTGCCGTTGCTGATTGTGGTGGCTATCTTCCCCTCTAACTGGGCTGCGGCGCTCATTCTGCTGGGCACAGCACCGCTAATTCCGTTGTTTATGGCGCTGGTTGGAATGGGGGCTGCCGATGCTAACCGACGTAACTTTCTCGCTCTTGCTCGCTTAAGTGGGCATTTTCTCGATCGCCTGCGCGGCATGGAAACATTGCGTATTTTTGGTCGTGGTGAAGCTGAAATTGAAAGTATTCGTTCTGCTTCGGAAGATTTCCGCCAACGGACAATGGAAGTGCTACGGCTGGCGTTTTTATCCTCCGGCATTCTCGAATTTTTTACCTCGCTGTCAATTGCTCTGGTGGCGGTCTACTTTGGTTTTTCCTATCTCGGCGAGCTGGATTTTGGTCACTATGATACTGGCGTGACGCTGGCTGCGGGTTTTCTGGCCCTGATCCTTGCGCCGGAGTTTTTCCAGCCATTACGCGATCTCGGTACGTTTTATCATGCTAAAGCCCAGGCTGTTGGCGCAGCTGACAGTCTGAAAACGTTTATGGAAACCCCGCTCGCCCATCCGCAACGTGGTGAGGCGGAATTAGCATCAACCGATCCGGTGACCATTGAAGCCGAGGATCTGTTTATTACATCACCAGAAGGTAAAACGCTGGCTGGACCGCTGAACTTTACTTTGCCAGCAGGCCAACGTGCAGTGTTGGTTGGTCGCAGCGGTTCAGGTAAAAGCTCACTGCTGAACGCGCTTTCTGGTTTTCTCTCATATCAGGGATCGCTACGAATCAACGGGATAGAATTACGCGATTTATCACCGGAATCATGGCGTAAACATCTCTCCTGGGTTGGGCAAAACCCACAATTACCGGCAGCAACACTACGGGATAACGTACTACTGGCACGACCTGATGCCAGCGAACACGAGTTACAAACAGCGCTGGATAACGCCTGGGTCAGTGAGTTTCTACCGCTCCTGCCACAAGGCGTTGATACGCCTGTTGGCGACCAGGCTGCCCGCCTTTCCGTGGGGCAGGCACAGCGCGTGGCGGTGGCCCGAGCATTACTAAATCCCTGTTCGCTATTACTGTTGGATGAACCCGCTGCCAGCCTTGATGCTCACAGTGAACAGCGCGTAATGGAGGCGCTTAATGCCGCCTCTCTGCGCCAGACAACGTTAATGGTCACCCACCAGTTAGAAGATCTTGCTGACTGGGATGTCATTTGGGTAATGCAGGATGGTCAGATTATTGAGCAAGGACGTTACGCGGAATTAAGTGTGGCTGGTGGCCCATTCGCCACATTACTGGCCCATCGTCAGGAGGAGATTTAAATGCGCGCTTTGCTACCCTATCTGGCACTGTATAAACGTCATAAATGGATGTTAAGTCTTGGTATTGTGCTGGCAATTGTCACGCTGCTCGCCAGTATCGGTCTGTTGACACTTTCCGGCTGGTTCCTCTCGGCCTCAGCGGTAGCGGGGGTTGCCGGACTGTACAGCTTCAACTATATGCTACCCGCTGCGGGCGTGCGTGGTGCAGCAATCACCCGTACTGCCGGGCGCTATTTTGAACGTCTGGTAAGTCACGACGCGACTTTCCGCGTGTTGCAGCATCTGCGCATTTATACCTTCAGCAAATTGCTGCCCCTCTCCCCTGCAGGACTGGCGCGCTATCGTCAGGGCGAATTGCTCAACCGCGTGGTGGCGGATGTTGATACGCTCGATCATCTTTACCTGCGCGTTATCTCGCCGCTGGTGGGCGCTTTTGTGGTGATTATGGTGGTGACAATCGGGTTAAGTTTCCTTGATTTCACCCTCGCCTTTACGCTGGGCGGCATTATGTTACTGACGCTTTTCCTTATGCCACCACTGTTTTATCGTGCGGGAAAAAGCACCGGGCAAAATCTGACTCATCTTCGCGGGCAGTATCGCCAACAACTGACGGCCTGGCTGCAAGGGCAAGCTGAGCTGACCATTTTTGGTGCCAGCGATCGTTATCGCACGCAGTTAGAGAATACCGAAATTCAGTGGCTGGAAGCGCAACGTCGTCAATCTGAACTCACCGCATTGTCGCAAGCGATAATGCTGCTCATTGGCGCGTTAGCGGTGATCCTGATGCTGTGGATGGCGTCTGGCGGCGTTGGCGGCAATGCTCAACCCGGCGCGTTAATTGCCCTGTTTGTCTTCTGCGCGTTAGCCGCGTTTGAAGCACTGGCACCAGTAACGGGTGCATTTCAGCATCTGGGGCAAGTCATTGCCTCTGCCGTTCGGATCACTGACTTAACGGATCAAAAACCGGAAGTCACCTTCCCTGATACCCAAACTCGTGTTGCCGATCGCGTTTCGCTGACGTTACGGGATGTTCAATTCACTTATCCGGAGCAATCCCAACAGGCACTTAAAGGGATTTCTCTTCAGGTAAACGCCGGGGAACATATAGCGATTCTCGGGCGAACCGGATGCGGCAAATCAACACTGTTACAACTGCTGACCCGCGCATGGGACCCGCAACAAGGCAAGATTTTGCTTAACGATAGCCCCATAGCCAGCCTGAATGAAGCGGCTCTACGACAGACCATCAGCGTTGTTCCTCAGCGAGTGCATCTGTTTAGCGCCACGCTGCGTGATAATCTGTTACTCGCCTCACCTGGCAGTAGTGATGAGGCTCTGGCGGAGATCTTGCGTCGCGTTGGTCTGGAGAAGCTGCTCGAGGATGCAGGTCTCAACAGTTGGTTGGGTGAAGGCGGACGCCAGCTCTCCGGTGGTGAACTGCGCCGTCTGGCTATCGCCCGTGCGCTGTTACATGATGCGCCGCTGGTATTGCTGGATGAACCTACAGAAGGCTTA
>OODD01001037.1_pt1 | contig 11400 bp, 6 predicted proteins | sample 1671311 | NCBI WGS metagenome assembly OODD01 (sample SAMN06348143, study PRJEB24527) | human gut metagenome | biome: human gut; feature: ankylosing spondylitis patient; material: feces | host: Homo sapiens | place: China | collected 2015-10 | reverse complement strand
CATGAAGACGGCAGGATTCTCCACGGTCACGTGGGAAAACCTGACGTTCGGCATCTGCGCTCTCCATATCGGCAGGAAAGCCTGACGTTGCAACTCACTGGTTTGGGCTCATTTTTTCTTAATTAGGAAAGGATATGAAGAAGTTTTTCCCCCTTGTGGCAGCAGGAATCATGGCGCTGGCTCTGGTCACCAATGCAGATGCGGCGCGGCGTTTCGGCGGCGGCGCGAGCTTCGGCCGTCCGGCCCCGGCGCAGATGGCCCCGGCGGGTACCGCTCAGCTTCCTCGTAGCACTCCGCAGCCTCAGGCTGCTCCTCAGCAGCAGAGACCTGCTCCTGCCGCTGCTCCGACCCCTGCGGCTCAGCCGAAGCCGGCCAGCCCGATCCGTAACATGCTGATGGGCGCCGCCGCGGCGCTCGGCATCGCGGCTCTGGCTCACTACCTGGGGCTTGGATCCGGTTTTGCCAGCATTCTGATGCTGATCCTGATCGCTGTTGTGGCGTTTGCCGTGCTGCGCTTCATTTTTGCCCGCCGTCAGACTCCGGTTCAGCGTTCCGCTGATTCGACCGGTACGCTTTCCGGCATGAATTATCAGCGCGAGGAGCCGGCGGCTGCCCCCGCGCCTGCCGCTGAACCGGCGCCCGCTGCCGCTCCGGCCGCTTTCCAGAGCAATGCCCGCCCGGGTTCTGTCCTGGATGAGTTCTCCCAGAAGGCTGCCCAGAACACGATTCCGGCCGGGTTTGATGAAACCGCTTTCGTCGCTGAATGCAAGAAGAACTTCACCCGGCTTCAGGATGCCTGGAGCACCGGCAACGTGCTGCAGCTGAGCGAGTTCTGCACGGATGAAGTCTTCACGGTTCTCACGCATCAGCTCCGCGACCGTAAGGGCGAAGAGCTGAAGATCGCGGTTGAGACGCTCGACGCCAAGCTTCTCGGCGTGATCACGGAAGGCAGCGAGTATGTGGCCGCGGTTCACTTTACCGGCCGACTCAAGGTCTCCGGCGGCAATACGGATGAGATTGAAAACGTGAACGAAGTCTGGTCGCTTACCCGCCCGGTTGAGAACGGAAATCAGGGCTGGCTCCTCGCTGGAATCCAGCAGGTCGAAGCCTGATTTTCAGTACGTTTTTTCACAAGAAACCCGGCAGAAAAATCTGCCGGGTTTTTTCTTTTGAAAAAGAGTAAAAATATGCTGAGGAAACACAGTGTTCTGCACGTTTTTTGATCGCTGCCATCCCCTATTTTTTTCACTCATTTCCTAAAGTTTGATCTCGATGAAACTTTGGGACATTTTTCGGGGTATTTGGGGCCTCAGCGGGTTCACATTTTTCGTGTGATTCTTAAAATCCACGCACGCTTTTATTAGGAATATTTTTTCCGGCAACTCTTCGTTTTTCACGGGGGATATGGGGCAATGTCTCTGATTGGTTTTGTAATGCTCTATATGGCCGTTTCCATCGGAATCGGTCTCTATGCCGCAACTCGCGTTAAAACGACGCAGGACTACGCTCTTGCTGGTCGTTCACTGCCGCTAGCCATGGTAATTACTGCTACGTTCGCTACGTGGTTCGGCTCTGAAACGGTGCTGGGTCTTCCCGGTCGTTTTATTGAGGGCGGAATTGCCGGAGTGATCGAGGAGCCGTTCGGCTCCGGTATGGCACTTATTCTTGTCGGCGCGTTCTTTGCCGGCAAGCTCTACAAGATGAACCTTCTCACGATCGGCAGCTTCTACCGCCATCGCTATGGGAAGGGCGTTGAACTCGCGTGCTCGATTTTCATCATCCTCTCTTACCTCGGATGGGTGGCGGCTCAGGTCTCCGCTCTCGGCCTCGTGCTGAACCTGGTAACGGAAGGTGCGATTTCGGTGACGCTCGGCATGGTGATCGGTACGCTGGTCGTGCTGCTTTACACGATGTACGGCGGCATGTGGTCCGTTGCGCTGACTGACTTCTTCCAGATGATTCTGATTGTCGTCGGCCTCGTTGTGATCGCTTTCGTGGCGGGTGACATGGCGGGCGGCGCGGATAAGGTGATTACCTACGCGAATAACCGTCATCTTTTCCACGCGCTTCCTGAAATGTCGGTTCACGGCTGGCTCTTCTGGATTTCCGCTGCCATGACGATGATGATCGGTTCCATTCCGCAGCAGGACGTGTTCCAGCGCGTGATGTCCGCGAAGTCCGGGAAGATCGCTGTTGCCGGCCCGATTATCGGCGGCGTGTTCTACATCTTCTTCGCGATGGTGCCGATGTTCATTGTGGTGGCTTCGATCCTTGTGATGCCGGATGTGTCCGGCCGCATGCTCGCTGAAGATCCGCAGCAGCTTCTGCCGACGATGATCCGCGATTACATGCCGATGTGGCTCCGTGTCCTCTTCTTCGGCGCTGTGCTCTCGGCTGTGATGTCGACCGCTTCCGCGACGATCCTCGCTCCGTCGACCACCTTTGTGGAAAACGTGCTGAAGAACTTCACGCACATCAGCGAGAAGAACGAAATCCGCACGATGCGCGCCACGGTTCTGGTGTTCACGCTGCTCGTCCTCGTGTATGCCCTCTCGGTTGAAGGCACGGCGATTTATGACATGGTGGCCATGGCTTACCAGTTCCCGGTGGTCGGCGCTTTCTGGCCGCTCGTGATGGGCCTCTACTGGAAGAAGGCGACCCGCCTCGGCGCGATTTCGTCGATCCTCCTTGGCGGCGCGACCTGGATCATCCTCACGGTGACCCCGCTTGGCGAAGTCTTCCCGAGCGTGCTTGGCGGCTTCATCGTGGCTGGCATCGGCATGATCGGCGGTTCCCTGATCCCGGTGAAGTCCAACCGCCGCTATGTTGCCCTCTGGGCCCGCGAAAGCAAGCGCGTGGAGTATCGCGCTGTGACGGCCCGCTGAGACTGAGGGCCGGCCTCCGGCCCTGCTGCTTTGGCATTGAAAGGCGTCTTTCCATGGAGAAAGGCGCCTTTCTTATTTAGAATGTTTCCGATTGAGTATTCCGTTTTGGCTAGGGCGAATCGCTGAGACAGCTGAAACCGGAGTCAAGAGGTCCGCAGGACTGCGGGGTTGTTGAACCAGAAGAATGAAATCGGGAGCGGCTTCCGGCCGGTCTCCTGGGAAGAAAACAAATGAATATCGTGATTTTGGCGGCAGGCAAGGGTACGCGCATGCATTCGGATCTGCCGAAGGTGCTTCAGCCTGTTGCCGGAGAGCCGATGGTGTCCCGCGTTATCCGCACTGCCTCCGCGCTGAGCCCCGCCCGCACTGTCGTCGTGATCGGCCATGGGAGTGAACGCGTCAAAGCGGCTCTCGCAGAGATTTCCGAGATCCGGTTCGCAGAGCAGAAAGCGCTTCTGGGTACCGGTGACGCATTGCGCTGTGCGCTTTCAGAGCTTGATCCCGCGGAAAAGCAGACTCTCGTGCTTGTGGGCGATGTGCCGCTGATCCGCGCTGAGTCGCTTTCGAAGTTCTGCGAAGCCACTGGAAACGGTGTCGGCATTCTGACTGTTGAGCTCGCTGATCCCACGGGGTACGGCCGCATTGTGAAGCAGAACGGCCAGGTAACCCGAATCGTCGAGCAGAAGGACGCGTCGCCCGAAGAGCTGTCGGTCCACGAAATAAACACCGGTATCATGGCTCTTCCGACCGAGCGGCTCAGCGACTGGTGCGGCCGCATGACGAACAATAACGCGCAGCACGAGTTCTACCTGACCGATTTCATCGAGTTCGCCGTGAAGGATGGCGTCCCGGTGACGTCCTTCCCGGTGAGTGACGAGGCTGAGGTGATGGGGGTGAACAGCAAGAGGCAGCTAGCCTGTGCAGAGCGTGCCCTGCAGAAGCGTCTCGCGGAGGAGCTGCTTGACGCCGGTGTCACGCTGCCGGATCCTGCCCGGATTGATATCCGCGGCACCCTCAGGTGTGGACGCGATGTCTTTATTGATGTCGGCTGTGTTTTCGAGGGGGATGTGGTGCTCGGTGACCGGGTTCATGTGGGTCCCTACTGCGTCATCCGCAATACCCGGGTAGAGGCTGACACGGTGATCCAGGCGTTCACACATTCTGACGGCGCTGTGGTCGGTGAGGAAGCGAAGGTCGGCCCCTTCACCCGGCTGCGTCCGGGGGCAGAGCTTGGCCGCGAAACCCATATTGGCAACTTCTGCGAAATCAAGAAATCCACGATCGGCACGGCGAGCAAGGTGAATCACCTCTCTTACATCGGCGACACGACGATGGGATCCGGTGTCAATATCGGTGCCGGCACGATTACCTGCAATTACGACGGTGTGAATAAGTTCCGGACGGTGATCGGTGATGACGCCTTCATCGGGTCCGATACGCAGCTCGTCGCTCCGGTCGAAGTGGGGAAGGGGGCGACACTCGGCGCCGGCACAACCCTGACCCGAAATGCTCCGGAAGGTAAACTAACTCTTTCCCGGGCCCGCCAGGTCACGATCGACGGCTGGCATCGTCCCGTAAAGAAATAAGGAACAAAGATATGTGCGGTATTGTTGCGGCTTCCAGCCGCCGGAATATCACTCCGATCCTGCTTGAAGGCCTGCGGCGGCTTGAGTACCGCGGCTATGACTCCTGCGGCATCGCGGTGATTGAGTCCGACGGCGCGTTTCACCGGGCCCGTACGGTTCAGCGCGTTGCGAGCCTGATCCGTCAGGCTGATGAGGAAAAGCTTTCAGGCGGTGTCGGTATTGCCCACACCCGGTGGGCAACGCATGGAGCGCCTGAGGTCCGGAACGCCCATCCGATGATTTCGCACGACACGATCGCGCTCGTCCATAACGGCATTATTGAAAACTATGCCGAACTGAAGGCGGAGCTCGTGTCTGAGGGATATGAGTTCACGAGTCAGACGGATACCGAGGTGATCGCGCATCTCGTCTACCGTTACTTTGAAGGCAATCTGCTCGACGCCGTGGCGAAGGCTGTGTCGCGTCTCCGCGGCAGTTTCGGTCTGGCTGTCTGCTGCACGAAGCAGCCTGACGTGGTGGTAGGTGCCCGCCGCGGCTCTCCGCTCGTCATGGGGCTCGGGGATAAGGAGAACTTCCTCGCCTCTGACGTGCTTGCGCTCGCGGGCGTGACGGAACGGTTTATTTTCCTTGAGGAAGGCGATATTGCTGAAATTACGCCTGACTCTGCCCGGATTTTCCGCGCGACGGAGGATGGTCGCGCGGTTCCGGTTGACCGTGAGGTGAAGATCGTTTCGGCTCACGATAACGACGTCGCGCTTGGACCGTACCGTCACTATATGCAGAAGGAAATTTTCGAGCAGCCGCGCGCGATCGCTGACACCCTGGAGGGGGTGGCCGGCATCACGCCTTCGATTTTCGGCGCTGACGCGGAGTCGGTGTTCCGGAAAGTGAACCGGATTCTGATTCTGGGCTGCGGCACGAGTTTCTACGCGGGTCTTACCGCGAAATACTGGCTTGAAGCGATTGCCGGCATTCCGTGTGATGTGGAGATCGCGAGTGAATACCGCTACCGCGTGTCGGTTCCTCATGAGGATCAGCTGGTGGTCTGCATTTCCCAGTCGGGAGAAACATCAGATACGCTTTCCGCGCTGGAACACGCGAAGTCGCTCGGCATGCATATGACGCTCGCGATCTGCAATGTCGCGACGTCCGCTCTGGTTCACAACACCGAGCTGCATTACATCACGCGCGCCGGTGCCGAGATCGGAGTGGCCTCCACGAAAGCCTTTACGACGCAGCTCGCCGCACTTTACCTGATGACGCTCGTCTTCGCGAAGATGCGCGGCCGACTGACTCCGGAGGACGAGGAGACGCGACTCGCGAGCCTCCGCCATGTGCCGGCAGCCATTCAGTCAGTGCTTGCGCTCGAGCCTCAGATCATGGGGTTCGCTGATATCTTCGCCTCAAAGCAGAATGCGCTTTTCCTTGGCCGCGGAATCCACTATCCGGTGGCGCTTGAAGGCGCTCTGAAGCTGAAGGAAATCAGCTACATCCACGCCGAGGCCTATCCGGCCGGGGAACTGAAGCACGGTCCCCTTGCGCTCGTAGACTCCTCAATGCCGGTTGTTACGGTGGCGCCGAATGACCGTCTGCTTGAAAAGCTGAAGGCCAACATGGCTGAAGTAAGCGCCCGCGGGGGAGAGCTCTACGTCTTCGCGGACGCGGGCTCCTCGATCGATCCGAGTGACCGTATGCATGTGATCAGGCTTCCCGAGAATTACGGCGATCTCTCGCCGCTTCTTTACGTCGTCGCGCTTCAGCTCCTTGCCTATCACACCGCAATCGTGAGAGGAACGGACGTCGATAAACCGAGAAATCTCGCGAAATCCGTGACAGTGGAATAACTCCAGACCGGATGCCAGACTGAAAAGCCGTGTCCCGAAAAGAAGGGACACCGCTTTTTTATTTTTAAGGGTTATTACTTACACTTACAGTCTCAGTCAGAATTTAAACCTGCTTACAATGCTCAAAGTTATAACTGAGCGTTCGTTCAGCTTTTCTCGGCGCGCGGGGGCATTGTACCCTCTGAGATGCTCCCGGTAAGAAAACTGATTAATTAAACGCTTGAATTCATTTAATAAACACTACTATAAAGAGTCAAAGTCGTGGGGATCATGCAAATGAAGGTACGACAGATATCCAAATTTACAGCCCTTGCCCTTTCCGTCATCGCCGCAGTGTCGATGACCGCTGGCTGCAGCAAGCAGTCCGCAGGGCCTGGAGCTGGGGCCGCCGCCGCGGCCGCGCACGCGGTGCCGGTTAATGTCGTGACAGTTGAGCCGCATCCGGTACAGGTTCAGGAACAGATTTCAGGCCGTACGGTGTCCTACCGGATCGCCGAAGTCCGTCCTCAGGTAAACGGCGTGCTGCAGAAGCGGCTGTTTACCGAAGGACAGATGGTGAAGGCCGGTCAGCCGCTTTATCAGATTGACGCGTCGGTCTATAACGCGAATGTGCAGAGCGCCAAGGCGTCTCTCGCCCAGGCTGAGGCAGCGCTTGCGCTCGCCCGCGCCAACGCGGCCCGTTCCGCTACCCTGGTGAAGGAGAACGCGGTTTCGAAGCAGTCGGACGATACGGCTCAGGCCCAGGTCCGTACTGATGAAGCTGCCGTGAAGGCTGCCCGCGCGGCCCTCACTAACGCTCAGATCAATGTTCAGTACACATACGTCCGGGCTCCTATTTCCGGCCGTGTATCGATTTCCGAAGTGACGCCTGGCGCCCTGATGACGGCTTATCAGTCGCAGCGCATGACGGTGATTCATCAGCTCGATCCGATCTATGTGGACGTCCAGCGGACGACTGCCGAGCTCCTGAAGCTGCGTGAGGAACTCGCCTCCGGCCGTCTGAAGAAGCTTTCCGACGGCTCCACGCCGGTGAAGATCATGCTTGAGGACGGCACGGTGTACCCGATCACGGGCAAGCTGACGTTCCAGGGCGTTTCGGTCGGCACGGATACCGGTACGGTTACGCTCCGCGCCGAATTCCCGAATCCGAAGGGCACGCTCCTTCCTGGCATGTATGTCCGCGCGGTTCTCCCGAGCGGCGATATTCCCCAGGCCATTACGCTGAACCAGCACGCTGTGATGCGCGATATGCGCGGCGATCCGTATGTCTTTGTGGTGAATAAGGACAACAAGGTTGAGCAGCGCGCGATCAAGACGGGCGAAGCGATCGGTGATCAGTGGATCGTGAATTCCGGTCTAAATGCGGGCGACCGTGTGATCGTTGAAGGTATCGGCAAGGTCCGCCCTGGTGCGCTCGTCGCTCCGTCTGAAGGCTCTGCCGCGGCTTCCGCTCCCGCCGCCTCTGCCCCGGCTTCAGCTCCTGCCTCTTCCGCAGCCGCTCAGACCGCCTCGCATTAATCGACGGGGGAAATAGAAATGTCTCGTTTCTTTATTGACCGGCCGATTTTTGCATGGGTCATCGCGCTCGTGCTGATGCTGGCTGGCGCGCTGTCGATCTTCACCATGCCGGTGTCGCAGTATCCGCAGATCGCGCCGCCTCAGGTGACGGTGGTCGCGAACTACCCGGGCGCTTCGGCTGAAACGCTGCAGAACACCGTTACTCAGGTGATTGAGCAGCAGATGGTCGGTCTCGACGGCCTGATCTATATGAGCAATGAATCGAACGGCACCGGCCGTATGTCGATGACGCTCACGTTTGCTCCGGGCACGAACGCTGATATCGCTCAGGTTCAGGTGAATAACAAGCTCTCTATGGCTGAAGCCATGCTGCCGGAAGCGGTGACCCGCCTTGGCATCCAGGTGCAGAAGTCCACGGCGAGCTTCCTCATGGTGGTGGGCTTCACCTCCGATGACGGCAGCCTGAACGCGGGTGACCTTGGCGACTATCTGGTGAATACCATTCAGGACCCGGTCTCCCGTATTACGGGGGTCGGTCAGACGACGGTGTTCGGCGCCTCTTACGCCATGCGTGTCTGGCTTGATCCGCATAAGCTCTACGCCTACGGCCTCACGGCAACTGACGTGGTGACAGCGATTCAGGCTCAGAACGCTCAGGTGACGGCCGGCCAGCTTGGCGGTCTGCCTCACCCGAAGGATAAGCCTGTGGAGCTGAACGCAACCATCACGGCGCAGTCCCTCCTGAAGACGGTTCCTGAGTTCCAGCGTGTCATCGTGAAGACTGCCTCTGACGGTACCGTTGTCCGGCTGAGCGACGTGGCCCGCATTGAGCTGGGCCGCCAGTCCTACGATGTGGTTGGTTCCTATAACGGTGTGCCGTCCTCCGGTATCGCGATTTATCTGTCCGCCGGCGCAAACGCTATTCAGACGGCTGACGCGGTGAAAGCGAAGATCACGGAACTGAGCCGCTACTTCCCGCAGCACATGAAGGTCGTTTATCCGTATGAGACGACGCCTTTCGTGAAGGCCGCCATGAAGGAAGTGGTGAAGACGCTGATCGAGGCAATCATCCTCGTGATCATCGTGATGTTCCTCTTCCTGCAGAACTGGCGCGCGACGCTCATTCCGACCGTGGCCGTGCCGGTGGTGTTGCTCGGTACATTCGCCATTCTGAAGGCAACAGGCTTTACGCTCAACATGCTGACAATGTTCGGCCTTGTGCTGGCGATCGGTCTGCTGGTGGACGATGCCATTGTGGTGGTGGAGAACGTCGAGCGTGTGATGCGTGAAGACGGAACCGATGCCAGAACAGCAACGATCAAATCGATGACGCAGATTACCGGGGCACTGGTCGGTGTGGCCATGGTGCTGTCTGCTGTGTTCATCCCGATGGCGTTCTTCGGCGGTTCGACCGGCGTGATTTACCGTCAGTTCTCAATCACGATCGTGTCAGCCATGCTGCTCTCAGTGCTGGTGGCATTGAGTCTGACACCGGCGCTCTGCGCATCGATTCTGAAGCCGATTGACAATAATCACCTGCATAAGGGCGGTTTCTTCGGTGCCTTTAACCGCGGGTTCGAACGCGTGTCGACCTGGGTGCGTGATCTCGTGCTCTGGACGCATCACCACATTGCTCTGACGTTTGTCGGCTACGCCGTCATCTGGGCCTGCGTGATCTTCGGCTTCATGAAACTGCCGGGATCCTTTGTTCCGGATGAGGATCAGGGTTCACTGATGTTCACGGTGCAGACACCTGCAGGCAGCACGCAGGAGCATGTCACGAAGGCTGAAGATGCGATCCGCAATTACTTCCTGAAAACTCGTAAGGATGTAACGGATTCTGTCTTCCAGGTGGCGGGCTTCTCGCTTGCCGGCGGCGGTCAGAATATGGGTCTCGGCTTCGTCAAGCTGAAGGACTGGGCTGACCGTACGGCGGCAGGCACGGATCCGCAGACTGTCGCGCTGAAGGCGAATATCGCGCTCTCGCAGTACAAGGACGCGCAGATCATCTTCTTCGCTCCGCCTGCTATTCCGGAACTCGGTATTGCTGACGGCTTTGATATGTATATCGAAGACCGCGGCGGCCAGGGCCATCAGAAACTGATGGAGGTCCGTAACCAGTTCCTCGGCATGGCTAACCAGGATCCGAGACTGCGTCTCGTCCGTCCGAACGGCATGGAAGATACGCCTCAGTACAAGCTTGAAATGGACCGTGAGAAGCTTCAGTCCTACGGTATTTCGCTGGATGCGGCGAACACGGTGCTTAGCACTGTCTGGGGCGGTTCCTACGTGAACCTCTTCATTGACCGTGAGCGTGTGAAGCGCGTTTACGTGCAGGGCGATCCGGACTACCGCATGGCGGCCGCCGATCTGTCCCAGTGGTACGTGAGAAACAGCTCCGGCGGGCTTGTGCCGTTCTCGGCATTCTCGACCGGCAGCTGGACCTCAGGTTCTCCGCGTCTGGAGCGCTTCAACGCGAATCCGGCCGTGAACATTCAGGGTAACGCGGCTGTCGGCGTTTCCTCCGGTACGGCTATGCAGGCGGTTGAAGAGATCGCGAGCAAGCTCCCGAGCGGGTTCTCGATCGAATGGAACGGCGTTTCCTATCAGGAAAAGATGGCGAGCCAGGCGGCCGCTCCGCTTTACGCGCTGTCTCTGCTCGTCGTGTTCCTCTGCCTTGCCGCACTGTATGAATCCTGGACGATTCCGATCTCCATCATTCTCGTGGTGCCGACAGGCGTGCTGGGCGCGCTTGCGATGACGGCGCTCCTCGGGGGTCACAACGACGTGTACTTCCAGGTGGGCATGCTGACAACAATCGGCCTGGTGTCTAAGAACGCCATTCTGATTGTGGAATTCGCGAAGATGCTTTACGACGCAGGTGAAGACCTGATAACAGCGTCGCTCGATGCCGTGAAGCTGCGCTTCCGCCCGATTGTGATGACGTCACTCGCCTTCGGCCTCGGTGTTGTGCCGCTCGTGCTCGCGCACGGTGCCGGCGCCGGCGCTCAGAACGCAATCGGTATGGCTGTGCTCGGCGGCATTATCACGGGCACGATCCTCTGCGTGGGCTTCGTCCCGATGTTCTACGTGGTGGTGAATCGTCTCTTCCGCACCCGCCGCCGTCAGCTGCCGGAAGATGTTAAAGAGAATGTTCAGGAGAAGTAATTCATGTCTGAAAAAGTTTTTGCTCCGCGTCTCGCGCGCCGGACGTTTTTAGCGGCCAGCGCGGCCTCTGCCGCGCTCATGCTGACAGGCTGCCTGAACCTTGCTCCGCGCTATGAGAAGCCGGCCGCCCCGACTGAAACCAGTCAGGACTGGGCGGTCTCACCCCGGGATGCCGGGGTGAAGGAAGGGGAGCTCGTCACCTGGGATAAGTTCTTCCTCGATGAACGGCTCCGCAAGGTGATTGAACTTGCGCTTGCGAATAATCGCGATCTGCGTCAGTCGATGCTCGAAGTGGAACGCCTGCGGGCGCTCTACCGGGTGTCGCGCGCCGAGCTCTTCCCGACGGTCGGGGCTCAGGCGTCCGCCACGCAGTCGCGCTCTTCGATTGACGCGATCCAG
>OODD01001036.1_pt1 | contig 11406 bp, 8 predicted proteins | sample 1671311 | NCBI WGS metagenome assembly OODD01 (sample SAMN06348143, study PRJEB24527) | human gut metagenome | biome: human gut; feature: ankylosing spondylitis patient; material: feces | host: Homo sapiens | place: China | collected 2015-10 | reverse complement strand
AGCAGCAGATTTACAGTCTGTCCCCATTGGCCACTCGGGAACACGCCCATATTCAATTCGCAGTCTCACAGACTGCCTGTATATATTACCACTGGGGCAAGGGTTTGTCAATGTTTTTTGAGGAAATTTTCTTGCAGGGGACGGAAGTAAGCGAAAAGCCCCGGGATCAAGGCGTCCCGGAGCTTGTTGGAGCTGGTGACAGGAACTGAACATGTTCCGACACTTTTCAAAAAGAAAAAATGCACAAAAAACATACCTTGAAAATGTTCAGGACGCTAAATTATTTCGGAATCCGAAAAAAGTATTGATGTATCCCAAACAGCGTGTTATTCTGTAGACAGTGCTTATTTCATAATCCGAAATAAGTGAAGACGATGGGGTCTGAAAGGAATCACCACTATGAAAAAATCCAGCCTGCGGACAGTAAAGGAGAAGAACCGCCGCCTGATTTTGCGGGCACTGCTCACCGAGGGCGGGCTCTCCCGGATCGAACTGGCAAAACAGACAGGGCTTTCTCCCAGCACCATCACGGCGCTGGTGGGAGAGCTGCTGGCAGAGGGCGTCGTGCAGGAGAGCGGCCTGCGTGCCGCAACGGCAGGGCGCAGCCGTGCCGGACTGACCATCTGTCCGGACTATGGCAGGGTCGTTGTGGTGGATATCGGCCGCAGCCATGCGGTTTTATATCTCTACGACATGGCTTTGCAGTGCGTGTTCCGCACGGTGCTGCCCGATCACGGCGGGGATGGAAACGAGCTGCTGACTTCGATCTCTGATGCGATCTTTCAGGGCTTTTCCATGGAGGAGCTCCACGCAGGCAAGATGAAGAGCATCGGGCTGCTGTTTCAGGACGACACCGAAATCAGCGAGTTCCGCGTGATGTACTCCACCGGTTATACCGCGGCGACCATTTCTCTGCGGGAGGCGCTGTTTACCCAGTTCAAAGTGCCGATCGTGGAGGAATACAGCCGGGTCTATACCGTGAGCCGTGCACTGGCAGAGGCCGGCAAGTCGGTAGGTTCCAACTATGCACACATCGACCTTGGCGACCGGGCCGTGGTGCAGATCGTGCAGAAGGAACAGCCGGTGGCACTGCGCAGCGAGGGACAGGCAGACATCACAGGTCTGCTGCTGCCCGGAGGCGGCTCTCTGCTGGAGCTGGCGCAGAACTTTGAAGCTGCACCGCCCGCTCAGCAGGCGGCAGCGCTGAAAAGTGAGCAAAGCCCGGTGAGCTGCTTTACGGTGCGGCTGAGCAATGTGGCACGGATGCTCTGTTCGCTGTTCGTGATCGAGAAGCTGTATCTCTCCGGCCCGGCGGCTGCAAGCCCGGCGTTCATGCGCGGGGTGGTGCAGAAGCTGAAAAGCCCGGAGATGCGTCCGGTGGTGCTGAACCCGGATCCTGTCCATACGCCTGCCTTTATGGCAACGGATCTGCGTCAGAGCCTACTGTGCAGCACGGACGCCTGAAAATGAAACTTGCCGTGGTTTACGGTGAGAATAAAGGGGGCTTGCCCCCGCAAAAAAAGGAGCAGAACTATGTTACAAGGCATTCTGATCGTTGTGGCATTCCTGGTCGTCGCGGCATTGATGATGACCAAGAAGATCCCTACTCTGCTGGCGCTTCCTTTGATGGCTGTCGTCATCTGCATCATCGCCGGTGTGCCGATGTTCGGCAAAAACGCGGACGGCGCAGAGATCGGCTGGCTGACCACCGTGTTTGAAGCCGGCACCGTCCGTATGGGCAGCGCCATCATGGCAACCATCTTTGGTGCATGGCTGGGTCAGCTGATGAACAAGACCGGCGTTACCGAGAACATCATCAAAAAGAGCGCTGAGCTGGGCGGCGACCGTCCGCTGGTAGTCACCCTGATCATGGTTGTGGCCACCGCTGTCCTGTTCACCACCCTGAGCGGTCTGGGCTCCATCATCATGGTAGGCTCCATCGTGCTGCCCATCCTTATCTCTGTCGGCGTGCCCGCTGCAAGCGCAGCCTGCATCTTCCTGATGGCATTCACCACTGGCCTTGCCTGCAACATTGCAAACTGGAAGAGTTTTGCAAGCATCTTCTCGCTGGACATCGCCGACATTCAGGGCTTTGAGATCTACCTGATGGCAGCGACTGCCATCGCCACCCTCATCATGGTCATCGTGGAGTTCAAGCGCAACGGCATCAAGTTCGCATTCTCCGCTCCCGTGGACAACACAAAGCCCACAAAGCAGCTCACCGGCGTGCGCGGCGGTCTGGCTATGATCACCCCGCTGATCCCCATCGTGCTGGTCGCCTTCCTGAAAGTGCCTGTCACGCCTGCATTCACCGTTGGCATCATCTGGTGCCTGCTCTTCACCTCGCAGAGCTTCAGCAAGGCCATGAACCAGATGACCAAGACCTGCTACGACGGCATCACCGATGCAGGCCCCGCCGTCATCCTGATGGTCGGCATCGGCATCCTGTTCCTGGCTGTCACCAACGCAAGCGTCAAGGAAGTTCTGAACCCGCTGCTGCTGGCCATCGTTCCCACCAGCCGCGTGCCCTACATCATCTTCTTCGCCATTCTGGCACCTCTGGCACTGTACCGCGGCCCCATGAACATGTTCGGCCTCGGCTCCGGCATCGCAGCGCTGATCATTGGTCTGGGCACCCTGAACCCGCTGGCTGTCATGGCTGCCTTCCTGGCGGCTGAGCGCATCCAGTGCGGCGGCGACCCCACCAACACCCAGAACGTCTGGACCGCAAACTTCTGCGAGGTGGACGTGAACACCTGCACCAAGAAGATGCTGCCGTATCTGTGGGCAGTGTCCATCGTCGGCGTCATTCTGGGCGCGATGCTCTACTTCTGAGTTGTTTTCTCCCCCACAAGCCGTCTGCAGCGGGCTGTCCGCAGCCCGCTGCATGGGCGGTCCGAGTATCCCGCGCGTTTGTCGTTCCATCTTCGCGAGATGCTGGGACCGCCCATTCTTATATCCGGATCTGCCCGGGCTCGAAAAGCAGCAAAGAAAAAGGAAAAACAGGAGGTTTTTGCTTTATGAAAGTCCGTATCGGAATTGATGTCGGTGGTACCTTCACCGACGCCGTTGCCATTGATAACGAGACCTTTGAGGTCGTTGGAAGCGTAAAGGTCCCCACCACCCATACCGCTGCTGAGGGCGTTGCTGCCGGCATCGTACAGGTGCTGCACAAGGTCATGGAGCAGTGCGAGATCCGGCCGGAGGATGTCATCTTCATTGCCCACGGCACCACGCAGGCCACCAACGCCCTGCTGGAGGGCGATGTGGCCCCCGTCGGCATCATCACGCTGGGCAGCGGCCTGCAGGGCGCAAAGAGCAAGGGCGATACCACCATGGGGGACATCGAGCTGTCTGAGGGCAAGTACCTGCGCAGTTACAACGAATATGTGGACACCAATACACCGGATCTGGACGGCAGCATCCGCGCGGCTATCCAGAAGCTGCAGGAGCAGGGGGCACAGACCTTTGTTGCCGCCGAGGCCTTCAGCGTGGACGACCCGAAGAACGAGAACCGGGTGGTCGAGATCTGCGGTGAAATGGGCCTGCCTGCCACAGCGACCAACGAGATCTCCAAGCTGTACGGCCTGAAGGTCCGCACCCGCACCGCCGTGATCAACGCCAGCATCATGCCCAAGATGCTGGATGCCGCCACCATGACCGACCAGAGCATCAAAAATGCGGACATCAAGAGCCCGTTGATGGTCATGCGCTGCGACGGCGGCGTGATGACCGTGGACGAGGTGCGCAGCCGCCCCATCCTGACCATCCTCTCCGGCCCTGCCGCAGGCGTTGCCGGTGCTTTGATGTACGAAAAGCTGACCGATGGCCTGTTCTTTGAGGTGGGCGGTACCTCTACCGACATCTCCTGCGTCAAGGACGGCAAGGTGATGATCAAGTACGCCGAGGTGGGCGGCCACAAGACCTACCTGAACAGTCTGGACGTGCGCACCGTCGGCATCGGCGGCGGCAGCATGGTGGAGGTGAAGGACGGCAAGGCCTGCGATACCGGCCCCCGCAGCGCCCACATCGCCGGTCTGGATTATGAGGTGTTCACCGATGCCGACAAGATCCAGAACCCCCGTCTGGTGCCCGTGAGCCCCATGCCCGGCGACCCGGAGTACGCCAGCATCGAGTGCGACAACGGCGTCAGGGTCTGCCTTACCATGTCCGGCGCTGCCAACATTGCGGGCTACGTCAAGCCCGGCGATTATGCCTATGGCAATGTGGAAGCCGCCCGCAAGGCGTGGAAGCCGCTGGCAGACAACATGGGCTGCACCGTGGAAGAAGCTGCCCGCAAGGTGCTGGGCTTTGCCGCCGCCAAAAACAGCAGGGTAGCTGCCCAGCTGATGAAGGACTACCACATGGACCCCCAGCACACCGTGTTCGTGGGCGGCGGCGGTGGCGCTGCCAGCGTGGTGCCGCATCTGGCCGAGACCATGCATCACAAGAGCCGTCTGGCAAAGAACGGCCCGGTCATTTCCACCATCGGCGTGGCATTGGCCATGGTGCGTGATATGGTGGAGCGCAGCGTTTCCAACCCCACCGACAATGACATCATCAGTGTGCGTCGGGAGGCCGAGCAGAAGGCCATCCGGAACGGAGCCGCGCCCGGTTCTGTGGAAGTGACCGTGGAGGTGGATACCCAGCGCAACGTGATCCGCGCCATCGCCGTGGGCGCTACCGAGCTGCGCAGCAAGAACCGCAGCGCCGAAAAACTGACCGAGGACAAGCTGCTGGAACTGGCGGCAGAGAACCTGAGCATGGACCCCAAGGCCCTGCATATCGCAGCCAGAAGCGAGAACATGTGCGCAGTGACGGCGGATAAGGTGGAGAAAAAGCTGTTCGGCCTGATAAAAAAGACCTCTCATCCGCTGCGCCTGATCGACGAAGAGGGGGTCATCCGCCTGCAGAAGGCCAACGCCACGGTGCGTCAGGCCGATATCAGCAGCTGGCGTGATGCGGTCGCCTATATGCTGGAAGAGCTGACCGTCTATAACGATGGCGGCACCAACTACCCCAATGTGTACATCGTGCTGGGCAAGCGCATCATCGACCTGTCCGGCATGTCCAGCGAGGAGCAGATCTACAGCCTTGCCAATGTGGAGCTGAACGGCTACGATGCCAAAACTCCGGTCATTGTGGCTGCGACCTTGCGCATCGATTCCTGACCGACCAAAGGAGGCTGCCATGTCGTCTTATGCACTGCCTTTTCCCGGCCGTGATCTGGCGGAAAAAGAGCTTTCCTACGACCCGTGCTGCCCCCGCATCCCGGAGGCAGACCGCGCCCGCATCGTGGATGCCGCATGGGAAAAAGGCTGCGCCGCGGCAAGGGATGTCTTTGCACAAAGCGGCGGCAGTGCAGACTTTTTTGCCATCTGCAAGGCAAACGGGCTGACGGTGGTGGAGCGGGACATCGACTTTGTTTCCGGCAACCAGCGCTATTTCAGCGACTATGTGGCGGGCAAAAACTGCGTCACCCTCTATCTCAGATCGGTGGACCTGTGGGCGCAGCAGAACAAAATGACCCGCATGGAAGCGGAGAACCTGATCCTCAGCCATGAATATTATCACTTTCTGGAGTGGAACAAGCTGGGCCTGACCAGCCGGGACTATCAGGTGCCCATGATCAGCATCGGCCCGCTCCGTCTGGGCAAGACCGGCATCCGTGCCCTTTCCGAGATCGGCGCACACGGCTTTGCCCATACCTATCATCAATTGTTGGAGGCGCAACATGGAAAGCATTGAATATCTGGGCAGGCAGCTGCCCCTTCTGGGCCACTATGATACTGTTGTGGTGGGCGGCGGTGCTGCCGGTGCCGCAGCCGGCATCCGCTGCGCCATCGACGGGCAGAAGGTCCTGCTGGTGGAAAAGGGGGCGTTTCTGGGCGGCACGGCTTCCCGTGCGCTGGTCTGCCCCATGATGCCCACCTATGTGGAACATCTGGATGTGCTGCACAGGGTAGAGGAGACTCTGAATAAGCACGGCGTCACCACCCGTGACGGCATTACCACAATGATCTGGTTTGCACCGGATCAGCTCAGCGATGCTTTTGAGGAATTGTATGTCAGCAACGGCGGCAGGCTGCTATATGACGCCACACTGGTGGATGCGGTGTGCGAGGACAAGCACATCCGGTACATCGTGGTGATGACCGTGAACGGTCTGCAGGCCATTGCAGCCGGAAACTTTGTGGATGCTACCGGTGATGCTGTGCTCACCCGCATGGCTGGCGTGCCCACCAGCTCCGGCGATGAGAACGGGGACAATCAGGTCAGCAGTCTGCGCTTTATCATGGGCGGCATCGACGTGGAAAAATACCGCGAATATGTGCTGTCTCTGCACGACGAGTTTTCTCCCCTCAAGACCGGCTATTTCTTCGAGTCTGCCATGGTGGCAGGACGCAGCTTCAAGCTGGAGCCCATCTTCCGCGAGGGCGTAGCCGAGGGCCTGCTCACCGAGGAGGACCTGAGCTATTACCAGTGCTTCAGCCTGCCCAATAAGCCCGGCTGCATGGCCTTCAACTGCCCGCATCTCCCCAGCCTGAAGCAGAACACCGATGCACTGGCCCGCTCTGCCGCCATTGCAGAGGGACACGAGAAGATCGGCCGTCTGGTGCGTTTTCTGCAGGCAAAGATGCCGGGCTTTGCGCACAGCTATCTGCTGCAGACAGCGGACATGCTGGGCGTGCGCGAGAGCTGGCGGCTCAAGGGCAACTACCTGCTGACCGAGGAGGACTACACCCGGCAGGCGCGCTTCCCGGATGGTCTGGTCAAGGGGGACTGGTACATTGATGTGCACTCCAACAAAAAGGGACTGTTCCACCAGAACACCTACCAGCACGGCGATTACTACGAGATCCCTTACCGCAGCATGGTCACAGACGAAGCCGAGAACCTGATCGTAGCGGGCCGCTGCATTTCCACCACCTTCCTGATGCAGGCCAGTGTACGCATCCTGCCCACGGTCATTGACATGGGCGATGTAGCGGGTAGCGCCTGCACGCTGGCGCACACCACCGGTCAGCCGCTGTGCAGACTGGATGGCAGCAAGCTGCGCCGGTTTGAACCGACCCCATTGCCGCAAAAGTGAAAGCGCCGGGTGTGCCCGTCTTTGCCGAAGGGCTGAAAGTGCGTGCCGCGCAGCGGCACAATGACATAAAAAATCCCACCAGATGACGATCTTCGCCGTTTCTGGTGGGATTTTCTTGTGGGGAGCTGCTGTGCCGACAGAGACGAACCTGCCAATCTGTCGCACTTTCCGGGTGTTTCACAACGCATAGAAAAGCAAAAATCCCACGATACACGCCGCTATTCTAACGGTATATCGCAGGATCTTTCTTGGAGCTGGTGACAGGAGTTGAACCTGCAACCCACTGATTACAAATCAGTTGCGCTGCCATTGCGCCACACCAGCTTATTCAGGACGGCAGAAGATCGCCGTCCTGAAATAGGATAGCAGAAATCGTGCAGATTGTCAATATCCATGCGGGAAACTTTGTCACGGCAGATCCTGCCGGCCCGAAACGCTGCAGTTCAAAACGAACTTGAGGGGCTTTTGGATTTCCCTCTTGCAAATTTTGATTTTGGTGTTATGATACGAGAAGATACAGGATGTGTAAAATGAATCCTGCACATGGCAACAATATCTTTTTTACATGAAATGGGAGGGCGCTCCATGTACGTGGACTGGGAATATTATAAGATCTTCTACTATGTGGCAAAGTATCAGAACTTTACCAAGGCCGCGCGGGTGCTGGGCAGCAATCAGCCCAACATCACCCACGCCATGAATCGGCTGGAAAGCCAGCTGAATTGTGTGCTGTTCATCCGCTCCAACCGCGGCGTTACCCTGACGCCGGAAGGGGAACTGCTCTATTCCCGCATTGCATCGGCGGCGGTGCAGATCCAGGATGCGGAGGAAGAGCTGAGCGCCAGCGCTACGCTGGAACACGGAGCCATCAGCATCAGTGCCACCGAGACGGCCCTGAACATCTATCTTTCGGAGAAGCTGCGCGCCTTCCACACCGAGTACCCCGGCATCCGGCTGCGCATTTCCAACCACTCCACGCCGCAGGCCGTGCAGGCTGTGAAAAACGGCGAGGTGGATTTTGCCGTTGTATCCACCCCGGCAGAGGTGGACGGCAGCTTGAAAATGGTAGAACTGAAAGCATTCTACGAGGTGCTGGTGGGCGGCAGGACATTTACGGCCCTTGCCAGCCAGAACCTGAGTTTGAAGGAGCTGAAAAATTATCCGCTGATCTCGCTCAGCGATACAAGCATGACCCGCAGCTTCTACAGACAGTTCTTTCTGGAGCATGGCGCGGTGCTGAAGCCGGACACCGAGGCCGCCACCACTGACCAGATGCTGACATTGGTCAAAAGCGAACTGGGCATTGCGTTTGTGCCGGAACCCATGGCAAAAGAACTGCTGGAACGCGGGGAGCTGGTGCAGCTCCATCTGCAGGAGATCATCCCGGAGCGCAGCATCTGTCTGGTGTATGACCGCCACCGCCCGCTGAACACGGCGGCGCGCAAGTTCCAGCAGATGCTTACAAAGTCTGCCATCGGCAGGCCGGTATCCCAGTAATGCAGCATGCGGCAAAAGCTGTCCGTGCAAAAAAACAGGGTGATGCCCTGCACAAGTGCAGAGACATCACCCTGAACGGCGGCTGTTATTCCTCGGCAGCGGCCTTGGATTCATTTACGAATGCGGCGATCTTGTCCACCTGGATCTCGGCCACGGCACGGCCGGTGTCGTAAACACGGCGCAGCTGGGCTGCATCGCGCTCCATGGAGCCGATCTCCAGCGGGATGGGCGGGCGGATGACGAAGGCTTTGCCCGTCTGTTCCAGCATGGAAACATGGGCAAGGGTCTCGTTGTAGCGCTCGTGGCGGTCGGCCACGGCATCCACGAAGGCCGGGTAGCGCAGGTAACGCGCCCGGATGACGGGCAGCATCTTGTTTTTCTTCTTCACAAAGCCCTTGGGCTGGGTCAGCACGATCAGGTTGCGCTTGTAGCCGATGGACTCAAAGAACCGCACCGGGATGGAATCTGCAATGCCGCCGTCCAGCAGCTGGTAGTGGCCGATCTTCACGATCTTTGAGGCCAGCGGCATGGAGGCCGATGCCTGCATCCACTGGATGTCCTCGGCGTCGCCGGTGCGGCACTTGTGATAGATGGGGTCGCCGGTGCGAACATCGGTGCACACCACAAAAAAGTCCATGGGGTTCTCCCGGAAAGCCTTGGAGTCAAAGATGTCCAGCTTTTCCGGTACGGTGTGGTAGCAGAACTGCTCGCTGTACAGGTTGCCGGTGCGCAGCAGGTTGCCAAAGCTGGCATAGCGCTTATCGGTGCAGTATTCCGTGTTGTAGCGGATGGTGCGCCCGATCTGGTGCGACTTATAGTTGCAGCCGAACACTGCACCGGCAGAAACGCCGATGGCACCGTCCAGCACGATGCCGTGCTCCATCAACACATCCAGAACGCCGGCGGTGAACATTCCGCGCATGGCGCCGCCTTCCAGCACAAGTCCAGTTTTCATACAGCTCTCCCTCTCCGCAGTACCGGCACACAGCTGCCGGACAACCCTTTATACTAATTCTAGTATACTCAATTCTGCAAAAAGTACAAGGGCCGAAAGGGCTGAACTTTGGCAAGAAAAGCTCTTGCCAAAGCAGGATGCATCCGGTATACTATATGAAATAAAAAACATGTGTGCCGGAGAGTGCACGGAGATGGAAAATAGACTTGGAGGAACTGGTTCGCTATGAAGATGCTGGAAGAACGTATCCGCAAGGATGGTATTGTACGCGAGGGCAACGTGCTCAAGGTAGACAGCTTTATCAACCACCAGATGGATATTCCGCTGTTCCGTGAAATGGCAAAGGAGTGGAAGCGCCTGTTTGCCGGCAAGACCATCAACAAGGTGCTCACCATCGAGGCCAGCGGCATCGGCATTGCAGCCGTGGTGGCAAGCGAGTTCAATGTGCCGGTGGTGTTCGCCAAAAAGTCTATGAGCATCAATCTGGACTACGATAACTACGAGACCAAGATCCAGTCCTTCACCCACAAAAAGATCTACAACGTCATCGTCTCCAAAAAGTTCCTCACGGCAGAGGATCATGTGCTGATCATTGACGACTTCCTTGCCAACGGCTGCGCTCTGATGGGCCTGCTGGATCTGGCCAAGGAAGCCGGCGCCACCGTGGAAGGCATCGGCATCGCCGTGGAAAAGGGCTTCCAGCAGGGCGGCGAGCTGATCCGCAGCAAGGGCATTCAGCTGGAAAGCCTTGCCATCGTGGACTCCATGAACAGCGAGACCGGCGAGATCGTCTTCCGCGACCAGCCGCACCAGAATTGAACAAAAAGACGTTGCATTTTAACGTGCGCTGTGATATAATATGAATGAGAAAAGCGCAGGCTTTTCAATCTTCGCAGAAGATGACGAGTGACGGTTCTGACTCGTCGGTAAAATAAAACGTGACCGAGTGAAGATGATGTGTGACGGTTCTGACACATCGGTAAAATAAAAATTGACCGGGCGAAGAAATCAAGCGGGGTCAACTGAAAAGGTTGGCTCCGCTTTTTTGTATAAAAAGGAACGAAAATGGAATTTGATGTAAAAATTTATCAGCTTTCGTCGGATTTTCAGAAGGACTATCCGACCGGACGCTATCCGGAACTGATGTGCAAAAAAGGCCGGCCATACAGCTGCCTGCTGGTCGATCTGCATCAGGACTATTTTATCTGCATTCCGTATCGCTCCTCCATCCAGCACAATAACGCATTTCTTTTTCGGGGAACACAGCGTTCCCGGAGAAGGTCGGGGCTGGATTATTCCAAAATTGTTCTGATCAGTGACGAACGCTATTTTGATCAGGCAAAGGCCGTGGTGGATCAGGACGAGTATACGGAGACTCTGAAAAATATCAAGCGGATCGTAGGCGAAGCGGTGGACTATGTGGATACTTACATAAACCATGTCACAGGAAAAAGGCCGCTGCATCTGCGAGAGTATCAGCGAAAATATCAGTATTCGACACTTCCGTATTTTCACGACATTATGGGTATCTGACGAAAAAGAGACCGCTCCGGCGGTCTCTTTTCTGTAACAAAAGTTTACGCTCCGTCAAAGCTGTCACCGTCTGCGGGCAGGTCTGCGGCGGTCTGGGCGGGACCGGCATCCGCTTCCGGCTCGGCGGCGCGGGGGATACCTTTGTACACCAGCGTCTGTTCCAGCACCTCGGCGCACACGGGGGCCGAAAGACTGCCGCCGGCAGTGGTCCAGCTGTGGGGCTCATCCAGACAGACCAGGCACAGAAACTGAGGGTCATCGATGGGGGCCACAGCCACAAAGCTGGCAATGCGGGCTTTTTCGTCGGCGCTGTCCAGCTTCTGGCTGG
>OODD01001035.1_pt1 | contig 11410 bp, 7 predicted proteins | sample 1671311 | NCBI WGS metagenome assembly OODD01 (sample SAMN06348143, study PRJEB24527) | human gut metagenome | biome: human gut; feature: ankylosing spondylitis patient; material: feces | host: Homo sapiens | place: China | collected 2015-10 | reverse complement strand
ATGGTTCTCTCCTGTCTGAGAGTATACTGTTGCAATGTAAAATCCAAAATCCGCGGAATGTAAAATCCGTGTAAAAGTAAGAAAAATGTAAAAATAAAGTGTATGGATACGCTGCCGCGCAGGTTTCTTTCCGGCAAAGGAAAAAGAAAGAGCGGCTGTATTGTTTTTTAGGAATTATTCTATTATAATAAAAGGAAAGAATGCTGTGCCCGCCCGGCGGAATGGCGGTGCTGCACGGCAAAAGGGAGCACAGGAGGAAACAAGGATGGGCACATTCAATGTCTCGCTCAAAACGCTGACCGACCGTGTCAGTATGGAAGTTGTCTATACGCCAAAGGAACTGGATCAGATCTGTGTGGAGATCGCCGAGGTCAACCGTCCTGGTCTGTTTCTGGCGGGTTATTACGATTATTTTGATAAGCTGCGCCTGCAGATCATGGGTCTGGCAGAGATGAACTTTCTGTCCGGCCTTTCGGCCGAAAAACGCTACGAAGCACTGGATCAGCTGTTTCGTCAGCAGCCACCGGCTGTTATCGTCTGCCGCAGCGAGGAGTTGACTCCCTTCCCGGAAATGCAGGAACTGGCCCAGAAGCATGGCGTAGCGCTGCTGCGCTCCAACGAGACGACCTGTACGCTGATGGGCAGCCTGATCAGTGTGCTGAATCTGGAACTGGCACCCCGCATCACCCGGCACGGCGTGCTGGTGGAGGTGTATGGCGAGGGCATCCTGATTTTGGGCGACAGCGGCATCGGCAAAAGTGAGCTTGCCATCGAGCTGGTCAAGCGCGGCCACCGTCTGGTAGCAGACGATGCTGTGGAGCTGCGCAAGGTGTCCAACCGCCAGATCATGGGCACCGCACCGGAAAACATCCGCCACTTTATTGAGCTGCGAGGCATTGGCATCGTCAATGTGGCCCGTGTGTACGGCGTTGGTGCGGTCAAACTGAGCGAAAGTCTGGATCTTGTTGTTCAGCTGGAGACATGGGACCCCACCAAAAACTACCAGCGCACCGGTCTGGAAAACGAATACTATGACATTCTGGGCGTCAGCATCCCCAGCACCAGCATTCCGGTCTCGCCGGGCCGCAATCTGGCTGTCGTGCTGGAAACTGCCGCCATCAACAACCGCCAGAAAAAGATGGGCTACAATGCAGCGCGTGAGCTGCTGATCCGTCTGGGTCTGGATGACAAAATGGACTGATTTAGGAGCTACCCACTATGGAACGATTCAAACAGAAGCTGCAGCAGGCAGGCATCCCGTTCCGGGAGAATGAGCCGCTTGCGGCACACTGTACCTTTAAGATCGGCGGCCCTGCACAGCTGTTCGTGCAGCCGCAGACAGAACAGCAGCTTTGCAGTGCGGCAGCGCTGTGCAAAGAACAGGCTGTCCGCTATTATCTGCTGGGCAACGGCAGCAATATCCTGTTTGCGGACGAGGGTTTTGCCGGTGTGGTGATCGACATTTCTGCACTGGGCAGCGATATTGCCGTTGAAGGCAATCTGCTGACAGCCGGTGCGGGCGTCCGGCTCGCAGCCCTGTGCAGGGCTGCGCTGGAACACGGCCTGTCCGGTCTGGAATTTGCCTACGGCATCCCCGGCACGGTGGGCGGTGCAGTGTATATGAATGCGGGTGCCTATGGCGGCGAAATGAAAGATGTCCTCACCGTGGTGCGGTATCTGACCGCAGAAGGAGAGGTCGTGCAGGCATCGGCAGCAGAGCTGGATCTGAGCTACCGCCACAGCATTTTTGAAGAAAATGGCGGCTGCATCCTTTCGGCGCAGTTTGCTCTGCAGCCCGGGAACGCAGCGGACATCCGTGCAAAAATGGATGAACTGATGGCAAAGCGTGTGGACAAGCAGCCGCTGGATAAGCCCAGCGCCGGCAGCACCTTCAAACGCCCGGCAGGTGCTTTTGCAGCTGCACTCATCGACCAGTGCGGCCTGCGCGGTTTTCGTCACGGCGGTGCCGCCGTCAGCGATAAGCACTGCGGCTTTGTGGTCAACCTCGGCGGTGCCACCTGTGCTGATGTGCTGGCTCTCTGCGATGAAGTGCGTGCCATCGTGAAGGAAAAGACCGGCTATGAACTGGAAAAAGAGATCCGTGTTGTGAAATAAAAAAATATTGGGCAAGATAAAAGGAGCGGGATATCAATTATGGAGCTGTTGATCGTCAGCGGACTTTCCGGCGCAGGCAAATCGGTCGCCATGAACGCGCTGGAGGATATCGGCTTTTTCTGCATCGATAATGTTCCGGCCGGACTGCTGCCCAGCATCACTGCGTTCTCGGAAGCAGGCGACAGCCAGCTGGAGCGGGTGGCACTTTCTATGGATGTGCGCGGCTGCCGCACCAGCGAGGAGATCGAGCAGGCGCTTCATAAACTGGACGAGCAGGGGATCCTGTATAAGGTCCTGTTTCTGGATGCCCCGGATGATGTGCTCATGCGCCGCTACAGCGAGACCCGCCGCCGTCATCCCATCAGCATTTCGGAGGGCATTTCCACGCGGGAGGCCTTTGCAAAGGAACGCAAGATTTTGAAGCCGCTGCAGGAGCGTGCAGACTATACCATCAATACGGCACTGCTCTCTACTGCACAGAACAAGGAGCGCATCTGCGACCTGTTTGTGAAAAATGGCGGAGCAAAAAGTGCAATGCGCCTGACCGTGATGTCCTTTGGCTTCAAGTTTGGCATTCCGCCGGAAGCAGACCTTGTGCTGGACGTGCGCTGCCTGCCCAATCCTTTCTATGTCCCGGAGCTCAAGCACAAGACGGGACTGGATCAGGAAGTGGTGGACTTTGTCATGTCGCACCCGGAAGCGCAGGAGCTGCTCAAGCGCTACGAAAGCTTTTTGCAGTATGCACTGCCGCTTTACGTCAAGGAGGGCAAAAGCCAGCTGACCATTGCGGTGGGATGTACCGGCGGCAAGCACCGCTCCATTACATTTGCGCGTAAGATCGCGGAGTATTGTACGGCACTCGGCTACGAGCCGGGCGTGCAGCATCGTGATGCCATGCGTTGACAGAATTGAGGAAATATGAGTAGTTTTGCGTCCCGTGCGCGGGAGGAGATCGCTGCACGCAGCATCCAGAAGGATTGCTGTGTGCGTGCGGCGGCCTATGGCATTGCCTGCTTTGCCAAATATTTTGATGCCAGGGGCCTTGTGGTGCAGACCGAACAGCAGGAGACGGTGCAGGCGGCCCAGCAGCTGTTTGCCCGCTGCGGCGTGCAGGGCGAAATTTTGCAAAAGCAGCGGCCCAGCGGTGTTTTGTACGAGTTCAACATCCGTGCGCCGGAGCAGGTGGCCCGGATGCATGAGCTGTTCGGCCCCCCCGGCAGTGAACCCAGCCTGCAGATCGATCCCCGCCTTATCCGCTGCCAGACCTGCGTCAGTGCGTACATTGGCGCAGCTTTTTTGTGCAGTGGAACGGTCATTGACCCGCAGAAGGAATATAATCTGGAGTTTCTTACCTCCCGCACCAACCTTGCACGGGACTTTGAAGCATTGCTGGCAGAGCATGAGTTTGCACCGCACCGCACCCGGCGCAACGGTGTGAACCTGATCTACGTTAAAACGGGAGCCAATGTAGAACGGCTGCTCAGCTTTATGGGGGCAGTGAATGCCGCTGAGGAGATGCACGCACAGAAGGCGTTCAAGCAGGTGCGCAACCAGACGAATCGTCAGACCAACTGCGACACCGCAAACCTCGGCAAAACGGCCCGCGCCAATGCGCAGACGCTGAAGGCGATCCGATTTCTGGAAGAGCAGGATGCCCTTTCCACCTTGCCGGAGGTGCTGCAGCAAGCTGCCGCCAAACGGATGCAGTACCCGGACCTTTCGCTCACGGCACTGTGCGGCTGCTTTGAGCCTGCGGTGAGCAAATCCGGCCTGTCGCACCGGATGAAGAAACTGGAGGCGTTGGCCGAAAATCTGCGGAAGAATCTGGAACAGGAGGCACAGCGTGAGCGAGATCAGTGAGAACAACCGTCTTGGAAGGGACTTCGTTCATCTGCACATCCATACGGAATACAGCCTTCTGGACGGGGCCTGCCGCATCGACCAGCTGATGGAGCGCGTAAAAGAGTGCGGGCAGACCGCCATTGCCTGCACAGACCATGGCGTTATGTACGGCTGCGTGCAGTTTTACAAGGCGGCTAAAAAGGCGGGCATCAAGCCTATTATCGGCTGCGAAGTCTATGTTGCCACCCGCACCCGCTTTGATAAGGTGAACAAGATCGATGGCAATAACCATCTGATCCTGCTGTGCAAAAATGAGACCGGCTACAAAAACCTTATCAAAATGGTATCGGCCTCTTTTGTGGAGGGCTTTTACTCCAAGCCCCGCATCGATAAGCAGCTGCTGGAGCAGTATCACGAGGGACTGATCTGCCTGTCTGCCTGTCTGGCCGGTGAGATCCCGCAGGCCATTCTGGCAGGCGACTATGAGCGTGCCAAAACCAGCGCCTTGTGGTACCGCGACCTGTTCGGCGAGGGCAACTATTACATTGAGCTGCAGGATCACGGACTGAAAGAGGACAACATCGTTCTGCCGCAGCTCATCAAGCTTGCGCGGGAAACAGGCATCCCCATGGCAGCCACCAACGACTCTCACTATCTGCGCAGGGAGGATGCCAAGATGCAGGGCATCCTGCTGTGCATCCAGACCGGCAAGACCATTCAGGATGCGGATAAAATGGAGTTCCAGACCGACGAGTTCTATGTCAAAACGACAGACGAAATGTATGATCTGTTCTCCATGGTGCCGGAAGCCTGCGAAAATACGGCCAAAATTGCGGAACAGTGCAGCTTTGATTTTGATTTCGGGCACACCAAGATCCCCTATTATAAAGCACCGAACGGGATGGATAATCAGGCGTTTTTTGAAAAGCTCTGCTGGGAGGGTCTGGAACGCCGCTATGGGCCTGATGTACCGCAGGCCAACAAAGACCGTCTGAGCTACGAGATCGGCGTGGTCAAAAAGATGGGCTACACAAACTACTACCTCATCGTGTGGGACTACGTCAACTACGCCAAGAGTCAGGGCATTCCGGTGGGCCCGGGCCGCGGCTCCGGCGCAGGCAGCATTGCGGCTTACAGTGTGGGCATCACGGATATCGACCCCATCCGCTATAATCTGATCTTTGAACGCTTTTTGAACCCGGAGCGTGTCAGCATGCCGGACTTCGATGTGGATTTCTGCTACGAACGCCGACAGGAAGTCATTGATTACGTCAACCGCAAATATGGTGCTGACCATGTGGCGCAGATTGTCACCTTCGGCACCATGGCAGCCCGCAACGCCATCCGCGATGTCGGCCGTGTAATGGGGATCCCGTATCAGCAGGTGGATGCGGTGGCAAAGCAGGTCCCCATGGAACTGAAAATGACCCTGAAGCGCGCGCTGGAGGTCTCGACAGAGCTGAAGCGGATGTACGACACCGATCCGCAGGTCACGGAGCTGATCGACACGGCCCTGAAGGTGGAGGGAATGCCCCGCCATGCATCCACGCATGCGGCGGGCGTCGTCATTACCCCGGAGCCTACGGACTACTATCTGCCACTGGCCACCAATGATGGTCTGCCCGTGACCCAGTTCAACATGACCGAGATCGAGGAGCTTGGACTTCTGAAGATGGACTTCCTCGGTCTGCGTACCCTGACGGTCATCCGCGATGCGGAAATTGCCGTGCAGAAGCACGACCCGGAATTTTCCGTCCAGAAGCTGGACTATGACGACCCGGACACCTACAGGATGCTGGGGCAGGGCGATACCGAGGGCGTGTTCCAGCTGGAATCTTCCGGCATGAAGCAGGTCCTGGTGGGCCTGCAGCCGCAGAACCTTGAAGATGTCATCGCTCTCATCAGCCTGTACCGTCCCGGCCCCATGGACTCCATCCCGACCTATCTGCGCAACCGCCACGAGCCGGATAAGATCAGCTACAAGACCCCGCAGCTGGCGCACATTCTGGACGTGACCAACGGATGCATCGTGTATCAGGAACAGGTGATGCAGATCTTCCGTGAGCTGGCAGGCTTCTCGTTCGGGCAGGCAGACAATGTCCGCCGTGCCATGAGCAAAAAGAAACATGCTGTCATGGAGGCAGAGCGTGAGCACTTTGTGCACGGCTGCACCGACCCCGGCAACGAATGCCCGGGCTGTGTGGCAAACGGCATTTCGGAAAAAGTGGCAAATGAGATCTACGACGAAATGTCCAGCTTTGCCTCCTATGCATTCAACAAAAGCCACGCTGCCTGCTATGCCTATGTGGCATTTCAGACAGCCTATCTCAAGTGCCATTACCCCAGCGAATTCATGGCTGCATTGCTGACCAGCGTGCTGGACAACACCGATAAAGTCATCGAGTACTCCGGTGAGTGCGCACGGCTTGGAATTAAGGTGCTGCCGCCGGACGTGAATGTTTCAAACGGCGGATTTACGGCAGATGACAACGGTCAGATCCGTTTTGGACTGAACGCGGTCAAGAACGTGGGCCGCAACCTTATTGAGAATGTGGTCAGAGAGCGGCAGAATAAGCCCTACACCAGCTTGTACGATTTCTGCAAGCGGATGCATGGCACAGAACTGAACCGCCGGGCGGTCGAAAGCCTGATCAAGGCCGGTGCCTTTGACCATATGGGCAGCAACCGCCACAGTCAGGTGGAGGCGGTGGAAGGCATTTTGAAAAGCATCGAAACAGACTCCCGCCGCAATCTGGACGGCCAGCTGGATCTGTTCTCGGTCATGAGCGGGGAAGCGCAGGACGAAGCATCTGCGGACAGCTATGAGATCAAACAGCTGTCGGAATACAGTCACAAGGAGCTGCTGCAGCAGGAAAAGGATGTCAGCGGCCTGTACCTGTCCGGCCATCCGCTGGACGCCTACCGTGAGCAGTCGGCGCGGATCGCGTCCCACTCCATCAAGGATCTGACCGGCGAGGATGCCCATGTGAAGGACGGCGAAAGGGTGCGCATCGTGTGTGCAGTGGTAAAAAGCCGCATGATGACCACCAAGTCCAACAGCATGATGGCCTTTACCAGTGTGGAAGACCTGACCGGTACGATGGAGGTGATCGTGTTCCCCAGAGTGCTGGACACCTTCCGCGATTCGCTGCACGAAAACGCGGTCGTCGTGATCGACGGCAAACTTTCTGTGCGAGAGGACGAAGCCTCCAAGCTGCTGGCAGAGAGTGTTGTCCCCATTGAAAGCTATGATCCCTCCCGGCCGGACAAGGGCCGCCCGGACCCGATGCGGAAGGCTGCAAAAAAACTCTATATCCGTGTGCCGTCCCGCAGCAGCAGGGAATATGCAAAGGTGGTAAATCTTCTGCATATTTTCGATGGAGATATGCCGGTGCTTCTGTACCTGATGGACACCAAGCAGTATCTGCAGGTGCCGCGTCATCTTTACACTTCCGGCCATCCGCTGCTGTTTGAAGAACTGGAAAGACTGGTCGGCGCAGACAATATTGCAACAAAATGACATTTCTGTGCACGAATCTTAACAGGCAGAATGTTTTCAAAACGGAGCGTTTGTGTTATAATGATTCAAGGCAAGTGAAGTGCTCTGAGCAGCGTTGAAATGGAGAGCGCTGTGATATTACTGGGTAAATGAAGACAAAATTGGAGGGAATCTCTCGTATGGAAAAGCAGATCAAAACGATTGGTGTGTTGACAAGCGGCGGTGATGCTCCCGGCATGAACGCTGCTGTGCGCGCCGTAGTCCGTACCGGCCTGCATAAGGGTTACCGTATGATCGGCATTCAGCGCGGCTATAACGGCCTGCTGAACGGCGAATGCTTTGAAATGAACCTGCGCAGTGTCTCGAACATCATTTCTGCAGGCGGTACGATCCTTTACACTGCCCGCTGCCTGGAGTTCAAGACCAAGGAAGGTCAGGACAAGGGTGCCGAGAAATGCCGCGAGCTGGGGATCGATGCACTGGTGGTCATTGGCGGTGATGGTTCTTACCGCGGCGCTCGTGAGCTGGCCCACCGCGGCATCCCGATGATCGGCCTGCCCGGCACCATCGATAACGATATTTCCTGCACGGATTATACCATCGGCTACGATACTGCGATGAATACCGCGCTGGAAATGATCGATAAGCTGCGCGACACCACCCAGAGCCATGACCGCTGCAGTGTGGTCGAGGTCATGGGCCGCAATGCCGGTTACATTGCACTGAACGTGGCCATCGCTTCCGGTGCTATGGCTGTTCTGCTGCCGGAGAAAGAGTTCGACATGCAGCGCGATATTCTGGATAAGATCGCAGAGACCCAGAAGACCGGCAAGCGTCATTTCATCATCATCGTGGCCGAGGGCGTCGGCCATGCGCAGGAGATCGCAAACGAGATCCAGGCCCGTACTGGCATTGATTCCCGTGCAACGATTCTGGGTCATGTCCAGCGCGGTGGTTCTCCCACCCTGCGTGACCGCGTGAATGCGTCTGCAATGGGCTATCACGCTGTCTGTCTGCTGGAGCAGGGCAAGTATAACCGTATCGTTGGCATGAAAGGCGAAAAGCTGGTGGACTATCCGGTGGATGAAGCCCTTGAAATGACCAAGACGCTTGACCCGGTGCTGCTGGACGTTTGCAACACCATTTCTATCTGATATTTATAAAGTCAATACCATGGAGCTGTTCTCTCGAGGGATCGGGAGGACGGCTCTTTTTTATGGCGTGAACGGAGGAACGTGCTCACATTCTCCATTGCAGATTTGACCGAGAAAGTCTCTTGTAATTGCTGAAAATCCAATGAAAGACGCAGCAAAAATAATGCGATAATGCGTATTAAATTTACGCTATTCAACAAAGAGTATCCCCGCTGGATTGATTATAAATCAACCGAAAGAGTAAAATGAAACCGATTTCAACTGTGATGGATAAATGATCTATACAAACCGTATTCCTTTGCAGAGGGCGGAAAAATGTGGTATACTAACAAAAATGAAGCCTGTGCTGCAGCATCGTCCAGCCAACAAGTCTGGAATGCAGCGCAGGAAAAGTCGGAGAGCGGGAGAGTGGATTTTTTGGAGTTGGAACAGGCAAAGCAGCGCGTGGAAGAGTTGCGAACGATCATTGAAAAAAATAATCGTCTTTATTATGATCAGGATGCGCCGGAACTGGAAGATTTTGAGTATGATGCCCTGACCCGGGAGCTGAAAGCGCTGGAAGCACAGTTTCCACAGCTGGTAACGGCATCGTCTCCTACGCAGAAGGTGGGCGGTACCGCCAGCAGCAAACTGCCTAAGGTGACCCACACGGTCAAAATGGAGAGCCTTCTGGATGCTTTTTCGTATGATGAACTGCGCGACTTTGACCGCCGTGTGCGCGAAGCAGGCGCAAAACCGGAGTATGTGGTCGAGATCAAGATCGATGGTCTTTCCTGCAGCTTGGAATATGAGAATGGTGAGCTGGTTCGTGCCTCCACCCGCGGCGATGGCGTAGTAGGCGAAGACGTTACAGCCAATGTCCGTGCCATCCGCAGCATTCCCAAAAAACTGAAGAATGCACCAGAGTTTCTGGAAGTGCGCGGTGAAGTGTATATGCCGCACGGAGCGTTCCAGAAGCTCTGCGCAGAGCAGGAGCTGCAGGGCGCTGCGCCTTTCAAAAATCCGCGCAATGCTGCTGCCGGTTCCCTGCGTCAGAAGGATGCCAAAATAACCGGCAGCCGGGGGCTTTCTATTTTTATTTTTAATGTGCAGCAGATCCGCGGTAAAACCCTCACAAAGCATTCGGAAAGTCTGGACTATCTCAAGAGTCTGGGGTTGCCGGTGTCGCCGCGTTATCATGTGGTGCATGATATTGAGCAGGCCATTGCAGAGATCGAGCAGATCGGGCAGAACCGTGCAAAGCTGGACTTTGATATGGATGGTGCTGTTATAAAAGTGAACAGCTTTGCACAGCGTGATTTGATGGGCTCCACCAACAAATTTCCGCGCTGGGCGATCGCTTTCAAGTATCCGCCGGAGGTCAAAGAAACTACGCTGCGCAGCATTGAGGTCGCAGTGGGCCGCACCGGTGTGCTGACGCCGACTGCCTGCTTTGACCCCGTATTTCTGGCAGGTACCACGGTTGCCCGCGCAACGCTGCACAATGAAGATTTTATCCATCAGTTTGGTCTTTGCATCGGCGATACCATTCAGGTGCGCAAGGCTGGCGATATCATCCCGGAAGTGATCGGTGTCACCCGCCATGCAGAGGATGCGCAGCCCTACGAAATGCCAACCGTCTGTCCTTCCTGCGGCGCACCGGTCGTTCATCTGGAAGATGAAGCGGCTCTGCGCTGTGTGAACCCCGAATGTCCGGCACAGGCTCTGCGCAATATCATCCACTTTGCATCCCGGGATGCTATGGATATTGAGGGCCTTGGCACGGCTGTTGCCACTCAGCTGGTTGAAAAGGATATGGTGCATTCTGCTGCGGATATCTACACTCTGACCCGGGAACAGCTTTTGACGCTGGACAAATTCAAGGAGAAAAGTGCAGAAAATCTTTTGAGCGCGATCGAACGCTCCAAGCAGAATAATCTGGATAAGCTTTTGTTCGGTTTTGGCATCCGCAACATTGGTGACAAGGCAGCAGCTCTGCTGGCGGAGCATTTTGGAACATTGCAGGCCCTCCGGGAAGCCACCGTGGAGAAGATCAGCGAAATCGACGGATTTGGCGGCGTGATGGCACAAAGCGTAGTAGAATTTTTTGCAAAAGAAGGCACCACCGATCTTGTGCACCGCTTGGCAGATGCCGGCTTGAACATGCAGTGGAAGGGTGAACCGAAAGGCGATAAGCTGGCAGGCAAAACGCTGGTGGTCACGGGTACGCTGGAATCGCTTTCCCGCAACGAAGCCGAGGCTCTGATCGTGAAAAATGGCGGCAAGGCCAGCGGCTCCGTCTCCAAAAAGACGGCTTACGTTGTGGCTGGTGCTGCGGCGGGTTCCAAGCTGACGAAGGCACAGACACTCGGGATCCCCGTTCTGACCGAGGCAGAATTTCTGGCAATGCTTCGGGATGAAAATACCTGACAACGAGACAGGCGATCCTTTTCGGGAAAGCCTGTCTCATTTTTTGCAGGGGCTGTTTTGCAGCAGTTCGGGCTTGTTTCTTTTGTGCCGGACGAGGGGAGAGAGTGGCGCAGAGTCCGTCTCTTCATCCTCCCTTCACAGTTCATTTGAAAAAAGTGCTTTTTCTTTCCGGCGTTTCATGCTATAATAATATTCAAACACGGCTTTGGGGCCGTCGCCGCCTGCTTTGGCAGTGCGGCAGGATAGGGCAGATCAGACGGTGTATCGTTCTGCCGGGGCAGTGCCCGCAACAGAGGGCGGGCGGGAAAATCAAAAAGAGAGGCGAATTGAGATGTTGGATATGATCAAGTGCAGCACCGGCGGTGCATACTATGCCCGCGGGGAGTGGGTG
>OODD01001034.1_pt1 | contig 11429 bp, 9 predicted proteins | sample 1671311 | NCBI WGS metagenome assembly OODD01 (sample SAMN06348143, study PRJEB24527) | human gut metagenome | biome: human gut; feature: ankylosing spondylitis patient; material: feces | host: Homo sapiens | place: China | collected 2015-10 | reverse complement strand
ACCTCACGTTTATCAAAGGCTTCAAGTTTTCTATAATTATCTTCTATCTGCTTTGAGTAAATTTTTAATATTTCTTCCCGTGTTCTCTCCCCAATAATATTTTTCATCTTTAAAACTATATCATTATAATCATCTTGATTAAATATATATTCATACTTATTTATTAAGTCTGTATTTCCTCTAATTGCAGAACACAGCACAATAGTTTTACATGCCATTGCTTCCATAAGTGCAACTGGCAATCCCTCTTGGAGCGATGGAAAAATAAATATATCTGCACTTTTACATAGTTCCAATACATCTGTTCTAAATCCCAGAAGTGTAACTTGATTCTGAAGATTCATATCTGAAATTAAATTTTCAAGATACTCCTTCAACTGTCCCTTTCCCACAATAAAATATTTAATTTTATCATTATTTAACACCTTCAATGCCCTTATTACTGCTTCGTGATTTTTCCTTTCACTTAACTCTCCCACAGAAAGTAACATTATATCATTTTCTTTAAGCCCCAATTCAGTTCTTTTATGTTCAATATCAACACAACACATATTAATTTTTTCTATATCTACTCCAATTCCAGGAACATAAAAAATTTGAGAAGATTTAAATTTTTCTTTTGCACGATTATAGTCTTCCTTATTAATAGTAATAAGAATATCTGTATATCTAGAAAGATGCTTTTCTATCGGATAAAACAAAACCCAATTTTTTAGTGGAGCTCCATGATAAAAATGAAAGCCGTGTGCTGTATAAATGACCTTCGTGTGAGTTTTTTTTGCAGCCAATCTCGCAATCGCCGACGCAATAGGTGTATGTGTATGAATAAATTCATAATCATTTTCTTTAAGTAATCTTACTATTTTTTTATAAGCATTTAAATGCCTTTTAATACTTAACGGACTTCTTGAAAAATCAACTTGTAAACACAAAACCCCTGATTCTTCCATTTGTTTTTTTAAGGACATTACTTTTGCTTTTGGCCATACACTCATATCTGAAAAATCACATGCAACATCTACTTTATATCCCATTCCTAATAGTATTTGAATATTATCCATATTAAATTGACCTATCATAGATGGAACGGATGCCACCATCAATACTCTATTGTTCATATATCGTTCTCCTTTGAGGTTCAAGATAAATTAAAAGCAAACACTTACCGGACAAAATCTCTCATTTCTATTTTCAACTTTCCTACTATAAATATTTCTTTCTAAAAGTTCCTATTTTATTCAGCTTTTTTCTTAATTTAATCCAATTCAAAGATTATTCCCCTTAAAAATAAATATCATCCATACTACCTGATCTTCTTTGCAGGGCTACCCACATAAGTTCCACACTCCGTACAATCTTTAGTCACAACAGCACCTGCACCAATAATTGTCTTAGGAACCATCGTTTTTCCTTGAATAATCTGCATGCCTGTACCAAGTTCACAGCACTCCCCAACTATCACATTTCCCGAAACATTCACACTCGGATAAATTGTCACAAAATCCTCAATCACATCATCATGTCCCAATGTACAGTCCAAATTAATAATCACATGCTTTCCAATACTGATATCTACTGTAGCAATTGCACCTGCACATATAATAGCCAATTGAAACTCTCTTTGATAAGATGACAGATGGATCTACAATTGTTGCAAATCGCACGCCACTATTTGATAATTTTTCAATTATTTGCTTACGTACTTTAGCATTTCCAACCGCGCAAACTGCATAAGCATTTTCCTGCTGTTTCAGATACTCACAATCACCAAGTACAATATACCCATCCTCTTTTGTTTTCCACTTTGTTTCATTATCATCAATAAAACCTTTAAGGTTCCATGTCGGTGTCACCTCATTGATTCTCTCAACGCACCATGCAACTTCTCGACCAAAACCGCCTGAGCCAATAATGTACAAATCTTTCATAGCTTTTCTCCCTTATGCAATTTTCACATTAGGGATTGATACATTATATAATCTAAGGGTTACCCTTCCCCGAAAATACGTTCGTTTTTCTTTTTTTCACCGGAACTCCTATATAGGTTCCATTCTCCTTTATATTTTTTATTACTAATGCACCAGCACCAATCATACACACTTCACATATCTCAATATTGTTACTCACTGTAGCTCCTGCACCGATCCAAGTTCCATTTCCAATGATTACAGTGCCTGCAACATGTGCTCCTACCGAAACATGTACAAAGTCTCCAATATTACAATCATGGTCAACAGATGCACCAGTATTTATGATACATCCCTCTCCAATATTTGTATCAGAGTTAATTATTGCACCTGCCATAATCACGGTACCTTTTCCAATCGTAACTCTTCTGCTGATTACCGATTGAGGATGAATCAAAGTGATCAGTCTGTCTTCTCCTACTTTTTGTTGCATTTTCTTGCGAATAGAGGCATTCCCTATCGCAACAATAATATCATAATCTGGATATTTTGCCACATCTTCCGATGTTCCAACAACTGGAAATCCAGCACATTCTTTTAATTCAGGATTATCATCCAGAAATACTATTTCTTCATATCCGTTTTTGACAGCAATATCAGCAATCACTTTTCCATGACCACTTGCACCTATGATAGCTAATCTTTTCATTTATTTGTTTCCCATAAACTCTTCCATCGTCGCTGATGTATCAGACGAAATTCCTTCTTTTTTCACTACGGTTTTTACTGTATCCAAAATAACCTTAATATCCGTTTTCATCGAAACATGATTCACATACCATACATCCATTGCGAACTTTTCTTCCCATGAGACTGCGTTCCTTCCGTGTGCCTGTGCATACCCGGTAAGTCCTGGTCTAACATCATGCCTGTGATGCTGTTCTTCATTATATCTTGGCAAATACTGTACCAATAATGGTCTCGGACCAATAAGACTCATATCACCTTTCAGGATATTGAAAATCTCTGGCAATTCATCCAAAGAGGATGCCCGAAGTGCTTTTCCAAACTTTGTTAATCGAATCTCATCCGATAACAAGTTCCCATTTTCATCCCGCGCATCCGTCATGGTACGGAACTTATACAGATTAAAGATTTTTTCATTTTTTCCCGGTCTTTGTTGTTTAAACAGCACCGGAGAACCAAGTTTTACACGAACCAACACCGCTAAAATTATATATAACCACCAGAACAATACCAGAACAACCAGTGAACACACAATATCTATTAGTCGTTTTACATATTTTTCATAAAATCCCTGTCTATGTTGCATTATTATCTCCTGCTTATGCAAAACACTCTTTGATCACTTCTATAATTCGGTTCTGCTGCTCCACTGTCATTTTATTATCACTTGGCAGACATAACCCTCTATGAAAAATATCCATCCCCACATCAAGTGGCTTTCCGTCTTTTCCAAGAGTTCCACCGCTGATGTACGCATTGGTTTTTGCTCTCCCGTTACCTTCTCTTGTAACAAATGCATTCATGCGATAAATCGGCTGCATGTGCATCGGTTTCCAGATTGGGCGTCCTTCCGCATTGATACTTGCGATCGCATCCAGAATTTCTGTCGGACAGCTCTTTCCTGGCTCACCGATATAGAGTGCTTCTAGTCCGCTGCGGACTTGCTTACACATTGCCTCTGGCTCAATGAGCATACAACTTAACCAGAAATTCGGCTCGCTGTTGGTCGCATCATATGGATTCATATGTACCGGAAGCCCCTGTAATCCCTTCTTATATCGCTCATAGATTGCTTTCTTCTGTGCAATATGTTCTTCCAGATAACGGAACTGACCTCTTACAACACCCGCGATCACATTGCTCATACGATAATTGTAGCCCAATTCCTCATGCTGATACCACGGTGCATTCTCTCTCGATTGTGTAGACCATTTCCGCACTTTCTTTGCCGCTTCTTCATCATCGGTAAGAAGCATTCCGCCGGCTGATCCGGTTATGATCTTGTTTCCATTAAATGAGATTGCATTAAAATCACCAAATTGTCCCGTCTGCTTTCCTTTATAAGTCGCACCAAGTGATTCTGCTGCATCCTCGATCAAAATTGCATTGTGTTTTTCACACACATTTCGGATTTCATCCACTTTTCCCGGTGTACCGTATAGATGTGCTGTAACAACCACTTTCACTTCCGGATAAAGTACAAATGCTTTTTCCAGTGCCACCGGGTCCATATTCCAGGTATCGTATTCCGTATCGATAAATACCGGAACTCCACCTTCATAGACAACCGGATTCACTGTTGCATCAAACGTCATATCGGAACAGAATACTTTATCTCCCGGTTTTACCCCTGCCAGTTTCACTGCCATATGAAGTGCTGCGGTTCCTGCTGACAGGGCGACTGCATATTTACATCCTACCTTTTCACTGGCTAATCGCTCCACTTCATTGATATTTGCACCAACCGTTGACATCCAGTTGGTTTCATAGGCTTCTTTTATGTATTCCAGTTCCGGTCCATGCATGGTGGGGGAACTGAGCCATACTTTATTTTCAAATGCTTCTCTTTCTTTTGTGAAGTCAAACATTTGTTTTCCTCTTTTCTAACTGTATTGAACACTTCGTCTCATAAACTAGTTTATTATATCATATATATACAGATTTTTCAAAAATATCTTCTCCTCTGACATCAATAAATTGTGTAAATCGCATCTCTCTATGATTTTCCCAATCACACACATATCCATCCATGATTCCAAAGTCACAGCAATTCTCCTGACAAGCATAGGACTAGAGGTTCCATATAACATAACCTCTGCCACAAGCCTGTCCTCTGTCCATGTAATGATTACTGTATGTCTCCAGACGCCAAAACCTTTTGCATTTCCTAAACTTTCCAACACTTCCGTGTGCTTTTTATCCCTCTCTTGAAAGGCGTCCCCATTCTGATATATCCAAGACTATACATACCATTTTCATTCGATTTCATCACAGAGACAATCTTACTGGCTCCTCCGCGTCTCTTGGAGTTATGGCTTCCACGTTTTCCCGGACCTATAAACATACGAGGAAGTGTAATTGGTGAATTTCTCGCTAGCCTCAGTTCTAATGCCGAAAACAAAGTATTCACTTCATCTGAGACATATCCTTTCGGCAATTTTTGCATACCACCAATGCATGCCGGAATAATGTGCTCCTGATTTCTAAAATGTGCTTCTGTATCATTTTCTTTTGTATAAATGCATAAATTTTCTTCTTGTGTCATATATCTTCTCCTCTCACTAGAACCATAACATCCCCATAGCTCCATCTCAGTTCCTCAATCGTTGGACAAGTTTCTGGCAAATATTTTTCAATCATATCACGTATTTCCAACATCTCTGCCTGCTCACTTTCCACAAAGTTGCCAAGTCCGAATGTTCCTTTCTGCACCAGCGGAACGCTCAATCTTCCTTGTTCACTTTTCTTACTGGCAAATCTGGAGAGACCATTTTCCAACGGATGTTGATTAATTATGAAAAAAGTTCTATCTGTTTCAGCATCTTCTGCAATATTATTATATGCAATATCTATTTCCAAGCCCAAGTCTGAAAACACAAACCAGACATGCGCTTCCGTGCTTCCATCCCGTGCATTTTTCCACATTAACCGCTTTAACAGAACGATATCAGTAAAACCAAGGAGTATGCCTAAAATAACATATTCTTTTTCTGCTGGTCCGGACATAAAATTCTGGATGTTCTTTCGGATGGACGCATTTTTTCTCTGGAACTCACTTGTTGATGGAATTGCCTTGATTGCATCAATGACATACAACACACGTACCGCGAAACTGACAACCATATAATATGTATGGAGTCCTGGAGCATATTGCTCAATCGACACCAGATGCTTTGTCCGGCAATATTCTTCATAATACTTTTTGCATTTTTCATAATCATCCATACGATACGCATAGTAACTCATGCGTAAGGCAATCTCATTGATAACTGGATGTTCCTGAAGAATTGGCAGGATTTGTTCTGCCTCTTCCATGAGATGTTTCATCCTGTCTTTGTATATGGGTCTTCCGTATGCATCCACATTAAGGGCAATGCACGCCTCATCTATCAAGTTAAGATTACACATGAGTTCTTCAAGTTCCAATCCATTTTCTTTATACAGATTACTTGCGTTCTCAAGCTCTTCTAACACATTCTCCCACCGGTAGGTCTGCGGGTGGTTTTTCTGCAATCTGGCTTCTTCTTCGAAACAGAAACACCGCTCATATACAGCCTCAGATGGAAGCGACTTACGGAATTTTTCCAAATCATCCAATGACTGATGCTTCATATATTCCGCTGCGTCTTCCCGCAAATCTGCATATTTTTTAACGATACCTCCATACAGATCTTCGAAAAATGACTGAATGTTCTTATAGCAATGGTATCTTGCTGGCATAGGCAACTGCCTTATGAGTTCTTTGTCTTTATTCAGTGCCTGCAAAACATGAACAGGATCCAGTCTCGAAGACCATACGACATGTGCCACTGAAGCTTCAAACATACAACGATTCCTGTCCGGCATTTTTCTTTGCCCAATACACGTCAGCATATCCTGTACATTTTTCTCCAGTCTGGAACGTTCCGCACCTGTCTGGCGTAACATTTCCAGCTCTACATAACGATAAGCAATATAATCCTGTGGGTTTTTCATGTCAAGATGTTCTTTTAATATTTCCAGTTCCGATTTCCATTCCTCATATGATATATGCTGATGCAACCGAGTCTTATTAAATACATAATTATAGTACAAAATCGTCCACAATTCTGACGTTTGTAAATCGTTCTCCTCACAAAAGAGTATCGCTTTCTCAAAAGCATCCTCTGCATCCTTATAGGCTTTAGTCAGTACATAGGCCACTCCACGGTTAATCAGAATCTGGCTTCGTATCGTGATGTCCGTTTCTTCATTGCATAATGCCTCTGCCTTCCGTATTTGTTCATTTGCCTGTTCTATATGTCCGGTTCTCTGATATTGGATAAAGTAAAGCAGGTGGTTGAACGCTGTATCTTTTTCCCCTGCTTCTGCCCGTCTTCTCATTTCCAGTTCATTTGCATGAAAACTCCCCATCTGCGTCCGCAAAAACATTTTATACCGCTTATAGGTTTCCTTTTGTTTCTTCGTCATCTTTGATGGCAGCAATTTCTCCAGACGCTTCCATGCCTCTATTAAGTTATAGTTATAATTCTGCGGTTGCGCATACAAGCAGCTTACTTTCAATTCCCTGCGCATGATCCAATAGATATGTATGCAACGATACGCCAGTATAATCATAATTCCAAGAATCAGACACAAGATTCCATACAGACTCTTCAAAAATTCTTTAGCTTCCGGCTTCGTTTCTCTACATAATACCTGCATTCCAAATCCAAGCACAAAAAGGAAATATACTCCTGCTATCTCACTTATAACTGTTCCAAACATATATCTTGGCATCTGTAACCAATTCTTGTTTGTGAAGCAGATAATTCCAATTGCTAACATCATTAAAATTGTCGGAATATACAAATTTGTTCCACCAAAAGTCTGATCCACTAATGCAAGCAATAAATCAATCATTTACCTTCTCCTCCCTGTACTTCTTTTAAAACGATACACTTTATTATACCATTTACGAATAGAGCATGCAGTAAAATTAAAGAGAGCAGCCGCTCCGACTGCTCCCCATTCTACTTCTAATTATTTGCTTTTTTCCACCTGATACGAAGGCACTAACCGTTTCACCACCAGCTTCATCTGTGGATCATCTTCATATGCCGTCTTCTTCAGATCTTTCAAATGTTCAAAAAACTCTTCCCTGTCAAATGCAATCGGCTTTCCGATAAAAATCAGATCATTCTCCGTTTTCTGAAGTCCTTCCTCTTCTTTCAGACACTCTTCAAACATCTTTTCCCCCGGTCGAAGCCCTGTGTACACAATCGGGATATCTACATCCGGTTCAAATCCGGATAACTTGATCAGATTTCTTGCCATATCATCGATCTTTACCGGCTCTCCCATATCCAGCACAAAGATTTCTCCGCCCTTTGCATAAGCACCTGCCTGTAAGACAAGTGATACTGCTTCCGGAATCGTCATAAAATAACGAATGATATTTTTATCGGTAACGGTAACCGGTCCGCCCTCTGCGATCTGCTTTTTGAAAAGAGGAATCACACTTCCGTTACTTCCCAGTACATTTCCGAAGCGAACCGCTACATAATTGGTTTTCGGGAAACGATGCTGCATTCCCTGAATAATCATCTCACAGATACGTTTGGACGCTCCCATGATATTGGTCGGATTTACGGCTTTATCCGTAGAAATCAATACCATGCGCTCCGTTCCGTTTCTTCCTGCTGCCATAGCCACATTATAAGTACCGAATACATTGTTTTTAATTGCCTCATTCGGACTGTCCTCCATAAGTGGCACATGCTTATGTGCCGCTGCATGAAAAACAATCGCCGGTTTATAATCCGAAAATACAGTATCCACACGATGGGTATTTCTCACAGATCCAATCAGCACAACCAGATTCAGATTCGGGAATTTCTTTCTTAACTCCTGTTGAAGGTCATACGTGGTATTTTCATAAATATCAAATATTACCAGCTGCGAAGGATGATGCGCTGCAATCTGGCGGCAAAGCTCACTTCCGATGGAACCACCGCCACCGGTTACAAGTACAACCTTTCCAGCAATGTATCCCATGACCTCATCCAGATTTGTCTTCACCGGCTCCCGTCCCAGTAAATCTTCAATTTCCACCTCACGGAAATTTGAGACACTTACTTCGTCATTCACAATCTGTGCCATACTAGGCAGAATCTTAATTTTGCATCCCGTGTTTTTACACAATTCCAGAATCTGTTTCTTTCGATCTCCCGGCAGATTCGGGATGGCAATAAAGATTTCCTGCACTTCGTATTTTTCTGCTGCCCAGGGAATTTTGCTGTCATTTCCCACAATCGGAGCTCCCAGAATGGTGCTTCCTATCTTATTCTTGTCTGCATCAATCACACAGACCACACGATTGCGGATCAGCGGACTGTTTTCCATATTTTTTATCAGGAAATTTGCACTGTCTCCTGCTCCAATCACCATGGTAGCAATGGCATGTCTGGATGCGTCTCCCAGATAACTGTGTCGTATGATACGCAGTCCGCGGTATACAAAACGGCTTCCGGACACCAGCGCCAGCAAAAAGAAAAAATACAATATATAATAAGAACGCGGCATATTCCATTGGAACATATGCATCCCCAGACTCTGTATTGCCGCACTGAGCAGACACGCAATCACTACATTTAACAGTTCCTGTACACTCGCATATTCCCACAGACTATTGTACAGATGCATAATAAAAAATATCACGATGGTTACAATCATATTTACCCAGAAATATTGCAGTGCTGTCTCTAAAAAAGGAATTCCCTGCTCACTCTTTAAACTGAAATCAAAACGTGTCCAGATAGAAAGAATTTCTGCCAGAAAGATTGCCAATATATCGTAAATTACCAACAATACGATTCGTATATATTTTGCCGTTTCTCCCCGAAACCGGTTTTTCATTTGTTGCATGCCAAAATTACTCCCTATAATGTGCTCATTTTCATGACTTGTTTGATTTTCTCTGTTTTCTTGACTGTTTCTTTCCGGACTGCTTCTTTGCAGAAGTTTCTGTTGTCACTGCTTTTTCCGTTTTAAGGTCGTTCTGTTCCACGACAACATCATTTTTCTCAGAAACCGGTTCCTTTGCAAAAAGATTTTCTTTCTTAACCAGCATCCGGTTCACCGCAAGTCCCAGGCCAAGCATACCCCAGAATACCGGAGCGGTACAAACATTAGAATCGTTTACAATCCCCGCAAACATATACACCAGCACTGCCGCAAATAATCCAAATCCAACCCAGCTGATACTCTCGTGTAAATTCACTCTGCGATAGATGCGTGCCGACTGTACCAGGTACCAGAACAGAAATACCAGGAGTGCCAGGGTACCGAGTAATCCGGTTTCTACCCACTGCTGCAGATACCAGCTATGGGCTTTTACGTCATAGCTGTTCGCGCCGTAGACATAGTTCTGACTGATATAATCATTCTGTGGCACTTCAAACATGTAAGTATTTGCCCCGCTCCCCATAAAAGCATGCCTTCCTAGAAGCGGAATTGTTTTATTCCAGATATGTCCTCGATTACTCATTGCATCATCCAAAAATACTTTTGAAACCTTCGGATTCTCAAACTTCACCAATTTTCCCGCTGGATTCAGATACTCATATCCATTCTCATCGGTATTTATGAAGTTCCACTGCACACCATCAATCGTTGCACAAATTCCGGGCAAGCTATCTCCAAAAGATACCGGTTGCAGCTGTACCCCAGAAAAACGGCTGTCATCCATCGTTGTCACCTGGTTATCTGCATCCACTATCGTCTGACTTAACTCATTTCCATCCGAATCTTTGCAACTGATCTGTGTTGTTCCATCCTCTCCCACGGTATAAGAAACACTCAGTTTATTCCCGTGAATGTCAAGCACAACATCATCCGTATTGGTTTCTACTCCATTCAGAGCCCATCTGTCACTCATCCGGTATGTACCAACAATTGTATTTTTTATATTTTCACCTGCTGAGGTGGTATTTCCAAGTACGATTGCTGCTATAATCCCAATTACCACTACAACAGCACCCACAACAAACAGTTTTTTCTTCCGGCTCAAAAGCACAAGTATAAGTACCACTGCTGCCAATGCAAGAGCCATCCATCCACTCGCACTGCCGCTTCCTTTCAAGCAGATGGCACAGCATACTACCGCTACTGCCAGCACTATCCGATGCCATATCTTTTTTGACGCAATAAACAGGCATACCGCCAGCACAATGAGCATACCAAAATAAAATGATAAAAAGTTCGGATTGTATAATGTCGTATAAGAAGTTTTCGGTGCAAAATTAAATGTCAGCTCTTTTAAATTCTTCCACCATCCAGGATTTGTGATCAAATGTTTTCCAAAATTTGACTGAAAGAAGTCCAGTCCAAAATACTGAAATACGCCGATCACTGTAACAATAGCCATGCCAATGCCCGAAATTTTCAAAATGCATTCCACATGTTTTTCTTCATTCACAAAATTATATACATAATAACACAGCAGCATATACGCAAAAACTACCCACACAGACTCAAAAAGTTCATAAGTTCCACCGGATACCCAATGCTTATACTTTGAAAAAAGTGCTGACATCAGAACAAAAAGTCCGTATACCATCAGAAAATAAAAAGAATTTTCAAACTGCAGGGTCTCTTTCTTCACATAATGCCGATACAACAGAATTGCAGCCATCACCACTCCAATGATTACGATCACAATCATCTTCCATGCAAAAAAGAAATCTGTCTGTGTATCTGAATTGGCCGGAAACCAGTCAAACTGCGACAGATTTGAATTATAGGAATACATATGTA
>OODD01001029.1_pt1 | contig 11480 bp, 4 predicted proteins | sample 1671311 | NCBI WGS metagenome assembly OODD01 (sample SAMN06348143, study PRJEB24527) | human gut metagenome | biome: human gut; feature: ankylosing spondylitis patient; material: feces | host: Homo sapiens | place: China | collected 2015-10 | reverse complement strand
CCGACGTAAAGACGGCATATTTTACAATTTTTGTCAGCAAGCTAAAGAGCAGCCAGAGAAAAAGTATATTTTTATTATAGATGAAATCAATCGTGCCAATCTCAGTAAAGTATTTGGCGAAGTGATGATGTTAATGGAACATGATAAACGAGGTGAAAACTGGTCTGTTCCCCTAACCTACTCCGAAAACGATGAAGAACGATTCTATGTCCCGGAGAATGTTTATATCATCGGTTTAATGAATACTGCCGATCGCTCTCTGGCCGGTGTTGACTATGCCCTACGCAGACGATTTTCTTTCATAGATATTGAGCCAGGTTTTGATACACCACAGTTCCGGAATTTTTTACTGAATAAAAAAGCAGAACCTTCATTTGTTGAGTCTTTATGCCAAAAAATGAACGAGTTGAACCAGGAAATCAGCAAAGAGGCCACTATCCTTGGGAAAGGATTCCGCATTGGGCATAGTTACTTCTGCTGTGGGTTGGAAGATGGCACCTCTCCGGATACGCAATGGCTTAATGAAATTGTGATGACGGATATCGCCCCTTTACTCGAAGAATATTTCTTTGATGACCCCTATAAACAACAGAAATGGACCAACAAATTATTAGGGGACTCATAGTGGAACAGCCCGTGATACCTGTCCGTAATATCTATTACATGCTTACCTATGCATGGGGTTATTTACAGGAAATTAAGCAGGCAAACCTTGAAGCCATACCCGGTAACAATCTTCTTGATATCCTGGGGTATGTATTAAATAAAGGGGTTTTACAGCTTTCACGCCGAGGGCTTGAGCTTGATTACAATCCTAATACCGAGATCATTCCTGGCATCAAAGGGCGAATAGAGTTTGCTAAAACAATACGCGGCTTCCATCTTAATCATGGGAAAACCGTCAGTACTTTTGATATGCTTAATGAAGACACGCTGGCTAACCGAATTATAAAAAGCACATTAGCCATATTAATTAAGCATGAAAAGTTAAATTCAACTATCAGAGATGAAGCTCGTTCACTTTATAGAAAATTACCGGGCATTAGCACTCTTCATTTAACTCCGCAGCATTTCAGCTATCTGAATGGCGGAAAAAATACGCGTTATTATAAATTCGTTATCAGTGTCTGCAAATTCATCGTCAATAATTCTATTCCAGGTCAAAACAAAGGACACTACCGTTTCTATGATTTTGAAAGAAACGAAAAAGAGATGTCATTACTTTATCAAAAGTTTCTTTATGAATTTTGCCGTCGTGAATTAACGTCTGCAAACACAACCCGCTCTTATTTAAAATGGGATGCATCGAGTATATCGGATCAGTCACTTAATTTGTTACCTCGAATGGAAACTGACATCACGCTCATCAGAAAAAATACTTATCGTTGACGCCAAATACTATAAGAGCATTTTTTCACGACGAATGGGAACAGAAAAATTTCATTCGCAAAATCTTTATCAACTGATGAATTACTTATGGTCGTTAAAGCCTGAAAATGGCGAAAACATAGGGGGATTATTAATATATCCCCACGTAGATACCGCAGTGAAACATCGTTATAAAATTAATGGCTTCGATATTGGCTTGTGTACCGTCAATTTAGGTCAGGAATGGCCGTGTATACATCAAGAATTACTCGACATTTTCGATGAATATCTCAAATAAGCGGTAAGTTTTATAGAAAATACCGCTCCCGACACCACATCGGGAGCGGCTCATCATCAGGAGGCGATCACCTCCACCAGCACATCCGTTGCCCAACTCTCTTCGCTGTTGGCGACATTCCCTTCCTTGCAGGCCTGAGCCATTTTGACTAACTGGAAAGAAACGTCATCGCGGAAATCAAAGTAATGCCATTGCGATGAAAAGTTGATGCGCCAGTAGCCCATCCCCTGATCGAAGCGGATCTTCAATACCTGACCATCCTCAAAAGTCACCGTCAGTTTACGATGGTGAGGGATATCGCGCGGCGAGTCGAACACCGTCAGTTCTACCGGCCTGCCCAGCGCAGCAGCAAACCACTGATCAGCGAAATCCTGAAAATCCGCTATGCTCATCCAGTCATGGAAAGGCCGGTTACCGGGGCGATCTTTATCTTTAAATAGCGTATCCAGCGTCACTTCAGCGCCATCGGTCAGCTTTGTTTTTAGCGGTCTCAGAATTGATCCCAACAACGCCAGCGCAACCGGGTTTTGCAGATAGCGATCGGTATAGTGAACGCCGGTAATTCGCGTGTTATTCATCAGTGACTGCGCTTCTTCATGGTCGTTAAACAGCACGTCCCAGAAGCGTTGCCCAAACTGCGACAGTGGTCCATTCAACTGTTTGTGGATCTGAATGTCTTTGACCCGCTCGACAGCGTTGGTGGCTTTAGCCGGCAGAATAAACTCGTTCAGTTCTACCGTTTTATAACCGAGACTACGCACCACCAGTTCGTCATTCAGGTGCCACTCCGGCCCCGGAATCGTTGCCTGCTGGCTGCGAGAGGCCAGCGTCATCACGCGATCGGTAAAGGTGACCTGGGCAACGATCGGTAATTGCAGATCCTGTTCAACATGGCACAGCCGCACACCCAGCGCAGTAAATTGCGATAGTTCATGCAACAGGTCCGGGTCATCCACTCCCGTAGGAATAACAAGATCGACCTCGACGTTGTCTTTTAGCCGATAGTTCTGAACCGCCGCGCGGAACTGACGTGCGTATAAATCCCACTCATTGGGCGCGCCGGTCATCCACAGGGTGAGCTTTTCAGCGCCTTCGTTAATCGCCCGGCGAATCGTATCGCCAATGGCGCCAGGGCAGTAGCGGGCATCCGGCAGCGAGAATGTCTCTTCATCCGGTAAACCGATGTAATACGTGAAGTCATCGCCAAGCCAGGCCAGCGCCGCTTTGCGATCCAGCAAATCGTGATCGTGGCGAGTCTGGGAATCAAGCAGGCATTCACTACATGCAGTCTCACAATGGCGGCAGCCTAACTGTTTCACCATTCCCTGCAATATAGCTTCAATGTGTACCGGTGCGCTGGAGGCAAAACCTGCACCACCGCTGATCACATCATAAAGCTGTACGGCTAATACCGATTGCCCATCCTCCAGTCTGACCGGACGTACAGAATAGCCGAGTTCTGCGGCGGAGATACCCAGAACGCCCGCCAGCGCCTGACGCAGAGCAACCGCCAGAGTCATGGCAACAATCCGCCCCTCCTCTGTGTTATCTGGCAGATACTCGCCGTTTTGCGGTTTGCGCAGAACCATTTCAAAGACATCGGTACGCGCCAGTGCGCCCAGGGTGACATTCTTCATGAGTGCCGTCGAACCGGGGCAAATCAGACGATGATTCTGGCTGTCGCGATCCGCTTTACCCGGACGCGGTGGATAGTGAGCTTCCATACTTTTCGGCGCATCATTTTCATTCAGCATCGACTCAGCACGGCCACAGCTCAGACACAATGCATAACCGTGTCCACCTTCCCCCAAACTTTGCTGGAAAACATGCCCATCAGCCCCAGAAGCCATATAACCCATTAGCGGGTTAGGCAACGGTACGGGCTCTGCTTTAACAAAGACCCACGCGGGGACAACCGGGACGAATTTCATGGTTTCAATATTGTTCGTTACCGGAGCGTGTGCATCGGTGACAAACCCGGCAGGCTGCAGCACCTGACGGCGATTATCCATGATTATTTTTTCGCCGCAGGCGCTATTGGAGCAAAAGAGCATCCCGGAACTGCTCATCCCCTCTTCATAGCCAATGGTCCCGCATTTGTGACAGCGCCAGGCGCAATCCAGACGCTGGGCTTCATTGGTATCAGCATTAATGTTGTGCCAGTGCAGTGAGACACCGGCAGAGCGGAAGACACGGCCATCAAGGATGATCTCTGCTCCCGGTGCATATTCACGAATGGCAACACCGAGGTTACGGGAAGGTAATCCTTTATAACGGGAAACGTTATCTTCACGGTCCTTTTTATCACGACTTTTCTGCGATTTTTCGCGGATATAATCTTCCATCGTGAAGTTATCAAACGTCACTACATCTGTCGGGAAACCGTATCCCGGCAGGAAGGTTCTGGCAGCCAGATCGCGCAGCAGATACTCGCCACAGTGCCGTTTCTTCTCCAGCTCTATGCGCTTACGATAAGGCGTTTGCGGCTGCGACTCACGCTCCTGTGTCACGAGATCGCGATAAACGGAGAGCCACCGCTGTTGCAGGAAGGTGATCGCGTTGATTGTTTTATCCCGCAGATATTCGGCTCTTGCACCATGCAACGCCGTACCTTTCACCAGCCGTTCCAGCGCCGTGTCGATATCAAGAACCGGACGTTCCAGCCAGATTTTAAAGCGTTCGCATTTTGACTGCCCGTCATCTTCACCGAAAAACCAGAGGCTATCGAGGCTGGTTTTTTCTTTATCGGTTTCGCCAATAACGTTACATAAAAAGTCGGACAGTAATAATGCATTGACGTGACGTTGCACCAGTCGGGCGGAGTTCATCGCGACCATGGGTGCCGGGATCATGGTTTCAAATGGCCAGAGCGGGTTGGCAAAAACCTGCTGGTCGTGTGGGTTACCTTTACATAGGGTGTAAGAGATCGCGCGTGATTCTTTACTACGCCCGGCTCGCCCGGCGCGCTGTAAATAGTTGGCCGGATGTGGCGGTACGTTGTTCATTACCACCGCAGTAATACCCCCGATATCAACCCCCATTTCCATGGTGGTGGAACAGTTGAGAACATTTAGTTGCCCATTCTTGAACATCTTTTCATAGCTTTGCAGACGTTCTGACGACTGCTGGGCAGAGTGCTCGGCAGTACGATAGTAGAAGCCGCCTTCCACGACACGATCGTTAATGTCTGTCCAGACGTTTTCCGACCGCAATTGTGCGATCAGCGGATCATGGCTGACCCAGTCGCGTGCTTTTGCCAGACCCTCTGCGTAGTCTTCCTGTGAACGATCCAGCTTCCAGATTTCCGGCATTGTGACTTTCTGCGCGACAAAAGTGTCATATTGCGCCAGGGTAAGATGCTCGAACGAAATATGGGTAGGCAGATAAGGGGTTAAGCCTTTAAAAGCCGTATCCAGGATTTTATTGGTTACCGGGCAAATCCAGGCATCCGTGATTAAAGAAAAAGTCATATGCTCTTTCGGTAAATAAAAACGGTTGCCATCGGGTTTCAGTACTGCAAGCGGTCCGGTAAGTTGGGCCCATGCTTCTTTCAGCCATGTATTGATAATATCAATAGTTGCCGCATTGACGGTTTTGAATCCAGCCCCCAGCATCAGCAACTTCGCTAAACGATGGGATACGTTGCCATTACGAATTTGAGGCCAGCGTCTGTTCTGATTATCTTCAGGATCTTTTGATTCCGGGTTACGGACGAATTTTGATGAAAAACGGCTACCAATCCAGTTTTTCAGCTCATCATCCAGCTGTGTGAAGTTGCTCTCGCGAACGTAATGATCCAACGTAACCTTGAGAAAATCGCGCCAGTCATCCAGCGTTAATCCTTTTTCCTGCCAGTGCAAGGGGCTCTTATGTATTTTCTCCAGCCCCTGGTAACCAACCTGAACCAGCCCCTGTGTTTCCAGGCTGTTAGTCCGTTTAGGGCGACGCATGAATTCCCGGAACAACAACATTTCAGAAAGCTTAAGGGGGCCGCCGTTTTCATTAAACACTTCAGGCTTAAGATAATGGTTATATTGCAGAACCGGCCCGCGGATATCGGCTCTCTCTTTAAGCTCGTTAACCATCTCCGTCCAGGTTCGGGATACCAGGATAGTCGCAGCTTTCCCACCGGTTGCAGCCTGATAAGCCTGTTCAAGCTGTTCAGCCTGTGCTTGTGACAATTTCGCCTGGTCTGGCATTCCCCAGCTTCGATATTCTTCTGCCTGCTCACGGGCTTGCTTCGCCCTGGCCGCTAATTTTTCCAGATCGGCATTGGCATTCGGCGCTGTAGACGTTTGCGTCCTTTGATGCCAGCTGAGAATTTCGACTACGCTTCCGCGTAAGCGACTGCGTTCTGCTTCTTGCTGCATACGCACCGCCATTCGGGCTGTCCCTTGTCGACTGTCTGTAAAGGTGATGAGTCGACGACCTCGTCCTGGCAACGAATCTGGTCCGACGCCCTCTTTGCCTTCATCACTGGTAAAGTCCTGACAATACTCTAGAACGGTGGGCACGATATTAGTAACGTAAAATGGCCCACCTAATAGTGCACGCCGGAAGGGCTGTTTCCCACTCATGCCTCTGTAGCCACAGCCACTGGCACTACAAACCTGTTCAATATCATTAATAATCAGCGGAATGCTGTCATTGTTAATAACGCCAATACGGCGCGTCTGACGGTCGAGGCGTTGTAGGGTATAACCTGCCTCGCTGGTCTCTCCTGCGGCAATAATCAACGGAGGCTGAAAACTGTTCTCTTTTTCGACTTTTTCTTCTGTAGCGTCATGTTCAACAGGTACTTCATCCTGCAAAGAGAATTCATCGCCACCTTTATTTTCCCACTGGACTAGTTTGCCCTTTTTGTCCCGTGCCAGAAGATGAGGCTCATTACAATCATTACAGAATGCAACTTCGTATACAGGGCTTCCACAGTCACAATTTTGTCGCTGGTTCACATACACATAGCCAAAGGGCCAGCTTTTGTCGAGCGGTGTACCGTGCTTTAATCTGCAATCTTTATCAACACAAGCCCATATTCCCTGGGTATTACGCTGGAAGATATGCGCCCTGACTTTAAGAAATGCGGGATCCTTTGCATTAGGTTGAGTCCCTGAACAGACATCGATCCAACGCAGTACTTCCTGCTGGCTGTAATGCTGTTTTGTCAGCACGTGTAACCGCTCTGTTATCTCATCCAGCTTCATCGGATTGGGCTGTTTGACCAACATCTCACGTATGTAACGCGCTTCGGGGGAATGCGTAAGCGCATAAAAGCGCTCAGGACTTATCCCTTTAATTTTATTATCATTTTTATCTCTTAGATCCAGATCAGGTATTTGCTCTATCTCGTCTAACGGAACAGAAACGTTTTTGGATGGTTCCAGTTCAGGAATCACCCGACTTCCGTCCAGAACATCGATGCGCTCCTGCGGGATACCGGATAATTCAGAGAGAAATTTTTTCAGCTGCTTTTCAGCGTCGCTGCCGGCAATGGTCGCAGAGGTCGCGACAAAGCGCACGTCATCTGGTGTCACGCCAAACGCGGTCATCACACGACGCAGCTGGAGCGCCAGTTCAGCGGCCTGCGACCCTACATAGGTATGCGCTTCATCCAGTACAATCCAGCGTAGTGATTTTTGTGCTTTAGATTGCTGGATAATCGGGGCGTCGACCTGGCGAACCATCATATATTCCAGCATCGTGCCGTTGGTCACCAGAATCGGCGCAGGTTCTTCACGCATTTTTTCGCGCGAGAGCACCTCATTCGGCCTTTTTGCCTGTTCGCTTTTTACCGAAGCGTGTAGGTTTTCGGTGTTGCCGTTGTAAAGGCAGTAGCGGATCCCTGTACCAAAACCACGCGTCCAGGCATCCAGACGCTCGCGCTGTGAATTAATCAGGGCGTTCAATGGATAGAGAAAAAGGGCTCGGACACCGACCAACGGATTGTTGCCATTTTCATGCAGTTCCCGGTAAAGATCTTCCAGCACCGGTACCATAAAACATTCCGTTTTACCTGAACCCGTACCACTGGTTACCACCACTGAATGTTTCTTTTCCAGCAAAGCTTTCCAACTGGCTAACTGGTGCGTAAAAGGCCTCCAGTCAGCACCAAACCGGTACCGGCCATTATTCTGATCATCCAGTGAATCAACCACTGCTTTGCTCAACAATGCGTTGCCTTCCGTCAGGCTGCGCATCGTGTGGTTTGACTCCTTCCAGCCAAACATTTGCTGGAATACCGGAGAAGCAAGGAATGAGCCCGGTTTCCCACAATCAGCCCCCATTTGTTGCGCGAGATGTTCACGCAGCTGCGGGTTGGTAACGCCCATGATACTGAGCGTTGCTTCAGTTGAACGAGACAACGATTGTTCAATAAGTGACGAAAAATAGCGTGTAGTCATCCTTATTCCTTTTTATTTTTTAGCAACATAACGCAACAGGCTGCACTGGAAGATGGCCTTAAACCAGCGGGAATCGAAATCCCTGACTTGCCTCAGGAAAAATACGGCACCGGGTTTACGGTCAAATACAGATTCAAAAGAAGCATTTCCGCTTGCCACAGCTGCAGCGAAGACGGGTAACAAGGCCACGGAATAGCGGTGATTTGCGTCAGGATTAATACCAATCACTGGATTTTTTTGTGATGCCATCCAGCTATGCAGCCGCTTGCTGCCGTACTCTGGCCATTGAGCTTCACTATGCTCACGTAAAAGCTCCTGATACCACACGTGGACAAAAGACTCAGGAATAGACGGGGGGAGATGTCCGTTACTTAACCATTTCTCAATTTCATCGGCATATGTCGGGAACACGAGCCCCAGCCGTTGAAACATATTAGTAACCAGTAATTTCTGGGTTTCCTCCGGTGCACCTTTTTGGCTCAGGAACAATTTGAAACGCTCAGATGCCGCTTTGATCTCAAAGATGGGGAAAAACTCCCATAGAATAGGGAACTCATTCTCAATACGACTCAGGTACTCTGCTGACATTTCAAATTTGAAGAGCGACATTGCCAATGCCTGCGGATGCTGCACCAGTGCACGCCATACTTCAAAGGTTGCCAGTGGTAAATAACCAAATTGATCGTACAGGCTACGCATAAATTGCCAGCCGGAATGGGCAGGATCGTTAGCCATCTGTCCGAGAACCAGTGTGATGGTATTAACTTCTGCCTGTGGATTAAAAAGCTGGGTCGCTTTCTGCAATGAGCGGATGTTGCTTTCTTCTACCGGTAACGAAGATTCGCCACGAATGAAGCAGGGACGAAAAGCCATCTCTTCACCCGGTTTAGGGACAACCAACCACGGTCCATTTTTGTTAACGATTGAGCTCAACTCATATTCACCGACAGGCACTCCCTCGCTCATTCTTGATGCTAAGGGGATGGATTTCCTCTCGGGTTCACTTAACAGCATGATAACGGGGGAAGGAATCTGTCCAGCACGATGGTTCACTGACTGGCTGAGTAATAGTTCTTTTTCATAATCATAGCGCAGACTGTATTTATAGCGACGAATTTGCCAGGCCATGACCACACCCGCCCCCGTAATACGCATCTCAACAACCTGGTCAATACCTGCCTCAAGTGAAATCAGGTTCTCAATATGTTCGCGCAGACTATAGAGATTCAATTCAACAGGACGATCGCTCAACGCCGTATAACACCATTCGTGCCATGCCTGTAATCCACTAACGGAGCGCAAATGCAACTGCAATGTATATCTTGTCGGCTCGCCATTTCTGGAGAACAGAAACGCTCTGGAACCCAGCAGATCATGCAGCGTAATGTTTTTATCCAGAGGACGTCCGTTTACATCAAGAGCGAGACAGCCTTTAGCGGGAAAAGGTAACTCAATATCGATGGGGTCAGCCGCCAAATTAGGCAGAACTTGTAATGTAATAAATGCCGGAGGTACCCCTTCCGCTTTGAGTTGTATCTCTGTTCGCCCCTCAGTACGCTTACGTGTAGCCTCCAATGTTTTATCTTTAAGTTTTGCTACACAAGGATGCTGTGTGGTGATTACGATAGTGCCTTCATTTGCGTGTATTCCACCTTTTATCTCAATACTGAAATCAGCAGGCAAAATACCGATTTTGCGACGCAAGAGCGTTTCATTCTTACTATTACGGATAGAAAGATATTGAGCCCCCAGCATCTCTTGTATATGACATTGCTCAATTGAAATTCCGCTCAGGTAACGCGTTACATCAATGCTTTGAATATCCGGTAGTGTAGAAATGACTTTTGGTACACCAATAAATGTTTCATCTGGATGACAAACCCAGCTTGCACGCTTTCCATTTAGAGCAAACCTTCCGATGCTGATTTGTTCTCTTCCGGTGCGAATCCGATAAGTTTCATTTGCTGTAACTGTAACGTCCTGACATCCCTTCACAGGTAGTGCTTTTAGTCCTAATACGTTTACTGCCCTCGATTGGCCATCAAAACCAGCAACATTGCTATTATCCCGAGGGAGCACAATCAGAACATCGCTGCTTCGCACACTGCAAGAAGCCTGTCCCTGTAACAGCCATTGATCTGCATCAACGATGAAGGTTAACGGCACCTCACCAATGGCAATTTCACTGTCATCAAGTTTAATGCTCCCAACAATCATCCCTCCAGCACGAGCCACTAACGACAAACCTGCCGATGGATTTTGCCTGCCAAATCTCACTTCGCTTTTACGTAATCGAACTGTTGCCTGTCTGTTTTCCAGAGAAGCATAGGCTGGCCCAAGGCCAGAGACTTCCTCACCATCTTCACAAATGGCAAGTTCAAAGCGCGTAGTTGACGGCTCGCTTGTTACAGGAAAGGAAACTTCGTCCGGAAGAGATACTATCACCCTAAGCTCATCTGGATGCTTTTCTGACCAATAGAATTGGCAACGCGTACTCTTATTTTTTTGTAGTCGAGGCTTAGCCTCTACAGAGGCTGCGCATAGCAGTCCATTCAAAAAATGCGTTCCTGTTTCATCATCTAACGGTATTGGAAACTCGCTTCGCCAGGTAGGGTGAACCTTCTCAAGCTGTTGTACTGGTTCTTTGTGATTTATTAGGTTGTGAGTAAGTACTAAGGAATTGAGGTTATCAGCCATATGACTGATAAGTTCTACAGAGGTATCTTCGCTAAAAACAGTTGGCAGCGCTGATTTTTCTATGACAGCTCTTGCCAGCGAAAGGGCAGAAAAACCTGACTGCTTTGCTTGCTCATATTGTCCAAGGATCCTGGAGAAAACAGCCAGAAAGCGACTGTCTGATTCTTTGAGTAGCCGGAAAGGTAAACCACCTTCACTGAATAATGTTCCGAGAAAATTGCGTCGTTCAGATTCATAAAATCGAATTGGGCGCAGCCAGTAATCTTCCATCCCTTTCGGTACGATAGTACCAAGCTCTGTGGCGGTGAATGAAATCCCTATTTTTTTATATATAGGGTCCCACGTCCATCCGCATTGCCGTTCATAATCCCTGCGGTACCACTCAGAGCAAAAAAGAACAAAACAGGCAGCAAAGTCCCTATTACATATATTAGATTGTGATTGACCGACTGCACGGAGTAGCTGCGTTAATTGGGTATATTCATCATTGGTTGCATGATATTCATAAAGAGGACGGCCATCCGGTTGTCTCAACCCTCTAAGATTCACAAAGTTACTTAGCCAGGAAGTACATTTTACCCATGAAATGTATTCTGATTGACCCAAAGCAAGCTCCTTAGAGATAAAAGATACAAAAACAAAACCCCACAACATTTCTAATTTGAAAGAAAACCTTTCAGAATATTGTATAGTTACTCAGGCGGCAACAACTATTT
>OODD01001012.1_pt1 | contig 11651 bp, 9 predicted proteins | sample 1671311 | NCBI WGS metagenome assembly OODD01 (sample SAMN06348143, study PRJEB24527) | human gut metagenome | biome: human gut; feature: ankylosing spondylitis patient; material: feces | host: Homo sapiens | place: China | collected 2015-10 | reverse complement strand
CTGGGCAGGGAAACGCTGCCCAGCTGACGCATCTTCTTTTTGCCTTCCTTCTGCTTTTCCAGCAGCTTCTTTTTACGGGAGATATCGCCGCCGTAGCACTTGGCCAGCACATCCTTGCGCATGGCCTTGACCGTCTCGCGGGCAATGATCTTGCCGCCGATGGCTGCCTGCACCGGGATCTCGAACAGGTTGCGCGGGATGTTGTCCCGCAGCTTTTCGCAGATGCGGCGTCCCTTGGCGTAGGCGTTGTCCCGGAACACGATCATGGACAAGGCGTCCACGGGGTCGCCGTTGAGCAAAAAGTCCAGCTTGACCAGATCACTCTCGCGGTACTCCTTGAACTCGTAGTCGTAGCTGGCGTAGCCCCGGCTGCGGCTCTTGATGGCGTCAAAGAAGTCGTACACGATCTCGCCCAGCGGCAAAGCATAGTGCAGGTCCACCCGCACATCGTCCAGATACTTCATATCGATCAGCACGCCGCGCTTGCTCTGGCACAGATCCATCAGACCGCCCACATAGTCGTTGGGGGTGTACAGATGCACATCCACAAAGGGCTCCTCCTGCTTGACGATGTTGCTGGGGTCCGGGTAGCTGGAGGGGTTGTCGATCATCTCCACAGTGCCGTCGGTCAGGGTCAGACGGTAGCGCACGCTGGGGGTGGTGGTGATGATGTCCAGATCGAACTCCCGCTCCAGACGCTCGGTGATGATCTCCATGTGCAGCAGACCCAAAAAGCCGCAGCGGAAGCCGAAGCCCAGCGCAGCACTGGTCTCCAGTTCAAAGGTCAGGGAGGCGTCGTTCAGCTGCAGCTTTTCCAGCGCGTCCTTCAGGTCGGGGTACTTGGCACCGTCGGCGGGGTAGATGCCGCAGAACACCATGGGTTTGACCTGACGGTAGCCGGGCAGCGCTTCTGCGGTGGGGCGCTCTGCCAGCGTGACAGTATCGCCTACGCGGGTGTCCTGCACCGTCTTGATGCTGGCGGTCAGGTAGCCTACCTCACCGGCCTGCAGCTGGGCGCAGGGGGTCAGGGAGGTGGCACCCATGTGCCCCACCTCCACCAGCGTGAACTCTGCGCCGGTGGCCATCATACGGATGGTGTCGCCGGGCTTCACCGAGCCCTCGAACACGCGGATGTAGACGATGACGCCCTTGTAGCTGTCGTAGATGCTGTCGAAGATCAGCGCCTTTAATGGGGCGTCCGGGTCGCCGGTGGGGGCGGGGATATCGCTGACCACACGCTCCAGCACCTGATCGACGTTCAGGCCAGTCTTGGCGGAGACGCGGGGCGCGTCCATGCAGGGCAGGCCGATCACGTCCTCCACCTCCTGCGCCACCTCGTCCGGGTGAGCGCTGGGCAGGTCGATCTTGTTCAGGATGGGCACCAGTTCCAGATCGTGCTCCAGTGCCATATAGGTGTTGGCCAGCGTCTGCGCCTCCACGCCCTGCGTGGCGTCCACCACCAGAATGGCGCCCTCGCAGGCGGCCAGACTGCGGCTGACCTCGTAGGCAAAGTCCACATGACCCGGGGTGTCGATCAGGTTGAACTCGTAGGTCTTGCCGTCCTTTGCAGTATAGTTCATGGTCACGGCACGCGCCTTGATGGTGATGCCGCGCTCGCGCTCGATATCCATGTTGTCCAAGATCTGGTCTTCCATGGTGCGCTCGTCCACGCTCTTGGTCAGCTCCAGAATGCGGTCGGACAGGGTGGATTTGCCGTGGTCGATATGTGCAATGATGCAGAAGTTGCGGATGTTGTCTCTTGCCATGTAGTTCCTCCGGGCAGCTTTATGCTTCTAAGATCCAGTCCTCCACAGCCACGATCTGTCCGTGGTCGCGGTAGACGCGGGGCACGCGGCGGGAAACGCCGCACAGCACTTCGTAGGGGATGGTGTCGGTCTTGCGGGCAATGGTCTCTGCGGTGTCGCTCACGGTGCCGCCCCACAGGATGGCTTCATCGTCCTCGCGCACTTCCGGTACATCGGTCACGTCCACCATCATCTGATCCATACACACCCGCCCCAGTACCGGGCAGGCCTTGCCGTGGATCTCCACCACGCCCTTGCCGCAGCTCAAAAGCCGGGGATAGCCGTCGGCATAGCCGGTGCAAAGGGTGGCTACCTTGGTGGGCTTTTCGGCGGTAAAGCGGCGGCCGTAGCTGGCGCACTGGCCGGGCTGCATCTCCTTGATCATGCTCACCACGGTCTTAAGGGTCATTACCGGCTTAAAGCGGCCAAAGCGCACCTCGTCGCTGGGGTCGTAGCCGTACAGGATGATGCCGGGACGTGCCATGCAGCGCTCCCGGGGCAAGCCCTCCGGCCAGTCCGGGTGCAGCATGACCCCGGCAGAGTTATCGCAGTGCACAAGGGCAGGCTCCCGCCCGGCAGCCTTCAGCGCGTGGAAGGCTTTCACGAACAGTGCGTGCTGCTCGGCGGTGTAGGCCACATTCTCCGGGGCGGTATTATCGGCCACGGAAAAATGCTGGAACAGGCCGGTCATTTCCAGCCCGGGCAGCGCACAAGCCTCCAGCATCTCCCGGATGGCGGCGTCAAAATCGGTGCGCAGGGCAAAGCCGATGCGCCCCATGCCGGTGTCGGCCTTGAGGTGGATGTGTACCCTGCCACCTGCCGCCACGGCGGCTTCGCTCAGGGCGCGTGCCTGCGCAAGGGAGTAGCAGGCCACGGTGATGTCGTTCTGGATCAGGGCGGCGGCGTAGGCGGGCTGCACATGCCCCAGAATGAGGATGGGCAAAGTCTGCCCTGCTTTGCGCAGCTGCACGGCCTCGGTCAGGCAGCTGACCGCCAGCCATGCGGCACCCTCCTCGGCGAACACCCGGGCGCACTGTACCGCGCCGTGGCCGTAGCTGTCCGCCTTGACCACTGCGCACAGGGGCAGCGCCCCTGCCCGGGCTTTTACCTCCCGGAAATTATACCGAAGGGCCTCGAGGTCGATCTCGGCCCAGACGTGTTTTTCAAACGGTTGTTTCTGCATGATCTGTTTCCTTTTTTGGTACGATAAAGCTGCCCCGGCCCGTGTGGACGGGACGCCAGCCGTCAATGCCGCTCTCCTGCAAAGCATGGAGCGTCTTTTGGCGGAAGGCGTGGTCGGTGCGGCAGCGCTCCTGCACAAATTCCTTGGTCTGTTCCCGCACGGTAACGCCGTCGGCGGGACAGCGGCTCTTCACAATGGGCAAGTCCGCCTCCCGCACGGCGCACTGCACCTCGTACTCGGTTGCCAGCAACATGGGACGGATGAGGGTGAGATCCCGCTGGGAAAGGTAGGTCACCGGCGAGAAGCAGCCGATGCGTCCCTCCCGCCAGAGGTTCATATAAAAGGTCTCCACGGCATCGTCCAGATGATGCCCCAGCGCCACCTTGTTGCAGCCCAGCTCCTGCGCGGCGGTGTGCAGCGCGCCCCGCCGCAGCTTGGCACACAGGGCGCAGGGGTTCTTTTCCTTGCGGTACTCGAACACCACCGGGCCGATCTCGGTGCGGCGCACCTCGTAGGGGATGCCGTGCTGCCGGAACAGCTCTGCCAGCGCGGAGTAGTCCATGGGCTGATGGTCGAACTGCGGGTCCAGCGTGACCGCCACCACCTCGTAATCGAAGCCGATGTACTTGCGCAGCATGGAAAGACCGATGGTCAGCGCCACGCTGTCCTTGCCGCCGGAAACGCCCACCATCACCCGGTCGCCGGGGGCAATCATTTCATAGTCCTGTACGGCCTTGCGCATCAGACCGCAGAGCCGCTGCATTGCACGAAGATCACTCATGACAGGCTCACGCTTTCTACCAGATTGACCACATCGCTGATGGACGCCAGCTTTGTCAGCGCCGAGACATAGACCACATCGCCGCTGTCATAAGTGATGGTGGCCAGCACGGCGTAGTAGGTGCGGATATCACAGCGCACCGCCTCTACCGCTGCGCCCTCCACGGTCAGGTTGACCTTGCGGGGCTTGATGACGCCGTAGGCCTGCTTGAGGTCGGCTTCCGAGTCCTCGATAAAGCTTTCGTAGCTGTCGGCGGTGCCCCGCTGCAACAGCACGGCCTGATAGTCCTCGCTGTCTGCCGTGTCGGCGGTGGCAAGCTCCAGCACAGTGCCGAGGGTTGCGTCCTCGGTCATGCGGCACACGCTCCACACGCTGCTGTCGTAGTAGACAGAGACGCCGTTCGTGCCGGTATAGTGGGTGTCAGGTGTCGCGGGGGTCTGCCGGTTCACCAGCAGGGTGAGCACCATGTAGGCTGCGATGCCCAGACAGATGAAAATGGCCATCGCCGTCAGCAGCTTGGAGCTGCGGCGCTGCGCCGAAGAAGTGCGGTCGATCTCATTTGGCATGGATGTGTTCTCCTTGTGTTGGCAAGGGCGGCGGTGCACCGCCCATATCCTTTATAGTATACCACAACCGCAGCGGGATTTGTAGCGGGCAAATGGCAAAAATATGCCGGGGCGGGCAAAAAACTTTTGCAAAAATCGGAATTCAGAAATCAAGAGGATTTGAGAGAAAACAAGCGATTTTGAGAGTTTCAAAAATTTCCGCCGAAAAAATCCAAAAATCATGTTGACAGGCGCGTTTTTGTGTTGTATACTGACACTCGCGCCCCAAAAGGGCGCCTGAAACGTACAAAAAGCTTATCAGGAGGAAATAGATATGAGCACTACTCTCGTAAAGCCCGCTGAAGTCGAGCGCAAGTGGTACCTGCTCGACGCTGCCGGCAAGAGCCTGGGCCACGTCGCTGCTGAGGCCGCTGTTCTGCTGCGCGGCAAGCAGAAGGTCGATTACACCCCCAACGTGGACTGCGGCGATTTCGTGGTTGTCATCAACTGCGACAAGGCTGTTCTGACCGGCAAGAAGGCCGAGCAGAAGTTCCACATCACCCACAGCAAGTACATCGGCGGCCTGAAGAAGGTCCAGTACAGCAAGCTGATGGCTGAGCACAGCGATCTGGCCATGACCTACGCTGTCAAGGGCATGATCCCTTCCAACACCATCGGTGCTAAGGCTCTGACCCGCCTGCACTGCTACCAGGGTGCCGAGCACGCTCACGCAGCTCAGAAGCCCGAGAAGATCGAGTTCTAAGAAGGAGGCAATCGAACATGTACGAAACCAAACCTTATTTCTACGGCACTGGTCGTCGTAAGGATTCCGTTGCCCGCGTTCGCGTTTACACCGGCACCGGCAAGATCACCATCAACGATCGTGATATCGACAACTACTTCGGTCTGGAGACCCTGAAGCTGATCGTCCGTTCTCCGCTGGTCCTGCTGGGCCTGGAGGGCAAGTATGACGTCGTCGTCCGCGTTTCCGGCGGCGGTGTTTCCGGTCAGGCTGGCGCTATCCGCCACGGCCTGAGCCGCGCCCTGCTGCAGCAGAGCGACGAGAACCGTCCTGTGCTGAAGAAGGCTGGCTTCCTGACCCGCGATCCTCGTATGAAGGAGCGTAAGAAGTACGGTCTGAAGGCTGCACGTCGTGCTCCCCAGTTCTCCAAGCGCTGATTATATTTCAGATGCAACTTTACGGCTCTGCTTCGGCAGAGCCGTTTTTTGTTGCCTTCTTTTCCGGAGAACAGGGGAGCACGACTGCGCATCTCCGGCGGTTGCCCCGCAAGGGGCGAGCCGGAGGCGCTTACAAAACTTTGCTCAAGCATCGCGTGCAGGGCGCAGCCCTGCCAGCGATGCTCCCCAGTTCTCCAAGCGCTGATTATATTTCAGATGCAACTTTACGGCTCTGCTTCGGCAGAGCCGTTTTTTGTTGCCTTCTTTTCCGGAGAACAGGGGAGCACGACTGCGCATCTCCGGCGGTTGCCCCGCAAGGGGCGAGCCGGAGGCGCTTACAAAACTTTGCTCAAGCATCGCGTGCAGGGCGCAGCCCTGCCAGCGATGCTCCCCAGTTCTCCAAGCGCTGATTATATTTCAGATGCAACTTTACGGCTCTGCTTCGGCAGAGCCGTTTTTTGTTGCCTTCTTTTCCGGAGAACAGGGGAGCACGACTGCGCATCTCCGGCGGTTGCCCCGCAAGGGGCGAGCCGGAGGCGCTTATTGATCTTTGCTCAAGCATCGCGTGCTAAAACAAAAAGCATGGTTTTGCGTCTATTCTGCAAACTTTTTGTGAACCCTATTGACAAAGTAGGTGGACAGGAGTATATTTTTAGCAGTCGAGCAGATAGAGTGCTAAAAATCAAAACAAACTGCTCCGTAGGAGGTGCGCAAAACCATGAAGAAGAACATCGATACAATTCAATCACGGCTCTGCCGCCGCTGGGCGCGGAGCTGTTAGCAAAGAACTTATCTGTCCGCTAAAATAAACCTTCCGGTATGAATGGAGGCTTGACTTTATGAATACCAATCAATATACCCAAAAGACCCTTGAGGCTTTGCAGGCAGCCCAGCAGCTGGCTGTGGAGTACCAGCACAACGCGCTGGAGCCCGCCCACCTGCTGCACGCACTGGCTGCGCAGGAAAACGGCCTGATTCCCCAGCTGCTGCAAAAGCTGAACGTTGACCCCGGCAGCTTTGCCGCCGCCGTGGCGGAAAAGCTGTCCGCGCTGCCCCGGGTGTCCGGTTCCGGCCGTGACCCTGATAAGGTCTATATCTCGCAGGCAACCGATAAGGTGCTCAGCGCCGCCGCCCGCGAAGCCAAGGCCATGAAGGACGACTTCATCAGCGTGGAGCACCTGTTCCTTGGCCTGCTGGACGAGCAGGACCAGACCACCAGCGAGCTGTTCCGCGCCTTCAACCTGAAAAAGGACGCCTTTTTGCAGCAGCTTACCGCCGTGCGCGGCAACCAGCGGGTGACCACCGATAACCCGGAAGACACCTACAACGCGCTGCAGAAGTACGGTCAGGATCTGGTGGAACTTGCCCGCAAGCAGAAGCTGGACCCCGTCATTGGTCGAGATCAGGAGATCCGCAATGTGATCCGTATCCTGTCCCGTAAGACCAAAAACAACCCCTGCCTCATCGGCGAGCCCGGTGTTGGTAAAACCGCCATCGCCGAGGGTCTGGCGCAGCGCATCGTGCGTGGCGATGTGCCCGAAAACCTGAAGAATCGCACCGTGTTCAGCTTGGACATGGGTGCTCTGGTGGCCGGTGCAAAGTACCGCGGCGAGTTCGAGGAGCGCTTGAAGAGCGTGCTGAATGAGGTGAAGAAGAGCGAGGGCAAGATCATCCTCTTCATCGATGAGCTGCACACCATCGTGGGTGCCGGTAAGACCGACGGCGCCATGGACGCAGGCAACCTGCTCAAGCCCATGCTGGCACGCGGCGAGCTGCACTGCATCGGCGCGACCACGCTGGACGAGTACCGCCAGTATATCGAAAAAGACCCCGCACTGGAGCGCCGGTTCCAGCCGGTACAGGTGGATGAGCCTACCGTGGAGGATACCATCTCCATTCTGCGCGGCCTGAAGGAACGGTATGAAGTGTTCCACGGCGTAAAGATCAACGATAGCGCCCTGATCGCCGCTGCCACCCTTTCCGACCGCTATATCACCGACCGCTTCCTGCCGGATAAGGCCATCGACCTTGTGGATGAAGCCTGCGCCATGATTAAGACCGAGATGGACAGCATGCCCAGCGAGATGGACGATCTGGCGCACCGCATCACCCAGCTGCAGATCGAGCAGGTGAGCCTGAAAAAGGAGACTGACGCCCTGAGCCAGAGCCGTTTGAAGGATCTGGAAAAGGAGCTTGCCGAATTGCAGGATAAGTTCCGCAGCATGAAGGCAAAGTGGGAGAACGAGAAGAACGCCATTGGCAAGGTGCAGACCCTGCGCGAGCAGATCGAGCAGACCAATGCTGCCATCGAGAAAGCCCAGCGCGAGTACGACCTGAACAAGGCCGCCGAGCTGAAATACGGCAAGCTGCCCCAGCTGCAAAAGCAGCTGGCCGAAGAGGAAAAGGTGGCTGCCGCCAAGAAGGAGGACAGCCTGCTGCGTGACCGCGTGACCGACGAGGAGATCGCCCGCATCGTGGCACGCTGGACCGGCATCCCGGTAGAGAAGCTGGTGGAGGGCGAGCGCGAGAAGCTGCTGCATCTGGACGATGTGCTGCACCAGCGGGTCATCGGTCAGGACGAGGCTGTGACCAAGGTAAGCGAAGCCATTCTGCGCAGCCGCGCCGGTATCGCCAACCCCAACCGCCCCATCGGCAGCTTCCTGTTCCTCGGCCCTACTGGCGTGGGCAAGACCGAGCTGGCTAAGGCACTGGCACAGGCCCTGTTTGACGACGAGCGCAACATGGTGCGTATCGATATGACCGAATATATGGAGAAGTTCAGCGTCAGCCGCCTGATCGGCGCGCCTCCGGGATATGTCGGTTATGAAGAGGGCGGCCAGCTGACCGAGGCTGTGCGCCGCAAACCTTACAGCGTGGTGCTGTTCGATGAGGTGGAAAAAGCCCACCCCGATGTGTTCAACATCCTGTTGCAGGTGCTGGATGATGGCCGCATTACGGACAGTCAGGGTCGCACCGTGGACTTCAAGAACACGGTCATCATCCTGACCTCCAACCTTGGCAGCGATATCATCCTGAACGATCTGGAGCAGCGCCGTGCGCAGGGCTCCAACGAGCTGAGCGAGGATGCAAAGCACCAGATCGACCTGCTGCTCAAGAGCAAGTTCCGTCCCGAATTTTTGAACCGTCTGGACGAGATCGTCTACTACAAGAGCCTGACCAAGGACGAAATGCGCAAGATCGTGGATCTGCAATTGCAGGATCTGCGTAACCGCATGGAGGAGGGCAAGCACCTCAAGCTGGAGGTCACCACCGCCGCCAAGGACTTCATCATTGATTCTGCCTACGACAGCGTCTATGGTGCACGTCCCATCAAGCGCTTCATCCAGAGCCGCGTGGAGACCCTGATCGCCAAGGCCATCATCAAGGGCGGTTATGCCGAGGGCAACACCCTGACGGTGGATTATGACGGCAGCGCATTGGTTCTGCGTTAAAATTTACCGGTTTTGTACATGGAGTACAGCCCAAACGCTTGCACCCGTGTGCAGAATATGTTATTATAGAAAATAACATTGATGTGCTTTTCATCGTGGAAATGGCAACGATGGAAAGCACATTTTTGTATACGGAAAAGCCCGCTTGGCACGGTTGAAGCACAATGAAAATACAACGGGCAAATAAAACTAAATTTAAAACAGAAAGTTGAGTGTGATTCCCCTTTTTATGGACGATGGCAGTATGACGCTCTGGGTAGCGCTGGTAGTATTGGTGGCATTCTCCGCCTTTTTCTCCGCATCCGAGACCGCATTTTCTTCCCTGAATCAGATCCGCCTGAAAAGCCGCGCCGAGGACGGCGATACCTCTGCCGCCCGGGTGCTGGCAATGGCTGAAAAATACGATAAGCTGCTTTCCACCATCCTCATCGGCAACAATATCGTGAACATTGCCGCAGCCTCCATTGGCACCATCATTTTCACCAAGATGCTGGGTGCAGAGCGGGGCGCTACGGTGTCCACTATGGTGCTGACCGTGGTGGTGCTGATCTTTGGCGAGGTGACCCCCAAGAGCCTTGCAAAGGAGATGCCGGAAACGGTAGCCACCGCAGTTGCACCGGCGCTCAGCCTGCTGATGCTGGTGTTTACCCCGCTGACATGGCTGTTCAGCCAGTGGAAGCGCTTTCTGGGGCACTTTGTCCACAGCACCGAGGAGGACACCATCACTGAGGGCGAGCTGATGACCATGGTCAGCGAAGCCGAGAATGACGGCGAACTGACCGACCGGGAAAGCGAGCTGATCCGTAGCGCCATCGAATTTGATGACGTGGAGGTGGAAGAGATCCTGACCCCCCGCGTGGATGTGATCGCGGTGGAGGACGATATGCCGCTGGAAGAGGTGGCACAGACCTTTGCGGAATCCGGCTACTCCCGTCTGCCGGTGTACCACGACACCATTGATAACATCATTGGTGTGGTACATGAAAAGGACTTCTACATGGCACGCCTGAAAAAGGAGACCAAGCTGGAGGATCTGGTCAAGCCCACCCTCTACACCACCGGCTCCACCCAGATCTCCCAGCTGCTGCGCACCCTGCGTGAGCAGCACCATCACATGGCTGTGGTGGTGGACGAGTACGGCGGCACCGAGGGCATTATCACGCTGGAGGACATTCTGGAGGAGCTGGTAGGCGAGATCTGGGATGAGCACGACGAGGTGACCGAGGACTTCCGCAAGCAGTCGGACGGCAGCTGGATCGTGCTGGGCAGCGCCGGTGTGGACGACCTGTACGAGCGGCTGGGTCTGCCGGAGGACGAGGACATCGACTCCAACACGGTGAACGGTCTGGTGCAGGAAAAGACCTGCCGTCTGCCTAAGGTGGGCGACCGCTTCACGCTGGGCAGCTACGACGGCGTGGTCACCCGCACCGCCAAGCGCCGCGTGACCGAGGTGCGTCTGACCCCCGCAGAAAAGCCTGACCCCAAAAAGGACGAAGAGGAAAAAGGCCATTTTGGCAGAATGACCTCTAAATAAAACCCAAACCGGCTGCTGCACACAAAACGTGCGGCAGCCGGTTTTTCGTTATAACTCCTCCTGTGAAAATGCAATGCCGGAGCGTCCGCAGACGCTCCGGCATTGCTCTATTAAAAATAATCTTTCCGCTGATTATGCGCAGAGCGAAGCGGAGCGCATTTAAAATCGTCTAATTTGCCTATAAAAAATCCCCTCGGCGAGCAGCGCCGGGGGGATTTTTTTCAGGATTTACTTAGGCTGGCGGCCGATATAGGCCAGAATGCCGCCGTCGGCGTAGAGGATCTGGCCGTTCACGAAGTCGGATGCGTGGCTGGCAAGGAACACGCAGGGGCCAACCATGTCCTCCGGGTCGCCCCAGCGGCCCGCGGGGGTCTTGGCAACGATGAACTGGTCAAAGGGATGACGGCTGCCGTCCGGCTGACGCTCGCGCAGGGGCGCGGTCTGGGCGGTGGCAATGTAGCCGGGGCCCATGCCGTTGCACTGAATGTTGTACTCGCCGTACTCAGAGGCGATGTTCTTGGTCAGCATCTTCAGCGCGCCCTTGGCGGCGGCGTAGGCAGAGACGGTCTCGCGACCCAGCTCGCTCATCATGGAGCAGATGTTGATGATCTTGCCCGCGCGCTTTTCCATCATGTCGGGCAGCACGGCCTTGGAGCAGTTGAAGGCACCGCCCACATGCACGTCGATCACACGCATAAAGTCGGCGTGGCTCATCTCGATCATGGGCACGCGCTTCATCAGACCGGCGTTGTTTACCAGAATGTCCACCGGGCCGACCTCGGCCTTGATCTTTGCCACCATGGTGTTTACGGCGTCCTCGTCGGAAACGTCTGCCACATAGCCGTGGGCGTCGATGCCGGCAGCCTTGTAGGCGGCCATGCCTTTCTCCAAGCTGGCCTCAGAGGAGCAGTTGAAGCAGATGACGGCGCCGCACTTGGCCATGCCCTCTGCGATGGAAAAACCGATGCCGTGGGCACCGCCGGTGATCAGGGCCACCTTGCCCTGCAGGTTGAATGCAGACAGATCCATGAGGTTCTCCTTTTTTCACAGTATCCAAGTTAATTTTTTAGCAAAACGCCCCGTGCCGGTTTCCCGGTACGGGGCGTTTGATTGGTGCTTTTAGCGCAGGTCAGTGGTAGCGATGTTGTCCATGTCGTCAAACTCCATGTTCT
>OODD01001007.1_pt1 | contig 11702 bp, 9 predicted proteins | sample 1671311 | NCBI WGS metagenome assembly OODD01 (sample SAMN06348143, study PRJEB24527) | human gut metagenome | biome: human gut; feature: ankylosing spondylitis patient; material: feces | host: Homo sapiens | place: China | collected 2015-10 | reverse complement strand
ACTCTTTCCCTACACGACGCTCTTCCGATCTGGCAGAGGCCCGGGAGGTGGCTTCTGATGAGTGCTCTTATTGAATTTGATCATGTGTGCAAGTATTACCAGATGGGCGATTCCCTTGTAAAGGCTGCAGATCACATTTCGATGCAGATCAACAAGGGCGAGTTCGTGGCCATCGTGGGCCAGTCCGGCTCCGGCAAATCCACCTGCATGAACATCATCGGCTGTCTGGATGTGCCCACGGCGGGCACCTATAAACTCAATGGCCGGGATGTGGGCAGAATGAGCCGCGATGAACTGGCCGAGATCCGCAACGAGCTGCTGGGCTTCATTTTTCAGCAGTATAACCTGCTGCCCAAGCTCAGCCTGATGGAAAACGTGGAGGTTCCGCTGGTGTATGCCGGGGTGCCGCGCGGGGAGCGTCACTGCCGTGCTGCCGCAGCACTGGAACGGGTGGGCCTTGGAGATAAGCTCCGGAACAAGCCCAACCAGCTTTCCGGCGGTCAGCAGCAGCGTGTTTCCATCGCGCGGGCACTGGCAGGCCGTCCGGCTGTCATTCTGGCCGACGAGCCTACCGGCGCACTGGACAGCCACACCGGCCGTGAGGTACTGAAAATGCTGCAGGAGCTGCACCGGCAGGGCAATACCGTGGTACTCATCACCCACGATAACTCCATTGCCGTGCAGGCCCAGCGCATCATCCGACTGGAAGACGGCCGTGTGGTGTACGACGGCGATGCCCACGCACCCGAAGCCGTGGTGCAGCCCGGCTGTGGGATCAGGACGGAACAGGAGGGGAGCGCATCATGATCTATGAGACCTTCCGCGAGGCCGTCCAGAACATCTGGAGCAACAAGTTCCGCACCTTCCTCACCATGTTGGGCATTATCATCGGCGTGACGGCGGTCATCGTCATCGTGGGTCTGGGCAACGGCATGACCCAGAGCATCGCGTCCAGCTTTGCAGACCTTGGCACCAATATCATCAGCGTGCAGGTCATGGGCTACGGCTCCCGGTCAGTGAAGGTGGAGGATGTTTACAGCCTCGTGGATGCCCACCCGGATCTGTTCGAGGCGGTGTCGCCGACAGCCAGCATCAACGGCACCGTGAAGGTGGGCACCACCAGCTACAGCAACACCTCCGTCAAGGGCGTGAGCGAGAGCTATCTTGGGATGAGCGGCTACACCGTCCGCGTCGGGCGCGGCATCAACTATGTGGATCTGACCGACAACAAGAAGATCTGCGTTGTGGGCGACTATATCAGCCGTGTGGCCTATGGCGGCAATGCCGTGGGCCAGACCATCAAGATCGGCTCAGAAAAATATACCATTGTGGGCGTACTGGAAGCCAAGGTGACAGACACCTCGGATCAGGAGGGCAGCAGCGATGATATCGTTCTGCTGCCCTACACCACGGCGCTCCGCGTTTCCAAAACCAGCACCGCCAGCTCCTACGCTGTCACCGTGACCAGCGAGGACAACATTTCCGAAGCGAAGACCGTACTGGAAAACGGCCTGCAGGAGCTGCTCAATTCTGATGAGGGCTACATGGTTACCAGTATGAGCGAAATGCTGGATATGATGACCTCCATGGTGAACATGGTCGTTACCATCCTCACCGCCATTGCGGCGATCTCGCTGCTGGTGGGCGGCATCGGCATCATGAATATCATGATGGTGTCCGTCACCGAGCGCACCCGTGAGATCGGCATCCGCAAGGCGCTGGGTGCGAAGGAACGGGTCATTCTGGGCCTGTTTGTCACCGAAGCTGCCACCACTTCCGCCCTTGGCGGCGTGCTGGGCATCGGTCTCGGCTATCTGCTTTCTGCGCTTGCCAACAGGATCCTGCCGCTTGTCATGAGCGATATGGAAATGACCGTGTCGCCGTCCCTTGGCTCGGTGGCTGTGGCCTTTGGCATTTCGGTGGGCATCGGTGTGCTGTTCGGCTACCTGCCCGCAAAGCGTGCGGCCCGGCTGAACCCCATCGAAGCGCTGCGCTATGACTGATAACCCTCTCACCGGCACGGTCCGCTTGCAGCGGCGCAATGCCGGAGCTCTCCCGAAGGGCGAGCCCAAAATTAAGGAGGCAACTATGAAAAAACGATTTCTCGCACTGCTGCTGGCGGTGTGCATCGGCGTGTCCGTGCTGGTACTGCCGGCTTCGGCAGCGGGCTCCAACACGGCGGTGCAGACGGCGGTGACGCTGGGCGCTTTCTCCACCGAGGAAGCGGCCGGGCTGAGCACGCCGCTCACCCGCGGGCAGCTGGCAAAGCTGCTGGTGGCCTTTTCTGCCTACCACGATAACGCCAATACGCAGGGCAGCATCGGCACCCTGTATACCGATGTGAACGGCAGCAGCGCTTATGCGCCCTATATCCGCATTGCAGTGCAGCAGGGCTGGATGAGCGGCTACACCGACGGTTCCTTCCGCCCGGATAATACCGTTACGCTGGAAGAAGCCTGCACTGCCGCCCTGACTCTGCTGGGCTACGATATCACCACCCTGACCGGCGGTTTTCCGGCAGCACAGCTGAACAAGGCCAATGCCATCGGCCTGCGGAGCAATCTGGGCTGCACGCAGGGCCAGACCATGACTCTGGAAGAGGGCGCAGTGCTGCTGTACAATGCCCTTACCGCAAATACGGCAGACGGCAGTGTGTACGGCACCACGTTGGGCTACACCGTGACGAACGGTCAGGTGGATGTTTCCTCCATCCTGCTCAGCAGTCTGGAGGGCCCCTTTGTGGCATCCGAGGGTGAGAGCCTGCCCTTTGTGCCGGAGGCCATCTACCGCAATGGCAGTGTGAGCACCTCGGCACAGCTTTCCGCCTATGACGTATACTATTACAATGCCAGCGCAAAGACGGTGTGGATCTACACCCGCAAGGCCGCAGGCCGGATCACGGCGGTGTCGCCCAGTGCCAGCGCACCCACCTCGGTTACCGTGGCAGGCACCAGCTACACCATTGCAAGCTCCTCGGCGGCGGCACAGCTGTCCAGCCTGAACGGCGGCGGCGTGGGGCAGGTGGTCACCCTGCTGCTGGGCATGAACAACGAGGCTGTTGCGGTGCTGACCGGCGATGAAGCGGACGAAGTATTCTACGGTGTGGTGCAGACCGCCGCCCGCAGCCTTGTGGAGGAAAACGGTGCGGACGTCCAGCAGGCGGTGGCAGTCAAGTGCACTGACGGCGTTACCCGCACCGTGAATGTGGACAAAAGCCTGAATTACCCGGCGGGCTGGATGGTAAAGATCACGGTGAACGCCGATGGCGAACAGGTGGAGACCATCACCAAAACCAGCACCTCCGGCACCATCAATGCAGACGGCACCGCTCTGGGCGGCACTGCCCTTGCAGACGACGTAGAAATTCTGGATACGACATCGGAGGGTGTGGCTGGGACGGTAAGTCCCAGCCGCCTATCGGGGGTAACACTTTCTGACGCCGATGTGCGCTACTACACCACCAACGAAAACGGCCAGATCGACCGCCTGATCCTGAACGATGTGACCGGTGATCTGTGGACCTATGGCGTGCTGGATGATGTGAAGAACCTCATCAACAACACCACGACCACCACCAGCGGAACGACCTCCTCCGGCATGACGGTCAGCACGGCAATCAAAAAGCTCACAGGGAACGACAGCACCACTGGCACGACCGGCAGCACAACCACCACCACGACCACGACAGATGATTCCCAGATCTTCAGCGATGTGGCGGATATCGTGCTGCCCAGCACCGGCGATCTTTTGTGGGGCCTTGTGGACGGCAGCATTGGCAGCAGCCTGTGGGAAAGCGTGACCGGCAGCACTGATAAACTGGCAAGCTACCTGCTCAAACTGGGCGCCAACAATACCAGCGGCAGCCTGAGCACCGTGCTCAACTATCTGGGAAGTGGTGCAGATTACGTGTGCTACGTGAACGGCAAACAGACGACCTACAAGACCAGTACCAAATATCCGGTGCTGGCAGGCGGCATCGCCATTGGCACCAGCACCTCCGGTACGGTCAAGTCCATGACGCAGCTGCTGCCCGTAGTCATTGACAAGGTGGGTGCGGCCTCGGTCATGAGCGGAAACAAAAAGTACGAGACCGCCGATGAGATGCAGGTGTATCTGTGGTATAAAGGCACCTACTATCCCACCACTCTTTCTCAGGTGAACGGTGAGGAGTACACCCTCATCGGCTGGTACGATGGCGGCCTGCGCGCGGCAGGCGGCAAGATCCGCGTGCTGATCGCGGTCAGGAAAAACTGAATCCGGCCCGGCCCTCCCCGATGGGAGGGCTTTTGCTGTCCGCACAGCGCATACGGTCAAGCTGAAAAATGAATAAAATTTACGCACGTGATGATATCATTTTAGGCTGATTGAGCAAAGAATCGAAAGAAGTCCCATAATCATATTGACATAATGGGTAATGGGGTGTAAACTACATGCATCGGGTCGAGCAAATCCGAAAATTGAGATCATTCAGGGAGGAAACGGCTATGATGTGTTGTTGCGCAATGTGTTGTTGTACCGCAAACGCTTCCCGGACCGGCCGCCCTGCAGTATGGTATGCCGTGTGAGCATATCTGCAAATTCTGTGTGGGAACACGCAGAGAAATCTGACGCTGACCGCCTGGGAGCTTACTCGAAGAGGGAGCTTCCGGGCGTTTTGTTTTGACCCGCAAATCAGGATACAAGGGAGGAATCCGGCAATGGACTGGAATGCGATCCAGCAATATTTGCCGCTCTACCAGAAAGCAGCCGTGCTGACGGTACGGCTGGGCGTTGCAGGCATCATTTTTGCCATCATCATCGGGCTTGTGTGCGCGGTGATCCAATACGACAAGGTGCCGGTGCTGCGGCAGATCGTGGGTGTTTACATCCAGTTGTCCCGCAACACGCCGCTGCTGGTGCAGCTGTTCTTTATCTACTATGGCCTGCCTAAGGTGGGCATCCGGACCAATGCCGAGATCTGCGGCATCGCAGGTCTGGCGTTTCTGGGCGGCAGCTATATGGCCGAAGCATTTCGCAGCGGTCTGGAAGCCATCGAGCCCATCCAGACCGAGAGCGCCTACAGTCTGGGCATGGATCGTCTGCAGACCATGCGATATGTGATCCTGCCGCAGGCAATGTCCACAAGCATGCCGGCCTTCATGGCAAACGTGATCTTCCTGCTCAAGGAGACCAGCGTGTTCAGCGCCATCAGCCTGATGGACCTGATGTTCACGGCCAAGGATCTCATCGGTATGTATTCCAAGACCATCGAATGCCTGTTCCTGCTGGTGGCGTTCTACCTCATCATCCTGCTGCCGGTATCCATCGTGGGCAGCCTGATCGAAAGGAGGCTGCGCTATGCTGGATTTGGGTCTTGACGTCCTGTTCAAGGGCAAAAACATGGCCCGCCTGATGGGAGGTCTTGGCGTAGCTCTCAAGATCAGCGCGGCATCCGTGCTGATCAGCCTGCCGCTCGGCATTCTGCTGGGCGTGCTGATGACCTTCCGCAATCCCATCATCAAGGCGATCCTGCGGCTGTATCTGGAATTTATCCGCATCATGCCGCAGATGGTGCTGCTGTTCCTCGTCTACTTTGGCACCACCCGCGCGTTCGGGTGGAACCTTTCCGGCGAGACGGCATCGATCATCGTGTTCGTGCTGTGGGGCACTGCCGAAATGAGCGACCTTGTGCGCGGTGCACTGATCGCCATTCCGAAGCACCAGTACGAGAGCGCTGAAGCGCTGGGTATGAGCCGCATCCAGACCTACTGGTACATCGTCATCCCGCAGACGGTGCGCCGCCTGATCCCGCTGTCCATCAACCTGATCACCCGTATGATCAAAACCACCAGTCTGGTGCTGATGATCGGTGTGGTAGAGGTGATCAAGGTGGCCCAGCAGATCATTGAGGCCAACCGCACCGCCAGCCCCAATGCAGCCTTCGGCATCTATCTCACAGTTTTTGTGCTATATTTCCTTGCATGCTGGCCCATCAGCCTGCTGGCAAGCTATCTGGAAAAGAAATGGAAGTGACCGTGTATGGCAGAACCTATTTTGACCGTTGAACATCTGATCAAAGCCTACGGCGAGACTCCGGTGCTGGACGATATCAGCTTTGCCGTCAAGCCCGGTGAGGTCATCGTGGTGGTCGGCCCCTCGGGCTGCGGCAAAAGCACGCTGCTGCGCTGCCTGAACGGTTTGGAGCCCACCCAGAGCGGCCGTGTGCGTCTGGGCAGTGAGACCGTTGCCTACGGCGGCAAAAACCTCACCCAGCTGCGCCAGCGGATCGGCATGGTGTTCCAGAGCTACGAGCTGTTCCCGCACATGACGGTGCTGGACAATGTCCTGCTGGCCCCCACCAAGGTGCAGAAGCGCCCCAAAGCAGAGGTGCAGCAGGAGGCCGAGGCTCTGCTGGACCGCGTGGGCCTGCTTGCCAAGAAAAACAGCTACCCGCGTGAGCTTTCCGGCGGACAGAAGCAGCGCGTTGCCATCGTGCGCGCACTGTGTATGCACCCGGAGATCCTTCTGTTTGATGAAGTGACCGCTGCCCTTGACCCGGAAATGGTGCGCGAGGTGCTGGACGTTATGCTGGACCTTGCCAAGCAGGGCAAGACCATGATCATCGTTACCCACGAAATGCAGTTTGCCCGCGCCATTGCCAACCGTGTCATCTTCCTGGATGGCGGTAAGATCGTGGAAGAAGCTGCACCGGCCGAGTTCTTTGATCGGCCCAAGACCGAGCGTGCACAGCGCTTCCTGCGCACATTCACGTTTGATGCTGTGAAATGAGTCACAGATCAAGATAAAGACTGCGGGTGTTTCGCAGCCAATGGGAAAGATTTTGTAAAGGAGAATCCACTATGAAACAGTCTAAAATTTCTCGTCGTTCCTTCCTGCTGGGTCTGGGCGCAGTGTCCGCTGCTGCTGCTCTGACCGCATGCGGCGGCTCTTCTTCTGCTTCTACCGCAACTGCAGCATCTGGCAGCGCAGCATCCGGCAGCAGCGTGGTCTACCGCACGCTGGATCAGATCAAGGAGTCCGGCACCATCAATATCGGTGTTTTCTCCGATAAGAACCCGTTCGGCTACGTGGATGAGAACGGCGAGTATCAGGGCTATGATGTCTACTTTGCCCGCCGTCTGGGCGAGGATCTGGGCGTAGAGATCAACTTTGTTTCTACCGAGGCTGCCAACCGCATCGAGTATCTGCAGACCGGCAAGGTGGATGTGATCCTGGCAAACTTCACCGTGACCCCCGAGCGCGCAGAGGAAGTGGACTTCGCTCTGCCTTACATGAACGTTGCACTGGGCGTCATTTCCCCGGACAGCAATGTTATCACCACTCTGGACAACTGGAACGCTGACGATCAGATGATCGTCATTTCCGGCACCACTGCCGAGACCTACCTGACCAAGGAGTACCCCAACATTCCGCTGCAGAAGTACGATTCCTACGCAACGGCCAAGAATGCACTGGAGAACGGCAACGGCGTGGCATGGGCCAACGACAACACCGAGGTCATTGCATTTGCAAAGCAGAACCCCGGTTACACGGTCGGCATTCCTTCTCTGGGCAGTCAGGACACCATTGCTCCCGCTGTGAGCCAGGGCAACACCACCGTTCTGGATTGGCTGAACGAGGAGATCAAGGCTCTGGGCGAAGAGAACTTCTTCCACAAGGACTATGAGGAGACTCTGGTGGATACCTACGGCCTTGACTATGAGGACGAGCTGGTCGTTGAGGGCGGCGAGACCGGCGGCGCAGATGCCGCATCCAGCGAAGCGGCTTCTTCGGAAGCCGCATCTTCTGAGGCTGCTGCTTCCGAAGTAGCTTCCAGCGCAGCCGCACAGTAAATAAAAAACACCGAACGGGCAGGAGAGGGTTGAACCTTTCCTGCCCGTTTTTGCATTGCACCATCTGCCGGAACGTGCTATACTGGAACAAAACAACTCCTGTCCGAAAAACCTGAAAAAGAGAGGATGTTCCCAATGAAACGTGCCTATACGAACGGGATCCTGCTGGATGGCACCGAGCAGATGCAGCCGGTAGCGCACAAAATCCTGCTGACCGAGGATGATAAGATCACTGCCATTGCCGATGAGGGTGTGGATCTGGATGACTATGAGGTCATCGATCTGCACGGCAGCTATATCATGCCGGGTCTGGTCAATCTGCATGTGCATCTGGCGGGCAACGGCAAGCCCAGCGCAAAGCCGCGGGATAATGCTGCGCTGGTGCGCAAAATTCTGAGCAATGGCCTGACCCGTGCGGTGGCCTACAGGCTGGTGTGCAGCTACGCGAAGCTGGAACTGCTGGGCGGCGTGACCACCATCCGTACCGTGGGCGGCATTGCGGATTTTGACACCCGCTGCCGGGACGATGCCGCTGCAGGCAGACTGCTGGCACCGCGCATTCTTGCCGCCAACGAGGGCATTTCGGTGCCCGGGGGACACATGGCGGGTTCGGTGGCAGTTGCGGCCCATAACAATGCCGAAGCGCTGGCTCAGCTCAGAAAGGCCAGCGGCCAGAAGGTGGATCTTGTCAAGCTGATGATCACCGGCGGTGTGCTGGATGCCACGGAAAAGGGAACGCCCGGAGAGCTGAAAATGAAGCCGGAAATGGTCAAGGCCGTCTGCGACGAAGCCCACAGGCTGGGCTACACCGTAGCAGCACACACCGAATCGCCGGAGGGCGTAAAGGTGGCGCTGGAAAATGGGGTGGATTCCATCGAGCACGGTGCAAAGATGGACGATGAGACGGTCCGCTTGTATAAGGAGCGGGGAGCCTTCCTGTGCACGACCATCTCCCCGGCGCTGCCCTATGCGCTGTTCGATACAGCGGTTTCCGGTGCCTCGGAAAAGGATCAGTACAACGGCAAGATCGTGTTTGACGGCGTGGTGGCAAGCGCAAAGACCGCGCTTGCCAACGGCATCCCGGTGGGCTTGGGCAATGACGTGGGCTGCCCCTACATCACCCAGTATGATTTCTGGAGGGAGCTGTGCTATTTCCATAAGTATTGCGGTGTGAGCAATCGGTTCGCCCTCTACACGGCGACCCTGCGCAACGCACAGCTGGCCGGAGTAGGAGATGTGACTGGTTCCATTGAGCCGGGCAAGAGCGCAGACTTTATTGTGACGAAGCACGATCCGCTGAAAGACCTGCGTGCGCTGCAGCATCTGGAGCTGGTGGTGTGCCGGGGCCATGTGGTCAAAAAGCCGAATCCCAAGCGCAATAAAACGGTTGATGCTCTGCTGGACCCGTATCTGGCATAAAATTGCGGAAAGCGATCAAAAGAACAGCAAGGGGCTGCTGCACCAGATGACGTGCGGCAGCCCCTTGCTTTGCAGCGGAGGATTCACATGCTTGCCATCACAGCCAGAATGCTCTGCCAGCTTTTGTTTCGGGCGGGGGAAGTGTGAGCCGAACGGCTGCGGCTGACTGCTGCAGCTGTGCCGGAAGCGGCAGGGCCCATGGCAGTCAGCGGCACAGACGGATGGAAGAATACGGCGGTATCGCTGGCCAGCCACTGGGCCGCAAGGTGCGCGGCCTGCGGGTCTGCCTGCAAGGCGCGGCGCTCGCTTCCGGCCAGAAAATCTGCCAGCCAGTAGAGGATGGCGCTCAGCGGCTGACTGGGTGCAGGGCCCTGACTCCAGTAGGTCCAGCGGGCACCGGCCCCTACAAAGCTCTCCACGGTAATAACGGCACCGGTGCGGGCGTTCTGGGGGATGCTGCCCTGATGATCGGCTCCTGCAAGGGTGCGCAGCTCAGACAGGATGCGCTGGGTGCGTGCCAGATCCAGCCGGTCTTCCCGGCAGTAGGCACGGAAATCGGTCTCGTCGATCAGGCCGTCGGCACTGGAAGGAAAGCGGCCTACCAGCTGCCCATCAGCATTGTGGCACAGCTGCCAGCCCTTGCGGAACAGCTGGAAGTTCAGACAGCGGCGCCCCATGGTGGAGTAGCACAGGATGGAGGTGTTCTCACCGGGCAGCTGCTTGAGCTCCAGACAGGCATCGTTGCCGCAGGTATCCTGCAGCTTTACCGTTAAAAGAAGCTGCGCACGGGGGTGCTGGGCAGACATGGCGTTGTGCATTGCGGTAAAATAACGGCTGGCGTCCATCGTGAGTTCCTCCCTGAAAAGCTGATACAGCGGTTCGTTGTATAACAGGCGGGTTCTGCAGCAGACAGCCCTGTGTACGGGGCGGCTTACGCAGGATTGTTTTATCTTGTGAACCTAGTATAGCATATTTCACAACAGAAAACAACTATAAGTTTATCAAAAATTGAAAGAATTTACAGGATGCGGCAGGGTAAGCAAAACCCGGACGAAACACGGTTGTGATGCGGTTGTATAAAACGGCCTGCAGACGGAGAAAACTCTCTCGTCTGCAGGCCGTTGCTCTTATAAAACTCTTATTTCAGTCGCCCAGTTCCCGGATCTCGTTCTGGATCAGCCGCCCGGCAGCACGAGCCAGCTGGTCCATGCCGCGGATGCGTGCCATATTTTTGCCGTAGATCTGTGCAGCGGCACCGGCAGAGCTGTCCTCGCCCATGAACACGGCAGACACCCGGATGCCCATGCGCTGCAGCGCACGCACCTGCGCGGCAGTGTCGGCCACACCGGCGGCGTCCTCGTAACCGCAGCCCAGCGGTTTTTCCGGGCTGGGCGGGATACGGCGGCTGTCGTTGGGCGAAGCATCCGTCAGTACGATGAGCAGGTGCCGCGGCGCAGGGCCGGGCGCATACTGCAAAAGGTCGCCTGCGGCCCGCAGGGCAAGGCCGTCACGGTTCCAGCCGGAAGCGAAATAACGGTTGATGTTCTGCAGGTTTTTGTCCGCAAAGCCCTTGAGCACACGCAGCACAGTGTAGCCCCGCAGGCTGCTGAAGCTGGACACCCGCACCGGGATCCCGCAGGCTGCAAGGCTCTGGGCCAGAATGGAACCCTGCGCCGCAATGACCTCCTGACAGTGCAGGCGGGACGCAGACGCATCCAGCAGAAGATCCACCGTGAAGGAAGGCTGGTTTTCCTCCTCGGCGCATAAAAATACCCGGTCATCGTTCAAAAGTGGTGCCCGCCAGACCCGCCCGGGGTCCACATTGCCGCTGCGGGCCACACGGGCGTTGGGCTGCTGATGCACCAGAATGCAGTTGCGGATCTGTTCGGTGAGCCGTAGCACGACGCTGCGGTGCAGTTCCCGGTTCTTAGCGTAGTAGGCGCGATTGCGGTCAGCCTGAAGTTCGGCCTGCTCAGCCAGATGTTTTGCCTCCGGGGTGGGGGCCTGCTCCGGGCTTGGCACACCGGCACTGAACCACAAATGGCATCCCAGATGGTCGCCCACGCAAAGCTCCTGCTCAGCCTTGCGCAGCCGTTCCGGCGGGTAGAGGGAGCGGCCGAAGCAGCTTTCGATGTAGGCTCTGTCCTGCGCGGCATCCTGCTTCAGGGTGATGTGGGCCTTGCGCTTGTCCACCGCCAGTCCGCCGCCCACAGCATCCACGGAGCTTGAGTGCTCCACGGTCACGCGGTCCGTTTTGATCATCTGGGTGGGCATGGCTTTGGTGGCAAGCTTTGCCAGCAGGCCGTCCAGATGCAGATGCAAAGCTGCTTTCTGGTGCACAGTACCGTCGAACAGGTTGAATTTTGCGTAGATCGATAAAATTTCGGCTTTCAGCTGGTCCGGCTCCGGCACATGCTCCGGGGCCAGCGCGGCGGCAAGACCGGACTCGTA
>OODD01000999.1_pt1 | contig 11799 bp, 12 predicted proteins | sample 1671311 | NCBI WGS metagenome assembly OODD01 (sample SAMN06348143, study PRJEB24527) | human gut metagenome | biome: human gut; feature: ankylosing spondylitis patient; material: feces | host: Homo sapiens | place: China | collected 2015-10 | reverse complement strand
CACGATTCTGTGATGCAGATTCTTAATGGCATCTGCAAAAGATATTTTTCCTATGATTACTTCCTATTAGGAACACTGTAAATACAAGGCTTTTCGGAGCCTACAAACCAGAAAAAATAATATTTGATCTATCACATTACGCAAAAAGCCGTCCGGCATGAAAAACGGGCGGCTTTTTTGCGTGGATAGACGGAAAGGAGGCGCAAAAATAACTACAAAATTTTAGCGTTCAAATTTGTGCAACTTTAACGAAAAGGAGGATCGTAAATGGCCGATGAAAAATTGAATACTGGCCCTGCGGAGAATATTTCCCCGGAGGCTGCCGAGCCTATCACCACACCCGAACAGGCCGCAGCGTCTGAGCCCCAGCAGGAACAGACCGGGCCTGCCATACCTGAGTCCGGCGATGTGGTTGTGTCCTTTGACAAAATCAATGAACTTATGGCGGAAAAGAGGCAGAACGCCCGCGCCGAAGTCGAAAAGTCGGAAACCCCCGAAACGCCAGAGGCGGCAGCCCCCGGAGAAACACCGCAGCCCGCCAATACGGAGGAACCGAAAAAGCCGCGCCGTGGCCGTCCGCCGAAAGCGGAAAAGGCTGCGACTGAAAATCAGAAAGCGGAGAAATCGGCTGGGGCTCGCAGGGGTCGCCCACCCAAGGCGGATAAGGCGGCCCCTGACAAGCCCAAGCCGTCCAAACGAGACAAAGTGTCCCGAAGCGATGGAAAGGCCCCGGATGCCAAGGAGCCCATTAAGCCCGCACAGGATACGGCACTGAAGGAAACTGCTGCTGTGGAACAGACGGCTCCCGAGCCGACTACACCGCCCCGCCCGGTTGAGGAAGGCAAGCTGGTTTATCTGAAACTTTCCGAGGTTCATCCGTTTCACACATTCCGTCCGCACCCCTTTAAGGTACGGGACGATGCGAAGATGCAGGAAATCGTTGCTTCTATCCGCGTAAACGGTGTAATGGTTCCCGGTCTTGCCCGCCCGGAGAAAGATGGAAACGGCTATGAAATTGTAGCGGGCCATCGCCGTACCCACGGCAGTGAGCTGGCTGGACTGGAGGAAATGCCCTTTATCGTCCGTGAAATGACCGACCACGAAGCGGTACAGGCCATGAAGGACAGCAACAAGCAGCGTGACGGGATGCTCCCCAGCGAATTGGCCGCGCTGCTGGAACTCGAGGTTGAGGACATCAAGCATCAGGGCGGGCGGCTGAAAGGTGTTGCGGAAGGCGATGTCGGGAAACGCTCGGTTGAGATTGTAGGCGAGGCGCATGAAATGAACTATAAAAAGGTCATGCGCTACTTGCGGCTCAACTCCCTTGTGCCGGAGCTTCTGGATAAGGTAGACGATAAAAAGATGGGCTTCATGCCTGCCGTGGAGCTTTCCTACATCAAACCGAAAAATCAGAGGCTTATTGCTGTTTCCATTGACGGGGAGCAGGCTTCGCCCTCGCTGGCCCAGGCCAAACGGCTCCGGGAGCTGGATAAGGAAGGCAAGCTCAACGGCGATGTCATTGACGGTATCTTATCAGAACAGAAAAAGGAGGATCGAGGCGTGATTATTTCTACTGCGGAACTGGAAAAGTATTTTGGCAAGGAGGTCACTCCCGCCAAAATGAAAGAACAGATTATGTCCCTGCTGGATGACTGGAAAGAAAAACAGCCGCCGGAGCTGGCAAAAGCCCCGAAAAAGCAGGAACTTGACAAGTAACAACTTCGAGACACTTTGTCCCGAGGGCCCCGCCCTCGCGCAGAGGCTCTGGTGGTATATATCCCCCGTCGCCGCCTGTTTTTTAGTACAGCCGGGAGTGGGCCGTCAAGGGTGCAGCGCACCGCCGTTTTCGGCGGCTCGCCCTTGACGGTCTGCCCCGGCTGTGCTATTTCCCCGGCAAGCGGCGGGGGTATATCCTCCAGAGCCGCCCCCTTTCCCAAGACTGGGAAAGGGCGTGGGGTTTGGGTTGAACTTTCTTATTAAAATATCGGAGGTATGAACGATGAAACGACCCCTTGCTTATATCACCGCTGCATGGCTCGGCGGCGATAGCGAAAACGCAGAACTGGCGGCGCAGTATTGCCGCACCGTGTATGAGGCAGGCTTTTCTCCTATTTGCCCGCCCCTGTACTTGCCCCTGTTTCTCAATGATGCTGTTCCCGAGGAGCATAAAAGCGGCATCGACATGAGCCGTGACCTGCTCCGCCGTTCTCATGTGCTGGTTGTTTGCGGGCACAGTATGACCGAAGCCATGAAAAATGATATTGCCGTGGCCCAGCGGCTGGGAATTACGGCAACAACCCTTGAGGGCATCCTGACCGTCAAGGGACAGGGCCGCCGCTAATGGCAACCCTGTTTGAAGCCTACGTTACCAACGCGGGGAAGTACAGCGAGGGCCAGCTTGTGGGTGAAACACTGAAATTTCCCACAACCGCCCAGGAGGTGGAGGCTCTCTTGAAACGGATCGGCGTGGATGGCGTCCGCTATCAGGAAATTTTTATTACCTCTTTCGATGGGGATGTGCTGGGGCTCTATGACCATTTGAGCGAGTATGAAAATCTGGATGAGCTTAATCATCTGGCCTGCCTGCTTTCCGAGCTTACCTCATCGGAGCTGGAAACACTGGAGGCCGTCCTCGACAGCGGCGATCACTGTTCTTCGGTGCGGGACATCATCAATCTGACACAAAATCTGGACTGTTACGGCTTTTACCCCGGCGTATCCGATGAGGAAACGCTGGGGCGTATTTATGTGGACGATCTGGAAATGTTGGATGTGCCGGATCAGGTAAAACCGTATTTCGATTATGAGGCGTATGGCCGGGATGCCTGCATCCACGAAAACGGCCATTTTGCCCCGGGCGGCTATGTTGTCAAAGAAAGCGATCATTTCGTGGAAGTGTATCACGGCTTGCAGGATATTCCCAAGGAGCATAAGGTGTTCTCTTTCCCGAAGCTCTCTATCCGGGAGCAAATGGCCGCTTATCAGGAAATCATAGACGGTTCTTCTTTGGAGGGCTACCGTCAAATGCAGAAAAAAGACCGTGGGGATCGGTGATGGCACTTCGAGACAAATTGTCCCAAGGAAGGAGGCGGTGTAACTGATTGATGAAGATATTTCCCGGCGCACGATAGCCATATCCGTAAAAACAACCAAGCTGACGGCGCGGGGACTGGCGTATGTGCTGGGTATGGTGGGGCGGAAGATCCGCAAGGCATACCGTGGGCGGCAAACACCACACGGCAAGCAAAGTGTGCGAAAGCTCATGGCACACGGTACATCCACAAACAGCATCGAGCTATCCGGGGATGCCAAGTCCTTTGACCGCGTGGCCCGGAAATGGAATGTAGACTATGCGTTCTATAAAACCGGGCCGGACAAATACCTGTTGTTTTTCAAGGCTGGACAGGCAGACGCAATGACCGCCTGCTTTTCTGAGTATTCCCGGAAGGTGTTAAGCAAAGCAAAATCGAACCGAGTTCCCATCCGAGAACAACTGCAACAGGCGGCGGATCAGCTTTCCAAAGAAAAGCCGAAACAGAAAGAACATGCAAAGGAGGTGGCCCATGAGGACAGATAAGATTAGAAAATATCTCATTCTGAACATTCCCTATCTGTTCATCCTGTGGGCGTTCCTCAAGCTGGGAACGGCCTACCGGCTGGCAGCGGGTAACGATTTTGCACATAAGCTCATCGGGCTGGGCCAGACGATTGGCCCGGCCTTTGCTGACTTTGCACCCGGTCTTGCCCCGCTGGATTGGCTTGTCGGCATTGTGGGCGCAATCGTTTTCCGGCTGCTGATCTATTTCAAAAGCAAGAACGCCAAGAAGTTCCGGCGGGATGCAGAATACGGCAGCGCCCGGTGGGGAACGGAAAAAGACATCAAACCGTTTGTCGATCCGAAGTTTGAAAACAACGTGATTTTGACCGGGACGGAGTTTCTCACGATGAATACCCGCCCGAAAATTCCCGCAAATGCCCGAAATCTGAATTGCTGTATTATCGGCTCGTCCGGCTCCGGCAAAACCCGCTTCTGGCTCACGCCCCAGCTTTTACAGGCTCATTCCTCTTATGTGGTGGTCGATCCCAAAGGCGGTGTGCTGGGACAGGTCGGGGGTTTCCTGCAAAAACGCGGGTACAAAATCAAGGTATTCAACAGCATAGATTTTTCAAAATCCATGCACTATAACCCGCTGGCGTATATCCGCAATGAGGCCGATATTCTGAAATTCGTGGATGCCCTGATTTCCAACACAAAGGGCGAAGGCAAGGAAGGCGATCCATTCTGGACGAAATCGGAAACGCTTTTATACTGCGCCCTGATTGCCTACATCATTTTCGAGGGGCCTGCCGAGGATCGGAACATGAATACCCTTGTGGATATGATTTCCGGCATGGAGGTCAAGGAGGATGACGAGGACTTTATGAACGCGGTGGACTATATGTTTGCCGGGCTTGAAAAGCGCAAGCCGGATTGCTTCGCGGTCAAACAGTATAAAAAGTACAAATTGGCCAGCGGAGATGTATGCTCTAAGTGACTTCTTAATCATGGCTTTTGTCATGGTTAGTGAAGCAGTCACTTAGAGCATTTTCATTTCAGGAGGTACAGCCATGAGAAACGAGAAAATCACCCCACTGTATGAGCGTTTGAGCCGCGATGATGAGTTACAGGGCGAGAGCAACTCCATAAGCCATCAAAAGCAGATGTTAGAGGAGTTTGCCCGCCGGAATGGACTGCTGAACCCTACCCACTTCACCGATGACGGCGTATCGGGAACCCGCTTTGATCGTCCCGGCTTTCTGGCGATGATGGAGGAAGTCGAGGCCGGACGGGTGGAGGCCATCGTCATAAAGGACATGAGCCGCCTGGGACGCGACTATCTGAAAGTCGGTCAGGTCATGGAGATTTTGCGGCAGCGCGGTGTCCGGCTGATCGCCATCAATGACGGTGTGGACAGTCTGAACGGCGATGATGATTTTACCCCGTTCCGCAACATTATGAACGAATTTTACGCCCGCGACACCAGCCGGAAAATCCGCTCTGTGTTTAAGTCCAAAGGCATGAGCGGCAAGCACCTGACCGGCACCGTTATCTACGGCTATCTGTGGGACGAAAAGCGGGAACACTGGCTTGTGGATGAAGAAGCCGCCGCTGTGGTACGCCATATTTTCGCGCTTGCGATGGAGGGCTACGGCCCCTATCAGATCGCAACCAAGTTGTCAGAAGAAAAAATTGAAATGCCAGCCGTTCACCTTGCCCGCTATGGCGAGGGAGTGAACAAGAATAAGGCCTTTGCGGATATTTATCGTTGGAGTGCCTCTACCATTGTTGAAATCCTGAAAAAACAGGAGTATTTAGGCCATACGGTCAATTTCAAAACCCGCAAGCACTTTAAGGACAAGAAAAGTCACTATGTTGACGAAAGCGAATGGACGATTTTTGAGAACACCCATGAGGCCATTATCGACCAGGAAACCTTTGACAATGTACAGCGTATCCGGGGAAACGCCAGACGCTACCCGGACGGCTTTGGGGAGTCCCATCCCCTGACCGGCCTGATGTACTGCGCCGATTGCGGCGGCAAGATGTATGTTCACCGCACATACAACGGCAAGCGCGTCCCGCAGTACACTTGCGGCCAGTATGGGAAGTATCCTATCGGCTCCCTTTGCCCTACACAGCACCGTATCAAGGCCGAAGCTGTTCTGACCCTGATTGCCGATATGCTCCGGGCCATCGCGGAGTATTCCAGGAATGACCGGGCCGAGTTTATCCGCACCGTCCAGGAAACGCAGGTAGCCCAGCAGACCGCCGACATATCCAAGAAGCGGAAACGGCTGGCCGCCGCCCAAAAGCGGGCCGGGGAACTGGAAAAGCTGATTTGCAAAATCTATGAGGACAACGCCCTGGGTAAGCTGCCGGACGCCCGGTATGAGGCCCTGGACGCACAGTACGCCAAAGAGCAGGACGCCCTCAATGCGGAAATCGTGGAATTGGAAAAGGCCGTTACCGGCTATGAGCAGAGCCGGAAATCTGCGGAGAAGTTTATTGCCCTGATTGACAAGTACGAGAACTTCGACACGCTGACAAACACCATGCTCAACGAGTTTGTAGAGAAAATCCTTGTCCATGAACGCGCCCGCAAAGGCAGCCAGGATACCACACAGGAGGTTGAAATCTACTTCAACTTTGTGGGCCGCTATATCCCTCCTGCCTTGCAGCCGGTTCCCCTGACCCCGGAGGAACAGGAAGAACTGCGGAAGAAGGAGGAACGCAAGGACAGGCTTCACCAGAACTACTTGCGCCGCAAGGCTAATGGCAAGCAGAAGGAATGGGAAGAACGCTACAACGCCAAGCGCAAGGCGAAAATGGAGGCAGCAAAGGCCGCGATCCGGGCCGAGGATATGGAGAAGGGCATTTTTACCACCGTCAGCCAGTTACCCAGGCAGGAGCCGCGCAAGGCCACCTTACCGGCCAGCGCCGCAGTTTAACCATCACAGTGCAAAGGAGGACGAACATGAACGAGTTGACTTACACCCGCTGCGGGGATTACTACATCCCCGACCTGAAACTTTCCGAGCAGCCGGAGGCCCCCATCGGCAAGTATGGCCGTATGCGGCGAAGCTACCTGAAGGAACACCGGCCCGGCCTTTACAGCAGCTTGATTTTGAGCGAAAAGCTGTACCCGCACCTGTTGGAGATTGACCGGGCGGCGCATGAACGAATGGACGCCATGCTGCCCCGTATGATGGAGGCGGCAGGCGTCACCGAGGAACTGAAAGCCCGTGACCCCATGCGCTGGGTGGGGCTGATGAACACGCTGAAAGCACAGGTGGAGGAAATTGTTCTAACAGAGCTGATTTATCAATAGTTTTTGCAAGCGGAGGCTGCTACTCGCGGCCTCTGTTTGTTTTTTACACTTCCGACATATTTCCTGTCTTGCGTCCTTCGAGCAAATGAAATATAATGAAAAATGTTGTCGGAGGTGCGAATATGGACTACATGACACTCAAAGAGGCAAGTGAGAAATGGGGCGTTTCGTCCCGTCAAGTCAACTATTACTGCGTTGAGGGGCGTATCCCCGGCGCTGTGAAAATGGCAGGTGTTTGGCTGCTCCCCAAGGATGTAGCCAAACCCGCCGATAGACGATATAAGAGGCCGAAAGGAACGGAGAAATGAGGATATTAGTTGTAGAAGATGACCTGACAATACAAACACAGTTGAAAACCCTTTTGTCGGGTAATGGATATGAGGTTGACGCTGTAAATGACTTTTCAAGAGTAATTGAGCAGTTCAAGGCATTTGCGCCTCATCTTGTTTTGCTGGATATAAAACTGCCAAGAAACAGCGGTTTTGAAATCTGTTCACAAATTCGTAGTTTCTCCGATATTCCTATTGTGTTTGTAACAAGCAGCAACACAGATATGGATGAATTGAACAGTATCATGCTGGGCGGGGACGCATTTATTACTAAGCCTTATAATACAGCAATCTTGCTTGCAAAGATTGCTTCCTTATTGCGGCGGGCGTATGCTTCCGGGCAGACGGAAGTACTTTCATGGAGTGGTGCAGATTTACATTTAGAGAGCAGCTATATAGAATACAACGGACAAAAAGCCGAGTTGACGAAAAACGAATTGAAAATCCTTTACTATCTTTTTAAGAACGCAGGGAAAATATGTCCTCGCAGTGATATTGTGGATTTCCTTTGGGATAATCAGCTTTATGTTGATGATAATGCCCTGAGTGTCAACATCAACCGTATCCGGGAGAAGTTGGCGGGTATCGGACTGACTGATTTCATCAAGACAAGCACAGACAGGGGTACACGATATGAACCGCAGGCAATATTGGAAAAACAGAGTTCCCTTCCTACTGACTAACCTGATCTGCATGGTGGCGCTCACTGTATTCCTGCTGGTATGTGGTAATTCTATTTCTGAGGTTTTTTTGATTTTGGCAGTATGGACGCTAATCTTGCTGGCAGGACTGTTCCTCACTTACTGGCAACGGAGCCGACAAATGCGGCAGCTTCTGGACATGGCCGGACAGCTTTCTGAACGCTATCTTATTTCTGAAGTGATGGAGCTGCCGGAGCAGGCGGAGGATCAGGTCTACTATCGGCTTTTGAAAATGGCCGGAAAATCTATGTTGGAGCAGATTGGAGAGGTTCAGCGGGAACATCAGGAATACAAGGAATACATTGAGCAATGGATACATGAAGTAAAAACGCCGATCACAGCTATAAGGTTGATTTGCGAGAATAACCGCTGTTCTTTTACCAGAGAGTTAATGACGGAGCTGGAAAATATCAACCGTTTTACGGAACAGGCTTTATACTATGCCCGCAGTGAGCATACGGAAAAGGATTATTCTGTCCGGGAAATCAGTCTTAGCGATGTAGTACATGGAGCAATCGCAGACAATAAATATTTTCTGAGGCAAAACAATGTGGCCGTTACCGTAGAGGATGTGAAGTACAGTATTTATTCAGACGATAAGTGGCTGCGGTTTATTTTAGACCAGCTTATCAGCAATGCAGTGAAATACCGAGCAGACCACCCAGTTTTACATTTTTTTGCTGTCAAAAAATCTGACAGCATTATCCTGTCAGTTTCGGACAACGGCATAGGCATACCACAAGGTGATTTGCCCCGTATTTTCGAGAAAGGATTTACAGGACAGAACGGACGGACGATCCATAGTTCTACCGGGATTGGCCTGTATCTTTGCGGGCGACTTTGTGACAAGCTGGGAATAGGTATTTCAGCAAGTTCCGAAGGGAAAGGAACCACCATTTCACTTTCCTTCCATATCAACGATTTTGTGACCGGGGTGCAGGGCTGATAGGCTCTGCACTTCTTACATTTCTGTAAGAACTGCGTAAGAAAACTTGATACAAACGGCGCTCATATTATTTTACAATAGGATCAGAGGTGATAATACTATGAAAGAAGTTTTGAAGCTGGAACATATCCAGAAATATTACGGGAATGGCGGGAATGTCACAAAAGCCATTCAAGACATCAGCTTTTCCGTTCAGGAGGGGGAATTTGTAGGGATTATGGGCGCATCCGGCTCCGGCAAGACCACCCTGCTCAACTGCGTTTCCACCATCGATACGGTCAGCGCAGGACATATCTATCTGGATGGAACTGATGTGACAGAGATAAATGAAAAACAGATTGCCCGGTTTCGTCGGGAAAACTTGGGCTTTGTGTTTCAGGACTTTAACCTGCTGGACACACTGACCATCTCCGAAAACATCGCTATGGCACTGACTATCAACAAGGTTCCCGCAGGTGAGATCGACGGACGGGTGCGGAAAATGGCTGAAAAACTGAACATCATGGATATTCTGGATAAATACCCCTATCAGGTGTCCGGCGGCCAGAAGCAGCGGTGCGCTTGTGCCAGAGCCATCATCAACAGCCCCAAGCTGCTTCTGGCGGATGAACCCACCGGCGCACTGGACAGCCACTCATCCCAAATGCTGCTTTCCACTATCCAGAGTATCAATGAAATGCTGGGGGCGACCATACTAATGGTGACGCACGATGCCTTTTCTGCAAGCTATGCAAATCGTATTCTCTTTTTGCGCGACGGAACGATTTTCACGGAAATTCGCAAAGGCAACGATCCTCGCAGAACTTTCTTTAACAAGATTTTGGATGTCCTCACCATGATGGGAGGGAATTGAAATTATGCTGGCAAGTCTTTCACATCGTAATATGAAACGGCAGTTAAGTGAATACAAGATTTTTTGGTTTTCCCTTATCGGCGTTGTTGCCCTTATGTATGCGTTCAATTCTCTTATTGTTTCTCGTACTATGCAGCAGCTTTTTAGTTTATTTGCCGAGAGTGGAAACGGTGATATTGGCGTAATTGCCACCCTTTTTTCTGCCATCGTTGTATTTGCACTTGGGTGGTTTATCAGTTACATGATGGACTTCATCTTGCAGCGTCGCAGCAGGGAAATTAGCACCTATATGATATTGGGTGTAGAAAAAAGCGACATTTGCAAAATGATATTTAAGGAAAATGCTTTTTTCGGCCTTGTGGCTATTATTTTGGGCTTTGGCTTTGGAATTTTAGTTTCTAAAATATTAGAAAGTTTTGTTTCAAATTTATTCCACTTTCAAGAAACATTGTTAGTTTTTCTTTCTGTAAAAGCAGTCGGCTTGACTTGTATCGAATTTTGCATTGTCTATATCATCGCACTGGTTAAGACAAATAGAAAAGTACAAAAGGTTAAATTGATAGATCTGTTGAATTACAGTCGGAATAACAGTAGTGTTCGTGAACATCAATCTAAAACTGGCTTCATCTTTTTGTTGATTTCCGTGGTAATGCTCATTGTAAGTTTCTATTCGTTTGCGGGAACAAAACAGACAGTGGCAAGCATTACCGCAGGTACAGTTTCAGCAATGTTAGGGCTGTTGTGCTTCTTTCGAGGATTTATTTATATCATACACGAAATGTTCAATAAATCTCGGAACTGGAAATACAAAGGAAGTCGTTTAGTTACCTTACGAATGTTCCTTTCAAAATCCAACAAAATGAGTTTCTCATTAGGTGTTATCTCAATTTTATTCACCTGCACCATCGTTTGTATCGGTATGACAAATGCTTTTTATCAGGTCATGGAGAAAGCAGTTGTTTTGCAGCCATTCGACCTTGCGATTGTTCATGTAGGTGAGAACGGTGATTATAGCCAATATTCCTTATTTTTGAATGAGCGCACTGATGTAGACGATCAATATTCCTATTGCTTATATACAGATAAAAGCACACAATTTACCGACATTAGAAATCGTGTCTTAACAGAATACTGGAACAGGGCAGACAAAACCGTATCAATCAATGACTATTTTATTGCAGAAAACCAATACGATGCCTTTATGAAATATAGTGATTATTGTAATTTGCGAGCAATGTTGGGCCTGCCTCAAATCCCATTGTCAGAAGAACAATACATCATTCATTGTCTGCCATATCTGAAAGATACATTTACAAATTTGCAGATTGAAAAAGGCACTCTGGTTTGCAAGGATATTTTTACCGAGGCGTTTTCACAGTATGGTGGATATGGTAACGGCCAAGACTTTGTAATCGTTGTCCCGGATCACTATATTGAAAATATGGAAGCGATGTACAGCCTCTATGTTGTTCAATCTGAAACAGTGATTGATATGTCTGAATTGGAAAGCGAATTTCCGCAAGTTAGGCCATTGAACTCCAATGTGGTTGCTTCAGGGGAAAACGGATACACAACAAAAATCCTCGATAAAGGAAACTATTATTACACGGGCAAATTGGCAAGTACGCCTCCCAGCCAAGCCATTTTAATCATTTTGCCATTGTGCTATTTGTCGTTGGTTATCGGCATAATTAGCATTGTAATACTTGCTGTTCAACTTTTGACGGAAGTCAAAACAATAAAGCGTCAATATGATGTAATGCGAACGCTGGGAAATGAGGTGGTTGTTCTCGAAAAAATGTTGAGGGAGCATATATTTCTTTACTTCGTATTGCCTCTTATTCCTGCATTAGTCATTGGTAGTTGCTTACTAAAAACAATGTGCCACACGCTTTTTGTAGCTTCTTATGATGTGCCTGTATTTGATAATCTGACCGCATTGATAGCACTTGTGGTTTTGAGTGCTTTACTGATTTTTACACTTATTTATCTCTTGTATGTGTTTATTACCTCTCAGGCTATGAGAAAAGAAATAATTCCGATAACATTGGAAAAATAAGTAGAATAGAAACTTTATCTGCCGGACGACGGCAAAAGAAAA
>OODD01000996.1_pt1 | contig 11819 bp, 10 predicted proteins | sample 1671311 | NCBI WGS metagenome assembly OODD01 (sample SAMN06348143, study PRJEB24527) | human gut metagenome | biome: human gut; feature: ankylosing spondylitis patient; material: feces | host: Homo sapiens | place: China | collected 2015-10 | reverse complement strand
TCTACACTGGCAAGCAGAAGCTGGTTGACACCGGCGGACGTGTTGAGCGCTTCAACAAGCGTTTCGGCCGTAAGTAATTATGGTTTTCTGAGCACCGTTTCCTTCGGGAGACGGTGCTTTTTTGTTTTATTTTGTATACAAAAATGCAGATTTAATGATTCTTAAGAATTCTTTTGGCCTCTCACCACAGGATTGTCTCAATTTTTACACATTTTCCGTCTAAAATATACCAGCATTGAATTAGACGAATAAAGGAGCGTTTGCTGTGATCGAAGTATCTCATCTGAGCAAAAAATACGGCACACACCCTGCCATTGAGGATCTGTCCTTTACAGTGGGGGACGGTCAGATCTTCGGCTTGCTGGGGCCCAATGGCGCCGGAAAATCTACGATTATGAATATCCTCACCGGCTACCTTGCACCCACCAGCGGCGAAGTAAAGGTGGCGGGCTTTAGTCTGCCGGAACAGACGCAGCAGGCCAAGGCCTGTGTGGGCTACCTGCCCGAGCAGCCGCCGCTCTATCCGGAAATGACCGTGCAGGAGTATCTGGACTTTGCGGCAGAGCTCAAGGGCATCAAAAAGAAAGCAGAGCGCAAAGAACAGGTGCTGCGCGCCGCCCGCCGCACCGGGCTGGAGGATGTTCTGCCCCGGCTCATCCGCAGCCTGTCCAAGGTCTACCGCCAGCGTGTGGGCATTGCGCAGGCACTGCTGGGTGCGCCGCAGCTCATCATTCTGGATGAGCCCACCGTGGGCCTTGACCCTGCGCAGGTCATTGAGATCCGCAGACTCATTCAGGAACTGGGCAAGACCCATACGGTCATTCTGTCCAGCCACATCCTCAGCGAGGTGCAGGCGGTGTGCAGTCAGGTACTGATCCTGTCCAAGGGGCATCTGGTGGCGGTGGGCGCACCGGAACAGCTGGCCGGTATGCTGGATTCCGGCAGCCGGCTGCACGCTACCGTGCTGGGCGAAGGCAAGGCCGTGCTCAAAGCGGTGGGGGAGATTCCGGGCATCCGCAGGGTAGCGCTGGAAAGTGAAGCTGACGGTCAGGTGACCTTTACCGCAGAAAGTGTGGATGCTGCCGATCGCCGCGCCGAGGTGTCCCGCGCCCTTTCGCAGGCCGGATGCACGGTGCTGGCGCTGGCAGCGGAAAACAGGACGCTGGAAGAGATCTTCCTTGCCCTGACCGAGGGCGAGTCCGATCAAAACGATGAAGAAGAGGAGGGAAAGGCTGAATGATCGCCATTTTCAAACGCGAGGTCCGCAGCAGCTTTCATGGCATGATCGGCTATGTGCTCACAGCCTTTATGCTGGTAGCAACGGCCATCTATTTTATAGCCCTGAATCTGGGCTATGGCCTGACGGATTTTGGTTACTATACGCTGTACCGCACGGTTTTTGTGCTGCTTTTGTATATCCCGGTGCTGACCATGCGCTGCTTTGCGGAGGAACGCCGCACCCGCACCGACCAATTGCTGCTCACAAGTCCGGTATCCGTGTGGGGCATCGTGCTGGGCAAGTTTCTGGCACTGTGTGTCATTTTTGCGCTGCCGTGCCTTGTGGATGCAGTCATGATCCTGGTACTGGCTGCACTGGGTGCATCCGGCATTGCTACAGCGGCAAATTTTGCTGCACTGCTTTGTTATTTTCTTATGGGCTGTGCGGCCATTGCCATCGGCGTGTTTCTTTCCAGCCTGACCGAGAACCAGATCATTGCCGCCGTGGCAGGTGTGGCTGCGCTGCTGCTGGCCTATATGATGCCCAGCCTGCGCAACCTGTTTACTGCCGGCAGCGCGGTGGCGTTGGCCTTGTTTACCGCGATCGCGGCAGTGCTCAGTGTGGTGGCTGGTCTGCGCACCCGCAGCTTCACGCTGGGCTGTCTGACCTTTGCAGGCTGCTGTGTGGTGCTGACGGCACTGTTCCTGCTGCAAAGCAGCTGGCTGACCGAAGCCTTCAGCGCAGTGCTCAGCGCGCTGTGTCTGTTCACTCCCTTTGAAGAGTTCGTCAACAACAGCTTTTCCATTCCGACACTGGTGTATTACCTCACCGTGATCGTACTATTTCTGTTTTTTACGGCGCAGGGACTGGAAAAACGCCGCTGGAACTGAGAGGAGGACAATGATATGAAAAAATTCAAGCTCACTTCCTCCGCAAACGGCAAAGTGTTCCGCAGCGGGCTGTATTCCACGGCCATTCTGGCGGCAGCGATCGTGCTGGCGGTACTGGTCAACCTGCTGGCAGGTGCGATCCCGTCCAAGTACACCGAGTTCGATCTCTCTGCCGCCAAGATGTACACTCTGGGCGACAGCTCCAGACAGCTGATGCAGAGCCTTGATCAGGATGTGACGGTCTACTACCTCTGCGAGACCGGCAGCGAAGACGCCATTGTGAGCAAGCTGCTGGATCACTATGCCGATGAGAGCAGCCGTTTCCACTGGGAACAGAAAGACCCCACCCTCTATCCGGCCTTTGCGTCCCAGTACGGTGCAGAGAATGTATCCACCGGCAGCCTGATCGTGGTCAGTGGTGAGAACAGCGTGGTGCTGGACGCCGCTGAGCTCTACGAATACGACTACTCCGATTACTACACCACCGGCTCTGCAAATGTGACGTTTGCAGGCGAAAAGCAGATCAGTTCGGCCATCTACAAGCTGACCTCTGGGGCAGAAGGCCATGCCTTCTACACCACCAACCACGGTGAGCAGGCCCCTACTTCCTCGCTGACCGAAGCGCTGGAAGCCCAGAATATCGACCTGCAGCCGCTGGATCTGCTCACAGGCACCATCCCAGAGGACTGCAACCTGCTGATCATCAATGCGCCCGCTTCGGATTTTGCATCCGAGGGTCTTGTGGACGAGATCGCGCAGCTGCAGGCCTATCTGGAAAACGGCGGCAAAGTGCTGCTGATGACCAGTGCCTTTGTCGATACGCCGAATCTGGACGCTGTAATGACACAGTTCGGCCTTGCCCGTGAGCCGGGCATCGTGGTGGAGGGCGATGCCGGCCATGCACTGTACGGCTACCCGTATTCGCTGTTTCCGGATCACGCCTCCGACGATGACGAAAGCACCGTTCTGGACGGTGTGAGCCAGAATACCCATGTAATGCTTTCGGTGGCACAGGGCATCACCATTGCCGAAACGGACGGCGTTACGGCAGAGCCCCTGCTGAACACCACCGGGGACGCCTACAGCAAGCTGAACTATAATGAGGCGGCCACCACTGCCAAAGAATCCGGCGATACGGATGGCCCCTTTGCGCTGGCCGCGTGGGCACGCAATGAGTCTGCCGGTTCGGAGGTGATCTGGGTGGGCTGCCCCAATGTGGACAGTGAGCAGGTATACCAGTCCATCCCGGGCAACCTGACCTTCCTGCAGAGCTGCGCCGCTGCGCTGGTGGGACAGAGCATGCTCATCGATACAAAAGCACTGGAAGCAGCCCCCATTACAGTAGCGGCTTCCACTTCCATGGCGCTGGCCATGGTGTTCGTGTTCGTGCTGCCTGCAGCGGTGCTCATTGCGGGTGCCGTGTTCGTGCTGCTGCGCCGCCGCAGATAAGGGGGCCGCAGCATGAAAACGAAACAGCGCTCTTTGGCCGTTCTTCTGGCAATGGTGCTTGTGCTGGGCGGGCTGCTGTGGCTCATCACCCGCAGCAATGCTGCAGAAGAAGCAGCGTCCAGCGCTGCCGCAGAAGGCAGCATTGTGCTTTCTTCTTTTGCGGCGGGTGATGCAGAGCAGATCCGGTACACTTATCAGAATGAGACGATTACCCTGAATTGTGATTCCGGAAGCTGGACGCTGGCGGATGACCCGGGCTATCACCTGGATGCATCTGCCTGCAACACCATGGTCACAGCGCTGGCATCTCTGAATGCTAAGCGCCAGCTCACGGCTCAGCCCGGTGAGGACTACGGCCTTGCAGACCCGGTCGTTACTGTCACGGTAACAGCGGCAGGCGAAACAAACACCTTTGCCTTTGGCAGCCAGAACCCTGTCACAGGGGATCTGTACGTGCAAAAAACCGGAGATGATGCCATTTACACCGTCTCCGGCAACAAGGCAGCCTGCTTTGAACAGACTAAAGCGGATCTCTTTGGCGCGTTCAACCCGGCAGGACTCACAGCTTCTGCGCTGGAGAGCGTCTCCATCGCAACAGATGCAGGAACACTCTCTCTGACAGCCGTATCGGAAACGGCGGAAACGGACAGCAATTCAGCAGATGCTTCTTCCGAAAGCGCCGCTGCTTCCACTGCTTACCAGACGGTCTGGCGGCTGACCGATGACCCGGCGGCTGAATTGGACGAAGCCAAGCTGCAGAGCATCCTGTCGGCCCTTGGCGGATACGTCTCGGCGCAGGTGACGAATGCTGACCCTGCCGCTTACGGCTTTGATGCACCCCTTGCAACGGTGCGGGCCGCCTCTGCCGATGGGAGCGTGACCCTCCACTACGCCGAAAATGCAGACGGCTGCTGGATGATGGTGGATGGGGACAGCTCCGTCTATGCGGTTGACCTTGACACTGTACAGGCCCTTCTGATAACAGCTGCCGAGCTGAAAACAGAATGAAAAATCCATGTACGCCGTATGCGGAAACTCCGCTGCGGCGTATGTTTTTTTGCTGCAGCGTGTAAAGTTTCGGCAAACAGCGGCAGAGTGATTGACTTTTCAGCAAAGATTGATTAAGATAGACGGGACAGGGTAGAATAACTGCGCAATGTTTTTGTATTTTTAAGGTTCGTCATGGAGGTTGTGCGGGGTCGAGTCTGCTTTTACCGCCAAAGTGTGATGGTTGGGCAAGCAGACTCCAAGTCGCCCTGGTACGAGGGATGGGGCAGAGCCCTGTCTTTTTTCGTATCTGAGTTACAAGGAGGATGTAGTAAAAAATGGACAACTCGGTGATCGTTTCACTGCGTGATATTGTAGTGGAATTTGATGGTCAGCGCATTCTGGATGGGCTGAATCTGGACATCCATGACAAAGAGTTCGTGACCCTGCTGGGTCCCTCCGGCTGCGGCAAAACCACCACTCTGCGCCTGATCGCGGGTTTTCTGGAGCCGAATGCCGGCAAAGTGCTGCTGAAAGGTGAGGACATCACCGGCGTGCCGCCCTATAAGCGCCCGGTGAACACCGTTTTCCAGAAGTATGCACTGTTCCCGCACCTGAATGTGTTCGAGAACGTGGCCTTTGGTCTGCGTCTGAAAAAGCTGGACGAAGAAACCATCCGCCGCAAGGTGCGCAATATGCTGGAAGTCGTGGGACTGAAAGGCTTCGAGCGCCGCAGCATCAGCCAGATGTCCGGTGGTCAGCAGCAGCGCGTTGCCATTGCCCGCAGTCTGGTGAACGAGCCGGAGATCCTGCTGCTGGACGAACCCCTTGGTGCGCTGGATCTCAAGCTGCGCAAGGAAATGCAGCTGGAGCTCAAGCGCCTGCAGCGTGAAATGAACATTACCTTTGTTTATGTCACCCACGATCAGGAAGAAGCCCTGACCATGTCCGACACCGTTGTGGTCATGAACGGCGGCAAGGTGCAGCAGATCGGCACACCCGAGGATATTTATAATGAACCGAAGAACGCCTTTGTGGCAGACTTTATCGGGGATTCCAACATTGTGGACGGTGTGATGCACCGGGATTTTCTGGTGTCCTTCTCCGGCGTGGACTTCCCCTGTGTGGACCGCGGCTTTGCCCGCGAGCAGAGCGTGCAGGTGGTAGTGCGCCCCGAGGATATCGAGGTGGTATCGCCTGTGGAAGGTCAGCTGGTGGGCGTTGTGAACGACGTCATTTTCAAGGGTGTCCACTTTGAAATGCATGTGGAATGCGAGGGCCGTGAATGGCTCATCCACTCCACCCGCGCCTGCACACCCGGTGAGACCATTGGTATGCGCATCGGCCCCAACGAGATCCATATCATGGCGCGTTCGGAGGGGTGAGCCACGATGATGAAGATTTACGATAAAAAACTGGCCTATCCCTATTTCGTGTGGATGGTGCTGTTCACGGTGGTGCCGCTCATTATCGTTGTGTACTATGCGTTCACCGATGCAAACGGCGCCTTTACGCTGGACAACCTCACCTCCATCAGCGGCTACGGTTCGGTGTTTGCCCGCAGCCTGCTGCTGGCCCTCATTGCCACGGTCATCTGTCTGGTCATTGCGTTCCCGGTGGGCTATTTCCTTTCCCGCCTGCGGGTGAACAAACAGCACATCATGCTCATGCTGGTCATGCTGCCCATGTGGATGAACTTCCTGCTGCGGACCTATGCATGGATGGGCCTGCTCAGTGTCAACGGCCCCGTGAATGCCGTGCTGGGCGTGTTCGGCCTTGGCCCCTTCAATATGCTCAACACTTCCGGCGCGGTGGTGCTTGGCATGGTGTATAACTATGTGCCCTATATGATCCTGCCGCTGTACACCAGCATGACCAAGATCGACCAGAGCCTTGTGGAAGCTGCGCAGGATCTGGGCGCTTCTACCACCAAGACCCTTGTGCGGGTGCTCATCCCCATGAGCGTGCCCGGCATCAGCACCGGCATCACCATGGTGTTTGTCCCGGCGGTGTCCACCTTTGTCATCAGTCGTATGCTGGGCGGCGGTTCCAATCTGCTGATTGGTGATCTGATCGAAATGCAGTTTCTGGGCAACAGCTACAACTTGAACGTAGGCTCTGCCATGAGCCTTGTACTGATGATCATTGTGCTGCTGTGCATGAGCTTTACCTCCAGCTTTGATGAAGATGAAATGGAGGGCGTGTCCTGATGAAAACGAAACATCTGCGCCTGATGCAGCGTGCCTATATCATTCTGTTTTTCTGCTTCATGTATCTGCCCATCGCATACATGATCGTATTCAGCTTCAACCAGTCCAAGGGCTATTCGCTCTTTACCGGTTTTACCCTCAAGTGGTACTCCAGCCTGCTGCACAACTCCGCTATCCTGCATGCGCTTCTGGTCTCGCTGGAAGTGGCTTTGATCTCTGCGGTCATTGCCACTGTGCTGGGTACAGCGGCAAGTCTGGGCATTGCGTCCATGGGCCGCAAGAGCCGCCTTGTCGTCACCAACATCACCTATATCCCGGTGGTCAACCCGGAGATCATCACCGGCATTTCGCTCATGCTGCTGTTCGTGGCCTACCAGCGCTTCGCCGGCGGCGTCTCATGGCTGCCGGATACCATCATGGGCTTCCCGACATTGCTCATTGCACATATCGCGTTCAATGTGCCATATGTTATCTTCAACGTGACGCCCAAGCTCAAGCAGCTGGACATCAAGCTGTATGAGGCTGCGCTGGATCTTGGCTGTGACCCCAGACAGGCCTTCTTCAAGGTCATTCTGCCGGAGATCAGCCCGGCCATCCTGTCCGCTTTCCTGATCTGCCTGACCTACTCCATCGACGATTTTATGATCTCCTACTTCAACTGCGGCACGGTGGAGACCCTGCCCATCGCCATCTATTCCATGACCCGTAAAAAGGTCAGCCCGGAGATCTATGCACTGTCCACCATTATGTTTGTGGTCATTCTGTGCATCATCCTGTTCTCCAATGCAATGGAAAGCCGCAATTACCGCCGCGATCAGAAGGCGCTGAGAGGGGAGGGCGTGTGATGAAACGTTTTGCTGTTTTGCTGCTGGCGCTGGCAATGACGGTCTGCTGTGCACTGCCTGCCTTTGCTGCCGGCACCATCGAAGTTGCCGAGGACGTCTCAGTATCGGATGATTACGATTGGACCCGCTTCAAGGGCCAGAATGTCGCCATCAACGTTTACAACTGGGGCGAGTATATCTCCAACGGTTCGGACGACAGCGTGGATGTGGTGTCTGCGTTTGAGCAGCTCACTGGCATCAAGGTGAACTATACCACCTTTGACTCCAACGAATCCATGTACGCCAAGCTCAAGTCCGGTGCAGCCGACTACGATGTGGTCATTCCGTCGGATTACATGGTGGCGAAAATGATCTCCGAGGGGATGCTCAAGCCTCTGAACTACGACAATATCCCGAACTTCAAAAAGATCGATCAGGAATATGTGAATCCGGATTACGATCCGCAGAATGCCTACACTGTGCCCTACATGCTCTGTACCACCGGCATCATTTATAATACCACCATGGTGGACGAAGCACCCACCAGCTGGGCTGATCTGTGGGACGAGCAGTACGCAGGCAATATCCTGATGTTCAACAACAGCCGCGATGCCTACGCCATAGCTGCGTTTAAGAGCGGCCACAACATCAACCCGCAGTCTACCGAAGAAGTGGACGAGGTGGTGGAGGAACTCAAGGCGCAGAAGCCGCTGGTGCAGGCATACGTCATGGACGAGATCTTCGATAAGATGATCGGCGGCGAGGCAGCCATCGGCGTGTACTACTCCGGCGATGCCATCACCATGATCGATGACAACCCCGACCTTGCATGGGTGTTCCCGGAGGAGGGCAGCGTGCTGTCTGTGGACTGCATGGCCATTCCTGCTGCCAGTGAGCATCAGGAAGCTGCAGAAATGTTCATCAACTTCATGTGCGAGACAGATATCGGCAAGGCAAACGCCGAGTACATCGGCTACACCACCCCCATGCATGATGTGTGGGAGGTACTGGACGAGGATCTGAAGGAGAGCGAGATCGCTTATCCGCCGGAGGAAGCTGCCGCTAAGGAAAAGGTGTTCACCGCCCTGAGCGACGATGTGAACAGCGAGCTGGATGTAAAGTGGAGCGAAATGAAGAGCTACGACGAGGGCGGCAGCAGTCTGCTGTTCCTTGCGCTGCTGGCAGCTATGGTGGCACTGGCCTGCTTCAACATCTGGCGCAAGGTGCGCAGGCGTGCCCGCAATCAGTATTGAGGAATCGTTTTCATAAGTATTGCCCACTGCATGAAGGGCCTTTTGAGCCAATACTGCTTACGAAAACAGGTTCTGAACGCAAAGGAGGCTGCTGCACAGAACAAGGTGCGGCAGCCTTTTTTATAGAAAGAGGGAAAACCATGGAACAATATTTTTACACGGAAACGATGACCGTTATGAATGCAGACGCCGACTTCCGCAGCCTGCTCAAGCCCAGCGCCCTGCTGCGCTATGTGGAGCAGATTTCGACAGACCACGCCCGCGCCTTTGGGATGGATGACCAGTTCTTCAAAGATCGCGGCGTGGCCTTTCTGGTGGGCAAACAGGCTCTGAAGTTCAGCCGTGTGCCGCAGCGTGCCGAAACACTGACCCTTACCTCCCGGGCGCAGGTCAGCAAACACGGTTCCGTCAAACGCATCACCACCCTTACCGATGCCGAGGGCAAAGAGGTGGCAATGGTGGATTGCCGCTGGATCGTGGCAAGCCTCGCCGAGGGCCGTATCCTGCGGGAGCCGGGCTGGACGGTGGAGAATTTCTGGAACGATACGGTGGAGGACGAGCTGCCTTTGCAGCTGCACAAGTGCAAGGATGGTCTGACCAGCGCAGGGGAGTGGACGGCGCGTTATTCCCAGTGCGATCTGAACGGCCATTTGAACAACGCATTCTATCTGGACCTTGTCTGCGATGCGCTGCCGCTGGAAGTGATGCGCAAAGGCCCCGTGACCTTTGCTTCTATCAACTACCACCGCGAGATCCCGATGGGAGAAACGGCAGAGGTGTTTTATGCCCCTTCGGCGGATGGCTGGTATGTGGTCGGAAAGCACAACGGCCAGACCAGCTTTGAGTGCTATCTGGAGGTGGGAAAGACAAACGTGTAAATCGTTGATTTCTCAAGAGAACCGCTGCGCCGCTTTTAGCTGAAAATAAGCGAGCAATGCAAAAAATCGTCACCCGTGCAGAAAAAACGGCGCATTTTGAGAATTGCATCCTCTGAGGAACAGGGAGTACTCTTTTATTAGAAGGATCTTCTGATTGTCCAAAGGAGGATAAAACAAATGAAAAAACATCTCCGAGTCCTTGCGGCCGTTCTGGTACTGTGCTTCAGTCTGCTGTGCCCGGCGGCATCTGCCGCCAGTGTACAGACTGCGGCCTGCAAGCCGTCCACTGCAGCCGTTCAGACCATTTCTGCCGGCAAAAAGACGGAGCAGATGGTCTGGGTCCCAACGCACGGCGGAAAAAAATATCACAGCAAGTCTACCTGCAGCAATATGAAAGACCCGAAAAAGGTTACATTATCGAAAGCAAAAGCGGAAGGCTTCACTGCTTGCAAAAAGTGCTATTAAGAAAATAAATAATGATCCGCAAAGCCCTTGCCGGAAATTTTCTGGCAGGGGTTTTATATGTGTCTACAAAAAGTTAACAAAAGAAATTACAGAAAAATTACAAAAGCCTATTGCAAAATGGTTTCAAAAGAGTTACAATATGGTTACAGCAAGGGCACAAGCCCAGCTGAGTGTGAAATCTTTTTCTTCTTGTTTTAGGGATATCGGGCACAGGTTCTCCTCCTCCGACTGTTCTCCTTCACAGTTCGTGAGCCATGTGCCGCACAGGCGGTATCCCGCTTCGTGTGCAAAAAAGCTCGTCCGTTCTGGACGAGCTTTTTTGCATCCTCTGCACCCTCAAAATGACTTCCCGTGCGGGAAAGTATGACCTTACCTCGTTTTGGTGGTCAATTTGTCTGTTTTTCCGCAAAGGACATTTACAAAGTTTGGCGCGGCAGGGGTTTGTATTCTGGCTGGCTTTGTGGTAAAGTATATTCAATCAATTTATACACCGCAAACATGAAATTCGTTTTATGCTTTTGCTGTTTCCGTTTTTGATGCGTTGAGAGAAAAGGAGTTTGAACATGGCTTATTTCTATGAAGAACCTTCCCGCACTTTCGGTGAATACCTGCTGATCCCCGGCTATTCCTCCGCTGAAAACGTTCCCACTGCTGTCAGCCTCAAGACCCCGCTGGTCAAGTACCGCAAGGGTCAGGAAGAGTGCCCTCTGCAGATGAATATCCCCATGATCAGCGCCATCATGCAGTCGGTCTCCGGCGATAAGCTGGCCATTGCACTGGCTCGTCAGGGCGGTGTGTCCTTCATCTACGGTTCTCAGAGCATTGAAAACGAAGCCGCTATGGTGCGCCGCGTCAAGAGCTTCAAGGCTGGTTATGTCGTGTCCGACTCCAATCTGGCCCCCACTGCCACCCTGCACGATGTGCTGGAGCTGAAGGCACGCACCGGTCACTCCACCATTGCCATTACCGCCGACGGCACCCCGGGCGGCAAGCTGCTGGGCATTGTGGCATCTCGTGACTACCGCATCAACCACACCCCGGATGATGCCCCTGTCACCACCTTCATGACCCCGCTTGAAAAGCTGGTCACCGCCCCGGAGAATACCTCTCTGCACGATTGCAACAACATTATCTGGGACAACAAGATCAACACTCTGCCTCTGGTGGATGCTGAGGGCAACCTGAAATATATGGTGTTCCGCAAGGACTACGATTCCCACAAGAAGAACGCCAACGAGCTGCTGGACGCCAACAAGAGCTATGTGGTGGGTGCCGGCATCAACACCCGCGACTATGCCGAGCGCGTGCCTGCACTGGTGGAAGCCGGTGTGGATGTGCTATGCATCGACTCTTCTGAGGGCTATTCCGAGTGGCAGAGCCGCACCATTGGCTGGATCCGTGAGCATTACGGCGATACCGTCAAGGTGGGCGCAGGCAATGTTGTGGATGCCGAGGGCTTCCGCTTCCTGGCCGAGGCAGGCGCAGACTTTGTAAAGATCGGCATTGGCGGCGGCTCCATCTGCATCACCCGCGAGACCAAGGGCATTGGCCGCGGTCAGGCTACCGCTGTCATCGAGGTAGCAAAGGCTCGTGACGAGTACTTCAAGGAGACCGGTATCTATGTGCCGATCTGCTCCGATGGCG
>OODD01000994.1_pt1 | contig 11825 bp, 5 predicted proteins | sample 1671311 | NCBI WGS metagenome assembly OODD01 (sample SAMN06348143, study PRJEB24527) | human gut metagenome | biome: human gut; feature: ankylosing spondylitis patient; material: feces | host: Homo sapiens | place: China | collected 2015-10 | reverse complement strand
ATAGCTCTGCCAGCTTGGAAAGAATTTGCTTGCCAATGTCAATCAGTTCATCCAGACGCTGCCGCAGATCTTCCATGTCGGCGGCGTAGACCTTGCCGCACCCGTTGGCACGCTTGGCGTACTGGTTCAGATTGTTGCTGCACATCTGCAAGAGATATGCCATGCGTTGCAGTTCTTTCAAGTCGAGGTGCAGGCAATAGCCGTCCAGTGCCATCTTGCGTATATAGGCACTCAGGCTTCGGATGCCCATGCTGAGCATCTTTTCATAGATACGGTTCTTTTCTGTTTTGCTCAAGCGCAGGATGATGGTTTCATCCCGCTTTTCTTTCATCGTGCATCACCATCCTTATCATAATAGCTACGGAACGGTTTGACAGGCTCCGGCTGATTGGTCTTTTCCCCCAGTGCAGCCAGCACAGACGGACGAGTTGCAGGTGTTTCGGTTTCCTCGGTTTCTTCGGGAGCATCCTGCGAGGAACTGCGGTCACGGTCGATGTTCAGCAAGGCGTTCAATTCAGCAAGGCGGGCAGACTTTTCGGCCAGTTCTTCCTCCTGTGCAAAGGGCTTTGCCACTTCGACCTCTGCGGCCTGCTTCTGCTGTTCAAGGTTTTGCAGAGCATTTTCGGCATCTGCAATACGGTCAGCGAAATTGTCGATGGCATTGTCCAGACGAGTGATATTGCCGCGCGCATCATCGCCCAGCGACACCGGGTAACTCAACTCTGCCCGGAGTACGGCCTGATGCTCATTTTTGAAGCTGTCGAATCGAATGTTCAGTTCAAAGCCACGGTAGGTGCCCAGCAGCATCATATCAGCATTGGGCATCTCCTGCCGAGCCAGCAGCAGCCGTTCGCCTGCAGCCTTTTTGTCATCGTACACCATGCCCTTGATGGTCATGCCGCAGAAGTTTTCTTTGTCCTGCGGGTGTGCTGCTGCAATCTGTGAATCCTGTTGTAAAGCAGCAATGCGGGTTTTCTGTTTCTGGATCTCCTCCGGGAAAGTTTTGAGCAGCTTATCCTCCAGACGATATTTCTGATTCTGGAAGTCTCCGCGCAGCACCTTCAATTTTGCTACCTGCACGTCCAAGTCCATCTTTTCCCGGATGCGAGGGTCGCCAGCACACAGAGCCTTGATTTCTGCGTAAGATAAAGCCTGTTCGTCAATATCATCGCAAGATCGCATAGGCGATTTGCTCGTCATGATCTGCGAGATAAACTTCTGTTTATTCTCAAGGGTCTGATAGAGGTAGGCGTCAAATGTCGATTCCGTGACGTAGTTATAGACGTAGACTTGTTTGTTTTGGTTGCCTTGGCGGATGATTCTGCCGTTGCGCTGGGTCATATCAGACGGACGCCAGCCTACATCCAGATGATGCACTGCCACAAGAAGCGTCTGGACATTTGTACCGGCTCCCATTTTGGCCGTGCTGCCCAGCAGCACACGCACCTGTCCGCTGCGTACCTTGGAGAAAAGTTCTGCTTTCTTGTTCTCCGTATCTGCGTTGTGGATGAACTCGATCTCCTGTTCGGGCACACCGGCGTTGAGCAGCTTGGAGCGGATATCATCATAAACGTTGAACGAACCGTCCCCCTTGGGAGTAGACATATCGCAGAAAATCAACTGGGTCAGCTTCTGCTCTTTGGTGTCGTTCCAGATGCGCAGGACGTTGTTGACGCAGGCATTTAACTTGCTGTTGGGGTCATCGGGCAGAGCGGAATTCATCAGCCGCTGGTCAAGACCGATTTTGCGACCATCCGACGTGATTTTCAACATATTATCCACAGAAGGGTCAACAGAACCGCTGTGGACTTCGGCTGCACGTTCGCTCAACGCCTGCACCATGTCCTGTTGGATTTCCGAAGGCTTGACCACTACCGTCTCAAATTTTGCATCAGGCACCGGGAGATGAAGCTGGTCGCTGGTCTTGATATCCGCCGCTTCTTTGAACATCGCCATCAGTTCGGGCAAGTTGAAAAACTTCGCAAAACGAGTGCGCGCACGGTATCCGGTGCCTTCGGGCGCAAGTTCAATAGCCGTGGTTGTCTCACCGAAGGTGGATGCCCATGCATCAAAATGGGTCAATCCTTTCTGCTGCAAGGTGTTGTACTGGAGATAACGCATCAGAGTATACATCTCGGTCATGCTGTTGCTCAGGGGCGTACCCGTTGCAAAAATAACACCGCGCCCTCCGGTGATCTCATCGAGGTAGCGGCATTTTCCAAACATATCGGAGGATTTTTGCGCTTCAGATGTGCTCAGTCCGGCCACATTCCGCATCTTCGTATATAAGAACAAGTTCTTATAGTTTTGGCTCTCATCCACAAACAACCTGTCTACGCCCAATTGTTCAAACGTAACCACATCATCTTTACGGTCTGTGCCTTGCAGCTTTTCCAGTTTCTGTTTCAGAGACTTGCGCAGCTTTTCCAACTGCTTTACCGTGAAATGCTCACCAGCCTGCGCTTTTGCTTCTTCGATGGCCTCCTCGATTTCATCCATCTGTTCCTGAATCAGACGCTCCTGTCGTTCTGCGGACAAGGGTATCTTTTCAAACTGGCTGTGTCCGATGATAACTGCGTCGTAGTCGCCGGTCGCAATTCTCGCACAGAATTTTTTGCGATTACCGGGTTCAAAATCTTTTTTGCTGGTGACCAGCAGCTTTGCATTGGGGTACAGGCGTAAAAACTCGCTGGCCCATTGTTCCGTCAAATGGTTTGGCACGACAAAAAGACTTTTCTGGCACAAGCCCAGACGTTTCAGTTCCATAGCGGAAGCCGCCATCTCAAAACTCTTGCCGGCACCGACTTCGTGCGCCAAAAGGGTGTTGTACCCATACAGCACATGGGCAACCGCATTGCGCTGATGCTCTCGCAAATTGATCTCCGGGTTCATGCCCACAAAATGAATGTGGCTACCGTCATACTCACGGGGCCGGGTGCTGTTAAAGAGCTCGTTGTACTTTTTTACCAGTAAGGCGCGCCGCTGCGGGTCTTTCCAGACCCAGCCAGCAAAAGCGTCCTTGATGGCCTGCTGTTTCTGCTGGGCGAGGGTGGTTTCGTTTTGATTCAGCACACGCTTTTCTTTCCCATCCTCCACGATGGTATCATAAACGCGGCTGTCACGCAAATTCAAGGTGTCTTCCAAAATCTTGTAAGCATTGGCCCTGCGGGTACCGTAGGTTTCGGTGGCCATAATGTCACCAAAGCCAGTAGCAGATTTATTGCTGATTCGCCATTCGGAAGTGTAAGGGGAGTAGCGAACGGTGATGGCATTGTTGTAGCGGATACGATAGGGCGGCTGAAAAGTTTCCATCATAAACTGTTGTACGATAGAGGGGTCAAGCCATGTGGCACCCAAACGCACATCAATTTCAGATGCCTCCAGATCTTTGGGCTGTGCCTTGGTCAGTGCGTCCACATTGACCTTGAACTCCGGGTGGTTTTCCACAGCAAGTTGTGCCATCCGCAGTTTATCGCGCACATTACCCGAAAGATATTCGTCCGCAGGTTGCCAGCCGGCTTCCGGGTCGTCTGCATCGGCGGTAGGATCTTTGAAAATCACACCGGAAAGTTCGGTGGTAATGCGTCCGTAGTCACCGGGAGTGCCCAGCAGTTCCGCCATATAGGGCAAGTCCACTTTGCCGTGTTCCCCGATGGACACCGCCAGTGCTTCGCTGGGGGTGTCCACACTGGTGACAACGCGTTCCGGGCGAATCGTCCGCTTGGTGAACATATCTGCCTTGGACTTGAGATTTTTATTCTCGTCCAGATTTTCCAATGAGCAGAGCAAATAGTAGGAACTGTCATCATCGAACAGGCGGGCATTTTTCTTGTCGTTGATCAGCCCATATTTTGCAGTAAAGGCATCGTAGGCGGCGTTCAACTTTGCCTGCGATGCCTTGATATCCTCGTCCGGGAAGTCGTTTAACTGCTGGTCGATCAGTTCGTTGACGATCTGCCGCAGCTCCACCATACCAGCTACGCGGCCTTTGGCGTTATCGGACAGTTCGATCTGCGTCATGATGGAGTTTTCGCGGTAGTAAATGTCACCATCTACCACGGTGTAGCTGAAATTCTTCACGGCGGGGTCTGCGGGCAGCGTTTTACGCTGCGCTTCCGCGTCCGCAACATCCGGGGCGGCGATTTCTGCTGTGGTATACTGCCCCTCGATGTGCTGTACCGCTTCGGCAAGCTGGTCTGCAAGGTTTGCACCCTCGATAGGAGCAACGGTCAATTCCTCTCGTCCGTATTGGGTGCTTTCGGTGGTCAGTTCGCCCAGCACCATCTCCGGGTGGTCTACGAAATACTGGTTGATGGCAAAGCCATCCTCGGTTTTGCCCAACTGCACCCAGTCCGGCTCATGGTCGATGGGGCGGTCACGCTTCTGCAGGAAGATAATGTCGCTGACAACATCCGTACCAGCGTTGGCACGGAAAGCGTTGTTGGGCAGACGAATGGCCCCCAGCAAATCGGCTCGTTCTGCTATGTGCTTGCGGGCAGAAGAATCTTTACTGTCCAGCGTGTAACGACTGGTAACAAACGCCACCACGCCGCCCGGACGCACTTGGTCGATGGCTTTCGCAAAGAAATAATTGTGGATACTAAATCCCAGCTTGTTGTACGCCTTATCGTTGACCTTGTACTGACCGAAAGGCACATTGCCCACCGCCAAATCGTAAAAATCACGGCGGTCGGTGGTTTCAAAGCCAGCCACGGTAATGTCTGCCTGCGGATACAGTTTTTTTGCAATGCGCCCGGTGATGCTGTCCAGTTCCACGCCGTACAGACGGCTGTCCCGCATGGTGTCCGGCAGCATTCCAAAGAAGTTGCCTACTCCCATACTCGGTTCCAGAATATTACCGGACTTAAAGCCCATCTTCTCGACCGCATCATAGATGGCACGAATCACCACCGGAGAGGTGTAGTGGGCGTTCAGAGTAGAAGCGCGAGCGGCGGCGTACTCGTCCTCGGAAAGCAGCCCTTTCAGCTCCGTATACTCTTTTGCCCAGTTGTCCTTATCCGGGTCAAAAGCATCCGCCAGACCGCCCCAGCCTACATATTGCGAAAGCACCTGCTGCTCCTCGGCGGTGGCACCACGGTGTTCCTCTTCCAGCTTGAACAGGGTGCGGATGGCTTCAATGTTCCGGGCGAATTTCTGTTTGGGGCCTCCGACGCCCAAATCATCATCCGTGATGTGGAAGTTTCCGGCAGGCTCCGGAGCAGGATGCTCCGCTTCAACTGTGGGCGGTTCTGTACTTATCGTCTGAATTACAATGTCAAACGGCAGATTGTTTTCCTTGGCGGGGTATACGGCAACCGTTTTTTCAGTACGAACTGGCCGGGGAGCATTTGGTTCGTTCTGCCGCAGACCGTCCTCGAATTGTCGTTTATTGATAACCTCGTTATCCCACGACTGTCCCTGCGCGCTGGTGTCGATGCGAACATCCGTTTCGCCCACATAACCGATTTTCCCTTCGATGGTTCGGGTAGGAAGATCAACGATAACATTGTCACCGACCTTGTAATCGGGCAGGGGGCGTTCCATCACATCCTGTTCCTGCTCGTACAACTCCCGGACAAGAGCCAGCGGTTCTTCCCGGAAAATAGGCATACGCATTTCTGCCAGTGCTACATCCTGCAGGGTCACGCTGCCCCTATCATAGTCTACCGTATCCACTCGGAAGGCTCGTCCCTCCATGTGGATGGTAGTGCCCAGCGGCAGCAGTGCCGGGTGCTCCTCCGCCTTTTTGTGGTAATGCTCCAGTTCTTCGTCCGTAACGCTGACCAGTTCGGAGAAATCCAGTGCTTCCAACTCTGTTTCGGTCAGATCTTCCAGACTTTCGTACTGCCGCTCGTCTATCAGCACCTCGCCCAGATACCGTTCTACCCGGTATCCCACCAAATCTACGTTGACCTGAATGGGGATCTCTTCATCGGTGGCGTTGGTGTAGGCAATGCCAATCTTGGATAGGTCAGAGAAGTCCGGCTCGGAATCGTATTCTTCCAAGCAGAAATCCCGGATCAGGTTTTTGGCATGGGTAAGGGTGGCATCCGGCTCTGCGTTGACAGGCGCAGGGGGCGTGTAATGCTCCTTTTCTCTATCCGTCAGGTAGCGGTCAGACTGAACCATCAGGCCGATATATTGTTCCACCTGTGCCCATTTCAGAGTGATTTTCTGGTGGTCGGGGTAATGGTCAAATTCCAACCCCTTCCAGTCGTGGTTCACAAAGCCCCTGCTTCCGTCCAGAAAATCGTGGGAGTGCCCGCCGATGCCGTACTCTTTTGCCAACGCTTTGGCGCGGAGAGTGCGGTCTGTCTGGGTCTGGTACAGTGCCATAATGCGCTGCTTACCGCCCTCAAACCCGGAACCGTGCTTACGCAATTCGTTTTCGATCTCGGCCTGTGACAAAACAAAAGCGGAGGGCGTTTTTTCGCTCTCCGCCTGGTCGATTGTTTCAATTTGCTGGGCTTCGGTAGGGATGTGGGCATCGAAGAAACTCAGCTGTAAATCAGTTCCGTCAGCACCAGTTCCTCGGCCTGCGCTTTCAGGCTGTTCATGTGCTGTACCCACGCCATCTGATTCTGCTCTTTGTCCGGGGCCGGGTTCTTCGCCAGCAGTTCGGTCATCATCTGCTCCTTCATCGCTACTGCGGTCTGCTCCAGTTCGGTCAGGGTCGGGTACAGGCTCCCGTTCAGGAGCATCGTGTTGTACAGCACCGGGTGATGCTGTTTCAGAAAGTTCAAGCGCATCCTGCCGTACTTGCCCAGCGGGGTCTTCGGCTGATGCAGGGTCAGGTTCGGGAGAAGGTAATCCCCGGTCTGCGTGTAGTTCAGATTGCTGCTCATATTCATGCTGGCTCCTTTCATTGTTTCGACGGCGGATAGTCGTTTTGACTGCTCGTTCCACGGTGCGCAGGACTTCGCGGCTGATGTCGCTGACTGCTGCGCCGAGGGCGTAGACGGCGTCCGGAGTGGAAAAACTGTAGATAGCTTGAAAACTGTCTTTGTCAAAGTAGCCATCCGGTTCAAATCCGCATCGTTCCAGCAGCGTGTAAGTGACGCTGATTGCGGCGGCAGATTTGAACTGCATTTCCAACCCGGCACTATCATAGTCCATCAGGAACGAACCGTCAACGATGGCGCGGATGTCCTCGCTGTTGTTGTCCCAATAATCAGCGACCAGTTTCCCGGCAATGTCGGCAAGCTGCTGACTGACCCTTTCATGGCTGATGCCGTATGCAGCAGTCAGTGCATCGGAAACAGGCTGTTTCAGATCATCGTTGTACTGCCACAGATCGGGGTCACGGGAATTGCGGCGCACCCCGGTGTCCGACACATCGAAAACGTAGTGCAGGCGCGGGAATCCGCTGGATTCGTCCAGCAGGGCGATGCCCTTGGCACCCCGGCGCACATAGCGGTTCATCCGGTTGTTCCAGATGTCAAAGTCGGCGCAGGCGGTGGCATCGGGTCGCTGGGCGTAGATCATCAGCTGGTCTGCAAAGGGGTACTTGTACAGTCGTGATGCAGTGGTCAGGTAGTCCGTCCAGCTTTCCCAGTACCGGGTCAAGCCGTTTGCCGTGCGCTGGGCAAGGGCAAGATATTCTTCGGTTTTGCTTGGCATAGTGTTCCTCCCTTCAAGTTCATGGTAAACAAAAAAGCGAGCGGCCTTTTCAGGTCACTCGCTTTGGAATCTGTGTTATCGCCTATATAAGAGACTGTTTTAGTCCAATGCCGTTTATGAGTCGAGGTGCCCATCAAGTTTTTATTCTTGCAGACACATCCTTCTCCGAATATACAATATTTCCACCCCAAAAACATATTGGTTCTTTGTCAGACAGTATGAAATTATTTTCAAAGCTATCTGAATTCGATTTTATGAAATCACCGCGACAGTTTATTTGTGTAGATACATAGCTTGCAGACACAAGTTCTATTTTCATATCTATCATTATTTTGCAATTATCATTTAGATGATCAATGATTTTCTTTTTGGTTTCTGGCTTTAGCAACACAGTAACATTAAATCGATTGTATTTTTCTGAAATTGCGATTATGTTAAATGTATCATCATATCGTTTTGTCCATATGGGAATTACAGGTTCCTCATCACCAATAAATATCTGCATATCATTAACTCGAACCTGCGTAGCATATCCGGACTTGCGCTTGAGACAGATTTCGATTTGTAAGCTCCCATAATTACACCCTTGTATACCTTGCTCCACTACAATGGATTCCATATGTTGGGTTTTAAGATTACATACAGTCTGATCGAGGTTTTTTAACTGAATACTTTCCAAAAAGACTTCACAAGAGTTATCTGCAATAAACCTATTTGTTTCGATTTTTTGCAAGTCCGTATTTTGTTTCCATGCAACCAAACCTAAGAAAAACGTTCCAATGAATGCCAGTGTTGTCGCAATATAATTAAGGGCATCTGACGCCTCCCAACGAGCAGCTAATATGTCTACAGGTGCCACATGGTGAAACGCATAATTGACACCCAATGGAATCGCAACAAAACAGATTGTAGCTGTAATAATTATTGTAATAATGATTTCTTTTCTATGTTTCATTATAATTAACTCCAATCATTATAGTTTCCTTCCACATATTCTTGGCCTTCAGATAAAAGTGTCTCTATCTAAAGAACTCTATCAATCCCGTGTTGTCGATTTCAGTATATCACACCAAATAGCATTATAAAAGAGCCTATGTACGCCGCCCGCAGGCGGCAAAAGTCAGTCCGGGGAAAATTCCAGATCGGCAAACTCCGCATCGGTCAGCAGTTTCAGCTTTTCGATAACGCCCTCCGACAGTTCCCGCAGGGCAGTTTCATCGGGCAACAGGTAGCACTGCATGAGCCGCAATTCGTGGATAAGCCCCAGCCGGGTGCCGGTGTTGTAGAGCATCATCAGGGTCAATTCTTCGTGGTCAAAGTTCATGTCCATCTCTCACTTTCCGACAGACGGTGGGATTGCACTCCGGGGCATCGCACTTTTCTTTGAGATTCATCAGTACCGAAGGGCGTTCCTGCTTTTTATCCAAAAATCCCGGCAGTTCCTTGAAGCCGATGCTGTCCACATAATGCACTGATACTTCTCCATTGCGTTTGAGTGCGATCACATCACTGACCGATAGGCTATGCCCCTCAAAATCCTGTGGACGGGAGAGGTTGAACATCTGAAACAGTTCTTCCAGAACTTCGTTGTTCGGCACATCCTGCCACATGGCGGGCAGATCGGCATAGTAGGTAACCTCATAATGCTCCGGGTCTGGCGTTTTGCCCCGACGATGCAGTTCCCGCATGGAAGCAAATCTTTCATCGAGGATTTTTTCGTCATGTCGCAACTGCATCACCATATAAACATCGCACCTTGCGTTCAGGAATTTCTGCGGGATGTCCGTCATGGGTTCGCCGTCAAAATTCTGGTTCCATTTTTGCTGCATTGCTCACCTCACAGTTCTGGCGCGGAACGTGCAGACAGTTTCGGCGCAGACGTATCGCTTGCCAGTTCTGCCAGCTTTTCCAATGTGGAAGGGCGGTGCTTTGCGCTCAGTTCCTCGGCTTCTGCAACTTTATCCATGACGGCATCGTAGTCCTGTAGCAGCCGCCGACCCTTTTCCATGTGGTGTGCTTCCAGAATCTGCTCACGGGCTTCCTGAATGGTCAATTCCGGGGCATCCAGCTGCCCACCGTCCATCATGGAATAATCGCTGTGGTAGAGGGTGTAGTCCCAGCCATCCTCACAGGACTGGATGGCAAGGTAGCCTTTGCCGCCCAGTTCCCATGCCGCCTGCTCGTCCTGTGTCTGGATCTCCGGGTAGAAGTCTGCACCGTTACGTTCCATGACCTCGGCAAACTGGCAGATGTGGAACACATTGCCCAGACCGCCCATGTCAAAGTGGTAATCATCCAGATGTTCCAGCCGTGCCGTAAAACTGCGCCCATCCGGGTAATCCACCTGAATTACGCCGCCGTCCGGGATTCGGTAGAGGTCGTCGTAATGGCTGTTGATAAGGCGGATATCCTTCGGCAGCGTTTCCGGCTCCCAGATGCGCCGCCTGCCAATGCCCGCCTGCGGAATGTTTTCGAGGATCTTTACGCTTTCCATCTGGATTGCCTTGCGGTCATCGTCCGAAAGTTCAAACAGATACCAGTTCCGGGCAGCAGGAATGGCGTTCCTGCCATCGGGCGGCAGGTTCTTTTCGGAGATCTGCCCGCTTTCCAGCGGCTCACCGGTCACCTTGTTGTAGGTGGCAAAGCCGACTCCTGCACCGTTTTCCCGGAGGTGCAGATAGCGTTCATCGTTGATAAGGTAAACCGCTTCTTTTATCTGCTCCATCAGCAGCCCCCTTCAAATTCCAGAGAAAACTTGCTGCGGCCATCGGCCTCGGTGCCCATCAGTACGGTGGCGTTGTAGGTCTTGCCCTTGGCACTCTTGCAGTCCTTCAGGCGGACCCGGCCATCCCGCAGCAGCTTGTCCGCCACATGGGAATCCAGCCGCTTACCCAGACGCTTGAAGAACGCATTGTCCTTCCACAGCACGAAACGGCACTCCCGGTTCTCGCAGAACCAGCCCTTTTCACGCTCCACGACAGGCTTACCGCAGTTCGGACAGACACCAAAAATTTTGTTTTTCATAAGTGCATTCGCTCCCTTCGCAGCCTCGGTGGTTCTTACCAACGAGGAGATCATTTCCTTGATTTCAGTCATAAAAGCTTCCGGTTCCATTTCGCCACGTTCGATTTGCAGCAGCTTTGTTTCCCAGTCGGCAGTCATATCTGCGGACTGAATCTGTTCGGGCATCACGGTAATTAATGCCTTTCCTTTGTCGGTGGGAATCAGCACCTTGGTTTTCTTGTTGCCCTTTCGCTCCAGAAAACCCTTCTGCACCAGTTTTTCAATGGTAGCAGCACGGGTTGCCGGAGTGCCGATGCCCTGACGCTCTACGCCCTGCGGCATACTGTCCGCACCCGCTGCCTGCATAGCTGACAGGAGGGTATCTTCCGTGTAGGATTTCGGCGGGGACGTTTGACCTTCCTTCAGTTCAGCACCGGCAACGCTGCACTGACTCTGCTCCTGCACATCGGGCAGAACAACCGGTTCTTTCTGCTTACCCAGCAGTTCGCCCAGCATTTTCCGCTCTGTGGCTTTCCATCCCTCGGACAGCACCACCTTGCCTTTGGCGGTAAATTCTTCGCCTGCGCAGATGGTAGTCAAGGTGGTTTCTACATAGCGGTGCGGTTCGCCTACGGCGCAGAGCAGCCGTGCGGCAATCAGCCGAAGGACATTCCGCTCCCCGGCAGGGAGGGCGGCAAGGTCTGCTTTTGCCATGCTTTTCGTTGGCAGCAGTGCATGGTGGTCGGTGACCTTGCTGCCGTTGATGACCTGCTGCACATGGATAGGAAGCGGTTCCTCTACAGCAAACGCTCTGCCCGTGTCCGTCACCAGCCCCGGCAGGGATGCCGCCATATCCTCCATCAAAAATCGGCTGTCCGTGCGGGGGTAGGTGATGAGCCGTTTTTCGTAAAGACTTTGGGCATAATCCAAGGTTTGCTGCGCCGTAAATCCTAACAGACGGTTTGCATCCCGCTGCAATGCGGTGAGGTCATAGAGCTGCGGCGGGCTTTCGGATTTCTCCTTGCGTTCCATCTTCTGTACCGTGACACGCCCCTCCTTTCGGCATTTGGAAAGCAGCAGTTCGGCATCCGCTTTCTGTGCAAACCGTTTGCTGGATGCGGTGCCGCCGTCTGCAAGGGTCAGGGCAACCGTGTAGAATTTCTCCGGCACAAAGGCAGCGATGGCGGCTTCCCGCACCACCG
>OODD01000991.1_pt1 | contig 11863 bp, 10 predicted proteins | sample 1671311 | NCBI WGS metagenome assembly OODD01 (sample SAMN06348143, study PRJEB24527) | human gut metagenome | biome: human gut; feature: ankylosing spondylitis patient; material: feces | host: Homo sapiens | place: China | collected 2015-10 | reverse complement strand
AGATCGCATGGGCAATCTTCAAAGAGATCCATAACAATAAGAAATGACCGCCCCAATCTCCAAACGGTAAGCGGTCATTCTTATTGACTATCTAGCCGGAAGGAGCTGACCATTGCGGACAGCACCTTTTCTATTTGTAGTATAGTTGTTTTTTAGCGGTTTGTCAAGTCCCCTGCTCTGCAGCGGCACGTTCCGCTGCCTGTGCGTCATACTCCGCGAGCAGGTCGTTCAGGTCGTACTGGTACTTGCTGTGACAGAAGTGGCACACCACTTCACAATTCGGGTCCTCGTCACGCATTTTCACCAGCTCCTTGCGGCCAAGGCTGAACAGCATTTCCTTTGTGCGTTCCGCACTGCAGTCGCACTGGTAGTGCACGTCGCGCTCGTCCAGCACGTTGGGTTCAAAACCCGCCAGCGCCAGCTGCATCATATCCTCGGGGGTCTTGCCCTCGTGCAGCATGGTGGTGACGGAAGGCATGGCTGCGATATTTTTTTCCAGCTGATCGATCTCCGCGTCGGTAGCGCCGGGCAGCAGCTGCACCATAAAGCCGCCTGCACAGAGGATGGACAGGTCCTTGTCCACCAGTACGCCCAGTGCCATGACGGTGGGCACCTGCTCGCTGTAGGCGTAGTAGGCGGTCAGATCCTCGGCGATCTCGCCGGAGACCAGCGGCACCTGACCCACGGTAGGCTCCTTTTGCAGGCTGTTATCCCGGATGACGGTGAGCACACCGTCTCTGCCCACAGCGCCGCCCACATCCAGATGGCCGTTCGGCTTTGCAGGCAGCTCCACCAGCGGGTTATCGATGCAGCCTTTCACGTTGCCGGTACCGTCGGTGCAGGCAATGACCACGCCGGCGGGGCCGCCGCCGGACACACGCAGGGTGATCTTATCGCGGTCATCCTTGAGCATGGAGCCCATCAGGGCTGCGCCGGTGAGCAGACGGCCCAGTGCCGCGCTGCAGGTGGCGCTGGTGGTGTGCAGCTTTTCGGCCTTGCGGACGATCTGGGTGGAGTCCACGCCGCAGAACACGACGCCGCCGTTCTCCGACAGGCCGCGGATCAGATTTGCCATAGGTTATTCCTCCAATTGTGTATACTGCTTGACTGCGCAGAAGAAATAGCGCTGGCTGTCCTCGGTCAGCGGGCCGAAGGTCTCGCCGTCGCAGACGCTTTCCAGCGCAAAGCCGTGCTTTTTCAGCGTGGCGCGGATGGTGTCAAGGTCGTAGGTGTACTCGTAGAACTGCTCGTGGAAGTGCTCGCCGGTCTCGTGGTAGTCGATGTCCACGGTGATCTCCACACGGCGGTTCACGGCATCGTAGTGGTTGCGCCACACGCAGGCGGCATCCTCTTCCTCAAAGGTAAATTCGTTGTCGCCCAGCACGTTCCGGTGCTTGTAGGGCGTGTTCATATCAAAGAGGAACACGCCACCCTTTTCCATAAAGAAGCCTGCGTTGGCAATGGCCGTGTCCAGATCCGGGATGTGGTTGAAGGTGTCAAAGGTTGACACTGCGCCCCGGATGGTGCCGTACAGATCCAGCTTGAGCAGATCCTGCCGCAAAAGCAGCAGCCTGCCGGAAAGGCCCAGCTGTTCGGCCTTGTCCCGCACAACGCAGAGCATTTCCTCTGACTGGTCAATGCCGATCATATCATAGCCTGCCTGCGTGAGCATCAGGGTCAGCTCACCGGTGCCGCAGCCAAGGTCGGCAAGGATGCCGTCCTGGATACCATGGGCTTGCAGTTCGGCACGGATGTGCGCATACAGCGCGTCATAATCGGCCTCGCCGTTGAATTCATCGTAGAAATAGGCAAATTCGTTGTAGGCCATGGTTTACTCCGCTTCCTGTTCCCCGGCCACAGCGGCGTTGAGCACCGCCTGCAGCTCCGGGATGCCGTAGCCGTTCTCGCCGCTGGTCAGCACCACCTTCTGGCAGCCATAGGGGCGGCAGAGGTTTTCAAAGTCCTCCTGCGTCTTGGCCAGCTGGCTCTTTTTGAGCTTATCAGCCTTGGTCAGGGCCACCACGTAGGGGATCTGGTGATAGTGCAGGTAGCGCAGCATCTGCTCATCGTCAGCGCTGGGTGCATGGCGGCAGTCCAGCAGCTGCACCAGCAGGGTGTGGTGGCGCGGGGCCTCAAAATAGCTGTTGATGAGGTCGTCCCAGCGCTCACGGTCGGCGTTGCTCACCTTGGCGTAGCCGTAGCCGGGCAGGTCCACAAAGTAGCAGTCGTCCACCGAATAGAAATTGATGGTGGCCGTTTTGCCCGGGGTGCTGGACACGCGGGCGAGGTTTTTGCGGCTGCACAGCTTATTGATCAGGCTGGATTTGCCCACATTGGACCGCCCCGAAAAGCTCAGTTCCGGGCGGTCGCTCTCGGGCAACTGGCTGGAAATGCCGTAGCTGGCAATGAAATCAGCTTTGTTGTAATTCATGGAGCTTTCCTTTCTTGTGGTACGTCTCTCAAATATATCCCGTCGGGACAGATTCTCCCGGACAGTGGCCTTGCCCTCTCAGTCACCTGCGGTGACAGCTCTCCCAAAGGGAGAGCCCTTGGCATAAAGATGCACTGTATGTGGATTGCCAAAGGCTCCCACTTTGGGGGAGCTGTCGAGCGAATGCGAGACTGAGAGGGCAAGGATGCTTACAATTCTCTCATTTCTCAGAGAAACTCCAGACCCGCAGGCCGGGCAGATTCCTGACCTAACTCAGCACACCGCGCCGGGCTGGGGCTTTTCTGCGGTGGGCGGCACAATGGCGGCGTCTGCCGCCTTTTTCTTTGCATGGGTGCGGCCGGGAGCCTTGGTCTTCTTTGCGTTCTGGGGCTTGAGCAGGGCTGCGTTCAGCACCTGCGTCAGGCTCTGCATGGGCAGGAAGGTGAGGTTCTTCTTCACCTCGTCGTCCACCTCATACAGGTCGGGTTCGTTGTCCTTGGGGATGAGCACGGTCTTCATGCCCTCGCGGTAGGCCGCCATGCTCTTTTCCCGCAGGCCGCCGATGGGCAGCACATTGCCGTGCAGGGTGATCTCGCCAGTCATGGCAACATCGCCGCGCACCGGGATGCCGGACAGGCAGGATACCAGCGCCGTGGTCAGGGTGACACCGGCAGAAGGGCCGTCCTTGGGCACTGCGCCCTCCGGGGCGTGGATGTGCAGGTCGCACTTCTTGAGCTTTTCCGGGTCGATGCCGTACTCGGCGGCGTGCACGCGCACCCATGTGATGGCCAGCTGGGCACTTTCCTTCATCACATCGCCCAGCGAACCGGTGACGGTGATCTTGCCGCTGCCCTCCGGAATGACCTGCACCTCAATGGGCAGGGTCTCGCCGCCCACGCTGGTCCATGCCAGACCGTTGGCAACGCCCACCATGTTGGTACGGTTGAGGAAATCGGGCTTGACGAAGCGGGGGCCCAGCAGCTCTTCCAGCATGGTGCCGGTGACAGATACGCTCTCCACCTCGCCGGATGCGATCTTGCGGGCGCACTTGCGCAGCACACTGGTGATGGTGCGTTCCAGATTGCGCACACCGGCCTCGCGGGTGTAGCCGTCGATGATGCCGTAGAGCGCGCTCTGGCTCAGAGTGACCTTGCCGGTCAGGCCGCAGGCCTTGAGCTGCTTGGGCAGCAGATGCTTGCGGGCAATGTTATATTTCTCCACACGGGTATAGCTAGGCAGTTCGATGACGTCCATGCGGTCACGCAGGGGGCCGGGGATGCTGCCCAGATCGTTGGCCGTGGTAATGAAGAATACATGGCTCAGATCAAACGGGATATCGATGAAATGGTCGTTGAAGGTGCTGTTCTGCTCCGGGTCCAGCGCTTCCAGCAGGGCTGCGGCCGGGTCTCCCCGGAAGTCACCTGCCAGCTTGTCGATCTCGTCCAGCAGCATCAGAGGGTTCGCGCTCTTGGCGGTGATCATGGCATTGATGATCTTGCCGGGCATGGCACCGATGTAGGTGCGGCGGTGGCCGCGGATCTCAGCTTCATCCCGCACGCCGCCCAGACTGATGCGCACATACTTGCGGCCAAGGCTTTCGGCGATGGAGCGTGCAATACTGGTTTTGCCAACGCCCGGAGGGCCTACCAGACAGATGATCTGGGCTTTGACGTCCGGTGCCAGCTTGCGCACGGCCAGCGTTTCCAGAATGCGGTCCTTCACCTTTTTCAGGCCATAGTGGTCGCGGTCCAAAATCTGCTGCGCACGGCCGATATCAAGGTCATCCACCGTGAAAGTGTTCCACGGCAGATCCAGACAGGTGTCCAGATAGGTGCGGATGACCGTTGCCTCCTGATTGGAGCCCTGCATCTTGGAAAGACGGTCTACCTCTTTGAGCAGCTTCTTCTCGCTGTCCTCTGCAAGGTGCAGTTCCGTGATCCTGCGGCGGTACTCGTCGGCCTCAGCGTGGGTGTCGTCACCCTCGCCCAGTTCATCGCTGATGATGTGCAGCTGTTCGTGCAGGTAATAATCGCGCTGGTTCTTGTCCATGGACTCGTTGACCTTTTCCGCGATCTCCTTTTCAATTTTCATCACCTGACACTCGCGGCGCAGCATCTCCACCAGCTTTTTCAGCCGCCCGTTCAGGGTGCCCTCATCCATGACAGCCTGCTTGTCCTCGTAGCGGAACAGCAGGTTCGCGGGCATATACTCGCTGAGGAAGGCAGGGTCGTCGCTGGAAACGATGGCAAACACCACGTCCTTACCAAGGCGCGGGTTCATGCCGAGATACTCGTCAAACCCGGTCTTGAGGGCGCGCAGCAGCGCTTCGGTCTCCACGGCTTCCTCGGGCTTGCCGGGGCGCACCGGGGCCGGGCGCACTTCCGAAAGCAGGAAATCACCGCTGGCATCCAGCTCCGTGAGCTTTGCGCGGTACTTACCCTCCACCAGAACCTTTACAAGGTCCTCGGAGACCCGCAGCACCTGCTTTACCTCGGCCACCACGCCGTAGGCAAACAGGTCGGCCTGAGCGGGGTCTGTGGTATCCATGGACTTCTGCGCCACCAGAAAAACGTTGGAATTATTTGCCATTGCCCACTCCACGGCGGCAATGCTTTTTTCGCGGCCCACCTCAAAGTGGACAAGATTGTTGGGGAACACCACCAGACCCCGCAGGGCGATGGTGGGCAGATGCAGCGTTTTGCGCTCCACCTTGATGGTAACTTTTTCACTCATTGTGCAAACACCTCCCGGCTGCCGCGTACTTTCCCACGGCGGCAGCGCCGTATGCAAGAGTTCCTATCTATAAAGTATGTTGTTTCCTTATTATACTGATTTCCGGCCAAAATGCAACTGTGCCGGGCCGGGCGTTGGTTATTCGCCGCGCTTTTCCTGCGTGGAAAAGCCCATTTTGCCCAGAGCGGGCAGCAGGGCCCTGAGGGTGATGGAGGTCAGTGCGCCCATCACAAGGCCCAGCACCAGCATGACCGGCGCATAGTAGAAGGACAGCGAGGACGAAATGATCACACCTGCACCCAGCAGCTGGCCGATGTTGTGGGCCAGTGCGCCGCATACGGACAGGATGAACCATGTGGGCCGCACCGGCAGCAGATAGTAGAGCACCCACATCACCAGCAGGGACAAAAGGCCACCGCACAGCGAAAGGAGGCCCGCCGTGAAGCCGGACACCAGAAACACGAACAGCGCCTTGAGCACATCCAGCACCAGTGCCTGCTTTGGCCCCATGAAAAACAGCGCGTACATCACTACGATGTTGGCAAGGCCCAGCTTCATGCCCGGCATCAGGCCCGGAATGGTGAGTGTGCCCTCAATAAAGGACAGCGCCATGGCCAGCGCAAACAGCAGGCCGGAAAGCGCAATGTGCCGTGTTTTTTCATAGCTGCGTCGATTCCTTGGCATTCTGTCCCCTCCTTTATTCTTCGGTCTGGCTCTGCTCGTAGCTTTCCTGCTCTTCCATGGCAGCTTCCCATGCGGCAAACAGCTCCTCCTGATGGAAGCGCAGGTCGCTCAGCTCGTCGCTCTTCTGGCGCAGCAGGTCGGGGTCGTTGTACACCTCGGGGGAATTGATCTCGTTGTCCAGTTCCACCTCGCGGGCACCGCAGGCCTCCATCTCATCCTCACAGGCTTTGATCTTGGCCCGCAGCTCGGCGCGGCGGCGGCGCTGTTCCTTGCCATAACCGATCTTAGCGGGCTCGGCAGCCTTCTGCACGGCAGGGGCCGGGGCACTGCGGCCCATCAGGGCGTCGTAGCTGGGGTAGATGGTGGCCTTGCCGTCCTCAAGGTAGAGGATAGGACAGGCCAGACTGTTCATCAGATGGCGGTCATGGGTGACCAGCAGCAGCGTGCCGGTGTAGGCCATGAGGGCCTCGGTAAGATTTTCGCGGGTGTAAATGTCCAGATGGTTGGTGGGCTCGTCCAGAAACAGCAGATTGGGCCGTTCCAGCACGATCTCCGCAAAGCGCAGGCGTGCCAGCTCGCCGCCGGAAAGCGCCTCGCAGGGCTTGAACACCGTCTCCCCCCGGAAGCCCAGCTTTGCCAGATGGCTGCGCACTTCCAGCTCGGTCATGCGGGGGTACTTGTTCCAGATCACATCGATGACCCGGCCCTGGCCCAGACGGTTCTGCTGCTGAGCAAAAATGCTGGGCCGTGCACCGGTGCCCAGCCGCACCATGCCGCCGGAGGGGCGGCGCTTACCGTCCAGCACCTGCATCAGGGTGGATTTACCCGCGCCGTTGGGGCCTGCGATCACCAGTCTCTGGCCGCGGCACACCGTGTAGGTGAAGGGCTCCAGCAGGGTGCGCTCCCCGATCCGGATGGTCAGGTTCTTGAGCAGCACCAGCTCATTCCACGGTTCTACGTCATATTCAAACCGGAACTTGAGCTGATTGGTCTCGTCCTTGGGGGCTTCGGTGATCTCCAGCTTTTCCAGCTGCTTGCGGCGGCTCTGGGCCATTTTGGTGGTGGAGGCGCGCACAAGGTTGCGGTCCACGTAGTCCTGCAGCTTTTCGGCCAGCGCCACGTCCGCATCGTGCTGCTTCTGGCGCAGGGCATCGGCAGCTTCCTTCTGGGGCAGGTAGGTCGAGAAGTTGCCCTTGTAGGTGGTCATGGTCTGGAACGAGACTTCCCAGATCTTTGTACACACGTTATCCAGAAAATAGCGGTCATGGCTGACCACCAGCACCGCACCGGAATAGCCCTTGAGGTAGTTTTCCAACCATTCCATGGTGGCAAAGTCCAGATGGTTGGTGGGCTCGTCCAGAATGAGCACATCCGGCTTTTCCAAAAGCAGCTTGGCCAGCCGCAGTCTCGTCAGCTCGCCGCCGGAGAGCACCGCAATGTTCTTCTGCCATGTATCCTGCGGAAAGCCCATGCCGGACAGCACCTTTTTGATGTTCACATCCATATTGTAGCCGTCGGCGGCATCCACGATGTTCTGCAGCTGGTCGTGCTGGGCCAGCAGGGATGCGTCCTCCGGGTTTGCGGCCATCCGGCGTTCCAGCACCTGCATCTGAGCCATGGCGTCCAGCACCGGCGCAAAGGTGGAGCGCATTTCGCCGTAGATATCCAGCGTGGCATCCAGCTTTGCGTTCTGTTCCAGATAGCCCAGCATCACGCCGTGGGTCACGCTGAATTCCCCGTCGTAGTCCTGATATTCGCCGGTGAGGATCTTGAGCAGGGTGGTCTTGCCCGCGCCGTTCTGGCCCACGATGCCAATGCGGTCCTCCCGCTCGACGCTGGCGGTCACATCATGCAGGACGATTTTTTCGCCAAAGCTTTTGCCTAGTTTTTCCAAATGTATCAGCATAGTTTTATGATCCGTTCTCTATCCACTTGTTGGGTCAGCACTGGTGGCGGCGGTTTTTCAGGCCCACATTGGCCAGCTCTTCCTGCTCCATCACCAGAGGATACAGCTCCTTCAGGTCTGCGATCTCGTAGGTGGGCACCACCTTGCCGGGATTTTCAGCGTGATTGGGATTATACCAGCAGGTGTCCAGACCTGCATTCGCGCCGCCCTGAATGTCGCTGCTCAGGCCGTCGCCCACCATCAGCACATGCTCCCGGTTCTCCACGCCAAGGGCGCGCAGGGCTGCGTCAAAGATCTTCCGGTTGGGTTTTTCGGCATCCATCTTCTCGGAAACGAATACATCCTCCATAAAGTTCAGGATGCCGCTTTCTGCCAGACGGCGGGTCTGCACCTTCTGGAAGCCGTTGGTCACAACGGCCAGCGTCGCCACCTCGGAGAGCTCCCGCAGCACGTCCAGTACTTCCGGCCCCATCAGATCCGGGTGGGTGGAGAGCTGCTCCAGATAGAAGCGGTTCATCTCGGCTCCGTCACCGGCGGCATCAATGGCCTTGAGGAAGCGGGTGAACCGCTCTGCCATAAGCTTTTCCCGCTTGATCTGCCCCTTTTCCAGCTGACGCCACAGCTCCTCGTTGATGGTGCGGTAGGTCTGCACGGTCTCAGCGTCCGGCTCAATGCCGTAGTTCACCAGCGTTTCGGCCAGTGCCTTGCTTTCTGCTGCGTCAAAATTCAGCAGCGTGTTGTCTGCATCGAACAGGATGCAATAGTATTTTGCCATATGTCTTCCCTCTTTTCCTTCTGCCATGGCCGCAAATGCCATGCGCTCAACAACAGGGAGAAGCCAGCCCTGCCCCCGCAGAGCTGGCTTCCGGAAACTGCTTTCATCGTCAGGCCCTCTGCACTGGCTGCAAAAACAGCTTCATATTATTCTGAGATCATTTCGTACATCGGTGCATCGGTTTGCTCCGGGTCGTTATCCGGGCAGGTGATTTTTGCATCGCAGGGGGTGGCGGCGCACTTTGCCATTTCCTCTTCCAGCGCGCCGTTGTCCACATTCTCCCAATCGGTGCCGTAATCGTCCACACTGCCGTCGGTCACGTTCTCTTCGCCCGGCAGAGCCGGGGTGCGGGGCTCCTCGTAGTACATCAAAACGCCTCCCTTCCTGCCAGCCTATGCGGCACGGCAGGCCGGGGTGACAGCCTCAGGACGCAGAGTCCGTGGGTGCTGCCTGCTCGTTGGTAGTTTCCTTGCTGGCGTTTACTTCCGAAGGCTCTGTGTGAGAACCGCTTTCCGTCGCGGACCTGCTGTCTGTGTGGGAGCTGCTCTCCGTCGCAGAACTGCTATGGGAAGACGAGGTGCTCTCGCTGGAAGAAACGCTGCTGCCCGTACTATGAGAAGAGCCGGAAGAGGTGCTGCTGCTCGTACTGTGGGAGGAGCTGGACTCACCGTTGGAGCTGGACGTGCTTGCCGAGGGAGCCGTGCTCTCGCTGCTGGAAGTGCCGTGCGAGGTGCTGTCGGAAGCGGATGTAGATCCGGAGGAAGCTCCGGACGAAGTAGCGGAAGAGCTGCCAGAACTGCTGGTGCTGCCGCTGGAAGAGCTGGACGTGCTGCCGGAAGAGCTGGCAGAGCCAGCGCTCACGCCGCTGACCGTCACGTTCAGGGTGTTGCTGGCAACGGTGCAGCCGTTGTAGCTTGCCACTGCATAGACCTTGAAGGTCGCATTGAGCATGGAAGGATCGATCTCCACCTTCACAGTGGTCTTGCCCGCAGCCTGCGGCACTTCCGCACCGTTGGCGTACCAGCGGATGCTGTCGGCAGTGAGATGCTTACCGCCCAGCTTTGCGGTAAAGGTGTAGTAATCGCCCAAAACCGCCTTGCCGGTGCTGCTGATGCTGATGGATGCCTGTGCAAACATAGCGGTCACATCCACATTCTGCTTGAAATTGGTGTCTGTGCGGGTCTTCTGGGTGACGCCGTCGCTCCAGCGGACGAACACATGACCCTCCTGCGGCACGGCAGTCACGCTGACAGACTGAGCTGTGTTGGTCACATCATAGGTCAGTGCCGTCTTGCCGCTGTCGCTGCCGCTGGACAGGGTACCGCCGCCGTTCTTATCCACACGATAGGCGGCCTGATACAGCACGCTCTGCCCTTCGGAAGAGCTTGCAGCCTCCGAGCTGCTGGGTGCTGCCACTGCAGAGCTGGGGTTTGCCGTGTATTCCGCGCGTTTGGGAATGTTGGCGGTATCCGGGCGGCGGTCGTCGGTCTGGTAAGCATGGGTGCGCAGGTAGCTCAGCAATGCCTTGAGACCGGCGGGCTTCAGGTGGATGTCCCCTCTCTGATAATAGTCCTCACGGCCATAGCCGTTGGCGTCCTTCAGCACCTCGGCCGTATTGAGGAACTTCAGGCCCATCTGCTCACACATGGACAGCAGCGCCATGTTGAAGTCGTCGATCTTGGTCTGATCCATATTGGGATAGTTGGAGTGGTTTGCAGGCACCGGCGGCACCGTGTTCACGATGATGTCGGTATAGGGGTAGCTTTCCTGAATGGCCTGCACCAGCGCGGTGTAATTATTGATGAACTCCTCCACCGCCATGCCGTTGTCGTTGGTGCCCAGCATGATGACCACGCGGCGGGGCTTCATTTTGGCCACTGCCTGCGCGATGGTGTAGCTGTTGTTGTCCTTTTTAAAGGTGACGATGCCCTCGGTCAGGGCCGCGTGGGTGCCAATGCCCTCTTTTGCGCAGAACTGCTGCAGGCTGACAAGGCCGTTTGCATACAGGCGCACCGTGTTGGAATCGCCGATGAACAGGGTCTCTTTCTGATAGTCCTCGCCCGCATCGGCGGTCTCCGGCAGCAGGGCGCTGGAGGTCTCGTTGATCTGATAGTGATCCGAGATATCCTCTTCACCCGGCACCAGCACCTCGCTGGAGGGCTGCTCCACCGGGGCGGAGGGGTTCTTGCCGCGCTTGAGCAGGGTCAGCGTGATGCCGATGGTCAAAACAGCGGCCAGCGCGCACACCGCGCACACCAGCACCGCCTGCTTCTGCATGGGGGTAAGTGATTGCTTTTCCGGTTGTGTTTTTTTCATATCTCTCACCATTCACCTGAAAACCGTTTTTCCGGAGCATCGTACCGTTTACGCGATTCCTTCTGCTCCCGGAGCGGCTTCTTATTTTCCGGCGTAAACACTGGGTCTATGCGTTTCCACTTCAGTCCAGGATCTGCGCTGCAAGGTCGGCACAGCTTTCTGCCAGCAGCACGGGGTGGAAGGGGGTCAGTTCCTCCCTGCTGCCGTAACCGTACAGCGCACCGGCAGCGTCCAGACCGCAGTCTGCTGCGCCGCGCATATCGTCGTTGCGGTCGCCCACCATCAGCACCCGCTTGCCCTGCATCATGGGCTGAGCAAGCACATGGCGCACCACATCGGTCTTGGTATCGCGGCTCTCGTCCATGGACGCGCCGCCGATAAAATCAAAATAATCTGCAAGACCCTTTTCTTTCAGGATCGGCGTAACGACCTGCGTGGGCTTGGAGGTAGCCGTGCACAGGATCAGGCCCGCAGCCTTCAGGTGCTGCAGCATCTCTGCTGCGCCCGGATAGGCGGCACACTCGTGGCTGCCCTTGACGGCGTAGCTGTCACGGTAAAGGTTCGTGGCCTTTTCAATGAGGGCCGGGTCCGTGAAATGTTCGCCAAAGCTTTTGCGCAGCGGCGGCCCGAGATAGCGGCGCAGGTTGACGTGCGTGGTGTCCACACCTATCTTATCAAAGACTTCTTTTAATGTATTTATAATACCCGGGGCAGAATCGATCAGGGTTCCGTCCACATCGAACAGGATCGCATCGTAATTCAGCAATGTTCAACTTTCCTCACTTTCATGGTGATACATCCTATAGTATAGCACAGAATCCCGTTATCAGCAATTCCAACAAATGGTTTTTACAAAAATTATGCATTCAAGCAGAGAAAAGGCCTGCCCGGCATCCGGACAGGCCTTTCAGCATCTTCTTACTTCGCTGCTGCATCCGCAGGCGGATAGTATAGGTTGTTGGAGACGAACTCCAGCTTATCCTTGAGACCAGTTCCAGATTTGCCACGGCGTGCACCA
>OODD01000986.1_pt1 | contig 11970 bp, 16 predicted proteins | sample 1671311 | NCBI WGS metagenome assembly OODD01 (sample SAMN06348143, study PRJEB24527) | human gut metagenome | biome: human gut; feature: ankylosing spondylitis patient; material: feces | host: Homo sapiens | place: China | collected 2015-10 | reverse complement strand
GAGCTGTTAGACAAGGTAAATTCATCAATTAAGGGAAATGAAGGTTCCATAGTTTTTCTTGATAAGAGCCAGAAGCACATGTATGAGCTTAATAACCAGGTTCGACTAATCAATGTTATGGACTATCCTATTGACAATTGTGATGAATTTTTAGGATTTATATGCGGAATCATATCGCAGGATCATGATCTGGAGGAGATGTATTTAGACAGCTTCCTTACAATTGCATCACTTGATGATGAGGGGGATATCACCAAGGCAATCGAAAAGCTTGATATCATCAGCGAGAAGTTTAAGGTGAAGTTCATCTTAAGTGTTTCAAGGAATATTGACAAGTTGCCTGAATGTGCCAAGGCAAAGGTTATCATTTCTTTATAAATGATTAATTAGGGGGATGTGTATTTCACATCCCTTTTTTAAGGAGTAAAATTGTGTCCCAAAAGAATAAAAAAATACTGAAATATCACACCGGCTTCAATCTGAATATCGGTTTTATAGTGTTTTTTGTAATAATAATCTATGTGATTTTTCACATATTTACATATTTCACCTCAAACCCGGTATCTGAATACGAGGTACAACAGGGTACTATAGCGACCAACAACATATATAAGGGCATGATAATCCGCGAGGAAAGTGTAGTGTATGCTGAGGAATCAGGAAACCTCAACTACTTTGTGTCAAACGGCTCAAAGGTTGCAACAAGTGATGTTGTCTACTCTGTTGATACAGACGGCTCCATTGCAACCCAGATTACCGGTGCTCAAAATGATGCCTCTGCCATCACTGACGAGGCTGCCGGGAAGATTATCACTGACATAAACAGCTTTTCATCCGGCTACAACAGACGATACTTTTCAAAGGTTTATACCTTCAAAAACGATCTGTCTGCACAGCTGACACAGGTTCTCAGTCAAAATGCACTGACAAGCCTGGCAGATACTATCAGTACTGCTGAGGCTAACAACACCTTCTATACATATAAGCCGACAGCTCCCGGAATAGTCTATTACGGAATAGACGGCTATGAGGATGTCACTCCAGACAGCTTCACTCTGGATCAGTACAACAACACTAATTATGAAGAGACTGATTTAACCGACAACAGCACCATCAATCAGCTGGATCCTGTTTATAAGCTGATTACAAGTGAGAACTGGAATATACTCATAAATGTTCCTGACAATGTTGCCAAGAGCCTGAATGACAAGTCAGTCATAAAAATCAGATTCTGCGATGATGACTATACAACCACGGTATCGTTCAGCCTTTTGAAGAAGGATGATGCTTTTTTCCTGAAGGTGAATATGAAAAACTCGCTCATCCGCTATATAAATGAGCGTTTTACCAATATAGAGCTCGTGCTTGGAGCAGATACCGGGCTTAAAATACCTAATTCAGCTATAACCCAAAAGGAATTTTTTACTATTCCAAAGGATTATTTCACTGCAAGCGGCGATTCCAATGATTCGTCACTCATGATAAAGGATAAAAGCAGTGGTTCAGTTAATATAGTCAGTCCAACCATATTCAGCCAGAATGATGACTTTTATTTCGTAGATGATGAATATCTTAAGGACGGCGATATCATTGTAAAGCCTGATTCTTCGTCAACCTACAGGGTGGGAACAGATAAGGACAAGCTCACAGGTGTCTACAATATCAACAAAGGATACGCTGTGTTTAAGCAGATAAAGGTACTTGCATCAAACGATGACTACACAATTGTAGAAGCCAAAACGCCATATGGCATTTCGCTTTATGACCATATAGCCCTGGATGGCAAATCCGTGAAGGAAAACCAGACCATAACCAAATAATTATTGGTAATAAATACTATTGAAAAATATACAGAAAGGACAGATTTTATGTTAAAAGACAACTTACATCAGGTTCAGCAAAATATAAAGGCTGCATGTGACAGAGCTCACAGAAACTATAGTGATGTCACACTAATTGCAGTCAGCAAAACCAAACCTGTTGAGATGCTCAGTGAAATATACGATGAGGGCATCCGTGAGTTCGGCGAGAATAAAGTACAGGAAATGTGTGAAAAGATGGAGGTTATGCCAAAAGATATTCACTGGCACATGATTGGGCATCTTCAGACCAACAAGGTGAAGTATATAGTTGGAAAAACTTCACTTATTCACTCTGTAGATTCACTGCATCTGGCAAAGGAGATACAAAAGCAGGCCATAAAGCATGACTGCAGCTGCGATATACTGGTTGAGGTCAATATTGCAGGAGAGGAATCTAAGTTTGGCACATCACGAGATGAGGCTATCTCTTTAGTTGAAGAAATTGCTAAACTGGACCATATCCATATAAAAGGACTTATGACTATAGCACCATTTGTAGATGATCCTGAGGATAACAGACAATACTTTAGAGATATTAAGCAATTATCAGTTGACATAGCACAGAAAAACATAGATAATGTCAGTATGAATGTTCTGTCCATGGGTATGACAGGAGATTACACAGTAGCAATAGAAGAGGGCGCAACAATGGTACGTGTCGGTACCGGAATATTTGGAGAGCGCGACTACAGCAAGGCTAACTGATACTTTGCATATGCTATACACAAAATAAAAATAGAAAAGGAATATAGAAATGAGTTTCATAGATAAGATTCTTGACAAAATGAGTTTAAATTCTGAGGACGATGAGGAGTTCGATAACGAGGATTATTACCTCGATGATGAGGAAGAAGAAGAGCTTCCAAGAAATCCTTTCCGCAGAAAAAAAGAGGCTGCTGAAGAGGAACCGGCCATAAAAAGCACAAGGCGTGATACACCACCAAAGGAGAAGCCTGTTAAGACTACATCCAAGATTACACCAATATCAAAATCATCCAGAAAGCAGGTATCATCAGACATGGAAGTTTGCGTAATAAAACCAAGTTCAATTGAAGACGAAATAGAAATAACAGACACATTACTTAACGGACGTACAGTCGTCATCAACATGGAGGGACTTAATGTCGATGTGGCACAGCGCATCATAGATTTCACATCAGGCTCAGCATATGCCCTGCACGGTAATCTGCAGAAGATATCCAACTTTATCTTCATCGCCACACCACACGGAGTAGATATCTCAGGAGATATCCAGAGTCTCATGGATTCATTTGATCTCCCGGGTTCATCTTATTAAGCGGAGTATCTAATCAGCTATGAAGAAAAATAAAACAAAAAAACAGATGTGTACAGCAGGCATTATTGCATTGATTCTTGTAGCAATTGACCAGCTTACAAAGTATCTGGCTGTTATAAATCTAAAGCAATCATCCACGGGTGTGTTTGTTCTCATTCCGGGAGTTTTCGAGTTCAGATACCTTGAAAACCAGAGTGCTGCATTTGGTGTTGATCTGCTTTCAATAATACAGAATATCTTTCATTTTACATATTGGTCTGAGAATCCATTGGCATTTTTGCGTGCCAAAATGATTTTTTTCTCAGTGATTACTATTGCAGTTGTTATACTTTTGTGTGTATGGTATCGCAAAATACCTGTCTCAAAACGTTTTAGACTGCTGAATGTTGTTGTAATACTGTTTGTTGCAGGTGCACTCGGCAATCTGATAGACCGTATTGTAAATAATTATGTGGTTGATTTCTTTTATTTTAGCCTGATTAATTTTCCGATATTCAATGTAGCTGATATATACGTCACTGTTTTACTACAAGGAGGAGGATTTTTCCTTAATCTTCCCTGACAAAAAGCATGAAAATTAGTGCGGTATGCGCTTTTTAAAGTGTGCAATGTAGTTTTAAATAGTTACTAAAATAAAAAAAGAGAAAGCTTCACTATGAATAGAGATACATTTGAAGTCCAGAGTGAACAGGAGGGAGAACGACTGGATAAATACTTAAGCAGCATTTATCCGGATATTTCTCGCTCCTTTTTTCAACGGATACTAAAAGAAAATCAAATATTGGTAAATGATAAGCCCCAAAAGGCAAATTACAGGCTAAAGACTGATGACATAGTAGATGTCACAATTCCTGATGCCGTACAGACACCTATCCTGCCACAGGACATTCCTCTTGACATACTCTACGAGGATGATGACGTACTGGTAGTCAACAAGCCAAAGGGCATGGTTGTACACCCCTCAGCAGGGCATTACAGCGACACTCTTGTAAATGCCATAATGTACCACTGCAAGGACTCTTTAAGTGGCATAAACGGCGAAATACGGCCCGGTATAGTGCATCGCATAGACATGGACACCACCGGCTCCCTTATTGTCTGCAAGAACGATGAAAGCCATATAAAGATATCGGAACAGATTAAGGACCATAGCTGCAACCGTATATACGTGGGCATTGTCTGTGGCAATGTAAAGGATGATGAGGGCACCATAGAGGGCGCCATAGGCAGGAATCCCAATGACCGCAAGAAAATGGCGATCAATGAGAAAAACGGCAAGCCGGCTGTTACGCATTATAAGGTGCTTGAACGCTTTGGTGATTACACATATATGCAGTTTAAGCTTGAGACCGGCAGAACACACCAGATACGCGTGCATATGGCAAGTATTAATCATCCCTTGCTTGGAGATATGCTTTATTCGAGCTATTCACCTACCAAAAACCGGTTTAAAGACCTTGAAGGACAGTGCCTGCATGCTAAAACTATAGGGTTTGTTCATCCAAAAACCGGCGAATACATGGAATTTGATGCACCTTTACCAAAATACTTTGCCAATTTGCTTGAAGTGTTATATAATATAAATAACAAATAAATTGAATTATCACATAGTGATGTATTAATTATTTATATAAGGGGGTCTGAATTATGGGATCAAACGAAATTTACACAATAGGAAGAGAATTTGGAAGCCTCGGAAAACAGGTCGGACAAGATTTAGCTAAAAGACTTGGAATTAAATTTTATGATAAAGAGCTCTTACAGAAGGCAGCTAAGGAATCAGGACTTTGCGAGGAAATATTTGAGTCGCATGACGAAAAGCCTACAAACAGCTTTTTATATTCGCTGGTCATGGACACCTACACAGGTGGCTCTTATTCCACAGCACCGTTTCTTGATATGCCTCTGAATCACAAGGTATTTTTAGCACAGTTTGATGCTATCAAAAAGATTGCGGCAAATGAATCCTGTGTTATTGTAGGCCGCTGTGCAGATTATGCTTTAGCAGACGAGCCGCATTGTCTCAATATCTTCATACGTTCCAACATGGACGACAGAATTAAAAGAATCAGTGAAAGACTCAATGTCCCGGAGAACAAGGCTAAGGACATAATTAAGAAAAAAGATAAAGAGCGCTCAAGCTATTACAATTACTACACCAGTAAAAAATGGGGAGACGCAAGAAGCTATGATTTGTGCCTGAACACAAGCCAGATATCAGTTGAGGACTCAATCGAGCTTATACTTAAATACAGGGAATGCATGAGAAATCACAATAAATAACTGCATAATAAATAATTGTATTGTTGTATAAAAAGCTATGGATTTAAAGCCATCGGAACTGATGCAGATAGAGGTTTCGGTGGCTTATTCTTGTATTATTATAAAAGGTATCATCGATGCATGCATTGATGATATATTTTGACCCTTTAATCATAATATTGTTGTACGTATCGAAATTGCAGGTATTATGCAAAAATAAGCAGATGTATGTTTTTGTCGTAGTACCTTAGTACTTTTATAAGGTCATTTATTCGTTAAACTGTGAAATGTTTCACGAAAGCGTTTTTTGACTGGTCTGCAAGTCAAAAATCGGGGAAGCGGTAGTTGACAGCGCCCGACATCCATTCTCCCGTCGGAGGGCGCTTGGTTGTCAACTATTTGTGAAATACTTGTTTGACGAATTAAATGACACGATTTTAATATCATAGACTAAACTTAAAGAAAAAAGTGTAGTCAGTAAGATTAACTTACTGATTGCACTTTTTTTTGTGCATCAAAAGAAAAGGTTGCAAGTTGTCAAGGCCTGCGCTAGCAGTGCATTTTAGCCTTGACAAGCCAAGCCTAAGGACAATTTGTTTTTTGGGGATATCCCACAGCGGGGGATTCCCCTTGATCACCTAAGTCAAAGAGTAGATAAAAAGAAGAAAGTAGAGGAAAGAAGAAAATGGAAAAAAATATTCAATTTGAGATGTATGTTGATTTAAGAGAATATGTAAAAAAGTGTCATTCAGAGAATCCAATTGATTTTGTAACTAACGTATATATTTTCTATTATTTGGCTGGTCGTTTTCCGGATGCATCTATGCATGATTGCTGTATTGTCGTTGAAGCGTTGAGAAAACATTATATACCAGAGCTATTTGATGATGATAAATTGCCATTTAATTGATGTCGTTTGATGAGCTGTTATCTGAAGCGTTTGCATCATTTTTATTTGTTTTATGTCGTCTGATAAGTTGTTATCAAGACAAGTTTTATCATATAGCCCCCCTGGAATTCGGGGAAGGGGGCGCCATTGTTCTTCTTAGTGCCTGATTTGTAGGCACTTAGAAGTAACAGGCAGGGGATTAGGAATGGTCCCATCGGTAACGTTTTGGAGGTTTCAAATGAGAACTATTCACGAAAGAGTAGAGCGGTGTTGCCTACTTGACAATGGCAACACTTTTCACTCATTTTAAATAAAAAATGGTTGGTTATAATGTCAAAATACAAGAATTTCATAACGGTGAAGTAAAGTTTTCAATCTATCCAGATGGAATTAATTGTATTCCAGATGAGTTTAAATCTTATATTGAAAATGAGCGAATAGAACGACGGCTTCAGGAGTCGCAGGATGAATATATTTATAATCCTTTTACTGAAAAGATAGAAAAGCTTAAAGAGTTTGAGTCTGCTGAAATAGAAGCGCAGAGAAAAGCACACTCGCAAAGAGTTTCGGTCACGCGTTCGAAGAATAAAATACATGATTTGGCACGTTCTGAAACGTGGGAATACTTCATAACGCTTACATATGACTCTTCAAAAACCGATAGGTATGATTATAGCGCTTGCCTTAAAAAGTGTCAAAAATGGCTTAATAATCAGCGTTCACGATATGCGCAGGATTTAGCATATATCTTTGTTCCAGAAAAACATAAAGACGGGGCATACCATTTTCATGGTCTTATAGCGAATGTTGGAAATATGAAATTTGTTGATTCTGGAAAAGTTGCTATTGGAAAAAATGCAGTAACCAGAACCGACAAAAATAAGTCTTATCCAACTATATACAATCTTGGCGGTTGGCGGTTTGGTTGGTCTACTGCCACTAAAGTTAAAGATTCTTTTAAAGCTACTAATTATATTACAAAATACGTTACAAAAGATATTTGTGCAGACTTAAAAGGGAAGCACCGATATATAGCATCTAAGAACCTGCATGAACCTATAGAATTGGAACTGCTGCTGTCTCCATATGACTGCGACAGATATGCACAATTAACATTTAATAATGATGAATGGTTGAAATACATGGTTCAGGACATAGCCAAAAATCATGGCTATGAGTTTAAATATGAATCTGTTGTTGATGGCTTTAAAAAGGCTATCTATCAGATATATCAAATCAACAATGAAAGAGAGGAAAAAGAAGATGGAAAAAGTAAATAAGAATGTTGATTCAGAAAGAAAACTGGTCGGGATGCCTGTTGCAATTTACACGCATTTTGACACGATGGAACAAAAGCTTCTCTTTGAAGCGGTAGTGCTACCAGATATAAGAGATGTGCTTAACAAGTATGCTCCTGCGCTTGGGTGCCTTGGAGTATCAGAAGATATTGAAAGAATTGAAAGTGAGGAAAAAAAGAATGATTAAGATAGTAGGATTCATACCAATGAAAAAGACAAAAGGAGCTGTTGTATTTACTGAAAATGACAGCGTAAATGGTGTTCATGGCAAGTCGGTGGAAAAGTTGTTTGTGTATGAGGAATTAGCAGACAAGATAACAGATAATGTTATAGGCCATGAATGTGTAGTAGCTTATGGTTGCGGATATTCGGGCAAGGCTTTCATATCCGATATTACTATAAAATAATAAAGAAAGGGGAAATGTCTTATGTTAATAGCTGAGGCAGGTGCAAACACTATGACAACTGCGGTTGGTTCGCTTATTGATGTTGTAAGCAAAGTAATGACTACTATTACTGGTAACGAAACACTTATGGTGTTCTTCTGCGCTGGTGTAGTCGGAATTGCTATTGGTGTGGTTAGAAAGTTAAAGAAATAATTGTAACCAATAGCCTTAGGGGCGGTGCTATGCATCGCCCTTTAAATTTAACTATTGTAATTTATGAAAGTGAGGACTTATGAAAAAATATGGAAATATTCGTATTGCTCGGAGAGTGGCTTCTTTTGTGTGTATGCTCGTTGTTTCGTTGCTTACTCTGATGCCCTCTCAAGCTGTTCGAGCTGATGCTCAAACATATGCAAAGGTAATAAGCATAGATTATATAAAAGATAGTGGCGATAGTAAACATGATGGTGATTACTCTGCTTCTATGACTTGTTCCGTTCAGTCTGATTACCCTGTTTATTCATTTGCTTTCAATGATGCTACTTATGGTTTTATTACTCGTGCTGGTAGTACCGCTGTTGATTTTTATAATAAGTCAAAATTCAAGGTCACACGCGGTGGCGAAGTTGTTATGCAGATGGATAGCGCTTTTGGTGCATCATCTAAGGATTATGACTCTATTACCTATATTTACTGTTATGGTTCAACTTACGACCTCGATAGTGACTCCAATAAATATGTTAGTTCTAATTGCGATTATGTCGTTACTGCTGATGGTTATGACAAGTGCTGGACTGAATTGCTAAAGGTTCTTTCTGGCGGTACTTCCGACTCTGTTACTAGTGGTAGTGGTTCTTCGCATCTGTATAAGCCTGTCGATAAATCATATCCTGAAATAGGCTGTCTTGATAATGTGCAGATGGAAACATATTTTACTAATCGAAAAGAGGCTATTGATGCTGATGAAAATGCAGACTTAGCTAAAATTAATCAAGATAAGGTTATTGTATATAGTTCCTCTACAACTTCTGGTATTGACCTTTCTAAAGGTGGGTATAAGGTGCAATTATACGGCTCGTATGCTTGGCAGGATAAGAGTGGCAATATCAAATCCGAGGATAAAGGGCATAAGACTTTTATTAAAGACTGGAAAGCAGAGAATAATATAAAAGGTTTAAATAGGTCTGCTTATACATGGATTGACTGGAAAAGTGCTAACGATAAAGTTGAAGCAAATAAAACACCTAATGCACATAAGCCTAATGCATTTGAAAAAATGACAACTTACTCTAACTATCAATATGAACCGATATGGTATTTGCGTATAGTTTCTCAAGATAATAAATATGGTGCATGGGTTAAATTATATAATTCTTCTAAAAATAAGGGTAAATATACATCTGATTCGGTTGATGATAATGATAATTTTGTTTCTGATTCTGACGGTGGATATGATAAATCTAAAGATACATCTGAGATTACTGGATGGGGTGATACTCCAGAAGATGCGAAAGACAATGTACAAAAAGCAGAGGAAACGCAGGATAATAAAGATATTCAAGATGCATCTGGTGGTAACAATTCTACTTTTGACAAATTAGAAGAATTTACGAAGGGTATTGGGGACGTGCCTAAAATGATAGCTGATATATTCTCTTTCCTTCCGTCTTGGTGTCTTGAGGTAGTTGCTATAGGTTTTGCGCTCCTTATGATCCTAATTGTTGTCAAGTTTATTAGGGGGTAGCCATGTTGTATGAAATATATCAAAATGTATGTATGTTAATTATTCGTGTGTTAAATATGCGTGTGCCGTGGTCGGGTAGTATTCAACCGACTATAGCGCAGGTAATTGTTTTTTCACTTGCAGCTATATTGATTATTATATTTATAAGGGGGTTGTTAGAATGACTGTTGATACAACTGAAATATATGAAACTGTACCAGGTACAGAATTAATTGAAAATAGTGAGGTGTTGAATGCGCAAGGTGAAGAAAGTGTTTCGCAGGACACTAAAGAAAGTGATACGGAGGTTGTTACAACTGATAATTCAACTCCTGCGGTTGGCTCTACTGTTCAGATTGTAGATTATACATCAACTCTTGATGCTATATCTAATGACGTGCATATTATCATGTTTATTTTATTGTTTAGTTTCTGTTGGTCGTGTATGAAATCTTGGCGCACTCATAGTTTAAAGGGGGTTAGAAAATAATGGATGCTTTAGTTAATCTTATTGTTGGTACGTCTACCACATTGGATGTATATGTTATTGTTAGGTTAATTGTAGTTATGATTGCACTTGAATTATTTGCTACGGCTTGCGGATTCCTCGGAGGTATGAAATAATGGGATTTTTAATTTTTCTCGGTGTCCTGCTTCTGTTGTGGCTATCGGTCATTTTTAGAATTGTTTGCTTGCATCCAGTAAGTACAATCGTATATGCAATAAAAGATTTTTATTTGTGGATTCGGCATAAAGGCTATAATTTCTATGAAGCAGGATTGTTGAATTGTTACTGCGCACATTTTGGCGGTGGAAAAACGTTATCTATTGTGCATTATGTTACCATGATTTTTAATCGGTATAATAATAAAATGGTCTGGGATAGAAGCAGGAAAAAGTTTGTTCGTCAAAAAATCCATGTGATTAGTAATGTAGATTTTAAGTCAATACCATATGAACCTCTTGTCAGTCTATCGCAGATCGTATGTTGTGCGTACAAAAATAAAGATATTGACATAAAAAATAACACTAGGACAGTAGTTATAGTTGTACTGGATGAAGCATCTGCGCAGCTTAATAGCAGGAACTTCAAAACTAATATTGATGCTTCATTTTTGAATACTTTGATTACTTCAAGGCATTATCATATCTCGTTCATGTATTCAAGCCAGAAGTTTAAATTAACTGATGCGCTCATGCGTTCGGTAACTCAAAAGTGCATTAACTGCGAAAAGATATGGCGATTTCTCGTTCAAAATGAATATGATGCGGATGAGGTAGAATATGCGTCTAATCCGACTCTTATTAAACCGCGTAAACGTACTGGTTTTTTAATTAGGGATAGAGATTACAATGCTTATGATACTTTAGCTGTTGTCGATAAGCTTAAAAAGTCTGTTGAAGATGGTGACATGATGAGCGAACAGGAAATTTTGCAAATGCGAGGTGAAATGAACCCAGATAATGACCAGATTACGCATAGAAGCAGACGCTTGAAAAAGCTATTGAAATAGTGTAAAATCAAAAATAAAAAAGGTGGTTTTGCATTATGAAAAAAGATTACTGTAAGGATTTTATTATTTTCTTGTGTGTTGTTGGTTTGGTTGGTTGTCTATATTCAATTTATCAACTTAACAATAGAATTTCAAAGCTTGAAGAATATCAAGTAGAAAATTCTGCTTCTCGTGAAACTGATGAAATTGTTAGGTTTCTTGATAGTGAACCTTAGATTATCTGTATGTGTGCTTCGCGCTCAGGCTTGCCAGCGCGCAGCACACACAAAAATGCACAAAATAACAAATTAGATTGGCTCTGATCCGTGTTGGTTCAGAGCCTTTTATTGTGCATATTTAACAAAAAAATAATAAAGTGTTTACAAATATATGTTCCTGTGCTAAGCTTTAATCCTAAGTTAATATCTTACTTATTGCATCAAATCAATCTGGTCTATGTCGTTCGATAAGAGCGATTTATATTTTACTCGTCATTTATTCGTTAAACTTAGATTTAGCGAATAAATGTGTACCGCTAAAAATTAGTACCGCTCCGCTTGCAGTACTCATGTAATTAAAACAGGAGGTAACTTATGAGTAAAATTTATCATATAAAACCCAAAAGCCAGACAAAGCCACCCAAAGATCCTGTTTGGAAATATATTTTAGTAATTGCATTAGTAATAATTTTTCTTTTAATACGTGACCATAGAATAGATTTATCAGGCCTTTATGATTTCATTATGAGTACAAGAGGAAT
>OODD01000982.1_pt1 | contig 11990 bp, 11 predicted proteins | sample 1671311 | NCBI WGS metagenome assembly OODD01 (sample SAMN06348143, study PRJEB24527) | human gut metagenome | biome: human gut; feature: ankylosing spondylitis patient; material: feces | host: Homo sapiens | place: China | collected 2015-10 | reverse complement strand
TACACTTCTATTACTTCTTTATCACACATAAGTAAAGAGTCAGGGTATGAAGCAGCTGATGGCTGGCGGCGGCGTTGCCCTCATCGGTATCACCCTGATCCCCCTGCTGAGCGGTCTGTTCGGCTGATCTTTTCCGGGCGGCGTTTGCCGCCCCGTACATATTTACTTGCAAGCATTTCCAGCCCCTCCGTGGCAAACGGATTCTTATTATAAAGAGGAAACGCATTGCAAATCGAATATTCACCTTTATTTTGAAAGGATGGTGCTATTATGCAGATTCTGACTCACCTTATTTTTCTGCTCAACCTGCTCAAGACCCTTATCAACCATTTTTCTTGATGGGTGGTGGCGCTGAGTGGAAACTGTTCTCAAAGCAATCTCCGATTGGATCAAGTCACTGCTGACAGCGGCGATCATGTCCAATCTCTCCGGCTTGTTTGATGACGTCAACACCCAAGTGGGCAACATCGCACAGCAGGTCGGCACCAAACCATCCAATTTTGAACCGCGCGTTTTCGCTATGATCGAGGCGTTGTCCCGGAACGTAGTGCTTCCCATTGCAGGCGTGATTCTGACCTTCATCGCCTGTTATGAGTTGATCGAGATGATCACACAGCACAACAACATGGCACAATTTGAGCCTGCGCTGCTGATGAAATGGATCTTCAAAACTGCCATTTCGGTCTGGATGATTTCCAACACTTTCGATATCATCATGGCGGTGTTCGACGTGACGCAGCAGGTGGTGGCAAATTCCAGCGGCATCATCAGCGGCAACACAAGGGTCAACGATATCGGCTTGTCGATGCTGCAATCCAGCATGATGCAGATGGACGTAGGACCCCTGTTCGGGCTGTTCTTGCAGTCCTTCTTCATCGGTATCACCATGCGCATCCTGTCCATCGTGATTTTCGTCATCGTCTACGGAAGAATGATTGAGATCTACATGATGGTCAGTCTGGCTCCGGTGCCCATGGCAACATGGGGCAACCATGAGCAATCCCATGTTGGACAGAACTATCTTCGTTCTCTGTTCGCGCTGGGATTTCAAGGTTTCCTGATCCTGATCTGCGTGGCGATCTACGCTGTTCTGCTCCAGAATGTTGCAATATCCGGGGATGCCATCAACTCGATCTGGAGCATCGTGGGGTATACCGTGCTGCTCTGCTTCTCGCTGTTCAAGACCAGCTCTGTCGCCAAAACTCTGCTGGGTGCCCATTGATTCGGAGGTGAAATTTTGGCAGCTTATATTTCCGTGCCGCGCGATTTCAGCAAGGTGAAGTCCAAAGTAGCCTTCAACCTGACCGCCCGGCAGCTCGTCTGTTTTGGTGCAGCGGCAGTCGTAGGCGTGCCGCTGTTCTTTGTTCTGCGGGACACCGCTGGCAATTCCGGTGCTACCCTCGGCATGATGTCGGTGATGCTGCCCATGTTTTTTCTGGCCATGTACCAGAAGAACGGTCAGCCCGCCGAAAAGATCCTGCGGTACTACCTTCAGGCGCGTTTTATTCGTCCGAAGGTGCGTCCGTACCAGACCCGCAATTACTATGCACTGCTTATGAAGGGAGATGACACCCATGATTCCGTTTCTGAAAAAGAATAAAGACGGCAAAAAGCCGCCCAAGCCCACAGTGCCCCGCACGGCACAGGAGAGCATTCCGTTCCAGCGGATGTTTGAGGACGGCACCTGCCGTGTCCGTCCCGGCTACTACACCCGCACCATCCAGTATCAGGATATCAACTATCAGTTGGCGCAGCAGGAGGACAAGACCGCCATCTTTGAGGAATGGTGCTCTTTTCTCAACTTTTTCGACAGCTCTATCCACTTTGAACTGTCTTTCGTGAATACCGCCACCGATTCGGCAGACTTCGAGAAGTCCATCCGCATCCCGTACCAGCAGGATGGCTTTGATGATGTGCGAGCCGAGTACAGCCAGATGTTGCGGCAGCAGCTTTCCAAGGGAAACAACGGCCTGACGAAAACGAAGTTTCTGACCTACGGCATCGAGGGCGACAGCATGGCGCAGGTCAAACCTCGGTTGGAGCACATCCAGAACGACCTGATGAACAACTTTCACAGGTTGGGCGTTCTGGCAAAGCCGTTGGACGGTACGGAGCGTCTGCGGCTGATGCACGGGATGCTGAACATGGATGGAGCCAACAAGTTCCACTTCAACTGGAAAGACCTTGTGCCCAGTGGTCTGTCCGTAAAGGATGCCATTGCCCCCACTGCGCTGGCGTTTAAGAACAGCCGCACCTTTCAGATGGGCGGCATCTTCGGAGCGGTCAGCTTTCTGAATATCACGGCTTCTGACCTGAGCGACCAGTTGCTGAAGGATTTTCTGGACATGGATTCCAGCCAGATCGTTACCATGCACATCCAGTCCGTTGACCAGAACAAGGCCATCAAAACCATCAAACACACCATCACCGAACTCGACCGCAGCAAGATCGAGGAGCAGAAAAAAGCTATCCGCGCCGGATACGACATGGACGTGCTGCCGTCTGATTTGGCGACTTACGGCAGGGATGCCAAGGCACTTTTGAAGGAGCTTCAGAGCCAGAATGAGCGGATGTTCCTTGTCACTTTTCTGGTGTTGAACACCGGAAAGACCGAACAGGAACTGGAAACCAACGTGTTTCAGGCGGTCAGCATTGCGCAGAAGCACAACTGCGAATTATGCCGCCTTGATTTTCAGCAGGAGCAGGGGCTGATGAGCAGCCTGCCACTGGCAGACTGTCAGATTGAGATCCAGCGTGGTCTGACCACCAGCAGCACGGCGATTTTTGTGCCGTTTACCACACAGGAACTGTTCGACAACGGCAAAGAAAGCTTGTATTATGGCTTGAATGCTTTGTCCAACAATCTGATTATGGTTGACCGCAAAAAGCTGAAGAACCCCAACGGTCTGATTCTGGGCACCCCCGGCTCCGGCAAGTCGTTCAGCGCAAAGCGTGAAATTTGCAATGCATTCCTCGTGACAGACGATGATATTATCATCTGCGACCCGGAAGCAGAGTACGCTCCGCTGGTGGAGCGTCTGCATGGGCAGGTCATCCACATCAGCCCTGCCAGCACCCAGTATATCAACCCGATGGACATCAACAGCAACTACTCGGAGGAGGACAACCCGCTGGCTTTGAAAGCCGACTTTGTACTGTCCCTGTGCGAACTGGTGGTGGGCGGCAAGGAGGGCTTGCAGCCAGTGGAAAAGACGGTCATTGACCGCTGCGTCCATGTGATCTATCGCAAGTATTTCGAGAATCCCACCCCGGAAAATATGCCGCTGTTGGAAGATCTGTACAACGCCCTGCTGACGCAAGATGAACCGGAGGCCCGCCATGTGGCGGCTGCGCTGGAAATCTACGTCAAGGGCAGTTTGAACATTTTTAACCACCACACCAACGTGGATATCAATAACCGCATTGTCTGTTTTGACATCAAGCAGCTTGGCAAGCAGTTGAAGAAACTCGGTATGCTTATCGTGCAGGATGCCGTGTGGGGGCGTGTGACCGCCAACCGCAGTGCCGGAAAATCCACCCGGTACTATGCAGACGAGTTCCATTTGCTCTTGAAGGAAGAGCAGACTGCCGCTTATTCTGTGGAGATTTGGAAGCGTTTTCGTAAGTGGGGCGGCATCCCGACAGCCCTGACGCAGAACGTCAAAGATCTGCTGGCAAGTCCCGAAGTATCAAATATTTTTGAGAATTCGGACTTCGTTTATATGCTCAATCAGGCGAACGGAGACCGACAGATCTTGGCAAAGCAGCTGAACATTTCGCCCCACCAGCTTTCCTATGTGACCCATTCCGGCGAGGGCGAAGGGCTGCTGTTCTTCGGCAACGTCATTTTGCCGTTCGTCGATCACTTCCCGAAAGACCTTGAACTCTACCGCATCCTTACGACCCGCCTTTCCGAAGTTGCGGAGGCGCAAAAGCATGAGTAAGAAACAGCCAAAGCTGAAATTCGAGGAGGAAAAGGAGCGCACGGCTACACGCTCCCCTCCGAAAAAGTCCAAAGTGGAGCAGTCGGTGCCCCAAAAGCAGAAACTGAAACAGGATGCAGACAAGGCAGCAGAAAAGGCACAGCACTTGCGTTTCGGTAAGGCCGAGATTACCCCGGATGAAGCATCCCGCATGACAAAGCAGCAGAAACGTGCTATGTATGCCGCCGCTGCCGCCCGGTCTGCGGTGCATCGGGAGATTGACCAGTACGAGGACGATAATGTGGGCATGCAGGCTTTAAGCGAGGGCGAAAAAGCCGCTGAGACTGCCCACGATATTTCCAAGAGCAGATACGCCAGAAAACTGAAAAAGAAAGCCAAGATGCAGGGCAAGAAGGGTGCCAAAACCGCAAAATCTTCCCCGCAGAAGCCAACTGCGGCACAAGATGCAGGCGCATCCTGCACCGGCGAGGGCGGCTCCAACTGGCTCTCCCGATGGCGGCAGAAACAGGACATCCGGCAGAGCTACTATGCCGCCGCCCATTCGGGCACAGCGGCGCAGACCGCAGGCGGCAAGGCGGTATCCAATGGCTCCACTGCTGCGAAGTCCGGCATGGAGCAGGTCATCGACAAAGGAAGATCGGTGGTCAGCACCGCAGTCAACGGCATTGCCAATTTTGCAAAGAGCAACGCGCACGTTCTTTTGATCGTGGGCGTTTTTCTTTTGCTCCTGATGCTGGTCATGTCAGCGTTTTCGTCCTGTCCCATTCTGTTTTCCGGCACCACGCAGGTATCCGGGCAGACCATTTACACCGCAGAGGACCGGGACATTCGGGGAGCCGAAACCGACTACAAGAAGCTGGAAAAGGAGCTGGACAAAAAGATCAAGCGCACCCCAACCGACCACCCCGGCTACAACGAGTACCAGTATCACCTTGACCCCATCGAGCATGACCCATGGCAGTTGACCTCTTTTCTCACGACTCTCTATGACGATTACACCCGGTCGGAGGTGCAGGGCAAGTTGAAGGAGACTTTCAAAAAGCAGTACAAGCTGACCACATGGGTGGAGGTGCAGATACGGTATAAGACGGTCTGGGTCATCAGCCCGGCAGGAATCCCGGTTCCCACGCAGGTGCCCTACGAGTACCGCATCTTCCACACCAAATTGGTGAACAAAGGGCTGGAAGTCGTCATCCGGGAGGAACTGAACAACGACCAATGGAAACGGTACGAAATTTTTCAAGATACCTTGGGTGGCAGACCTTACCTGTTTAACGGCGGTCTGCCGCCCGGTGGCTCCGATGGCTCCGGCACACCGGGCATCGACTATCAGGTTCCGGCAGAAGCCCTGACGGACGAGGAATTTGCCGCCATCTACAAGGAAGCCCAAAAGTATGTGGGCACACCCTATGTGTGGGGCGGCTCCACCCCGGAAACCGGCTTCGACTGTTCAGGTTATGTCTGTTGGGTGTACAACCAGAATGGCTATGATGTAGGGCGCACCACAGCCAACGGTCTTTGGCAGAAAAGCCAGCACATTTCCGAAGCCGAAGCAAAGCCCGGTGATCTTGTTTTCTTCGAGGGAACGTATGATACCCCCGGAAAAAGTCATGTGGGCATCGTGCGTCCAGTAAGGACGATAGTAGAAGTAGAGAAAGGAGGCTGTGGTTAAGGTACTACCCCGCAAAGCAACGCGGGAATCCACCTGCTTTACCGAAAGTCGAAAGATGTACGGGAAAAGAGCACGGCAGGAAAGCGGTAAGTTGCCTAAAGACAATCGGGCACGACTGAACCGCAAGGATAAGTGAATATAAGGATAAAACTGAATTGTTTAAGGTGAGTTCCAAGCCCTTGTTACGTGTGGGCAAAGGAAAATTGTCTGAAACCTTTGGCGCAGGGACCATAGGAAATAAATGCCTTCCTATGGGTTGCTAATCCCCTGTGCGGCACGTCGGAGAACCGGTAGTAACGGAACAAAAGCATATCCGATAATTCACATTGACCTACTACTATCGTCAACTGGAGATTGTCTAAACCGGAACGCTTGAAAAAGCTATGTGTAATGCAGCAATGTGATAAATTTCAAAGCTATGCTAGAAAGATGACACTGAAAATCCGGCATGACAACGGAGCTTCTGTAGTAGTCCGAGAATCCTGAATTGACAGGAAAAGCCGTAAAATCGGATGCGGGAAAGCCGCTCACATGGCGAAGAGAAGCAGTTTTATTGCGCATTAAAATCAGAAATTGATTAGAGAGGAAAGCCTCAATGAAATCAACAATGGAGATTTTAACAAAATTACAAGAGAATTCCCAAAAGAACCACGATGAAATTTTCACACGACTGTACCGCTATCTTTTGAGGCCGGACATTTACTTCATTGCCTACCAGCATCTTTACTCCAATAAGGGTGCAGGAACGAAGGGTGTGAATGATGATACGGCTGATGGATTTAGCGAGCAGTATGTGACAGCCATCATTGAAGCATTGAGAACAGGGTCATATGAACCCAAGCCGGTACGCAGAACCTATATTCAAAAGAAGAACGGCAAGCTGCGCCCGCTGGGACTTCCTGTATTCGCTGACAAGCTGGTGCAAGAAGCTATCCGTATGATTCTGGAAGCCATCTATGAGCCAATTTTCTCTATCTATTCCCACGGCTTTCGACCGGGCAGAAGCTGCCACACGGCACTTGCCATGATTAAGCATGAGTTTACCGGAGCAAAGTGGTTCATTGAGGGCGACATCAAGGGATGCTTTGATAACATCGACCATTCCACGCTGATTGGTGTGCTGAACCGAAAAATCAAGGACGCTCGTTTTCTGAACCTGATTCGTATGTTTCTGAAATCCGGCTATATGGAAGACTGGAATTTCCATGAAACCTATAGCGGATGCCCGCAGGGTGGAATCATCTCCCCGATTCTTGCAAACATTTATCTGAACGAACTGGACAGGTATATTACGCAGCTGAAGAAGGAATTTGACCACGGATACAATCCGAGAAACTTTACGGAAGAATACAACACGATACGGCACAAACGAGATGCACTGCATGAGAAAATCAAGAAAGCTGAAGGGACAATGCGGGAGCAGCTCATTGCTCAGCACAAGCAACTGACAAAACAGTTGTTTCGGACACCTGCAAAAGCGTGTACCGATAAGCGATTGAAATATGTTCGCTATGCAGATGACTTTCTGATTGCAATCAATGGGACAAGAGAGGAATGCGAGGAAATTAAGGCAAAACTCACGGATTTTGTCCGGGACACTTTGAAAATGGAGTTGAGCCAAGAAAAGACCCTTATCACTCACAGTAACACTCCTGCCCGATTCCTTGGTTTTGATGTTCGGGTGCGCAGAGATTCCAGCGTTAAACGCTCTGGAAAACGAAAAATGCGCACTATGAACAACAAAGTGGAACTCAATATTCCACTGAAAGATAAGGTGGAGACCTATTTACTGTCCCATAGCATCGCTAAAAGGGATGGTAAGAGGTTGATTCCTATTCATCGCCCAATTCTGCTGAACCGCACGGATTTGGAAATCGTAATGATTTATAATGCGGAACTCCGAGGACTCTGTAACTATTATGCCATTGCAAGCAACTTCAACAAGCTCGTTTACTTTGGTTATCTGATGGAATACAGCTGTCTGAAAACACTCGCAAACAAGCATCGCTCCCGAATTGCTAAGGTTCGTTATGAATACAGAGATGGGACTGGCGCATGGGGTGTTCCGTATGAAACCAAAAAGGGAAAACGCCGTATGATGTTCGCTAAGTACAGCGATTGCAAAGGCAAAGATTTGACGGAAAAAGTGCCCGATTTGGCGTATCGCTATTCGCACAACACAACATCCTTCGAGGAACGTCTGAAGGCCAAAGTCTGTGAAGTCTGCGGCTGTACAGACAGCGATAGCTACGAAATCCACCATGTAAACAAGGTCAAAAACCTGAAAGGTAAAGCTGATTGGGAAAAAGTCATGCTGGCAAAGAGGCGCAAGACAATCGTTGTGTGCCACAAATGCCACATGAGAATTCATCATGGAACTAAAACGGAATAACTTTTGAAATGGAGCAAAAAATGGGGAGCCGTGTGCGTTGAGAGGCGCAAGCACGGTTCTGGGAGAGGTCTGTGCAAACCTGTCGTAGAAATACGATAAGGCGGCACTTTCCTACTCTACTACCTTGGCAACGGCATGATGGTCAGCGCTGGAGACCCCATAAAGTATGCCGATATTCATTCGTCCTACTGGCAGAAATATCTGTCCGGTTTTGGGCGACTCTCAAAATGATTGGAGGAAGAAATGAGCGAAAAACTCGATAAGCTGCGCGCTTCTCTGGAAAAAGAGAAGGAACGGCGCATCAAGATCAACAACCGCATCGAAAGTCTTGAGCGGCGGATTCAGGAAGCGGAAGCCGCCGAAGTGAACGAGATGGTTCGGACGGCAAAGGTCACGCCGGAACAGCTGGCTGCGCTGCTGCGGCAGTCTGCAAACACTACCCCGAACCCGGCTGCGCTGTCCGCAGTTGGTGCAACATTCAACAAGGAGGATTCTGATAATGAAGATGATGAATAAGGTTTGTGCGCTGGTGCTGTCGGTGGCACTGTGCGCTGGCATGGCTGCTCCTGCTTTTGCCTATGGCGGTGAGCCTGTGGAGGAAGTGGAACAGCCCGTCCTGACTTCTACCACCGAAGAGGAAGAGGCTGTCACCGTGACCGATGAGGAATCCGGTGCCCTGACCCCGGAGGGCAACCTGACGCTGGTGGACGACTACCACACCAACTATTCTGATGGCAGCGGTCAGCAGTTTATCACGCTGGTGTCGAAGTCGGGTGCGACTTTCTATCTGGTGATAGACCGCAACGCCAAAGGGCAGCAGACCGTCCACTTTATGAATCTGGTGGACGAAGCGGACCTTTTGACACTGATGGAAGAGGATGCCGCCGATGCCTACACCGCTGAAAAAGAAGCAGCGGCGCAGGCAGAACAGGAGCGCAAACAGGCCGAGGAGGATGCGAAAAAGGCTGCGGAAGAAGCGGAGGCATCCGGTTCTGAACAGACTGGCGGCAACAAAGTTACGAAGTATGCTGCCACATTCTTAGGTGTACTGGCGCTGGTCGGTTTGGTTGCTGGCGGCGGCATTTACACCTTTATGAAGCAGAAGCAGAAAAAGCAGGCAGAAAAAGAAGCCCTTGACCCCGATGCAAACTACACTGAGGACAAGGGCGACTTTGAAATCCCTGTGGAGGATGATCCGGAGGAGACCGGCGAGGAGGATAACGCAGAAGAATAATTCTATTGGCGGCGTTTGCCGCCTTACATAACTATCATTTGTGTATTTTTCGGAAGCGCAATCATTGTGGCCGAATGCTATATATCGTATCAAATTGGTATGGATCTGATTGTAAAACTTTTCCATTTGAAATCACGATAATTGTTTCGCCTTCTTTAATTTGCGATAGTTGAACTTGCCCTTTCAAATAATCTGATGCTCCATGAATTATGTATTCATCATCGGCATCATACAACTGGTTTTTTGCTATTGCATAGATACAGTTCTCTTGCAAATCCACATTTGTGACTGTGAGCTTCGATTCTTTTCTATCTAAAAAATTCACTTTGAAAAAACCAAAGGAAAAAACTACTATCATTGCAGTGCAAATGCTGAAAATCACTTTCTTTGTCATTTTATTCGCCTCTATAAGAAAGAAATAGCGTATATAACGACTGCGTTATTCGCAAAGCACCTGTATAAGAAGTTGGATATTGTGAGCCATCCACTGTGCTTCCATCTTTATGAATTCCAATAGCCACATATCCAGATCCGGAAATGTATTCCACAAGTGGGCCGCCACTAAATCCACCTGTCAGATCCCAATCGCCTTTGAGATATTTAGACGTTTGACTTTTTATATGGCCGGAGGATTTACACATTTTATATTTAGCATCTACTCCGTTTATCTGACTCGGATAGCCGTAAGCATACACCAATTGTGATGACGAATAGTTATTGGATTGCCAATGCAACCCCAACCATCCGGTTTTTGATCCAAGATTATTTTTGAGTGTAATAATAGCCCAATCCTCCGAAGATTTTCCGGCAAGATAAGAACTACTAACAGTCATCGAACTTGCCGAAACATTTTCGCTTCCATAGGGTTTACTGCTGCCAGAACGTGCAGGCGCTACGTTTACCGACTTAACATATGCTTTATCCTTTATACTGTAAAGATTATGCGCCGCCGTTGCAAGCGCATTTGGCCCAATCATAAATCCGGAGCCATAATTGGTGCCGCCACTACTAGTTGTTATTTGCAAACAGACAGTGCTGCAATATGGTGATGATGCCGGATTATCAACAACTACAATATCGTTATTTCCGACAATCGCACTAGGATCCAATATATCAAAATTCGGAATTTTTCCATTAGGAAAATAGCCTGCACTTGTTTCCTCATCCGTCAAGGAATTAGTTTCAAATACAATTTTTTCAATTGATTCTTCTCCAGTATCAAAATCGTATTTATGGTATTCTTCCGTACGGAAATTTTCTCTATCACCTGAATCGTCCGCAAAAACAGTCATTCCAGAATTAAAGCTTAATGCAGACAATGCCATGATGCTGCTTGACTTCAAAAAAAGTCTGCGAGATATTTTTTCAACTTTCATATTAATTCCTTTAGATTTTTGATTTATCTACTGGTGCTTCCTGTAATGGTCTCACTCTGCCCATCAGTATAACTAAATGTTGCAGAATACTCCAGCTTATAAGATTTTCCGGACTTAGTGTTAAAATTGTTTGGCTGACTTTGTTTTTAAGGATTCACTTTTATCCTGCATCGGAATCACCTCCATGCAAACTTTTATGCATTTACCTTCCACAGGAACTTCTGCTTAGTCATTCTTATTGCTGCAGATCGGCTCCACCCTGTAAGCACCCCAAAAGATGTACGTAAAGCCTCTTGCCTGCATATTTAAGAGAAAGCGGATATGCTCTTTTACCATTGATTTGAATGTAGCCATTTTCAGAAACCGTTATGCGAATATCTGGCATTCCGTCCATTGTTTCACCAAAAGCTATCGTGAGTTCATTGAGTGCACCGCTATCACCAGAACCACCAGCATAATCAGTGACAAAATATGTCTGCTCAAAAGTTTTGGCAATATCTATATATGTCAGGTCATCCTTTTCAAATAGCCAAGACTGGTCAATTTGAGCACCATTAGTGTCTACTGTAAGATGGTATGCTGATACTATCCTGCATTGTTTCAATGGACGTTCTATTATCACAAAGTGAGTGACTTTTATACAAATCAGTATGACCACCAAAATCAAGGTCACAGTCATTGTGATTACTTTTTCTTTTTTTCTCATCATAAATAGACAATACACCTCCAATCTTTTGCTCCTAATAGGAGCTTTTGCTTAGTCAACGTAGCTCGCCTTATGTTTGTGACAGCTTTTTTGAAAAAATCTCTGCTTTTCGTTATGTTTGTACGCTTATACAAAGAATCTCCATGTTATTTGTTGATTCTAACAAATAGCATGGAGTTTCATATTAAAATACGTTTTCAGCAATTTTCATAATCTCATCTCGTGAAATGTTTCCCATAATCGTGTTTGAAACGCCTCCTTGCTCCCAGCTTAAAATATAAACGGTGTCTCCGTTTTCGCTTGCACTCGTTCCCAAAGTTGCATCTGCTTCTCCGACCTTTACGGTTTCGTACACTGTATGCTCATTATCAAATAGGGACTGCTGTCCCGGCTGGATAATTGAACAACGGACAGTGTAGCTTTCCTCTGTTTCTTTTGACGAGTAAACATGTAAAAAGTTTTCTGCTCGTTCAAATTTCTGCGCATCGTCCATTTCAAAGCCGTCCGGCACATAATGATCGCTGTATCCATCCGGCAATCGTTCCAACGGTTCGCCGTCCACTTGATACGTCAGCTGCATCTCAATCGGCAAGAACTTCTGAATCATCGTGTAGACTGCCCTGCGGAAATCTGCACTTACTGCAAGCGCGCCGAGAGTTAAAATTA